>WNFY01003584.1_pt1 | contig 14496 bp, 8 predicted proteins | sample 5400091 | NCBI WGS metagenome assembly WNFY01 (sample SAMN13153364, study PRJNA577476) | soil metagenome | isolation source: 60 cm soil or saprolite under grassland replicate 1 | place: USA:California | collected 2016-06-15 | reverse complement strand
GGCGAGAATTATACGGCCGGCTGGATCATGTCGGTCGTTGGCGCCGTGATCCTGTTGCTGCTGTATCGATTGCTTTTTAAGCGCGGCGCTTAGTTGTGACTAGGGAGTCCGCCGGGGCGATCTGAAGATCGCGCTCTCTCGAGCTCGATGTGGCGCAAGTTTCTAACTTGCTCTGTGATCGACTGCGCAGATTGCAAACTTGCACCACATTCTTGCCATGGCTGCGCCCACAAAAATCCGAATTATCATTGCCTTCGCCGCCCTTTATCTCGTTTGGGGTTCGACTTATCTCGGTATCCGCTTCGCCATCGAGAGCATTCCGCCGTTTCTAATGGCTGGGGCGCGATTCCTGTTGGCAGGCGTAATCATGTATGTGATCGCGTGGACGCAGGGCACCTATAAATCGAGCTGGGCGAACTGGCGCACATCGCTGATTATTGGAGCCTGTTTGCTCCTAGCTGGTAATGGCGGTGTCACAATTTCAGAGCAGTACATCGACACAGGATTGGCGGCGCTAATCGTGGCGATTGTTCCTATTTACATTGTAATTCTAGGCTGGGCGATGGGAATGACGCCCAGGCCAGCACCGATTATCTGGCTTGGCTTGGTTGGCGGTTTTGCTGGCGTTGGGATTTTACTCGGACCAGCTTTGCGTTTTTCTTCAAATGGCGGGCGACATCCTGCGATTGGAATGTCGATCCTGCTGGTCTCCTCGTTCATCTGGTCAGCAGGATCGCTTTATTCGCGCACAGCGAAACACGCTGCCTCTCCATTCCTGACGGCAGCCCAACAGATGCTTTGCGGCGGATTGCTTCTTCTGCTCGCCGGCATTGTAACCGGCGAGGTGCGGCGTTTTCATCCTGGCTCGGTCTCGATCTTGTCGCTCGCTTCGTTTATTTATTTGGTAATCATCGGAGCTGTGGTTGGGTACACCGCTTATATCTGGCTGTTGCGTCACTGTGATCCGGCGAAAGTCGCAACGTATGCGTATGTGAACCCGATTGTAGCCGTCTTGTTAGGCGCTGCTTTTGCCGGAGAAACTGTAACAATGCGTGTCCTAATTGCTGCCGCACTGATTATCGGTTCAGTCGCGATTGTAATTACAGCGCAGCAACTAAAGGCCAGAGCAGAGCCAGCGATTAGCGCCGCGATAGAACCAGCTGATTGAGCGCATATGAGCAGCGAAAATCCGTCTCGTGACTCGAAAGATCCGCAACCCGGATCTCCCTTAGGCGGACGGCGACCCGACCAGACGATCGAAGTCGTCAAACGCAATTGGCGCGCAGAAATCGAGACGGCGCAAACGTATCGTGATCTGGCCGAACGCGAGCGGGACGAGAGACGCAAAGGCGTTCTCTTGCGCATGGCCGAAGCTGAAGAGCGCCATGCACACCGGTGGGAGACAAAACTCCGAGATCTCGGTGCGGAGCCACCTGTATTCAAAGAAACGATTGTGCGTCGATTGAATCGTTGGTGGAACAAAATTGCCGGAGCCGAGGTCGCCATTCGTCGGATGGAAGCGACCGAAGAACGGCAGGAAGCGCAATTTCACGACCAAGCCCAACGCACATTAGCCGGCGAGCAGGACGTACAAGAATTTTTGAGGCATAGCGCCCTCGAAGAAAAAGCTCATGCGCGGGTGTTGAGCGCGATGGCGCCGCCCATCAGTCCGCGCACCGCGCTGGACAAAATCCTTAAGCGCGAACGTTGGCACGGACGGGGCGGCAGTTGGGTGGCCGACGCAATCTATGGCGCAAACGATGGACTCGGCGCGGTGTTTGGAATTGTATCCGGCGTAGCCGGCGCGACGAATAATCAGCAGCATTACATCCTGATCTCCGGCCTTGCGGGAATGCTTGCTTCCACGCTCTCAATGGGTGCCGGGGCGTATCTCGCCGCAAAGAGCGAAGCCGAAGTTTATGAGGCCGAGATTTCGCGTGAGCGCGCCGAGGTCGAAGAAAATCCTGAGGAAGAGATTGAAGAGATGTCGCTCTTTTACCAATTGCAGGGATTCACTCCGGAAGAATCACAGAAAATGGCGGAGCGTCTCGCTCAACAACCTGAGCAATTCGTGCAGGCGATGGCGCAAAGCGAGCTGGGCTTGTCCGAGCACCGGTTTCCAAATCAATGGACTGCCGCGATTTCGGCTGCCGTTTCCACTGCGATCGGCGCTTTTATTCCAATCATTCCATTCTTTTTCACCGGTGGCATGACTGCGGTAATCGCTTCCTTCGGCATCAGTCTGGCGGCGCACTTTGCTGTGGGCGCCTTGAAATCGCTGATCACAATCCGTTCCTGGTGGGCGTCGGGCTTGGAGATGACCTGGATCGGCATTATCGTTGCCGTCGTCACCTACGGGCTGGGCTTGGCGTTTGGCTCATTCGGCTGAGCTCAGCTTCCGACGCCGAGCGCACTTATGTAAAAACTGGTTTCGCAAAGCTCGTGGAGTGCTATCGCATCTTCGCCTCGCGCTGGCTGCTACAGGTTTTCTGGAAATCAGCTGCCGCCCTCCACCCGGACGTCCTCTGAAGCACATACGATACATTGTTGTAACCGAATGACTGTCCCGCAGGTCACAAATGGCGAGCGTCCCAGTTCGCCAGGGGACGAATCCGTCCAATTGGCGGACATGGAAACGAGGTATTCATCAAAATGTTTAAACGACTCACCCTTGGAATCATCGGCGCTCTCGTGGTTTTGATCGCATGGTGGAGCTTTCATCATCGCGCTTCGTCGGATCAGCCCGGGTCAACCGGTGCGGCGGCCGGAACGTCGGGCAGACATGGCGGATTTAGAGGTGGCGGCGGCGGCCCGGTGCCGGTGGTTGCAGGCAAGGTCGAGCAGAAAGATACGCCTATCTACCTCGATGGCCTCGGGACGGTCCAGGCGTTCAACACCGTCACGGTGCACACCCGCGTGGATGGCGAATTGCAGCAGGTGCTCTTCACCGAAGGGCAGGATGTGAAAACGGGTGATCTCCTGGCGGTGATCGATCCGCGGCCTTTCCAGGCAGCTTTGGATCAGGCGATCGCAAAGAAAGCGCAGGACGAAGCGCAACTGGCCAACGCCAAAGTCACGCTTGCACGCAATACTGATTTGTTGAAAAAGAAGGTGATCGATCAGCAAGATTTCGACACATCTAGGTATCAGGGCGATCAATTCCAGGCTGCAGTGCAGGCGGACCAGGCGGCGATCGAGGCTGCGAAGACGCAGCTTGATTACACGCAAATCAAGTCACCGATCGACGGACGCACCGGTGTTCGACTCGTCGATGTTGGCAACATCGTTCACGCGGCCGATCAAAACGGAATCGTCGTCATCACCCAGATGCACCCGATTTCGGTCGTGTTCACCCTGCCCGAACAAAACTTACAGGAAATTCTAAACCAAGGCGGCGCGAATGGCGGACTGAAGGTTTTTGCCCTCGACCGGGGAAACACGAGCACGCTCGACGAAGGCGCGCTTGCGGTCGTGGACAACGAAATTGATCAGACGACCGGCACACTGAAGTTGAAAGCGACGTTTCCTAATGATCAGTTGCAACTTTGGCCGGGAAAATTTGTTAACGCGCGTTTAATTTTGACCACGCGCAAAGGCGCCACCGTCGTTCCCTCGAGCGTAGTGCAACGCGGCCCGCAGGGAACTTATGCATACATCATCAAGACGGACAAAACGGTCGAGATGCGGCCGATTAAGGTCGCGCAAACGGAGGCAAATGTTGCTTTGATCGACAGCGGATTGAAAGCTGGGGACCAGGTCGTCGTGGATGGTCAATACAAACTTCAACCTGGCGCGCATGTTGAGCTGACGACACCGCAACCGTCGCAGCAAGCGCGACCTCCACAACTGAGACAATCTAGCCACAAAACGGTGAGCTCAGGAAAACAGTGAGTATTTCCGAACCATTTATTCGGCGACCAGTGGCGACTTCGCTGTTGATGGCCGGCGTGGTTTTGCTTGGGATACTTGGCTACAAGTTGCTGCCGATCTCCGCTGCCGACCGTTGATTTTCCAACGATCGAAGTGACGACATTTTATCCCGGAGCGAGCGCAGACGTGATGGTCTCGTCGATCACGACGCCGCTCGAGCGGCAGTTTGGGCAAATCAGCGGATTGGCGTCGATGAATTCCACCAGCTCGTTCGGTACATCGACAATCACTTTGCAGTTCGTTCTCGACCGCCCAATCGACGTTGCGGCGCAGGACGTGCAAGCCGCGATCAATGTTGCCGGCGGATTTCTGCCGCAAAATCTGCCGAACCCGCCGAAATACAACAAGGTCAATCCAGCCGACACGCCGATCCTTACGCTGTCGATTACGTCCGATAGCTTGCCCTTGGATCGCGTGAACGATTTCGCCGACACGTTGCTCGCGCAGAAATTGAGCGAAGTTACAGGCGTCGGGCTGGTCACCATTCAGGGAAATCAAAAACCGGCCGTGCGCGTGCAAGTGAATCCGGCGGCGATTTCCGCCCTCGGACTCAGCTTGGAAGATGTGCGAACAATTCTCGGACAGGCTAACGTGAATGCGCCCAAAGGCAGCTTCGACGGGCCGCGGCAATCGTTCACTATCGGATCGAACGACCAAATCTTTTCCGCTGTCGCTTACAAACCGATCATCGTCGCGTACAAAAACGGCGCGCCGATTCGCCTCGGCGACGTCGCGAACATCATCGACAGCGTGGAGAACGATCAGCTCGCAGCGTGGGTCGGCACGAAAAGCGGCGAACAATCCGCCGTGCTACTCGATATTCAGCGGCAGCCCGGCGCGAACATCATTCAAACGGTGGACCGCGTGAAGCAATTGCTGCCGCGATTGACCGGCACTCTGCCGCCGTCGGTCAAAGTGACTGTGCTGGCCGACCGCACGGAGACGATCCGGGCATCGGTGCGCGACGTGCAATTCACGTTGCTACTGACCGTCGCACTCGTCGTGATGGTGATGTTCCTCTTCCTGCGAAAACTCTGGGCGACGGTAATCACGAGTGTGGCGCTTCCGCTTTCGCTCATCGGGACGTTCGGCATCATGTATCTCGCCGGATTCAGCCTCGACAATCTCTCATTAATGGCGCTGACCATCTCGACCGGCTTCGTCGTCGATGATGCGATTGTCATGATCGAGAACATCGTGCGTTACATCGAAGCCGGCGATGGGCCGTTGGAAGCAGCGCTGAAGGGCGCGAAGCAAATTGGTTTCACGGTGGTGTCGTTGAGTATCTCGCTCGTGGCGGTTTTCATTCCGCTTTTATTCATGACGGGAATTGTCGGCCGCTTGTTTCGCGAATTCGCGATCACGATGAGTGTAGCGGTTGGTGTATCGGCGTTCGTTTCACTGACGCTCACGCCCATGATGTGCGCGAAGCTGTTGCGCTCCGAAAAAGAGGAAGAAAGAGAACACCAAGGTGAGTTCTATCGCCGGACCGAAGAATACTGGACGCGGTTTCGCGATTTGTATGAACGCGGGTTGCGCTGGGTCCTCGCGCATCAGCGATTCATCTTGAATGTCGCAATCATCACGCTGGTCGCGACCATCCTCCTCTACATCGTCGTGCCGAAAGGGCTGCTGCCGCAACAGGACACTGGGGTGATCGTGGGCGTGACGGATGCCGCGGAGAACATTTCCTTCAAAGCGATGTTGCAGCGCGTGCACGCCGTTTCCGATATCGTTAGGCGCGACCCGGATGTCGTGAGCGTGTCGGCTTCGGTCGGCGCGGGAACAGTGAACGCGACCATCAATACCGCTCGGCTTTACATCGTGCTCAAGCCGCACAATCAGCGCGCGAATGCCGAAAAAATCATCGAACGGTTGCGCAATGCCACGCGCGATGTCGAAGGCGTCTCGCTCTTCATGCAAGCGGCCCAGGATTTGCAGATCGATGCGCGCGTCAGCCGCACGCAATTCCAATACATTTTGCAGGACGCGGATGCGGCGGAGCTCGCAGAGTGGACGCCGAGACTCGTGCAAAAACTTGGACAACTGCCGCAACTCAGCGACGTGGCAAGCGACCAACAGGTGAACGGCTTGCAGTTGAATGTCGATGTTGACCGCGAGAAAGCATCGCGCCTCAACGTGCTCACGCAAGCAGTCGACGACGCGCTTTACGACGCATTCGGACAACGGCAGGTCTCGATCATTTTCACGCAGCTCAATCAATTCCGCGTCATTCTCGAAGTGGAACCGAACTTTCGCGAATCGCCAGACTTGCTCGACAAAATTTACGTCAAATCAAGCAGCGGCCAGCCGGTGCCGCTGAGCGCGTTCGCGACGATGCACGTGAGCAACACGCCGCTTTCCATCCCGCATCAAGGGCAATTTCCGGCGGCGACCATTTCGTTTAATCTGCGCAGCGGCAGTTCGCTCAGTCATGCCATTCCGGCCATTCAAAAAGCAGAACGCGAAATCGGTTTGCCCGATACAATCGCAACTACATTCACCGGCGCGGCGGCGGAATTTCGTTCATCGCTAACGAGCGAGCCACTGCTGATCTTGGCGGCCGTCGTGGTGATTTACATCGTGCTCGGCGTTCTCTACGAAAGTTACATTCATCCGATCACGATTCTTTCGACATTGCCATCTGCCGGCGTCGGAGCCCTGTTGGCGTTGTTCATTTGCCGCATCGATTTTTCGTTGGTCGCGCTTATCGGCATCATCCTCCTCATCGGCATCGTGAAAAAGAACGCGATCATGATGATCGATTTTGCGCTCGAAGCCGAACGCAAGGAAGGGATGTCGCCCGAGGAATCGATTTATCAAGCATGTCTGCTGCGGTTTCGGCCCATCATGATGACAACGGCGGCGGCATTGTTGGGCGCATTGCCACTTGCCCTCGAGAGTGGAACTGGCAGTGAACTGCGGCGCCCGCTCGGAATTTCCATAGTCGGGGGATTGTTGCTCTCACAATTTCTCACGCTCTACACGACGCCGGTGATTTACCTTTATCTCGATCGGTTTGGACGTTGGATGAAGGAACGCCGTCGCCGCGGTGAGGTTGCTCAAGCCGAGCTACCGTTAAGAACGTCGACAGATCTGGAACACGAACCCGAGCCGCAATTCGCAGGAGTAAACGGCGAAGACGATCGACTTGGATTTTAGTCATGAACATTTCTGAGCCATTCATTCGTCGTCCGGTTGGCACATCGCTGCTGGCAGCGGGAGTCTTGTTGCTCGGCGCGGTGGCTTATTACTTCCTCCCGGTTGCACCACTGCCGAAAGTCGATTTCCCGACGATCAACGTGAGTGCGCAGGAGCCGGGCGTCGATCCTCAGACCGCCGCCTCATCGCTGGCCGCGCCACTGGAGCGACGATTCGCGCAAATCGCGGGTGTTTCCGAAATCACATCGGTGAGTTCGCTCGGTGGATCCAACGTTACCATCCAGTTCGATCTCAGCCGCGACATCAACGGCGCGGCACGCGACGTGCAGAGCGCAATCAACGCCGCGTCGGGGGAATTGCCCAGCGGACTGCCGCAACCGCCCTCCTATCGCAAAGTCAATCCATCCGACGCGCCGATCATGGTGCTCGCGATGACGTCGGACGCGTTGCCCTTGTCGCAAGTTTACAATCTCGCCGATCAAATCATCGGTCAGCGCATCAGCCAGGTGGATGGCGTCAGCCAGGTGATCATCGGCGGCGGCGCGAACTCCGCCGTGCGCGTGCAGATAAATCCGGTCGCGCTTGCCTCGATGGGCCTGAGCATGGAAGACATTCGCACGACGCTTTCACAAGCGAATGTCCTTTCACCCAAGGGGGCATTTGACGGCCCGGAGCAGAGGTTCGTCATCGCGAGCAACGATCAACTAACGCAGGCCGACCAATATCAGCCGATCATCGTCGCGCACCACAATGGCGCGGCCGTGCCCTTACGCGATGTCGGCACGGCGATCGATGCACAGGCAAATCGCGACCAGGCGGGCCTCTTCAATAATAAGCGCGCCGTGCTGTTGATCATTTTCAAACAGCCGGACGCGAACGTCGTTCGCACGACCGATCTGATTCACGACATCCTGCCGCAATTGCGGACTTGGCTGCCACCGAGCGTGCATCTCGACGTGATGAGCGATCGCACGATAACGATCCGGTCGTCAGTGCACGATGTCCAACTAACGCTCCTCATCACGATGGCGCTCGTCGTGATGGTGATGTTTCTCTTCCTGCGCCGCTTCTGGCCGACGTTCATCTCCGGTATTACGATGCCGCTCGCGCTCGCGGGCACCTTCGGCGTGATGTGGCTGTGTAGTTACAGCCTCGACAACCTCTCGCTCATGGCGTTGACGGTTTCGACCGGATTCGTTGTCGATGATGCGATCGTCGTAATCGAAAACATCGTGCGCTTCATTGAGAAGGGCGAGCCACCGCTTCAAGCCGCGTTGAAAGGCGCGCGTCAGATTGGTTTCACCGTCATTTCGATTAGTCTCTCGCTCGTCGCAGTCTTCATTCCGCTGCTTTTCATGAGCGGCTTGATCGGGCGTTTGTTTCACGAATTTGCCGTGACGTTGAGCGCGGCGATTCTCGTTTCCGGCGTCGTTTCGTTAACGCTCACGCCCATGCTATGCGGCCGATTTTTGAAAAACGAGGAGCGACATCGGCAGCGCGGCGTGATCGATCGACTGAGCGAGCGCGGTTTCAACGCAATGCACGATTTTTACGAACGCGGCTTGAAGTGGGTCCTCAAACACGAATACACCATGCTTATCGTCACCGGGCTGGTGATCATCGCGACCGTTTACCTTTACTTCGTTGTGCCAAAGGGATTTTTCCCGCAACAGGACACGGGACAAATGATGGGCACGACCGAGGCCGCGCAGGACATTTCCTTTGAGGCGATGAAAGAAAAGCAAGAGCAGGTCGTGAAAACCGCAATGGCCGATCCCGCTGTGCAGGCCGTCGGCTCATTCTTCGGCGGCGGGAGCGGCTCGGCGTTGAATAACGGCCGCATGTTCATCAGTTTGAAACCGAAAGGCTCGGGCAAAGGAGAACGCAAAGATGACGCGGGCACAGTTATCGCGCGTCTGAGGCGAAACCTCTCGAAGATTCCCGGCGCGCAACTTTTTCTCACAGCAAATCAAGACATTCGTGTTGGCGGAAGATCGTCAAAAGCGCAATACCAATATGCGTTGTCCGATCAAAACATCGAGGAGCTCAATTCGTGGGCGCCGAAGCTCGTGAACAAGCTTCACGAATATCCGCAGATCAAGGACGCCACGAGCGATCAGCAATTTCGCGGATTGCAGGAAACCGTGGTAATCGATCGCGATGCGGCTGCGCGCCTCGGCATTCAACCGCAAGCAGTCGACAGCACGCTTTACAGCGCGTTCGGCCAGCGGCAGGTCTCGATCATTTACACGCAGCAGAATCAATATCACGTCATTCTCGAGGTCGATCCGAAGTTCCAGCTCGATCCGAGCTCGCTCGACAAAATCTACGTCAAATCAAATTCCGGAAGCCAGGTGCCGCTGAGCACGATCGCACATTTTCAGTTGGACAACACACCACTCTCAGTCAATCACCAGGGCCAGTTTCCGTGCGTGACAATCTCCTTTAACACTGCGCAAGGCGTTTCGTTAAGCGAGGCAACGCAAATCGTCGAGCGAGCGAAACGTGATCTCGGAATGCCATCAAGCATTCGCGGCAATTTCGCCGGCACTGCGCAGGTTGCTCAAGCCTCGTGGGTAACAATGCCGTGGTTGCTTCTCGCGGCGCTCTTAGCCGTTTACATCATCCTGGGAATGCTTTACGAGAGCCTGATCCATCCAATCACGATCCTTTCTACAATACCATCCGCTGGACTTGGGGCTCTCTTAGCCATGCTGGTAACCGGCAATGAGCTGGATCTCGTCTCGATCATCGGAATTATCCTGCTCATCGGCATCGTGAAAAAGAACGCGATCATGATGGTCGATTTCGCGCTCGACGTCGAGCGACACGAAGGACTCAGTCCCGAAGAATCGATCTACCAGGCGTGCCTGGTCAGGTTTCGTCCAATCATGATGACCACGATGGCCGCGATGTTTGGTGCGTTGCCGCTCGCCATCGGAATGGGTATCGGCAGCGAACTGCGCAAGCCGCTCGGTGTCGCCATCGTCGGCGGTCTCATTGTTTCGCAGGTCCTCACGCTTTACACCACTCCGGTGATCTATCTGGCGCTCGATCAACTGCGGCAGCGAAATAAGAAGCGGACTTCACGCGCCGCCGATCTTCGACCGGTTGGCTGGCCGCCGATGTCCGAATTTCCGGTTAGATGAACCCGTTAGCCAAAGGATGGATTTCGCGAAACACGCGTTGACAGCCGCTTTGCATCTCGATCGTTCAGGCATGGTCTCACGATATGCATCCCAAAATCGGGACGGGAAGATCCCGTAACCGGTATTGAAAGGAACGCCGCAATCCAGTCGGTGACGCGTTTGTCGCTGGTCGAGCCAGGAATTTGGCCGGAGTTAAACAGGGTTGGCACGAACAATGCAAAGAAATTGCCAAGCAAACTTAACAGGATCATGCGTAGCGGTTTGTTTTTCACCGAATTGACACCGCGTCCAAAACGCGGTTGAGAAATAGTTAGTGACAAAGATTTTAATCGCAGACGATCAGCGCGATGTGCTCGAAGCGCTGCGAATCTTGCTTAAGGGCGAGGGTTATCAGACGGAAGCAGTCACGTCGCTGGCGGGCATCTTCAACGCGCTCGAAAAGAAAGAGTACGCGCTGTTACTGATGGATCTGAACTACACGCGGGATACCACTTCTGGTCAGGAAGGTTTATCAGCAATTCCCAAAATTCAGGCGTTCGACAATATGCTGCCGATTGTGGTGATGACCGCTTGGGCCACCATTGAGTTGGCAGTGGACGCAATGAAACGCGGTGCGCGAGATTTTGTGACAAAACCGTGGGATAACCAGCGATTGTTGACAATCGTGAGGACGCAAATTGAGCTCGCAGCAGCGCTTCGTCGCGAACGCAAGCTTGAAGCGGAAAACGAAATGCTCCGCGGCACGATGCCGGATTTGATCGCGCAATCGCCTGCGATGCGGCCTGTCGTCGAGATGATTTCACGGGTCGCGCCTTCCGATGCCAACGTGCTAATTACTGGCGAGAATGGGACGGGGAAAAGTTTAATTGCGCGGGCGATTCACGCCCTCTCGCCGCGAGCGTCGCGTACCATGATCACCGTAAATATGGGCGGCTTATCCGAGACCCTCTTTGAGAGCGAACTGTTTGGGCACGTCAAAGGCGCGTTCACTGACGCAAAGGCAGATCGCGCGGGCAGATTCGAGCTCGCGGATGAGAGCACGCTTTTCATGGATGAGATTGCAAACATCCCGCTTGCTCAACAGGCAAAACTGTTGCGAGTCATCGAAACGGGAGATTTTGAACGAGTCGGTTCATCGAAAACTTTGCATGCAAACGTGCGCATCATCTCTGCGACAAATGCAAATCTCGAGAACGAAGTGGGAACGGGTCGTTTTAGGCAGGACCTCTTGTTCCGTCTGAATACGATCCAGATTGTGTTACCGTCGTTACGAGACCGGCGGGATGACATTATGCCGCTGGCCAACAGTTTTCTTCATCAACACGCGGAGCGTTACCGCAAACAGATTGCCGGTTTCGATGAGGCTGCGCGAGAACGTCTGCTGCAGCATCGCTTTCCGGGAAATGTTCGAGAGCTCGATCATATAGTCGAACGCGCCGTGCTTATGGCGCAAGATCGACAAATCTGCGCAAGCGATCTGGGCCTAACGAATGTCCGCGGTCAATCGCGCGATCTCGAGGAGATGAGCCTCGAAGAGGTGGAGGCATTTCTCATCAAAAAAGCGCTGGCTCGGAACGATGGCAATGCGCGTAAAGCGGCAGAGGCACTTGGGTTGAGCAGAAGTGCATTCTACCGTCGCCTGCAGCAATATGGTTTATGAACTGTAGAGGCAGCTGTGTCGGCTGCGAATCGTTTGGTTTTGCAAGCGACACGCCTGCCGCTACAGCACGTAAATGAACCGTTCGAAGACACGCCATCGGTTTTCCTACGAAGGAAAAATTACCTGGCTCACGGTTGCGGCAGCTCTCCCTGCAATTTTTGTTGCGCTTGCTCTGGTTTGGTTGGGTGATTACAGCGCTAAAGTACAATGGACACTAACGATTCTCATCGTTGGTTGTTTCGCCGTGTTCATTTCCAGCACGCGCGAACACACCATCCGGCCCTTGCAAACCATGTCTAATTTGCTCGCGGCATTACGCGAGGGCGACTACTCGATCCGTGCGCGGGGAGCCCGTGCGGGCAATGCATTGGGCGAAGTCCTCCTCGAGATTAATTCGCTCGGCGAAACTTTGCGCCTGCAACGTCTCGGCGCCTTTGAAGCGACCGCACTCTTGCGCACGATCATGAGTGAAATCGACGTTGCAGTTTTTACCTTCGATCCCAAGCGGCGTTTGCGACTCGTCAATCGCGCCGGCGAAACTTTGCTCGGTCAGCCAATGGACAAGTTGTTAGGCAAAACGGCAAACGAACTTGCTCTCGATAGATGCCTTGACGTTGACGAGGACGAACCGCTTGCACTGAATTTCCCTGGAGCATCTGGTCGTTGGGGTATCCGTCGCAGCACGTTTCGTGAGGAAGGCTTACCGCATGAATTACTGGTGTTGACCGACCTCAGTCGTACGCTGCGCGAAGAAGAACGGCGCGCCTGGCAGCGACTTGTGCGTGTCCTCGGCCATGAGATGAACAACTCGCTGGCGCCGATCAAATCACTGGCCGCCAGCCTGGAATCTCTCCTGCGACGCGATCCTCTTCCACCAGATTGGAAAGATGATGCCGGGGCTGGATTGAACTCTATCGCGTCCCGGGCCGATTCGCTCAGCCGATTCCTGCAGGCTTACACGCGATTAACAAAGCTTCCGCCGCCTCAAAAACAAGATGTCGATCTTGCGAGTCTGGTGCAGCGGGTCGTGGACTTGGAACCAAGGCTCAAGGTGCAAGTCATGCCGAGTGCGAAAACGGTGATTCGTGCGGACGCAGCACAGATTGAACAAGCTTTAATCAATCTGGTGCACAACGCTGTTGACGCGGCGCTTGAAACTCAGGGAAACGTCGCGATCGGATGGCGTGAAAAAGAAGGTTGCGTTGAGATCTTTGTTCAGGATGACGGGCCAGGCATTATGAACCCGGCAAATCTTTTCGTGCCATTTTTCACTACAAAACCCGACGGTTCCGGAATCGGTCTGCCATTGAGTCGCCAAATTGCTGAAGCTCATGCAGGATCGCTGGTGCTAACGAATCGGGAAACTGGCCAGGGCGCGCAAGCTTTGCTGCGACTGCCGCGTTAAGATCTGCTGGAAGCGGCCGTTCCGAGTCCCAACGTTGGGACGGCGAAATCCCACAAGCGGATTGAGAAACAGGCCGCTGCGATTTCTCAATACAACGTAAGTCGCTAGTGCAGCGGGTGATGCGAAGTCTGTTTTGTGGTTGGCACAGACATTGCATTAACAACTGTCAACAAAGGATAAAGACATGAAGCCAATCTCTCTAACAGCTCGTAACCGCCGGAGCTTTCCACTGGTTGACTGCAATTATCAGCCGATGACGCTCAGGGGGTATCACGCACGAAGCGTCAGGACCGCGGTGCCATCTTTTCGAAGCATTAGCCGCCATTATTTTCAAAAGGAGGCGCGACGCGATTTTGTCGGCGAAGCAATTCTCTTCGCACTGATGATCGTTCTGGCCGCAGCGCCTTTGCTCAGCACGGCCTCTGCCCTCAGTGAGTTTTGTCGAGCAATCGCTCCGCATTGATCAGCTATGATCCCGCAGCGAAAAACAAAAGACGAAACGATTGTGCATCCGGTAGGATTCGCGCCGAGTCTTTCCTCAATGGACGTGCCGCGGCCAGGTGTTGCAGCGAAAAAGCGCAAGCGCCGCATCATGATCATTGCTGCCTCCGCGCTCGGTTTGATTCTGGCAACAATTGCAATCTCACGGTTGAAACCCGCGGTGCCGAGCGTGGATCGTTCTACCGTCTGGATCGATACCGTTAAACGCGGGCCCATGGTGCGCCAGGTGCGCGGTTTGGGGACGCTTGTTCCCGAAGATATCCGTTGGATTCCGGCAAACACAGAGGGAAGCGTCGAGAAAATTTTGATTTGGCCGGGAACAAAAGTCGAACCGGGCGACGTTATATTGGAGTTGACCAGCCCCGAATTGGAGCAGAGCGCGAATGACGCTGAGTTGCAGGCGAAAGCCGCGGAGGCCGAGCTTACGACGATGCGCGCGACTTTGCAGCGCGAATTGCTCGATCAGGAATCGAAAACAACCGCGGCGCACTCCGCGTACCAGCAGGCGAAAATGGAGCGTCAAACGAACGATCAGTTAGCAAAGAACGGTCTCGTCGCCGATCTCGTTTACAAAACTTCGAAGATTAAAGAAGAGGAATGCCAGAAGAGCGATGAGATCGAGCAAAAGCGCCTGGCGTTTTCGCGCGATTCAATCGAGCCGCAGCTGGCCTCGAAGCAAGCCGCAGTCG
>WNFY01006309.1_pt1 | contig 14500 bp, 15 predicted proteins | sample 5400091 | NCBI WGS metagenome assembly WNFY01 (sample SAMN13153364, study PRJNA577476) | soil metagenome | isolation source: 60 cm soil or saprolite under grassland replicate 1 | place: USA:California | collected 2016-06-15 | reverse complement strand
CAATTCTTCTGATAACTTCCTTATTCACGACTCGAATATCTATGCCGGAGGAGATGGAATACGAGTCGACGACTCAGACAATTTCCAGATCACGGCCAACCATATCCATGGCAGTGGTGGGCAGAACAGTGGAGGTGCTGAATGCTTTTCCGGGGGGGTGATTTTTCTCAGCATGTCAAGTAGCTTTGATGTCAGCAACAACAGCCTGGAGGGCGGTCCGTTCGCAATCAAGGGTTGCAACTTGAGCGACGCAACCATCGTGGGAAACACTGGAGGTGCAGAGGATGGAATTGACCTAGATAACATCGCCAGTCTGTTGATCGGCCAGAACAGTCTTCTCGCGCACGTATCAATCGCTGTGGCGAGCTGTGGCGACGTGACCATTGACGGGAACAATGCCACTGCCCATGATACCGGAATATCTGTTGGTAGGTGCAAAGATGTTATGATTTCAAACAACATTGCCTCGGCCCCGAGCATAGATGGAGTCGGAGTCTCCGTAGGCAGCTCAGACCGCGTAACCCTTACATCGAACACCATATCGAACAATCAGTTTACCGGAATATTTCTAGCTAATTCTGCTACCGGGAACACCATCAGCGATAATCTTATCGGCTATAACAACTGCGGAATCACAACCGATTCAACTTCACCCGTCGACCAGAACAATATCACCGACAATACGTTCGTCGGGAATGCTCAAGACTTCTGCGCTTTCTGATAACGAGAGAGACTTATCATTCGGCTCTGCCTCGGCAAGTCCAAAGTTCCGCAAAGTCAGTGGAGATGCATTTCTTCATCTGGGCGAGGTAGCCCTCTGTGCAGGTCAGTCCACATCATAGGCGTCCGTCCAGCTCGAACCTTTGAGCGTTTGGAACGCCAGTACTTACAATAGTTTTCTATTATATTGACTTAGTGCCTAGGGCATAGTTCTCTCCAAAGGCTTAATGGGCTTGGAAAGGAGACCACCGGATCCGGGTCGTCTCTACGTCCAATTCGAAGTACGAGGCTCCGGGCTGGGACCAGACCTACGACATGCTCCTCTCACTCGCCAAAAGGATCAAGAGTTCAGGCTACAAAGCCGAGGTCATTGTTGGCGTCTCTAGGGGAGGATGGCCCCCCGCACGAATCATGAGTGATCTTCTCGAGAACTCGAATATTGCGAACATGAAAGTGGAATTCTACAAGGACATTGGAGTGCGTTCAAAGAAGCCTCGAATTACCCAACCCGTGACAGCGAACGTCACGGGAAAGAGGGTTCTTGTCGTAGACGATGTGGCAGATTCCGGTCATAGTCTGAAGGTTGTAGCGAACCACTTGCGACGCAAGGGAGCCAAGGAACTGAAGGTCTGTACAATCTATCTGAAACCGCAGAGCATATTCCACCCGGACTTCTATGCCAAGACTACGCGCAAGTGGATCATTTTCCCTTGGGAGAGGCTAGAAGCAGTACAGCTTATCGCACGACATTTCAACTCAGATAGGGCCAAGGTTTCCAGTGTGGTCAGAGAACTCAAGGAGAGTGGCTTAAGCAGCAGACTAGTCAGAAAGCTGTGGAGTATCTTCTCCTATGATGGACGAGATTGACCATCATTATCTCCTGAGCCTCGGCTTCAACAATGCAGGAATTTTAGACCCCGAGAAGACCCTGCGCCTGCTACGTTCAACCGCCGAGAAAGCCCAGGTGCAGCTGTTGAAGGCGAAACTAATAGCGGGACCTGAGCATCTGAGGTTCGCAGCGAGAAACGCCTCTTCGGCGAGGCCGACGACAGTCTGGTCGAGATCGGGTCAAACCGAAAGCTTTCCGAGATACAACGTTCCTACGGAGTCTCAAAGAGAGAGATGGAAGCAGCCCGGTTCGAGGGTGAGAACAACTCGGACGTACTAAAGCGCCTGATAGTCGAGAGATCGGCTCTCCTTGACGTTCAGGATTAGAGAGTCCTCTTCTCCTTCTCTATCCCCAATATTCCTCTCGGCGATATGACCGAGACTCCTGCAACATTTCCGATAACCTCGATTAACACGATCTTGTCTGGGTTTCGCAGTTCCACCTTTCTAGGAACTTTCGAGGCGACCGCGTCTATTATTTCCTTGGAGGAAACGTGGCTTCGCCTCTTCTCTAACAAGACTCTGAACGTTTCATCGACCCTAACCTTCTTGACCCTACTCACCACTGCGGTGCCGATCGCGGAAATCTCGCACGGGACCACTTGCTCGACAGGTTTGACCTTGAGTATGTAGCGGAACTGCCACGGCCTATACCTCAGTATCCTGCGCAGTCCCGATATCACTTTCACTGGATCTAGGATCGTCTTAGCGACCGTAAGGCCACTGACTGGCGCAAAGTCCGTTGAGGGAGACATATCTCCCAGCTCCCGGAGCAAGTATCGTATCTCTTCGTTCGCTTCGCCCTCAGTCCCACGAGCACTGGACACTAAGAGGTTGAAGTCTCTCATCAACGATTACGCCCCCGAAGGCTGAATTAACGTCAGCATTCTTATGACCTTATGAATCTCTTCTCGAGCAATCGCTCCTTCTCTAAGCACGTCGACCTGAGCACCTAGCACCTTGGCGACGGTTGATTCTTTGCCGAGCGGTGACGGACCTCCGTCCAAGATTAGATCTATTCGTCCGCCCAACTCCTGCACCACTTCATCTGCTGTTCGAGGTGATGGATGGCCTGAAACGTTGGCACTGGTACCGATGATCTGTCCTCCACATCTTTCGAGAAGATTCAAAGCCGTCTCATGTTTGGGGATGCGCAGTCCAACCGACTGCGAATCGTCTGTGACGGCTGCAGGCAGTTTCGCTCGCAATGGCACAATCAAGGTTAGAGGTCCAGGCCAGAATCTCCCGGCAAGTGCGAGCGAGGTCTTGTTGAACTCTCCCAAGGTCCTGGCCGCAACCATGGAGTTCACTAGAACTGGTAGCGCACCTTTGGAGCGTTGCTTTGCCTGGAGTAATCGGTCGACAGCGTCTCCATCGAGAGGGTTGCAACCCAGCCCGTAGACCGTGTCCGTTGGGTATGCGACAAGCCGACCCTCAAGAATCATTCTCGCGGCCTCCTCAATGCTGTTGGCGTCGACTTGGACGAGTCGGGCAATCGCTTGAGCCATAGACGTCCAATAACTGCGGACGCTTATATTCAATTCAATAGCCGCCGACTTCGCTTTGACATCTCAGAATCCCGTAATTGTCCTACACGGAGGGGCTGGAAACTGGCCCACTCAACTTCACAAATCTGCGCTTGATGGCGTCAGGAAGGCCGCTGATCTTGGCTTCAAGATTCTTCTCGAAGAAAGGTCTGCATTGGACGCGGTTGAGGCCGCCGTGGTCTCGATGGAGGACAATCCGATCTTCAACGCGGGAACAGGTTCTACTCTCAATCTGCTTGGCGAGATCGAGACTGACGCCGCCATAATGGACGGCAGGACCCTCCAAGGTGGAGGCGTCACGCTTCTGAGGAACATTCGTAACCCCATCAAAGCAGCTAGGATTGTTATGGAACAGACGGACCACGTTCTCATTGCCGGAATAGCTGCAGAGAGGCTCGCCTTGGAGAGCGGACTCGACAAAGGAAACCTGAGAGTACTGAGAAGGGTCCAGGCCTGGAAGGAAGGGCTGAAACAACTCAAATCAAAACAGATGAAGCGTTCCTCAAGCAAAGCCCTTGAAATCTTCTTGGGACGTCAGTCCGACACTGTCGGTGCCCTCGCGCTGGACGCAGAAGGGAATCTCTCGGCCGCTGATTCTACGGGGGGAGTCTCTCTCAAGCTTCCCGGGAGAATAGGTGACAGTCCTATCCTTGGATCCGGTCTCTACGCGGACAATCAATCTGGGGCAGCAACCGCAACAGGCATTGGAGAACAAGCTATGCGACTAGTAATTTGCAAGACGGCGTGCGACCTCATGAGACAAGAGACCGGGCCTTCGGCCGCAACAAATACAATCCGCCTGGCCACCAAGAAGGTTGGTATTGGTTTGGGGATTCTCACGCTCGACCGCAAAGGCAGATTCGCGGCGGCTCACAACACTCGACACCTATGCTGGGCGGCAAGAACAAGTCTTACGTCTGCCGAGAAAATGTGGGGAACTCGGGTCTCGAAATAGCGAAGATGGGGAAGCCTTTTAAGAGGCCACTTTTCGCGCTCCAACCCGTTTTCCGATGATAAGAAGAGTCTTTCCAGTTGTCGTCAGCGACGAAGAGTGGGGAGACGACGAGGACTGGGGTGGAGAAGATGAATGGGGCGAAGACGACGACTGGGGCGGAGACGAAGGGACCGAGGACAACTAAGCCCTTCCAACAATTCTCATTCATAACGATTCCCGAATCAACAGCGCGATCTCGGAACAGGTCTTGTTTCCGAGCCGCAACGGACACAGTAACGCGAGTTCTATGTCCGGGGCAAACCAAGCGAGGGCTTCACAGGATGAAAAATGACGAAATTCCATCTCCGAAGATTCAGAGCACTCTCCTTACTCCTCCTGGGAGCTATGATGCTAGTCACATTTGTTCCCAAGAACACCTCTGCCGCCACCAGCTTGCAAGGAAATGATTTCCAGGCACAGAGTTTCTCGAAAACCGTAGACTACTACGACTATGTTCGTCAATATGCGGCCGCGAACAACATCAATGACACGGCGATCCAGAGTCAGCATGCGTACATCTACACCACATACATCAACCTGGGAGGCTTCCAGCTATTCTACGCGGGTCTCCTGAACGCGACCCACAACAACATGAACGTCACGATCCCTATCCAGACAGTCTTCGAACACTTCAAGACCCCGCAGGGCAAGGACGCGATAACTGCTTCATCATTCCTCTCGCTCGTGGCCTTCACAGAGAATGGTACCTCCACCATATTCCCCAACTCTCCAGACCGAAGCGACACGGTCTTCGCGTCGTTCAGCCTCGGATACCCTCTCTCGGCCTTTGGGACTCACCCGGTTCCAACTTACGTTGCTGACAGCCAGATTATCCCGCTGACTTCGACAGACAGCAACCATTGGACTTGGGGACTCAACTATACGAACCTCAACGCGATCTGGTGGAGAATGTATCCAGATCCGTTACTCCCACTCTGGGACGCATCCACTCCTAGAGCGTTTGCCCAGTACTCACAGCTATCGTTCAACTACGCGCTGGCAATCGATCCATCTGCGAAGACTGCTACACTAACGACGAGTTACACTGTCGGAAGGATGACGGACCTCTACCTCTTGACTACCACTCCTCGAGTCTTGCACCTGAACTCGACGGGGACCTACGACCTCAGTGGGGTCTCGCGAGGCTCCCAGACAATCTACCAGTACCTTTTGCAGAACGGGTACGAGCTTTCGATAGTTCAGTCTCACATGGCTGTCCTCGCCAACAGTACTACCAGCGACAAAACCGACACAGGCACTGGTGTGGATAACAATAACGAAACGGACGTTACACACACTGGTGTTAACACGGTTGCAAGCGACAACGAAAAAGTCTTTCGAACAAACTTCGGTGTGAAATCAAGCTACCAGTTGTACAATTACACAAGTGGAAACCAGGCAAACTACAATGTTACGACTAGAACCGCTAACAGGCCCGCCTGGGGAGGCAACCATGTCTACGATGTGCAGAACGTCTTCATGGGCTTCCTACCAGTATTCGTCTACCACGTTGACCCGGCGCTCTTCCAGGCCGCCAGAGCAGGCATGGCCAGCTTCAGGGTCGCCAGTTATCTCTACATCATATCCTATCCAACTTGGAGCGGTTACAAGATTGTCAACGATCCACAGTACGAGGCCTTCTACGAGCCTTCCAATAACGTCGGATTACTCACGGCCCTGTTCATCGCAGTGGCTGTCGCTGCTGGCATAGGAGGAGTCTTCGCATTCCTCTTCAGACGAAGACGCACACCTGCAACCACGATAGTCGGTACCACAACACCAAGCCAGTCACCTGGTCCCTTGGTTAGACCCTCTGGACCATCGCAATAGTTGCGGAAAATTCCCCTTCTTTCCTTTTTTTCTCATTACTTGGGAGACAACATGCTAAACTTGTCCGTCTCAGTCTGTACGAATGAGAGAGATGGATTCTCGCGGACTCGCAGTCGAGACAGAGCATCTAACCAAGTTCTATGGTCGCACCCTAGGTCTTAGCGACCTCTCATTCTCCGTAGGTTCAGGAGAGGTCAGGGGGCTTCTCGGCCAGAACGGATCAGGAAAATCGACATTATTGAAGAGCCTCATAGGCTTGATCCATCCCACGTCGGGGCTGGTGAAAGTCCTCGGCCTCGATGTGCAAAAGTCTCCAATGGAGATCAGGCGTTCCGTTGGCTATGTGCCGGAATCGCCTAGGCTCTACGAGTTCTTGACTGCCACTGAGTATCTGGACTTCATCGCGGATGTGCGAGGTCTATCATATGCAGAGAAGAAGGAGAGGATCGGCCGATTGATTCAAGCGCTCGACTTGGAGGGAAAACAGGGTGACACTATCAGTGGCTATTCGCAGGGGATGAAGCAGAAGGTAGCCCTCATGGGTTCCATTCTGCACCGGCCAAGAGTCCTCTTGCTGGACGAGCCTCTGAACGGTCTGGACCCGAAATCAGCTCGAGTGGTCAAGGAACTGGTTCACAGCCTTGCTCGAGAGGGCGTCACGACGGTTTTCAGCACTCACATATTGGAGATCGCCGAGGCGATTTGTCATCGTCTAACCATTCTCCAGAACGGGCGTGTTCTGGCTGAAGGCACTGCCGAGGAATTGCGAGAAAAGGCTGGCCTTCCGGGGTCTGGGCTGGAAGATGTGTTCCTGAAACTGACAGGAACCAAAGGGGTCGAGGATATCGTTGAGGCTCTGATCAGATGAGAGCCCGCGTCCTGCTGAAGTTTGCCAAGATTTTGATGATCTCACGGCTCCGCGGTACGAGACGCTCATTCGTAACAAATAGCATCACCGCCCGGCCAGTCATTATCGCTCTCATTGGAATCGGGTTGTTCGTATTTGGCCTTGGCCTTGGATGGGTAACCATCTCGATCTTGACCTCGTCAGGCACTGATGCAACAGCTGTAGCCCAGATCGTCTTCACAATCTTAGGCGGCATTCCGATCTTCCTGATCGGGTTCTTCTTCTCCATGGGACTGCTGTGGGAGCTGAACGCGTCAACCGAGTCAGAGACGACGGACGCGATCAACTGGCTTCCAATAACACCCTCAGAGTACGTGCTAGCATCAACTCTCTCCACCAGCTACACCTACTCGCCTCTGGTCGCTGTCGTCCTTGGCTACGCTCTCCCGATCGGTTTCCTGACAGGAAATGCAGACGCGTTCGTGCTTCTGATCGGAATCAGCTTGGTTGCAACCCTCATCGGCTCCGTAGGCGTCGAGATTCTGAGAAGTCTTCTCGCACGCGCATCGTCCGCGTTCAGTAGGATCGGTGGGAGGGCGATGATAGTGATGCGCATACTCGGGGTCGTCCTCGTGCTAGTATTCACACAAGCATTGTTCAGCGGCTTCCTAGTCGTGAGAATTATCAGCACCCTCGTCGGCGACATCGCGGCAACAGTCGCCGTTCCAGTATTCTGGCCGACCTTGAGTATAACCAGCCTACTCGGATCAGATCTGCTCTCCTCTGCAATCTACTCGCTCCTTAGTCTCGGATTCTTTTTCGTCCTAACATACATCGCACTGTTCCTACGAGCGCGTTTCTGGATAACTGCCCCACCTTCACTGCACTTCTCAAGTTCGGGCTCCCTCTCGGGAATCAGCAAGCTCCGATGGCTAGGTCTCAGCAGTCTGTCCATCGCCCTGCTGAGACGCGAACTCCGTTCAGCAACGCGCCGCAAGGAAGTCGTTCGGCTGATGGCAATTCCACTAATACTCCCCGTGATGGTGCTCTTTCCAGTAGTCTTCTCTCCAGCACCGTCCTCGACGACCACACCACCGGTAGCGGTGAACCCCATACTCCTAGCAGGACCCCTCCTATTCGGTGTCGGTCTGGGAGCGTTGTTTCTCGGAATAACGTCGATCGGACAGGAAGGAGGAAGACTATGGAACATCGGATCCCTGCCAGTCGGCGCAAGAATGATCGCGAAGACTAAGATCATGTTCACATCCATCATAGCGATGATCGGCCTCGTCCTAGGACTGGCGCTAGCCGTACTGGTCTTTCATCTAGCGATCCTCGACGCCTTCGTCTTCTCGGGCCTCGGACTGAGTGTAGTACTCGCGGAGTCCAGCCTTGGAATAGCTGTGGGCAGTCGCTATGCCGATTTTTCCGAGGGTCCCAGGCCAAGGTTCGTCACAATAGCGGGTTCAATCATCGGATCGATCGTGGGAATTATCATCATGGGCCTGATGTCGGTCGCATTCGTGGTAACACTGCTACTAACTTTCAGACTGGGCCTCTCCTTTCCGTCGATTCTCGCACCACTGCCTCTCTTTGCCACAGCATTCCTCGGGCTCATCCTTTCAAGAATCAGCTACGTGATTTCGATCCGTCCAATAGAGACGATCCTAAGTGAGATTCCCAACTAGGCTTGAATCATGGTCCGCGGTCACGCCATAGGCCCCCCCGCATCTATAACGCACTTCTTCCTGCCAATTCAGATGACAGCGTACATACAGAGATGTATGAGACACAGTCAAGGTTCGGAGAGGGGCAGGTTCTAGCTATTTGTGGCGTGCCGGTAACTCGTTTTGTGTATTCAACGTTACAAGTAACGTTAATATTGACTCTAGCGTGGACTGTTCATCCGGACCGGAGCAAGACAGTTCCAATCGACGTTCCTAGGACTATGTCAAGCGAGGGTTCGAACTAGGTCCAAAAGAAGAGAAACAATATGGAATTAGCGGATGAACCTAAGTCGTGGGTCGAAGAGGCCCGTAACAGAGTTAAACGAATCAGTGATCTTGACCCCAAAGACAGGCTCGACATCGTGTACGGCATTGGTCTGTGCTGTTCCACTCTGGCGAAGAGCATGCAAGGCTGGATGCAGTGGATAGGAAATCTGTCACTCAAAGACTTCGAACAGCGAGAACTGGAGGAAATCTTCGGCATTATCAAGAAGGCTACGGTCCAGCTAATGGAACTAGACATCGACAAGACGTCAAAGTACGAGGAATCTCACGGTCTTCGCCAGAAACCAACCCGAGAAACGAACCGGCTAGTAAGTTAGACACAACCGTTGACGCCACGATAGGCCTCCTGCCGCCACCGTGACAATTCAGGAAAATCAGCCGTGAACAACTGCGTGAGGCTCTTTCGATTCTTACACATTCCCTACTAGCCCACGTAGGCTAGGCTTCGGAAATCGCTAGCCAAAGCATTACAAAAGAGGGCCAATAATCGAACCGAACGCGCTTGTCTGCTCAGCCAGTTGAAAGATGGGCCGTCGCGTCCCTTGTCGCGGCTCGAGTCGTGTATGCGGTAAATTGGCTGAACATAGGCGCTCTCTTCTACCTAATGAGTTCTGACCTCAACAGCGGAGTCTCAGGGCTGGGCACGCTAACCTCTAGCTTCTATCTTGGTGTGGGCTTGATGCAAGTCCCAGGAGGAGTCCTCGCCGCCAAGTGGGGTCCAAAGAATACCGTAACAACTGGCATGTTAGTCTCGTCCCTAGCCGTATTGGCCACTTCTGTCTCAACGTCTCTTCCCGAGGTCGTGATTCTACGCTTCATTGTAGGCTCTGGAATGGCTCTAGTATTCTCGCCTGCTGTAGTGCTGGCGACAAGGTTTCTGGGCGGTAGGTCGGGCGTTGGCGCGGGTCTCATCAACTCTGCCTTCGATGTGGGAGGGCTACTCGGATTGTTCGGCTGGATTCTCATCGCCTCCGTTACAGGCTGGCGTCCCAGCCTTGTTCTGAGCGGTGGGCTTGGGTTGCTTACCGGACTCCTGATTATCGCCCTTGTCCCTAGGGATCAGAGAGACAATCGATTCACACTATCCAGCGATAGACTGAGACGAATCTTGAGGAATAGAAATTTGGTTCTGTTGGGGCTCGCGGCGTTGGGTTCCAACATGGGCAGCGTCCTCATCTCTAGCTTCATGGTGTTCTACCTGCAATCGGACCTCGGAGAAGCGGCAGCAACCGCAGGATTTGTCGCTTCACTCGTAGTGATTCTTCCGATCATAACTTCGCTGTGGGGAGGGCGACTCTACGATCGTCTGAAGAAGCCCAGGCGACTACTCGTAACTTCTGGCTTAGGGATGGTGGCCGCTCTTATCGCCTGCTCAGTACCCACTCTCTACGCGGCCTCACTAGGAGCTTTAGTGGGAGGTATAGCCGTCGGACCGGCCTCCACCGTGGCTTTTGCTGCTGCGAAGGACCTGAGTGGGGTAGAGAGAGAATACGAGAGTCTCACGATCGGCTGGGTGAACTGTATCTCCCTAACCGGCTCAGTCTGGCCCCCAATCATATTCTCATACCTAGCGAGATCTTCCAGCTACTCTGCTGCATGGCTGGGCGGCGCAGGCTTGAGCCTGATCTTTCTCATTCCCATATTCCTTCTTGCTGAACGGGCTTCAACAACTGCGTAGGAATTCATTCTAGTCGTTTGAAAAGGCTCTGCATGAAGCGTATCGGTACCGGCTGGCCACTCCGGCTAGCCTCGTAATAGGACCCGCAGTTATCACACTTCCAGACCTCCATGTCACGTATCTGCGCGGGAGCTCCAGCCTCGAAATCTTCCCGCACAATGTACCGTCCTTCAAAGTCAAGCTGTAAGTCGCATTTGGGACACTTCATTCTTCGGAGAGGCCCCCCTAGCCCTTGTAATGTTCTGCCAGGAATCTATCAGCGTCCATTGCGGCTTTGCAGCCATCAGCAGCGGCGGTGACTGCCTGTCTGTACCTATGGTCCCTTACATCGCCTGCCGCGAAGACTCCTGGAACATTGGTCTCAGTCTCGGTCTTCGTCACAACGTATCCCTTCTCATCGAGATCGATGATTCCTTTGAAGACCTGTGTGTTAGGCTCATAGCCAATGGCGACGAAGACGCCATCCATTGTTAACTTAGTTTCTTTACCACTCTTCACATTCTCAAGTCGGACTCCGCTGACCTTCTGATCCCCCAGAATCTCTCGCACCTGAGAATCCCAAGCAAACTGGATTCGGGGATTATTCATCACTCTGTCCTGCATGATCTGGCTGGCCCGTAGCTTGTCCCTCCGATGGATGATCGTGACCTTCCGGGTGATATTCGCCAAAAACGACGCCTCTTCCATAGCAGTATCCCCTCCGCCTACGACTGCGACTTCCTTGTCTTTGAAGAAGAAGCCGTCGCAGGTCGCGCAGCTCGACACTCCTTTCCCCTTGAATTTTGTTTCGGAGGGGATCTCAAGCCATTTTGCGTTCGCACCGGTGGCAATTATCGCAGTCCTGCCCTGATAGCTGTGCATGCCCGCGGTGACCGTGAAAGGTTGCGAGTTGAAATCGACTTTCGACACATCGTCGTATATTATCTCCGGCCCAAATCTCTCGGCCTGCTTGCGCAGGTTTTCCATCAGTTCTGGTCCAAGGATACCTTGGGGGAAGCCTGGAAAATTCTCCACATCGGATGTGATCATCAATTGTCCGCCTGGAATGGAACCGGCAAGGAGCAAGGTCTTCCTTCCAGCTCTACATGAGTAGATCGCGGCGGTATAGCCGGCGGATCCGGAGCCTATGATGATAACGTCATGGAGATTCATTATGGCCTAGAGGCTCCAGCATTGATTTATGACTATTCTTGGACCTTGTCGTGGCGTCAATTTACTGTATCTTCGAAGGCTTAATTATCAAAAACTGGGTGTCATAGCTCTGGCTGAATCAGATGTTTGATTATCATGGTTTGAAGATAAGCTGGCTCGGTCACGACTCGTTCCGAATCAAGAACGGGAAGACGATAATCATTGATCCCTTCAAACTCCGATCCATTTCAGACAAGGCTGACATTCTCCTGATCTCTCATGAACACTTTGACCACCTCTCATTGGACGATATTAAGAAGGTCGTCAATGAGAATACGACCATAGTGACGATCCCGGCGGTCAAAAAGGAGCTCGCAAGCCTCAAAGTCAAAGAGGTCAAGGCGAATGAAGGGAGTGAAAATCTATCACGCCGGCGACACGGATGCCGTTCCGGAGATGAAGGGACTAAAACCAGACGTCGCCCTCCTCCCAGTGAGCGGAACATATGTGATGAACGCGGAAGAGGCGGCTCAAGCGGCAAGAATGGTGGAGCCAAAGCTCGCCATACCCATGCACTATGGAGCGATTGTCGGCTCGGAACAAGATGCGCACAGGTTCAAACAGCTGGCAACATGCGAGGTCCAGATTCTACAGCAAGAATAGCCGAGGATACGAGAAAGAACTGAAAGTAACAGTCAGCCCAGACTGGTTGGAACATCACCGTTCTTCAAGGAATCTCTCAATCCTTGATGCTAGGTCAAGAGGTGCCTACCGAAGGTCGCATATTCCTGGAGCCATACACGCGGACCTCTTCCACTACTTCGTTCCCGGTACAGATCGTAGAGGGCTTCAGAAGTTTCAGAACGGTCTTGCTACGAAGCTGGGAAACATGGGGCTCACAGGGAAGGAGACGATGGTTGTCTACGAATCAGGGTTCGGAATGCGCGCGGCAAGAGTCGGTTGGATGCTAGAATACGCAGGAGCAGGCAAAGTACGCCTCCTTGAAGGAGGATTCAAAGCATGGCGCAAGTCCCACTACCCTCTTGAAAATAGGATTGTAGAACCAGAACAGAAAACCTTCCAGGTCAGACCCGTCTCAAGACTTCTCGCGACAGCTGACGAGGTGCGTTCCACTCGGTCAGCTCTGATCTTGGACGTGCGGAGCGAGGGAGAGTTCACAGGCAAAGAAGGCAGAGACTGCGACAAACGCCGAGGGCGAATCCCTCATGCTCGATGGCTTGAATGGACAAGATTCCTCCGTGATGGAGAGAAATTCAAGACGAGACCCTGGTAGCTTCGAAGCTGAGTTAGAAGATCATCTAAAGTATTGTATTCTCCGTCCGGGAGCTTCTCCAGAACAGTGGAGATTTTTCTCACTTCCCTGGTCTCTTGATAGACCTTCCATCCTTGATCCTTCAAGAGGTTAGACTTGTTGGTTGGAAATCGCGCGTCTTCGCTCAGAACCTCTCTGATCGAGTCAACCCCGACTCCACCTGTTATCTTGGGAAAGAATCCTTTCTCGATGAATGATTTGACTCGACCAGCGTCCCTGTACATCCGGACCCCATGGAAGGCAAGGATGCTCTTCTCGAACTTTGGCTCAGAGGCCTTCTTCCTAATCTCTTTCAACTCTCGGTCGTCAAATTCGTAGATGTTCTCTTCTCCCTTCCCAAAAAGCCGGCTGTAGAGGACCTTACTTTGGTACCGAGGCTCATCAAATGAGAGATCGACACAATGAACCGCTCCGGACTCTTTCATTATGTCGAAAACTTCCTCCGATGGTCTTACCCCTCTGAATTCAACGGCCACAACCGTCTCATCAGCATCGAACGTTCCGAGAAATTCTCTGAGCCTCCCTGAGAGCTCACTCTCTTCAACCGGTGAAATTGCGCCGATGAGAACCGTCATGACCTCTGCTTCAAGAGTCCTGCAAACTTCTTCGAGTCTCTCTAAAAGCCTACGGGCTCCAGGGAGGAGCTTTAAGCCATAATGGTCGACGATGATCCTTGGACATCTCACCGAGAAGCGGAAGTCGGGTGTGACTCTTTTTCGCCAGTCAGACGCTGAGGAATTAGCGGGAAGCTCGTAATAGCTGCTGTTTAGTTCGACAAAGTCAAACGCCTGTGAGTAGGCTTCGAGGCTATCTATTCCCGGGAGCTTGAAGTAGGCCCAGCCTCCCGCGCCTATGAGGATTTGAGACATATCTTCAAGAATCCATTCCGTTGGGGTTACTAAGTGTAGAGGTTAACGAACACGAGCCGTTTCCTCATAGGGACTTCCGGCTGGTCGTATGCGGAATGGGTCGGAGTCTTCTACCTGACGTCTAGCGAAAGCAAGCTCGGATTCTACAGCAAGATATTCCAGACGGCGGAGATAGATTCTACGTTCTACGCTTTCCCTAAAGAGGGGATGGTCATAGGATGGGACAGATATTCCCCGCGTAACTTCGTATTCAACGCCAAACTTCCGCAGACGATAACCCACGAGAGACTCGACGCGCTCGGGAAACCATTGGAAGAGGAACTGGACAGGTTCGCGAATCTGATGCTTCCGCTGAACAACAGTGGCAAGCTCGGCTGTCTCCTCATCCAGCTACCTCCGAGATACAAGTATGATCCTAACCATCTAGAAGAATTCCTCTCGCTCCTTCCTCACGGTTTCAAGTATGCGATAGAATTCCGACACAAATCTTGGATCCGAGACGAGACTTGGAGGACTCTCTCGAAATACAATGTCGCCTACACAATTGTGGACGAACCACTACTGCCACCCGATGTGCATGTGACGGCCGACTTTGCCTACATGCGCTGGCACGGGCGGGGCCAGAGACCGTGGTACGACTATCATTACACT
>WNFY01006896.1_pt1 | contig 14502 bp, 11 predicted proteins | sample 5400091 | NCBI WGS metagenome assembly WNFY01 (sample SAMN13153364, study PRJNA577476) | soil metagenome | isolation source: 60 cm soil or saprolite under grassland replicate 1 | place: USA:California | collected 2016-06-15 | reverse complement strand
GATCGGAGAGTTGCACGCCATTGAATGAAACGAGCTCGCGGACTTATTATTTGAGTACCCTCCAGACTCTTGTACTCTGTGCTCCATTCACTCCAGGTCGCATCCGGTCGCTCACCGTTTCCGGACCTGGTTTGCAAATCAACATTGCCCGCTCCGCGCCACCAAACACGCCCCCACGATGCGGTAAGCTTCGCATCGCGAACGGGCGATTCATATGATCCTTCACCCACACGCTCGCCACCAAAACGAAAAAGTTTACCCTGGTTGCTTGAAGCGGCATAGACCTGATTGTTCCTGACCAGAAACGACGAAATCTGTCCTTCAGAAGATTGCAGGAGTAGCGTATCTCGACCGTCATTGGTAACAGAATAGATTCGTCCCTTGTCGGCTGTACCGATGAGGACGGTGCCCGGTTGCAAGCCAGGGGCAATCGAAAACGCGGTAATACTAGTTGAACTCCAAACCACATCCGACGCGCCGTCAGGAAGGATGCGAAAGACTGCGCTGCGAGCGTTGGAAACATCAGTTCGACTGCGCGTAGGCGTCGCGGGATTTTGCAGGGGCGCGCCAGTTTCATCGATTGCCGTGATCGTAACCGACGTGCTGGGCGTACTCGACTCTGAGGGCTGGGGTGGCGCCGCTGCCGGCGTGGAAGTCGTGCGGGCAGTCGCTGCCGCATCACTTAAGGTCACATGCGTCTGGGTTGTACTGACGAGAAGTGCAGACTCGGGCTTGGCCCCAGCGCTGCGCACACGATAAAGCTTGCCGCTATCGCCGGTGCCTACGGCGAGCGACCCATCTTGCATAAGTGCCAGAGACCAAATGTACTTGTCGGCCGGATCGAAATAGATCTCGGCATGACCATCAGGAGTAATTCGATAGACTTTGCCATCCGGAGAACTGCCGGCATACAGGACTCCGTCCTTGCCAACGGCCAGGGCGGTAACATCGAGTTCGGCAGCATCGTATAACAGCGACCCTTTACCGTCGGCACCTATGCGATAGATCCTGCCATCGTGACCAGTTCCCAGAAACACGTTTCCCTGATCGTCTACGGCGCTTGACCAGATGTATGTTTGTTGCGTATTGAAAATCTCCGTGAGTCTTGGTGCCAGCATCAGAACGCCCGTGTCACTGATCGAAACCCCACGCGCATCACCTTTCAAAAGTTCGGCGCGGCTACTGGTTTCCCAGATCAAAGGTTGACCGGCGTGAACGGTGAGAACCAGGAAGGGCGACAGGATAAGAGTAGTTAGTAAGGAAATAGTTCTGCGTCGTTTAGTATGAATCATGTTTTCGTCAGTTTCCTATGTACTTCGCGTAGAGCGAACGAGCGGTTGTGATTTGGTCTGTGCCACGAATGATTGAGCGAGCGTCTTGAAAAACCGTCAGTTCAAACTCGCCGGTACGAAACCGCAGGATGTAATCGTTAAACTTTACCTCGCCGACGCCTCGCAACCTTTCGGCGAGTGAAGAAAAATCGACTGCGGTCGTTCGCAACGGAGAGATTTGTACTGCATTGCGCCCGCACAAAACCGCAGCAAAATCCTGTGTTGTGGGCGCCAGCGTTTCAAATCGTCCCTGGGCACAGGTAATGCACCCGGGAGATGGGCCACCGGGATTGATCTTTCTCCATTCATTGCGCCACACATCAAACTGCATGAGCGATCTGTGCAGTTCCTCGACGTGGCCAGTCATTATTTTCAAGGCCTCACTGACCTGCACGGCGGCTACTACGTTGATGATCGGCATAATCACGCCCGCAGTGTCGCAAGTCGGCGCACTCGCCGCCGGCGGAGGCTCTTCAAAGACGCATCGCAAACAGGCAGTTTGATGCGGCCGGATGGTCATTGTTACGCCATAAGAACCAACTGCTGCCCCATAAATCCATGTTGTTTCATGTTTCACGCAGGCATCATTGATGAGGTAGCGCGTGGCGAAATTATCCGTACCGTCAATGACAACATCACAGTCGCTTATCAACCGTTCGACATTCGAGTGGTTGACATCCACCACCTCAGGCTCCGTTTGCGTTTCAGAATTGATCTCCTGAATGTGAGTGGAGGCGGCGATGGCCTTCGGAATCCGTTCCTCGGCATCGCGCTCGGTAAACATCGTCTGGCGCTGCAGGTTGGAAGCCTCTACGAAATCGCGATCGACGATTCGCATTCGACCCACACCTGCGCGGGCCAACGACTCAGCCTGGGCTGAACCCAGGGCACCGCAGCCTATAATCAAAACGCGTGACACCCCGAGGCGTCGTTGTCCTTCTTCGCCGATTCCTGAGAAAAGGATCTGCCTGCTGTAGCGTTCATTCACGAGCGTACCCTCAAAGCGCCGGTTGCCGCCGCGTGCATGACAGATGGGGTAGCTGATTCACCTGTCCAGAGTTTGAATTGGCGGCCTGCCTGGGCAACTAGCATTTCCACCCCGCCGAGTGTTGCACAACCTGCCTCGCATGCATTGCGCAAAAGCTGTGTCTCTATTGGATTGTAGACCAGATCGTAAACCAAACCCGCCTTCGCAAGTTGCTTAGCGCTAACTGGTGCCTCCCTCATTGTGTCGCCAACGCTCCCGAGCGGCGTCGCATTAATCACAACGTCATACTCCCCAAACGACGCGGAAGAGAGCTCTTTGCATGACACATTGAACCTTTCTACCAGGTACTTACCCTTCTTCAGATCACGAACAAAAAGGGTTACCTTAGCTTCGTGCTTCTGCAACCCCCAGACTGCTGCGCTAGCGGCACCTCCCGCGCCAATAACCGCAACCTGCAACTCGCCCAGCGAGCCGAGTCTCTTAAGCAATGGCTCAATCAGTCCAGCGGCGTCGGTGTTGTAACCCAACAATCTATCAGCCTCAACCACCACGGTATTCACGGCACCAATCTCCTTCGCCGTGGGTTCAATCCAGTCCAGACAGTCCATCACGCTCAACTTGTGTGGCGCCGTAATGCTCAAGCCTCGCAGGTTCCAGTCGATCTCTCGCGTGCGCGGATGGACCATCCGTTTAAAAAATGAAATAACGTCGCCCACGTCGAACGGGAGGTAGACTCCATCTATGTTCGCAAACTCGAAAGCCGCGTTATGCATGTTTGGGGAAACCGAATGCATTACCGGCCTTCCGACCAACCCGCAGATCGACGTCTGCTCAGTGATCTCGTCAATCCGATAAAGCGACATCAGGTCCGAGGCCGTAATCTGCCCCGGGGCAGTCGCGCTCTCATCTTGCAGGGAACCATAGGTCAAGAAGGCGCCAAGCGATGGGCCGAGGACACGCGTAGCAATCCCAGCGCTGCCCATGGCTATCGCGATCATTTCTCTTCCCTCACTACGCGCCCGCTCGAGCAGCCGAAAGACAGGTAAGCAGTCGGTTATGTCGCAGGCGTGGACTGCAATTTTAAGAACCCGCGCTGGAGTGTTAACCATCAGCTCGTAGATTCGCTCAAGATCCGCTGGCACGCCGGAGAAATCATGATGCGAACAAATAATTCGCGACCAGGCAGGAGCTACGGGCGCGCCTCGTGGCGACATGAGTTCAGTCGCAAGATCGAGTTCAATATCAAAAAACGCTCCGCCGCGTTCACCTTGTCGCGAATTCCAAAAAGCAGAACGCGACGCATAGTCCAACGCGCGATGACCGCCCTGCTCCGTGGAGCGAAATGTGAGAATTACAGAGCAAGACAGCGCAGTCGACAATTCATCAATCTCATTAATTACAGTCTCAAACTCGATAGCATCGAGACAGTCAAGTCGAAGCTCGACAAGGTCACCCAAAATCGCTGCCGCCCTGGCAGCGTGCTTCAGTGCCTCGCCCTTGGTCTCGCAGACCGGAACACAAATCCGAATGGGTCTTCTAGAAGTCATGCAGATAAAATTCGAGGCGATACGCCCGGTCCGAATCTACCTGGAACTAACGCATCGCCTCAGTTTTTACCGGGCTCCCTACGCGGGCAGCCCGCTTGGGATGGCGGTTTCAACTCAACTATTTCTGATCGTCGCTACTTCCATCCAGATGTCGCGTCGGAGCTTCAGCGCCGAGATGACGCGTCGTTCCCTCAGTCACACTTGGAACCGGAGCCAAAAGCTCCCCGGTCTTCGGTGCCGAGAGACCACTTCCAACGGGACGATCCTGGATTGCCGGAGAAACCGGCGGGGAACGAACCGCCGGTTGTTTTTGGCTTTCTTTCAGGCGGATGAACTGCGCGACTCCGGTGCCCATCATGGAAAATGCCGGTATTAACATCCAAAACCACCAACCGTTCCCGATGGATTTCGAGAGGACGATTGCCACCAGCAAAAAGGCAATGCCCATGAATATGTTCTTGAAAGCCTGATCAAGACTTGCTTCCTTGCCGCGTTTTCTGCGCCCGCGGCGCCCCAGAATCATGTCGTCGGAAGTTAGCTGCGGCACTTGTCCCGTGAGGGCCTGGGGCACGAGGCTTACCGCAGATTCGGCAATAGCTCGCACCCTCCAGATTTTGTGTCGCGCATTTCGGGCAAAACATTCAACTTCCTCCGCGGTTCGACGTGGGACGACGCTGTTCTCCGCTTCTGACGGCCAGCCTGCGCTGTCGCATGACTTCGTAAAGCAGTACACCTGCGGCAACCGAAACATTCAGCGATTCCAGGCTGCCGCTTACCGGAATCTTAACCAACGCATCGCAGCGTTCACTTACGAGTCTGTGAAGGCCGTGGCCTTCATTGCCAAGGACGATAGCAACCGGCAGTGTCCAGTTCCACTCAGTGTATGCTGCCTGCGCATTTGCTGCCGCTCCAACAACCCAGATGTTACGTTCTTTCAACTGCTCTATCAATCGCACAAGATTGGTTACGCGAGCGACTGAAACGTACTCGAGTGCCCCGGCGGCAACCTTGGCGACTACCTCTGTCAGTCCTGTGGCGCGTCGTTCCGGAATAAACACTCCATGGACACCAGCGCATTCGGCAGTGCGCAAGATCGAGCCCATATTACGCGGATCCTCAATCCCATCCAACCCCAGAACAAGAGGAGGATCTTCAGTGCCTAACTTCGCTTCCAGAGCCTCCAGGAGTTCATCGGCGTCGGTATAGCGTGCGCCCGCGATCCTGGCCGCAACGCCTTGATGGCTGACGTCACCCAGAGTTCGATCCAACTCGATCCGGGGCACACGACGAACGGGTACGCGCAGCTCTCGCGCGAGTTCCAGCAGGTGTCGCAGTCGTTCGGGCTTTGCCCCGTCGACGATCGTGATTTCTTCAATCTGACGCTTACCGGCGCGCAAAGCCTCCAGTACCGGGATGAGCCCGTACACAACGTCGCCAGCGCCGAACGATTCTCGAGGTCTGTTCTTACCAGCCGAGGGCTCGCGAGTTCGATCAGTCTCGCGCGGGCCATTTTTGTTTGGTGGTTGGCGCATCCTCATTGAGGGTTGCTCACTGAATTCAACGTAAGGTAGTAACACAAACGAGAATAGCGCGTGAACTGGGTTTCATTACTGGTCACAGTGGCCGCTTTAAGACTGTACTTGCCAGGCCACTCGCGGCGCCAACCGCTGGACTCTGTTTCCTGGGTTCCACCCCAAACGAGATCCAGGGTTTGTCGCAGCGCATTGTATGAGTCGTCCAGGTGCGCCTGTCGCGACCTGGCCCGGATTAGCTCGATAAGGGCCGCAAAATTCTTTGTGCTAACCAGAGTCTTTTGTTCTCCCAGGCAGGAAAAGTCGAAACCGTGCGCAGCAATCCGCCAGGTTTGCGGCCGGGAGGAGGCGTAGAGATCGATGAGGTCCTCATCCGCAAAAAACTCGCTGGTATCAAGAATTTCGTTTTCTGTGTTCCGCGACTTCCGTTCTTTTACTTCCAGTCTCTTCACTAGCAATCTACCAGTGACAAGCAAGACTAAGTCGGACCAGGTAATGTGGGTCGCGTTCACCGCACCTGACTGTTGGACAATCATACCCATACCGCCTTCATCAAATTGCATTGACCGAATGCGCGTAACGCAGCTTTCCGTAATACCTAATTCATCGTCGGTGAGTGTTCTGGTTTCCACGCCGAGCTCTCGCAGTTTCTCAAGAACCAGTAGTGCGTCTGCCGCGCTGGCAGTAAGGGCCAGGGGGAAAGCCCTTTGAGTCGAAAGTATTCCTTGCAGATTTTCCGGAGTTAGCTTGAGAACTTCGGCAGCTTCCTTCAGCACATTATCGGCAATAAAGTTTTGTACCTGAGGCAGAAAGATGTTGTTATATCCGGGTTGGCCTCTCTCAGGCCGTCTCAGCGTTGGCTTTCGGAGGCGCGCTGAAGCTTCTGTTATGGGAAGAGCGCAGGCGCAATAGAGACAAGTTACTCTTGTTGGTGGGTTGGCCCGCAGACACTCTTCGCACTTGATCATCTGGTCGGGCGCGAATCCGGCGGGTTCGGTTGGCGCGACGGGGCCTACGAATGGCAACTGAATGTTTTCGTTATCTTTAGGCAACAGCTCCTCCAAGACTTTGGATTATACGATGGGTCATAAGCATTTCGGCCAGATAATGAGCTTGAGCTTGACTGCAAAGAAGACTCTACTTCCCTGGTTCGTTGCAGCGGTCGCATTGACGGCGAACGCTTGTTCGGTCTTACAGCCGCCGAGTGCCAATGGACCACGGGCAAATGGTCCAGCATATCCCGTCTTGTTAATCGACGAGGCTGCGAGGCGCGAGGAATCTTTGTTGGCATGGCGCCAACTCGCGCAACGCTATGGATTACCTGAAAACACTGTAGCGGATCTTGAACCCCTCACGGCAACGCTTCACAGCTTGCCATCCAATATGAAAGTGCCGATTTTTCTTCCCAAAATCGGCGTAGGCCCAAACTTGACGGAAGAAGAAACGCGAGAGTCGTTGCGAAGATTCATCGGAGACTGGCGAGTTCTGATAGGGGCCGACCCCGCGCAACTATCGCTGGTCGAAAGAACAGATGAGCCTACGGGCATCAAGGTCGCGCGGTACAGGCAGCGTCCGTTCCGCTATTCACTCCGTGGACCATACGGGAATCTCGTTATCCGTTTTGATAGCAACCGCCGCCTGCTCGATCTTTCAAGCAGTTGCCTTCCCAATACTGACCGACTGCAAGTGGCGCTCGCCGCTATTACTCCTAAATTGGCCGCGGAAGACCTCTTGACGCACATCAAAGGTCGACCTATATCGCTCCCGGATGGTTCCGGACGGCTGCAAAACTTCGCCATTTTGGCAAACGACCCGGCAAGTGTGCGCCAATTGGTCGTCTACGCATCGTCCAGCAAAGACCAAAACCCTACGCTTGAACTGCGACTTGCCTGGGAGATCGACACACCGAATGGTCCCTTTAAGACAATCTATCTTGACGCAATCGACGGCCAGGTGATCGCCGGCGCTTGACCGTTACTCTAGACCTCTCTACTTGACCAACGAACCACAAAACAGCATTCTAGATTCGATTTAAGACAGCCTCTTTTGGAGCGCTTTTACAGTATGAATAACTTTGATCCCACTAATAATATTTCATGGCAGCTGGGGCACCGCGGCAGAGTGGCCGTTTTCATCGATGGCAATAATCTTTTTCATGCAGCGCGTTTCCATAACATCGATATTGACTACAACAAATTGCTGCGCGTGTTATTGGGCGACGGACGTTTACTCCGGGCTTTTTTCTATACCGGCGTCGACGTGGGTGCAGAGCGACAACAGGGATTTCTCTTGTGGATGCGCCGTAATGGGTTCCGGGTCATTCAGAAAGAATTGAAAACCTTCTACGATGGCACTCGGAAAGCTAACCTCGACGTGGAAATCGCGGTTGACATGCTCTCGCTCGCAGGTCGTTACGACACCGCAGTGCTTGTTTCCGGAGACGAAGATTTTGTCTACGCCGTCAACGCAGTTGCATATAAAGGGTGCCGTGTAGAAATCGCCGGTTTCAGATCGAACACGGCGCCAAAGCTAATCGATGTTGCAGACTATTTCATCGACCTGGGAGAAATTGCCGACAAGGTGCGCAAAGAGGTCAGTCATGGCTCACGTTATGACGAACGGGATCTGCACGAGCCATTGCCCGCTGACTATTTGCACGAGGAAATTCAGATTCAGGAAACATCATCCGATGGCTTCCAGGCTGCGATGCGGGTCGTCATTGAATCCGAGATTGAGCAGGAAGTAGCGGAATTTGAATCGTCAACCGAGTTTATCCGGATTACCGATGACCATTGAAAAAGATCGTGGCTATTAACATGAAGATATTTACTATCCAGGAAGCGAACGCGCTTATTCCGAGTGTCCGGAATATTCTGGCGAAGATTCAACGAGCCCATAAGGACGTTGCGCGTTATCGAAACGAAGCAAAGAAAGCCTCCGAGGGTGCCGACCAAGGTGGAGGCGGACTCGTAGACGGGGTGCTTTATGCCAGATTGCTGACCAAACTCACCATCATGCTGACGGAACTGGAAGGTATGGGTGTCCAACTTAAGGACTATGAACGCGGCCTTGTGGATTTTCCATCGCTCCGCGAGGGCAGGGTCGTGCTACTTTGCTGGCAGCTGGGAGAAGGCGATCAGCTTGAATGGTGGCACGATGTGGACTCTGGTTTTGCCGGTCGCACCCCCCTCTAGAACAATCTCCTGCTCTGCGTCTTTCTACTCATCAAGGGCGGCCACCGAGGAGCAGCAACTTCAAGCCCTGCTTCATTTTCTCATTGACCACTTAAAGTTATTCCTGATAGGATGCCTCGCGATTGTGAAGCTTGGAGGGGCTGAGGTTGAGACCCCTCTTCCTTGATCCCTTGGAGGCAGTTTGCTATGCGATGTCCCTCGTGCAACGCCGTCACAGAGACCTCAGATTGCTGTACCGAATGCGGATTGGAGTTTTCTCGCAGCCACAACGAAACGAGCTCGTCGTCCAAAGACACGGCATTCTCAGCAAATAGCGTTTCACAACAGCCCCAACAAACGAGAAAACCTTCGAGGCTTATTGAATTTCCCGGCGTTTCGAGGACGTCTGTACCTGAGTGGCGGAAAGAATTGAGCGAGCGAGTTCGTGAAGTACAGGAAAGACGTGCTCGGGACGCGGCGCGAGAAGCAGCGGAAGCGAAACGGCAACCGATAGAGACAGCAACGATGGAGTCGGCGACTCCACCGCCGCAACTCGAACTGTTGCCCCAGGCGACGACACCGGTGGTGAACCCGCTGGTCGCAGCCGCCTTAAGGCGGATAGAACGGGCTCACAGGTCCGCACCGCTGGCCGACTCCCGCTCGTCTAGAATAAACACCGCCACCGCAGTTGCCTATGTGCCCGCGATAGAAGAGAGTGACACGCACGAAGACATCGCCATCCCGCCAACCCTAACATTAGAATGTGACCCACAATGTGACACACGCTTAGAAACCATTGAGTCTGAATCGGCCCAGCCAAAGGCTGAGAAGAGTCATAATCTCGTAATGGTTGCGGCGAGCCCAGTTGCAGAGACCAGCAATGCTGCACCTGTGCCGATACCCAAGCGCTTGATTCGCGATGATCCTAATGATCCTGCGCTTAACTATCTTGATTCAATTTCGAGAGAACTTCGGGTCGATGAAACAGCACCCCAGCGAGCTGGAATTTTTCGACGGCTGGTCTGTGCCATCTTTGATCTCGGAATTTCAGCTCTTCTTTGCTCGCCTTTCGTAGTTGCCATGAAACTAACAGGCAACGACTTTCATGATGTCCGCACCCTTGCCTTTTCATCAGGCGTTTTTGCAGTTATGACATTTGTTTACTTGACCTTCTCGATCGCGCTAACCGGGCGCACCTGGGCAATGCGCTCGCTGTCTTTACGCGTGATAGACACTAGGACGGGGTTGATACCGACTGGCGGCCAGTCTGCCGGACGAGCTTTCCTGTATCTCATTTCGCTCGGCACGGCGGGAGTGGGGATTCTTTACGGGCTTTTGAGCCGTGAGGGCTACACCGTCCATGATAGAGTCACACGCACGGCTGTGATCGCAACTTAGACCACAACTTATTTGAAGGATGGGCCCTGCTCGATCACGGAGCGGGGCCTTTCTCTTTGGCCGTAAGAATCTGTTAGCCTTGCAGTACTAGACATGAATCAGCAGCTTATTCAGGAGATTGTTGAAGAACTTCGCGTCAAGCTCTCCGGCCGATATCTCGGAAAGATCTTTCAGCTTACGTCCCTTTCGTTTGCCCTGGATTTTGGCTTGAAAGACGATCAATACTTGCTTGTCAGTGCCGACCCCGCCAGCCCTCGCTTTTACCTGATCCAGCGTCGAAGCAGGGATCTGGAGAAACAAGCGACCAATCTCTCGCACTTCGGGCAGTTGATGCGAGCCAAAGTCGGGGGTGGAAAACTCACTGGGATCACCAAAGACGCTTCGGACCGCGTCGTGCGACTCAGATTTCAGGTGGAAGATGAATTGGGAGAATCCCGTGACCTCAACCTTGTGATTCAATTGACCGGCAGAGCGGCAAATCTTTTTCTGCTCGACGAGTTCGAACGGATTACGGATGTTCTGCGTGCGCCAAGAGGAATGGGCCAGCAACCAGGGGATCAATATCTTCCGCCCGGCACTCAGGAAAAGGATAGTTTTGCCGGGCAGAATTCGATCACAGAAACACGACACTCGCCGTCCGCTGCGGCCGCTGGCTACTTTGCCAAACGCGACGACGACAATGCTTTTCGTGCTCGAACACAGAATTTGCGAGGTCGACTACAGAAGACAATTACGCAGAAACGCAAGCTTAGAGCAAACCTCTTGAATGATCTGGCTTCTCATGGGCAAGCGGAGAAACACAAGTTGATCGGAGATCTGTTGCTGGCTAACCTCTCGACGGCGATACGAGACGGCAGGAAAGTCCGAATCACTGACTACTACGCCGAGGGAGCGCCGGCGATTGAACTCGAAATTGAAGAAAATAGCTCACTACAGGATGAAGCGGCGCGACAGTTTCGGCAATACACAAAAGCGAGACGGGCCGGCGAGGAGATCACAAAAAGGCTAAAGAAACTCAAGCAGGAAATTGCGGAGCTTGAGCAACGAGAAGCCAGCCTCGAACGGGCTATCAGTGAACGGGATGAGACTGCGCTGGCAAGTTTTGATGGAAGCGAAGTTCCCAAATCAACGCGGTCAAAAAAAGATATAGCGCAATCGATACCGGGAGTGCGTCGTTATCTCTCGTCGGATGGCTACGAAGTTCTGGTGGGACGCGGGGCGCGGGATAATGACAGTCTTACCTTTCGTATAGCGCGTCCCCATGACCTTTGGCTTCATGCGGGCGATTATCCCGGTTCACACGTTGTCGTGCGTAATCCAACGCGCAAGGAGATCCCTCAGCGGACCGTTATTGAAGCCGCCCAGTTGGCAGGCCGCTTCAGCCAGGCGAGTGACGATTCGAAAGTCGTAGTACATTACACGGAGCGCAAGTTTCTTTCGAAGCCGAAAGGGTTGGCGCCGGGCCTGGTACGAATGTCCAGTTTCCGCTCGATTACAGTTGAACCCAAAGAGAGTATTGGTCGATTGTTGAATGAAAGCTGACACTTCTGCTTGTAGATAACTGACACTTCTGCTTGTAGATAAGGCGTCAGGCGTTATGTATTCTCACAAAAACAATGGTTTCAAAACAGAAAAAACCGGATCGATCAAAAGAGTTGTTCGCCGCCGCCTCTGAACTAATGCCGGGTGGCGTGAATTCTCCGGTGCGCGCCTTTCGCGGAGTAGGTGGCATACCGCGCTTCATTAAAAGTGCCCGCGGCGCGACAATCACAGATGTCGATGATCATACCTATATCGACTATGTGGGCTCGTGGGGTCCGATGATCCTGGGCCATGCGGACGCGGAGATAGTCGCGGCTTTGGCGGAGGCTGCCACTCGCGGAACAAGCTACGGAGCACCCAACGAACAAGAGGTCAAGCTCGCCGCCGAGATTGCCGACGCAGTGTCGTCAGTCGAGATGGTGCGCATGGTCAGCAGCGGCACGGAAGCAACGATGTCAGCTATTCGTTTGGCCCGTGGCGTGACCGGCCGAGATAAGCTGGTGAAGTTTGAAGGCTGCTACCACGGCCATGCTGACAGTCTCCTGGTTAAGGCTGGTTCAGGCGTCGCAACGCTGGGATTACCTGACAGCCCGGGCGTGCCCAGTTCGCTCGCCCAAAAGACGATTACCTTGCCCTACAACGATCCTGATTCGCTGCGACAGGTCTTCGCGATGAACGACGATATTGCCGCCGTGATAATCGAACCGGTGGTCGGCAATATGGGCTGTGTCCCGCCTCAACCGGGATACCTGGAAACGGTGCGTGAGCTTACCAGTAAGCACGCTGCCCTCCTGATTTTTGACGAAGTGATGACCGGCTTTCGCGTTGCGCGTGGCGGCGCGCAGGAGCTCTACGGAATTACGCCTGACATAACCACGCTGGGTAAGATCATCGGTGGTGGTCTTCCTGTAGGAGCATACGGCGGCAGTCGCGACTTGATGAGAAACATCGCGCCTGCGGGGCCAATCTACCAGGCGGGTACCTTGTCCGGGAATCCACTTTCGATGACCGCGGGAATCATTACCTTGCGGCGGTTACGCGACCCAGCGATCTACCTATACCTGGAGCAGGCTTCCGCAAAACTTTGTGAAGGGCTCTCAGCAGTCGCGGACGACGCGGGAGTACCAACGTTCACCAATCGAGTCGGTTCAATGTGGACCACTTTCTTCGCGTCGGAGCCTGTATCCGACTGGGAGACAGCGAACAAGTGTGACAGGCAACTCTACGGCAAATTCTTTCATGCGATGTTGGACAAGGGAATTTATCTGGCCCCATCGCAATTCGAAGCAGCATTTGTGAGCGCCGCTCACACGGACGAGATTATTGAACGCACGATAGAGGCTGCGAGAAAGACGTTTAAGGAAATCTCCGAATAGAGATCGTCTTACATCGGCAAGTCGATAATGAAACGTGAACCCTTTCCCGGGTCGCTAGCCACGCTGATCCGGCCACCGTGCTGCTCAACAATCTGTTTGACGATTGCCAGTCCGAGACCTGTGCCACGCTTCTTGGTTGAGAAGAATGGTTCAAAGATGTGATCGCGTGTGGCTTTGTCCATCCCCTTCCCCCGGTCCGCAATGGTTATGCGCGCATAGCGTTTGGTCGGTCGGTGATCGCCGTCGCCACTGCCATCGAATTTGATTATTTCGGTTGCAATGCAAATGCGTGCATTCTCCTCACTCGCATCGACCGCGTTGGCGATAACATTAACGAACACCTGACGCAATTGATCCGCATCCCATTGGCCGACCGGCTTATCGGGACTAAACCTCTTCTCAATAACAGTGCTCTTTTCGCGGATACGTTCGCTAACCAAGTCCATGCTGCGCTCAAGCGAATCGTGCAGATCGACTTGAGAGCGATCCAGAACTTTCTGACGCGAAAACTGAGTTACATCCACGACGAGCTTGTTTAGATGGTTAATTCCGCGCTCCACGAGGTCGATCGTATTCAACGCGTCCTCATCAGTCACGCTATCCCGTAACATCGAGACTCCCAACCGAATGCTGCCCAAAGGATTGCGAATTTCGTGGGCGACTTGCGTCGTAGCTTGTCCGACCGCCGCCAGAGATTCGCTTCGGCGCAGGGTCCGCTCTGACTCGGCCACTTCAGTAGCGTCAACCAGCGTTATTACCTGGCCACGTTCTTCATTGATAGCCAGCGGGGATGAATAGACATCAAAAGTCTTCTCCTCATCCGCCACTCGTACGACCCAGCGACCACGATAAGTTGCTTTCGACACCTGCGTTGCAGTAGCTGCTTCCAACATCTCCAAGGCATCGCCCGCCCCAAACTTTTCCCCGACAAATGCGCCGATGCTTGCACCGGGGAAGATCTTGAAGAAAGCGGCATTTGCACTGCGAATGCGGCTGTCCTCGTCAATTGCTGCTATCGCACTCACCATCCCTTCGAGCAATTGATTCGCAAAAGCACGTTCGCGCCGCAATTCAAACATGCTTCGGCGCATCTGTCTGAAACGCCGCTGCACCTCCCAGATTGTTCCTATAGTGACAAGGGCGCCAACCATCAGCGCGATCAGGGTCCAGAGGCGAATAGATTGTGCGGCGTTGTTCTCAATAGTCTGGATGCGACGAGATATGTCTTCCTGCTCGTTTTGCGAAACTTCGAAGAGATGATTGAGTTCCGTATTGACAGTCTGAAACTTTTTGAACCCTTCAAGGCTGTAGCGACGAGGGTCTTGCGTGATCTGGACAGAATCTTCAAGATCCGCGTGAAATTGGTGCCAGTCTGGTTCTTCAGAAAGCGGGGGTTTTTCGAGCTGACGCAGAAGGTCCTTGACTTCGTCACGTGCGCTGCTCAGCCGAACCTCAAACGGAGGTTTCAACTCACGTCGCGCTTCCCTCTCGTTTCGTGTCCGTGCTTCATTGTCCAGTTTGGTGACTGCCAGGCGAAGGTTTAATAACAGACTAAGACGGGCCGCATGTTGGGCTGCTAAATCGCGTCCCTGAAAATTAACTTCGTCCAGGCGCC
>WNFY01003577.1_pt1 | contig 14519 bp, 12 predicted proteins | sample 5400091 | NCBI WGS metagenome assembly WNFY01 (sample SAMN13153364, study PRJNA577476) | soil metagenome | isolation source: 60 cm soil or saprolite under grassland replicate 1 | place: USA:California | collected 2016-06-15 | reverse complement strand
AGCGTAACTGTTTCAAGCGTCAGCAGGGCCGCGGCCATGCAGGGCAGCGCAGAGTTTTTCGCGCCGCTAATGGAGACCCGGCCCTGGAGAGCACGGCCGCCCGAAATACGAAACTTATCCACAATGGGCAACAGATTAAAGGAAAACCCGGAAAGGTCAAAGTGAGGTTGGTTGTGGACGTGCAAAAAAGCGAAGCGCGACAAGCTCCAAACACTTGTCGCGCTCCGAAAGGAAGCCCAGAGTCCCTTTTGCTAGTTGTTTGCGCCGATGCGCTTGATTCGAATTCCCCCGTTTGTTGTTACCGCTCTTACCGTCGGCCCGCCAGAGCCAAGATTAACTGCGAGTTCTTTGGTGTTCCGCCCCGTGACTGTTACCGGAAAGTCAACGCTGATGCTTCCATTTACAGTACCTGTTTCCAGGTGAGCTGAGTAATTGTCGGGCACAGACATTACGATACCGCCATTTGTCGTCTTCACGTCCAGTGTCTCACCGTCCCAACGATCGCCGGCAAGTTCAACTACAAGACCGCCGTTTGTGGTGGCGCCGTGAACACTGCCAGCGACGTGCTTCAGCACAACGCCGCCGTTTAGCGCATTAAACTCGATGCGGCCGCTAACTTCTGAAATGACTATTCCACCGTTGTGCGTGTCGAGCGAAAGATCCGAGCGACGAGGGACAAACACTTCGTAGCTAACATCCCAGTGGGAGTCTTTTCGATTCTCAGGGCCGCTGGCGAATATCCGAGCTCCTCCGGTTTCGATCTGAATCTGTTTTGCCAATTCGTCGGCTTCAGCTTGGGAGGTCGCCCCTGTTTGAACTCGAGCGCGTACGAGGATTTGATTCTGATCCCAGCCTTTGACCTGCACGCCGCCGTTTTGCCGGCCGTCGACGGAAATGGCGCCTCCGTTTGGTGCGAGTGTCTGCTCCCTAATCTCACAATGCCCGACCAATCTTTCGCTATACCAATTGTCCCGACATGAGAGTGAGCCCTTTGTGTTCTCCTGGGCTGCCGCGAAGAAGGCAGTTAGGCTGACAAGAGCGGCAATAAACAGAGTACGTCCTACAAGTCTCCTCATGGCTTTATCTCCTCGAATCGTGTCTGTGTTGTTGGTTCTTTGCGGAATTGTGGTTCCGAAGAGTAAACACCACTAGCTGGCCCGTTGTGGCAGGAATTTTGCGGACCCGCGAACAAATGCTTTTTACTATCCGGTTCTTTGCAATACCAGGATGCGGGGGATGCCCTGCAGATCCGCTTGAATACTAGGAAGATCCCAGACCTTGGGGTCAACCAGATGTCGGACCGCCTCGCCCTGATCAAATCCAATCTCAACCAGTAAGTAGCCCTTTGGTTTAAGAAAAACTGGGGCTTGCAGAATTAGCCGGCGAATGACCGAGAGTCCATCCATACCGGGAGTAAGAGCGAGCCTCGGTTCGTGATCCTTGACCTCTCTTTGCAGACCCGCCAGCGCCTCAGCTGGAACATAAGGAGGGTTTGACACAATCAGATCAAATCGCGGTGCCTCGACGAGCGATTGAAAGCAATCGGATACAGCAAAGGAGATTCGATTGTTTACGGAATGACGCAAGGCGTTGAGCTCCGCGATTCGTATTGCAACTTCCGAAATATCCAGCGCAACAGCCTGAACAAAAGGCCTCTCGTGAAGAATCGTTATCGCTATGCAACCTGACCCCGTGCCGACATCGCACACAAACCGGGCGGCATCCGCGTTACCAATGAGTTCGAGCGCTGTCTCGACCAGTAATTCAGTTTCAGGACGAGGGATCAGAACCTCGGGCGTCACCTTGAATTCAAGTCCAAAGAAATCCTGATAACCGGTGATGTATTGAAGAGGCTCACCTTTGGCTCGGCGCAGAACGTAGGCATTAAAAGTACTTAATTCCTGATCACTCAGCAGATCTTCGGCGTGGCTGATGATGAATGTGCGGTCTTTACTCATGACGTGGGCCAGCAATGAACCGGCTTCACGACGCGGTTCCGTTACTCCGGCCTGGCGGAGGAGTTGGGCGCTCTGGAGAATTGCTTCCGCGACTGTCATGGTGGCCTCGAAGCCTTCTCTCATTTTAGAGTTCAGCTTATAATAACCGGCGACCAATTCCGGCAACTAAATAGATTGCTCAATGAATTGAGACCCGAGTTTATTTTTGATGAGGTCAGAATCGCGAGCTCAGTTTCGGGAAGCGTGAACTCATTGAACTTTTCTTCTTGATACAAAGGTACGAGACTCGTTCCTCCTGTGTACGTTAAGAACCTCCGAGTGCCAAGCTCGGAGGTTCTGGCGTAATAGAGGGGAGGTTTAACAACGTTTGGCGTAAGAGGGTTATTGCATGGGACCGCTTTCTAAAAGCCTACTTCTATTTGCAATGAACTGGCTCGATGCGCAATTGACGATCCTCTGGATACGGCTCAACGTAGCCACCGAGGGCAATGGATTGATGGCTCGGCTGTTGGGCCACAGTGAGGGTTCCTTTCTCTTCGTAAAACTGGCTATTGGTGCTTTTGCCGCATATACCCTCTACCGGTGTTCCCACATTCCCCTCGCCCGGCGCGGGATGAGACTGGTCTTGGGTATTTATATTGCCCTGATGGCTGTACATGTTGTTACAGGATGTTCTGCTTTTGGTTGGGAAGCCCCGGCCGTCGTTGCCGGCTACATTGGTAGTTTGCCCCACGCCTTCTTTTCGTTGTTCTCCTGAAGGAGCACTGTTCCCTTCCTTCGCAAAAAACGAAACTCCACAAGAGTCCCGCGCGTTTTTATTAGCGCTCAGGAGGTCTGCAAAGAAAACAGCGTTTTTCCTTGCTCCAGCCTCGGATAGGTTCTAAATTTATTTGTGGTTAGCTAGAGCGCCCGCGGCGGAAGAGGCACAACTGGCGCCCGCTGTGACGGCATCTTATGAACTACTTGGCTCGACTGCCATCAAATTGAGGATTTGAGAAGGAAGAAATCATCATGTATAGACTTTCCGCTCGCCAAATTTTGCTAATAGCCCTAATTTCCGGGGTCTTTGCAGCTGGAATCGTGGCTGTCATGGACCGTATAAGTAACCGTTTTCAGCCCTCAGGGGCTGCATTTTCTGAAAATGCTCCCCCGGGAATCACCGACCCGGCCGTAGCCACCGATGAACAAAACAACATCGAAGTTTATCGAACGCTTTCGCCCGGAGTCGTCTTCGTGCATTCAACTTCTTACGCCCGCGATTTCCTCGGCTTCGTGGAGCCGCAGGAGGGTTCGGGCTCAGGTTCGATAATCGACGAACAAGGCGACATCTTGACGAACTACCATGTGATCGAGGGAGCGCAAAAGCTCTCCGTGAGCCTGGGAGGCCAAAAAGACTACTCCGCGAGAGTCGTGGGCGGCGATCCCGATACCGACCTGGCTGTTATTCGTTTGATCGAAAAGCCAAGGGGCCCGCTGACAGTAGTTCCCCTGGGAGATTCTGACAAGCTGGTCGTAGGTCAGAAGGTGCTTGCCATAGGAAACCCCTTTGGACTTGATCGTACTTTGACTACCGGAGTGATCAGCGGTCTCCAACGACCCATCCGCGCTCGCAACGGGCGGCTGATTGAAGGCGCCATTCAAACCGACGCTTCCATCAACCCGGGCAACTCTGGTGGCCCATTGCTCGATTCACACGGACGAATGATTGGAATCAACTCGCAGATACTTTCGCCTTCTGGGGCTTCTTCCGGGGTTGGTTTTGCCGTGCCGATAAGCATTGCGAAACGAGTAGTGCCCCAGCTCCTGCAGGGTGGCCAGGTACGCCGGCCGAAGCTCGGCATTAGCACTCGCGATGTCGAGGCTTTCCGCAATCAGGTTGATCTGCCTGTGTCTGACGGCGTGCTGATTTTGCAGGTAGCTCGAGGAACTGGTGCCGCAAACGCTGGTCTCCGAGGCATACAGCAGACCGAAAACGGTGAGGTTGAACTGGGAGATATTATTCTGGGAATCAACGGAGAGAAGGTAGCAAACTCCGACGATCTATTCCGCGTACTCGAGAAGCACCAAATAGGCGAAACAGTTCAAGTGCAGATTCTGCGTGACGGCAAACGGATGACCGTGCCCGTCCGATTGATGGAATCTCCTGATACGCGCCGCTGACATTTAATTGCGTCTCAACGCTGAGACTGTGTGAATTTCAGATCTCAGCTTCCAGATCTCAGGTCGGTTTTTGAAATACCAGTCTCAGCGAGAAATCTGATTACCAGGCAAGTACAGGCAAGTAAATGAGCTTGTGGGTCAGGTGCCCGCAACAGTCCTGGCACCTGAACCATAGGCCGACCTTGCAAAATGCATCAGACCACGCACTTTTTCAATCTCGGGTACGGTTGGCTCTGCAAACACTGCAGTGCCGAAATTGCTGAACGAAAACTACACGACCACGCCAATCAAGCCCACACCGCGCGCGCAGGTACGGCCACAACTCTAGCGCTCGCAAAATGGATTGACGAAGGACGACACACCTTAGCTTGTCCGCGCTGCGGAATTGTGGAACACCTTCCCGAGTAGCATCAGTCAACCGCTACTTGCAGGCTTACCAAATTCTTTTCGGTAATCTCTTAAGCTGCGGTTGATCACATCTGACGCTTCCGCCCGATTATAAACGTCGACAATCTCAACTCTCCTGGGTGCATCACCAGGGAACTGTTTATAACTCAGAAAGTAGTGCTTTAGACGATCTACCAACCCTTGGGGACAGTCCCCGATGTCTTCAAACCGTCCATAAGCAAGATCTGACTCCAGCACCGCAATGATCTTGTCGTCGGCCTGTTCGCCGTCAATCATGCGCAAGCCGCCGATGGGCCTGGCGTTCACGAAGAAGCTGCCATGGGCGAAAGTCTTTTCCGACAACACGCAAATATCCATGGGATCTTTGTCACCCTGGATGTTCTCTATTCCGGTACGCTGCGAGCAAAGGGCGGCCACCTCCTGGCCACAAAACGTCTGCGGAATGAAACCGTAAAGCGCCGGGCACATCGATGAGAAGCGCTGGGGCCTGTCGACGCGCAGATGACCAGAGGCCTTATCAAGCTCGTACTTTACTGCGTCAGTCGGCACGATTTCGATGTAGGCATTGACCTGTTCAGGGACCTTCTCTCCGGGCAAGACTCCATGCCAGGGGTGGGCCTGAAATAGTCGCGTTGCGGGCTGTTGAGACATTGAATCGTCGTTGTTCATCTCACGTCGTCCAACTTTCTTAACACGGGTTTTCTTGAGGTGTTGGCAACGATGATAGAATGCTACCAACGCGAAAACCAAACCTTCCTTATGGCTGCCAGCGCCGAAATCATTACCCGACCAGTCGCGAGCGCAATATCTTTGCGTTGGATCATCAGCGCGCGAGACGATCTGGTTTGGTTCATAGGTTCAGTCGTATCCAGTTACGCACTGCTGCTGCTTTACGTTAAAGGACTCGTGTCATTGGTCCCCATGATGGCGCTATGGGCAATTCTCATCGATGCTCCACATGTCTTCGGCACCTTCTCTCGCACTTACTTTGATCGCACTGAACGAAACAGCCGCGGCCGCCTTCTTTGGGGATCGCTGCTTTTCTTCGCGGTCGGACCTTTGCTGGTGCTGGCCGGCGCCGGCTTTGTTTTCTTCTTCGTCGCTGCGCTTTGGGCTTATTACCATCTCGTGAAGCAGCACTATGGTTTCATGGTGCTTTACAAAAAGAAAAACGGCGATCTTGCGCCAATAGACAACGCGCTTGACCGGCTCCTGCTGCTCTTTGCCTTCAACTATCCTTTCATTGCTTTTATAGCGCGAGATCCTGAAGCAATGTCGCGTGTTCCCGCGACACTGCGGCCCGGGGTCAATGGTCTGGCCTCGGTTCTCCTCGCAGGTACCGTAATTCTGGCAATCGCCTGGTTAGGACGACAAATCCAACGAATGGTTCTTGGTGAAGCATTGGATATTCCTAAATATTTGCTGCTTGCGGCTGCGATACCGATGCATTGGATCGTCTTGCTGACGCCAATGCCACACAAGCCGATTGCCATTGTTGCCATACTGACGATTTATCACAACCTCCAATATCACCGTCTCATCTGGTTTCACAACAAGAAGTACTCGGCCGGGCACAAGCGCATTACCATCGCCGCAAACACGTCAGTACCGTCGGCGGTAGCGGATGGTTCGTCACGCCACTCGACAGAAGAGCCTGGGGTTTTTGATCAACGACAGAACTACGGCGCCGCCGAACTCATCAGTCGCCGACTCGTTTACTACATCGCCTTTGGAATTGTTTTCGGATTGATCTACCAGGGGCCACGCCAGTTTCTTGGGTACGTTAGCTTGCAGAATTCGAGCGCCGGCGCGGGCCAACCCCCGCTTGCGATACAACTGGGCATTTCATTTCTTTGGGGCTACGCCTTGATTCATTACTATCTTGATTCGAAAATCTGGCGGGTCCGCAGAGATCCGTCAGTAGGTAAGGCATTGAACATGAATTAAAGAAATGGCAGTGGTCAGTTGCGTACTTTGTTTCTAGTCTTCCTGATGTTCCTCGCCGTTGTAGTGCAGCACAGTCGTTTCCTCATCAGCGGTGGTTTCCAGATGGACAGGGCGCCCCCAAAGTGTGTAGACATGCTCGAGCGCTTTGCGCGCGTATCGCATGTCGAGCTCGGTTCCTTCGTAGCAGTGTTTTAGATAAAGTTCGCGATTGCCGTTGTAATCGCCGTCTTCTACCTGGAGGTAAGGGAAGCCGAAGTTAGTCATGTTTGCCACCAACTGATCGCGCACCTTCTCCCAGCGCTTTTCCGTGATGGTCCACTCTTCTTCTTCCGCTAGTTCAAAGACGAACAGGTCGAGCTCTTCACACAACTCTTCTGTCAGGTAGTTGCGCAAAAAAGAAACGTCGTTTTCGAGCTCACGCACGTCAAAAATTTTCTCGTCGCCAGCACCACCCGTGCGGCCGAATTTTTGTTGCTCCTCTTCGGAAGGGCTATTCCAGCGCCGCTCAATGTCTTCGTAGATCTTGAAGCCTAGATAGTAAGGATTTAGCTGGCCTTTATGTGGCGAAACCACGCCGGAATGCAGGTCGGCAAACTCGATGTGTTCACTGTCCGTCAGATCCAGTTCGCGGAGGATGCGTGCGTGCCAGATGCTGGCCCATCCTTCATTCATTATCTTGGTCTGCATCTGCGGTACAAAGTATTCCATCTCCTCATGAACCATCGCGATTACGTCGCGCTGCCAGGTGGAGAGCGATGGAGAATGTGTCATGACGTAGAAGAGGAGATCTTTCTCGGGTAGCCGTTCGCGGTCGGCCGTGTCCCGATCTTTCAGACGGTCGTTGCCGTTCCCAACCTTCCCCTGTTGGTCGACCTGGTTCTTATCTTTGTCCAGGAGCCAGAGATCATCGTAGCGTCCTTCTTTTGGCTGGTACTCAGCGCGACGTTTTTGCTCGGTCGCAGAGATGTCGCGCTTTATGAAGAAATTCGGATCGATGTGTTCTTCAACCGCCAGCACAGCGTCGAGAAATCGCTCGACAACTTTGCGACCGTGCTTAAACTCGTATTGAATTATCCTTTGCGAGTGAGTAGAAACACTTTCAACCATCCGCCGGTTTGTTTTTGAGAAGTAGACATTGTTCTTGAAGAAATCGACATGGCCGAGCACATGCGCGATGACCATCTTGTTCTGCACCGGGCCATTGGTTTCCAGTAGGAAGCCGTAGGCGGGATTGGTGTTGATGACAACTTCATAGATCCTGGACAATCCGAAGTCGTACATCGTTTTCATTCGGTGGTAGGCCTTGCCGAAGGTCCAGTGAGAATAGCGCCCCGGCAGAGCGTACGAGCCAACCTCGTACATCACGGAAGCGGGCACAATCTCGAAGTTGGTGGGGTAAGGGTCAAGACCAAAGCGATGTGCAACTTCCCAGATCTGCTCGACAGACTTCTCTAAATCCTTGATCTCTCGATCTTCTATCATTGATTCGCCGATTTCTTACTGAGGCTACTTTCGTTTATCAGATGGGGCGAACGATCTACGCGATCCTAGCTCGGAGTTTCGATCCCACGCTGCCCGAAGAATTTCTTCAGCGCTGGATACACGTCCTCCTTATCGTCGATGCGCACGCCAACAAAATGATCCTTGTTTTTTAGTCGATCGTTAAAGATCGAAAGCAGCGCGCCCGACGAACGCCGGTAGCTCGACGAACCTTCCTCGCCAATTTCGCCATAGCCAAATAGATTGCACGTTGTGATTAGTTCGTCGGCCAGCTTTACCGCCTCGTCGTTATCAGAGTAGTAGTTGTCTCCGTCGGAAAAATGAAAGGGATAAATGTTCCAATCTGTCGGCTGGTAACGCTGCTTTATGATGTCGAGGGCAAGTTGATAAGCTGATGATACGACTGTGCCACCCGATTCTCCCTGAGTGAAAAACTGTTCCTCAGTCACCTCTTTGGCTTCAGTGTGATGGGAGATAAAGACAATGTCGACGTTGTCATACTTCGTACGCAGAAATCGCACCATCCAGAAGTAGAAAGAACGCGCTATATACTTTTTGAACTCACCCATCGAGCCTGACACGTCAATCATTGCCATTACAACCGCGTTTGACTCGTAGCGCAGCACCTCTTCCCAGGTCTTGAAGCGCAGATCGTCCTTCTGAATATTGCCGAACTTCGCACCCAGGCCCTCACGCGCATTGCGCCTGATGTTTTCCAATATCATCCGGCGCTTGTCGAGGTTCGCAATCACACCGGTGCGACGGATCTCGTTGAATTGAGTCTTGCGAGACTGAACTGCCTTTTTCGCCTTCTCCTGCAGATAGGGGAGTTGGAGGTCTTCAAAAATCAACGCAGCCAATTCGTCAATGTTAATTTCAGCTTCGTAATAGTCGCTGCCCGCTTCCTGGCCGGCTGGTCCGGCACCTGCGCCAGGGCCAGGCTTGCTTTCGCGAGCAATAACGTCTCCCACACGCGTTTTCCCGTCGCCCTGGCCAACGTGTTTGCCTTTGCGGTAGTCGAAACGGAACTTGTACTCATCCAGTGCTTTGATTGGTACTTTGACGGTGCGCTTGCCGTCAGACAGGATGATTGCTTCGTTGGAGACAATCGAACCGAGGTTTTTGCGGATGGCTTCCTTGACGCGATCCTTGTGGCGTTCCTGATCAATGATGCCTTTGCGCTGCAATGACCAGTCGTTGCGTTGGATAGACATGATTCGTAAATCGTAAGTCGTGAATAGTTAACCGAGGACTGCGCTGATCGCTTCTGATTCAAGCCGATCCAAACAGAAATCTGAGATCACGTCGCTGAAAGCCTGCGGGTACTCTTCATGCGGCAAGTGTCCACATTCACGAAACACAATCAGTCGTGAATTGGGAATTTCATCAAATAGCCGCTCGCCATCCGGCAAGGGAATCTCCGGATCGGTTTCGCCCCAAAGCAGGAGTGTCGGCTGACGGATTAGATGCGCATCGCGCGAAATGCGGTCAGCATCCCAACGGCGAATTGTCCTAATAATCGCACGCTGCGTAGCGGCCGCTCGCAAGGGCAAGTGCCTCGCTTCCACTCTTTTTTCATCCAGAACCCAGGAATGGCGGTCGTACACTCGTTTCATGCGGCGGCGGAGCAGCCGGCGAGAGCCAATCAGGAGCGGCGACACGACATCGCCTATCACTCGTGAACCAAACAGGCGCATCAGCGCAAACCTTAATGGCTGGTTGTTATTAACTGCGCCGACCAGCACCAGTCGCTCGATTCGCTCGATGTAATCCAGCGCGCATATCGCAGCAATAGCGCCTCCATATGAACTGCCGACCATGATTGCCCGTTCGATAGCCAGCCGATCGAGCAATCCAATGATCGCTTGGGCCTGCGCTTCGATGGTGTATTCGCCATTGCGTGGTTTTCCCGAATAACCGTACCCGAGCAAGTCAGGCACGATCACGCGAAAACCTGCCGCGGCCAACTTCAGGAACACCTTGCTCCAGACCAAAGTCGAAGAAGCAAAGCCATGAATCAGGACGAGCGGCGTGGCATCTTTTCTTCCGACCTCCTGATAGTGGACGCGCACGCCATTCACATCCGTGAAGCGTGAATGGTCGGAATGAAAAACCACCCAGCGATGCTTTTCCCAGTCTACATCGTGCGGCCGAGTTAGAAGCTTGGTGGCTATGACGGCAGTGGCGGCGCCAGCTGCGATCCAGAAACGTTTCTTCATCGTTTTCTTATCATAAAGCCCGCACTCCATTACAGGGAGCGCGGGCATTTCGATTGTCGCAGAAAGTCTGTCCTGCTACCTCGACAATAGCGTGCCCACGTAGGTCAGCAGCTCGTTTGCGCAGACTGGACAATAGCCGTGGTCCTTCACAAGCCGATCAACTACTTCATTAATACGCCGCAGTTGATCGGGATCGGGAGTTTTGACCGACGTTGTGATCTTCACGACGTCCTTCAGGTCGGCAAAAATCTTCTTTTCAATCGCTTCCTTCAGGCGTTCATGTGAGTTGTATTCAAAGGGCTTGCCTTTGCGAGCGTAAGACGAGATACGAATCAATATCTCCTGCCTGAACGTATTCTTGGCATTGTCGGAAATACCAATCTGTTCCTCGATTGAACGCATGAGCTGCTCGTCAGGATCCATTTCCTCTTCGGTAATCGGGTCCTTAATGCGTTCTTTATTACAGTAGGCCTCCACATTATCGAGATAGTTGTTGCACATGGTCCGCGCCATCTCTTCGAAGGAATAGACAAATGCGCGCTGCACTTCGATCTTTGCGAGTTCGTCGTATTCCTTGCGGGCCTGGGAGATATGGTTAAGATAACGCTCCCGTTGCTCGGCGGTAATGCCAGTGTGCTGTTCAAAGCCGTCCTTGATCGCACGCAATGCGTCGATGGGATTGATGCAGGTGACGCCATCACGGACGAGTGCGCTCGAAAGACGATTGATAATGTAACGCGGCGAGATCCCGTCCATGCCTTCGCGCACTGTCTCTTCTTTCAGCTCGCGGACGTCCTTTGATTTATAACCTTCGACGTCTTCGCCGTCGTATAGCTTCATCTTCTTAACAATGTCGACGCTCTGGCGTTTGGGTTCTTCCAAACGCGTCATCACGGCAAACATCGCCGCGACTCGGAGGGTATTCGGCGCGAGATGCACGCTCCGAAGCGCCTCCGATTGACGCAACAGTTTGTCGTAAATTCGCTCCTCCTGTGACGCACGCAGATTGTAGGGCACGCGCACGAGGATGATGCGATCCTGCAATGCCTCCGATTTGCGATTGCCTGCAAAGGCGATGTACTCGTTCTCATTCGAGTGCGACAGAATGACTTCGTCGGCGTAGATCATCGCGAAACGACCGGTCTTGATGCTTTGCTCCTGCGAAAGTGTCAGCAGGCTGTAAAGAAACTTCTCATCAACCTTCAGCATTTCCACGAATTCCATCAGGCCGCGGTTCGCGATATTCAACTCCCCATCGAAGCGATAGGCCCTGGGGTCTGATTCGACGCCAACCTCTCCGATCGTGGAAAGGTCGATCGACCCGGTAAGTTCGGTAATATCCTGTGATTTGGGATCGCTTGGCGAGAAAGTACCAATGCCGACGCGTTCCTTTTCCGAGAAGATTACTCGATGGACCTTCACGTCTTCATGGCGCCCGCCATAAGTTCGTTCGAGTGCATAGCGGCACTGAGGGCAAAGATCACCCTCGATATAGATACCGTAGTGTTTTTCGATTTCGGCGCGCAGTTGATGCGGGATCAAATGCAACGGCTCTTCGTGCATCGGGCAGTCCTTGATCGCATAGACCGCGCCGCTCTCGGTTTTGGTCCAGTCTTCCAGTCCGCGCTTCAACATGTTAACGATCGTCGATTTGCCGCCGCCGACCGGCCCCATTAACAGCAAAATGCGTTTACGCACTTCCAGACGCTGAGCGGCCGACTTGAAGTATTCGACAATTCTGGCGATCGGCTCCTCGATGCCAAACAACTCGGAAGCAAAGAAATGGTAGGAAATTACCTCGTGCTGCGTACCTTCATTGAGGCGGTCGATGCCTGCAGCGTGAACCATGTCATTGATGCGAGCATGAGATAGTTGGGCAATACGGGGGTTTTGAGTGACTAATTCGAAATAATCTCGAAAGGTTCCTTCCCAACGGAGCGCTTCGTGCTCACGGCGCAAATCTTCCAGACGTTCACTAATGTTGAATTGTTTGTTGCCATCCTGCTCTAGCATAGCCTTTGAAACCTCTTCGGCTTTCGCGCAGTGGGCAGCGTGTGGGGATCGGGCACGCCCTCCGGGTCAACCGATCCGCTCACTGCCGAGCGCAGGGGTTGTCAGTCGTTTGCCCCGACATGCGTTTGCTCGCGCGCGCGTAAGTGCGAGCCACATCTTTCGAAGCACCCGGTTCTCAAGGATCTGAATTACCAACAGGAAGTCGCGGAAGGAGAACACTTGCGGAAGCGGATCCAGACGCGCGCTTCCTTTTTCAATTGCGGCAAGTATAGCACAGGGGCTAAGGGCTCAAGTCAATGCTTGTTTTTCCTGAGCGATAACCACGCTCGGGTGTAACGATCTATGGCTCGCGTCGAACTTGCCGACCGCGATCAAGTGACCATCAGCATCGCGCATCCTTACCATTTCTCCGCCGGGCCATTCGGCTTCGGAGACGCTGACCTCCATTCCATGGCGCGCTTTACGCGCATCGTCAGCGCTTAGATGCACAAAAGGCAGGCGCGAGAGCGCCGAGTCTGGTGAGAGTAGAACGGTGCCGAGCGCTTCTTCGCCAAAGCTGGTTTGCAGCTCTTCGAGAGTAATGGAAACACTGATGTGCAAGTCGGCGACTCGGGTGCGGCGGAGTTCCGCCAGATGGGCCCCCACGCCCAAACGCTTGCCGAAGTCTTCTGCGAGCGTCCGAACGTATGTTCCAGACGAGCAGACAACCCTTACCTGAAAATCGAAAGTCCCGTCGAGATTGTCCTTTACTAGTTGGCCCGCTGTTTTGAGTGGCTCGAACACATAGATGCAAACGCGGACGGGATTTCGTTCAACCTCTTCACCACGGCGCGCGAGCTCATAGAGTTTTTGTCCCCCTTGTTTTTTTGCCGAATACATCGGCGGCACCTGGTCGATCTCGCCGCGTAAGCTTTCGAGTGCTGCCTCAATCTCGGCTTCACTCCAGGGGCCGGCTGCAGTCTCGGGAAAATCCTGAATGGGATTACCAGTGACGTCACCTGTGTCGGTTGCATAGCCGAGCCGGATAATTGCTTCGTATTCCTTTTCGACGTCGCTCAGAAATTGTGCGAGGCGCGTTGCCCGCCCAACGACGACAACTAATACTCCGGTCGCAAAAGGATCCAGCGTGCCTGTATGGCCAATGCGGCGCTCGTGCAGGATGTGCCGGGCACGCGCTACAACATCATGTGATGTCAGCCCGGCGGGCTTGTCGATAACCAAAACCCCGTCCATGGAGATTATTGTAGACGGGTTGAATGCCGTTTGGCGATTGTTCTCCTGGGCGAGTACTGGTTTCCGTTATCCCCTCGGGATTTCGGAAATTCACGCCGTCGATTTCAAGGTGAAAGTGAACCACTATCCATGGTTTGCTTACCCCAGTGACAACTGTCACTCTTTGCATTTTCCCTTTGCTTCCTGGCACACCCGTATGAAAGACTTGTTCGTATGCGCCCTCCCGCAAAACGGAAAAGTGTTTCACATGACCTGCCTGAGGTTGATGCGCCTGACCTTGTCCGCCGGCGCACATTTCAGCGGGCAATCAAATTACTGTCCGCGAAGCCACGCTCAACTGCCGAATTGCGCGACAGATTGCTCGAGGGTCCAGGGACTAATGAGGCTGTTGTGGAAATCGTTATTTCGCGTCTGTGGGAATATGGGTACCTTGACGACGAACGCTTTGCCGTCAGCTATGCATCGTCGCAGGTGAGGCAAAAGCCGGTAGGGCGACGACGGTTGGAGCAAGAGCTCAGGATGAAGAAGGTTGATCCGAAAGTCGCGCATGAGGCTTTGGATGTGGTTTTCGCAGAAACATCGGAAGCCGATTTGATTGACCGCGCGATTGAAAAGCGCATCCGTATCCGTGGCCGGCCAAAGAGCCGCGCGGAAGCCAAGAGCCTCTTTGACCATTTGCTGCGTCAGGGGTTTCCTTACGAGTTGGTGGTGGACAGGGTCAGAGCGGTCTCAAAAGATGAGCTGGTTGAAGACTGAGGAAGTCTTTTGTTCCCGCTCGCGCTCACGGGCGGGTGGGACGCCAGCATCACAGTAAAGACTTGAGTGTGTTCAGCGCGCTTAAACCGGGTCAGAAACCATATGATGATTGAGAACTTCTACTCGCCCTTTTCAGGGCTGCGGAGATTTGTCGTGGTGGCTCCAGGGGCGGCGTGCTGCGCGCTCGCCCCTTCTTCCGCGCCTCCGGCGCACGATGATGGGACTTTGGTTGCTTCCTTGCCACGCTAGCGCAGAGACGCCGAGTCGACGCAGAGTAGTGAAGGTATGACTCGACTGTGAAAGTATGACACAAATTCAACCATGG
>WNFY01008980.1_pt1 | contig 14526 bp, 7 predicted proteins | sample 5400091 | NCBI WGS metagenome assembly WNFY01 (sample SAMN13153364, study PRJNA577476) | soil metagenome | isolation source: 60 cm soil or saprolite under grassland replicate 1 | place: USA:California | collected 2016-06-15 | reverse complement strand
ATCCGTCTCACAGCAGGAGACCTGGTACCCGCCGATGCACGCCTGGTACAGGCAACCGATCTGCACGTACAGCAAGCCGCGCTGACGGGCGAATCACTGCCTGTCGATAAAAGCGCAGACGACCTGGATGCTCCCACGGAGAGTTTCGCCGAAGCACACAATAGTGTATTTCTTGGCACCTCGGTGGTGACTGGCACCGGTACCGCACTTGTTACTGCAACGGGACGCAATACAGCCTTTGGCGATATCGCCGCACGCCTGGCCAGTCGTCCACCGGAGACCGAATTCGAGCGTGGCATCAAGAGCTTCGGCATGCTGATTATGCAGACCGTTTTCTTCCTGGTACTCTTTATCTTCCTGGTTGGTATCCTCGGTCATCATCAACCATTCGAGACCGTGCTCTTCGCTATTTCGCTTGCCGTCGGTCTTACGCCGGAGTTCCTGCCTATGATCACGACCGTGACGCTCGGACAGGGCGCTCTGCGTATGGCAAAGCAAAAGGTAATTGTCAAACATCTGGAATCGATCCAGAATTTTGGCAGCATCGATACTCTATGCAGCGATAAGACGGGCACCTTGACCAGCGGCGAAACACAACTCGAAGGCTATCTCGATCTGCTTAACCAACCATCCAATCGTGTTCTGTTGTTCAGCTATCTGAATAGTTCTTACGAGACGGGTATCAAAAGTCCACTCGATGAAGCCATTTTGCGGCATGGCAGTGTGGATCTCAGCGGATATAGCAAGGTCAGTGAGATTCCATTCGACTTTGAACGGCGCTGCCTCTCGGTGATTGTGCGGCATGAAGACGAACTCTTGCTGATCACCAAGGGTGCGCCAGAGAGTATCCTTCCCTTATGTTCCGCATACGAGATCAATGGCGAACGCAAAGCACTGGACGATGGCGAAGCGCGCACAAAGTTCGCGAAGATGTACCAGGATCTTAGCTCGCAAGGCTATCGCGTCCTCGCGGTAGCTTATCGCTCGGCAGGACAACAAACGACCTACCGTAAGACGGACGAACATACGCTGGTATTGCTTGGCTTCCTGACCTTTGCCGATCCTCCCAAGGCGGACGTGGCCCAGGTATTGCAGGCGCTCAAGAGCGATGGCGTGCAGGTCAAGATCCTGACGGGCGACAACGAACTGGTCACACGCCATGTATGCGAAAAGGTCGGATTGGATGGTGGCAGAATCGTGCTGGGCAGCGAGCTGGATCATATGTCCGATACCGCGCTCACCCAGGTAGTCGAGCAGGTTAATGTGTTTGCGCGCGTCTCTCCGGCCCAGAAGAACCGTATCATCCTGGCACTCAAGCACCGTAAGCACGTGGTTGGCTATATGGGCGATGGTATCAACGATGCGCCCTCGTTACACGCGGCAGACGTGGGCATCTCGGTCTCTACAGGCGTGGATGTCGCCAAGGACGCTGCCTCTATTATCCTGCTTGAACAGAGCCTGCAAGTCCTGCACAATGGTATCCTGGAGGGACGTAAAGCCTTTGGCAATGTGATCAAATACTTGCTGATGGGCACGAGTTCGAACTTCGGTAATATGTTCAGTATGGCGGGTGCCTATATTTTTCTACCTTTCCTACCCATGTTGCCAACGCAGATCCTGCTCAACAACTTCCTTTACGACCTGTCGCAGGTAACAATCCCGACCGATAACGTGGACCAGAGTTTCATCAAAAAGCCGCAGCATTGGGACATCAGCCTGATCCGCAGCTTTATGATCTTCATCGGACCTATCAGCTCGATCTTCGACTTCCTGACCTTCTTTATCATGTTGCGGATCTTCAACGCTGGTGCAGTGCTCTTCCACACGGGCTGGTTCGTGGAATCGCTGGCCACGCAGACGCTGGTCCTGTTTATCATCCGTACGGCGGGCAATCCATTACGCAGCCGTCCCAGTCGACCACTGGCGATCACCACACTATTGATTGTCGCTATTGGCATCTTGCTTCCATACACGCCGCTCGCCAGACCACTTGGCTTCACACCACTGCCAGCTCTGTACTTCCTTTTTCTGGCTGGAATGACGACTATCTACTTGTTGCTCGTCGAACTGGTCAAGCATCGTTTGATGAGACGATACGCACACTAGCTGCGATCACGTCTGCATTTTCGATCCGCTCTGAGGATACGGCAAATAGCAGGATATGAACCAGTTATCACAGTTCTATTCAGCGTAACGCTTCTCGGCGAAACACTGAACTGGCAAACGATCCTGGGTAGCATTGCAATCGCTTTATCGGTACTGCTGGTTACGGTATTGCCTGTTACCCGCTCTACCCATACTTGATCATCTCGTATTGCCACGCCAATGGTCCTCTCTTGAACAGTTACATCAATAAAATGGAATGCACTTATTGCGTGTCTTTCTATACTGGTGAGTAGATGGAGACACAATTATGCAAGGAAGGCAAACTGTTCGTAAAGAAAGGAAAAAGAATGAAGCATCGAACAATCGTAGTAACGACAAGTTTTGTACTGCTCGTTCTGTTGACAGTATGTACTACTCCGCTGACACATGCTCAAAGACAGCATCAGGCAGAAACTATTTCTTTTCCCGGGAATAGCCAGAACATTGTCACAGGTAACGCTATGACGCCTCCTGGTCCACAAAGGCTAATACCAGGGCCAAGAGGACCCAAAGGTGACAGAGGACCCAAAGGCGACAGAGGACCCAAAGGCGACAGAGGACCCAAAGGCGATAAGGGTGATACTGGCGACACTGGCGACACTGGCCTCCAGGGGCCCAAAGGCGACACTGGTGACACTGGACCAAAGGGCGATACTGGCCTCCAGGGACCCAAAGGCGACACTGGTGACACTGGACCAAAGGGCGATACTGGCCTCCAGGGACCCAAAGGCGACACTGGTGACAAGGGTGACAAGGGCGACAAGGGCGACAAGGGCGATACTGGCATAGTCGGACCTCAAGGGCTTCCAGGGCCATCAAGCTCGAATATAGCCACAGCTTACACAAACGACAACCGCCTGGTGGCGAGTTCATATACAAGTCGAGGGACTCCGCCTTTTGCTATAGATAACGATTTCACAACAGGATGGAGAAGCTTGCTAGTTGATCCCACACCCTCAATAACAGTGCCTGTGGTGTCATCAGGGGATGAAACGGCAGATAAAACTACAACACTGCATGGAGTGATACTATACTGGGCGGATAACTCTCCCAGAACTTTCAGACTTCAAGTATGTACAGATGTTCCAGCATCTGTTGTTCCACCCATCGTCGTTGCTGTGCCCTGTAGCAGTCCAGGTGCTACCTGGACCACAGTTGCGACCATTTCCAGTAATACGGATATGGGAAACTTCATCACGTTTCCTGCAATCCCGGCGCAATTCATCCGTCTGGCAGGTACGAACACACTTAACGCGAATGGACTGGGTATCGCGTACGTACTTAACGAGTTCGAAATATTCTAAGCGGCCTTTCAGAGCCAATTAGCAAGAGAAAGATGCCTGAGGGAAAACTCTCTGACATCTTTCTCTTTGATTAAACGAGGTGATGCTCTATGGCATAGCGCGTTGCCGCACTGCGCGATGTAATACCTAATTTCGTATAGATCGATTGTACATGCGTATTGACGGTACTCGCACTAATCACGAGCCGCTCGGTAATCTGCGTATTGGTCAGACCTTCTGCCAGCAGGTGTAGCACTTCGATTTCACGGCGTGTCAGAACATCAGGGGAGGAAAGGGAGAAAGGTGATTTCGTCGCAGCGCGTGAAGGCGATGCGCCAGGGATCGGTTCACTGCTGGAAATTTGTCCTTCCGCGGCCAGGGCCTGCTCAGGAGTCATTGTTTGCCCCTGTGTCCAGAGCTCTGCAAAGGGCTCTTCACCAAGCTGGCCGCGGGCAGTTGACAGACAACGATCTAAGAAAGTCTGCTCCACACCAATAGAATTGCGATACCCATTCATGGTACGCAATGCCTCAGCGGCCCCAAAGAGCTGAACTGCCCACGCTGGCTGTCCCTGAGTTAGCAGTATGGTACCCCTTCCTTCTAGACAGGAGGCAAGAACGTACCTGACCTCCAGCGTTTTCCACTTCACCTGCGATACCGCCTGCATGCTTTCCTCATAGCACGTATGAGCCTGCGCCATGTTTCCTTGATGTAAAGCCAGACTACCTGATCCACATAACACCTGTGCAATAAACACCTTATCCCCTACCTCTTTTGCAAGAGCCAGGGCTTCCTCTAACAACATGGAAGCCTTTGTTTCATCTCCCAGAGCCACCATCTCATAAGCCAGAATGGTCAAGGCCTGCGCAGTAAAACCGGGGTTTCTCATCATTCTCAAAAGCGTGAGCGCCTCCTCAGAATAGCGGCGTGCCACCGCATATTCTCCTTGAGCGACCGCTGCCCAGCCCAGAAGGTGCAGATTGATGGCAACTATCCACATATCTCCCACTTTTTGAGATAGTTCTATGCTCTCCTTACACAATGCACGTACCTGTGCAAACTCGCCACGGAAAAGAGCCATGATTCCTTGTGCCATCAGGACCTGCACAGTTCCACTTGAATCTTCTCCCTCACGCGCAAGCCTGAGCGCCTCCTCATACAATGCATCAGCTACGGCGAACTGGTTGCGATGATTCTCCGCGCTACTAAGGAAGCTGAGTGAACTCACCAGCAGTTGCTTATCCCCCAGACTACGAAGCAGTTGCACACCCTCCTCCAGGAAATTTATCGTCTGCTCGATATCATGTACCCAGAGCGCAAGCCTTCCCGCGACATAGAGCGCCTTCGCCCGCGCAGGAAGAGATACAGCCTGTTTGTTGCTTGCAATCAGTGCCCGTTGCAGGAAATCCCGACCTTCACTCACATATCTGCTCAGAAACCAGAAGCCTTCCAGGGCTGCGGCAAAGTGCAAGACGGCCTCTAGCTCGTTTTGCTCCAGGAGCCACGAGAGTGCAGCGCGTATATTGCCATATTCCTGCTCCAACCGCATTACCCAAAACCCTTGTTCTCCGCTACGTGATGCTACTTCAGCCTGCTTGGCTAGTGCTCGATAATACGCGGCGTGAGCGGCCATTACCCGCTTTCGGTCTCCACGGGTCGTCAACAGTTCAAGACCATACTCGCGAACCGTCTCAAGCATCCTGATGCGAGGTTCATCTTCAAGACCATGCGCGTGGAGCAAGCTCTTATCCACTAGCGAAGTCACATTATCGAGGATAGATATACCGATACCACTTAAGGCAGTGCAGAGCGCCTCGATAGCTTCCAGAGTACACCCACCGACGAAGACTGACAGGTTTCGGAACAGCCATCGCTCATCCCTGTTCAACAATCCATAGCTCCAGGTGAGCGTATTGCGCAGAGTCTGGTGTCGGATAGCCAGATCAGCTCCTCCATTAGTCAGCACCTGCAGACGATTCTCTAAGCGCGTCAGAAGGGTCTGAGGAGACAAGATTTTGATGCGAGCGGCGGCTAATTCAATGGCCAGCGGCACCCCATCCAGGCAATGACAGATGTCTACAATGGCGAGGGCATTCGCTGTAGTCAGTTGAAAGTTCCACCTGACGGACTGTGCACGCTGCATGAAAAGTGCGACCGAGGCAACGCCCGACAGTTTATCGATGTCCGACAAGTCTCTGAGATCGGGCAGCGCTAAAGGGGGAACAACAAACTCATATTCCCCCTGCATACGCAACACAGCCCGGCTCGTCACCATGACCTTCACATCGGGACAGGCCGAGATCAGCGTCCCAAGGGTGGGTGCTGCTGCGACAAGCTGTTCAAAGTTATCGAGCACCAGCAGGCAGCGCCTGGGACGCAAGAAATCTACCAGATCCTCAAAGAGGAAGTCAGAAGCAGTTCCTCGCAATCCAAGCGCCTCCGCAATAACAGGTACAAGCAGCGCAGGATCATGAATAGCTACCAGCGGAATGAAACAGAAACCAGAGGGAAAGTCCTGTTGCATATTTGCTACGATCTGCAATGCCAGGCGTGTCTTACCGATCCCTCCTATACCAGTCACCGTCAGGAGACGCACCTCAGGACGCCGCAGCAAGGTACAGGCCGCCTGAACCTCCTGTTCGCGTCCGATCAGAGGAGTAAAGGGCATCGGTTCATCAGGAAGTTGTTTTTGCATCTTGTCCATTTATCCCTGCCTTTGTATCCTCTTTTTCCACTTCGACCCGTAGAGGCAGGCCTTGCGTGTGCCGCGTGGCTCAAACAGGCGTTTTCTGCGCTCTATGGGATCTATTGACCCTCCACGGCACACGCAAGGCCTGCCTCTACGGGGTTCGCCAGACTTTACTTTAGCATATATCATCAAATAATACAAGGAAGAAGCGCACTTGATCAAAATATAATACGATCAAGCGCGCCTCTTCGAAAAATCTGGCGCTACATATTATCCCTGTACTACCGATGATATCGATTTATCGTTAGCCATCATATTGCGGTCGATCATGTCCGGTGGACGCACAACCAGAACAGGCAGCCGGGTGGCATTCAGAACACGCTCAGTAATGCTACCCATTGCCCAACGCTGCAGTCCACCATAGCCGTGAGTCGCCATTGCAATCACGTCGCAGCCTCCAAAAACTCCTGAGCCCTCCGCGTCTTCACCGTTCTCTGCTACTCTGATAATAGCTCCAGCCACATCTACATCTACAGCAACCGACCAGGTAATAGCGAGGTTAAGCTCAGCAACTCCCTGCGCGACCACACCTTCACGCATCTGCTCTATGGTCGAGCCAAGATATTTTTTGGCCTTATGCAGAACATGCTCTTTCTCCACGGAATCGAGGCGAGCCAGATTCACGTCCTCATTGGCTGCTGGTTTCACAACACGAGTCAGGTGAAGCGCTCCCTGGGCAGGTGAGGCTAGAGCCGAAATCAGGCTAGCTGCAGGTCCGATGACAGACTTGGAGCGAGCGGAACCATCGAGCGGAACCAGCACACGCATAGGCCGCATCGGGTCGGGATGTGGACCTGTTGGCAGGGGACCACCCTCGCGCAGAATCAGGACCGGAACAGCCGCATGACGGGCTACTTTTTCAGCAACGCTCCCCATAATCCAGCGTGTAACGCCCGTATAGCCATGACTGCACATCGCAATCAAGTCGACATTATGTGCATAAGCCACTGAAAGTATGGTAGAAGCCGTGGGACCAAATAGAGCCATGGTTTCTGTTGGTACACCTTCCAGGGACTTAGAAGCTGAGATGCCAGCCAGATACTTCGAAGCCTCTTCCAGCCCCACATCAACCGCGTGCTGCGACTGTTTAGGTTGCGGAGCCTGGTAAGGCCAGAACTCAATAGATGTGCCAACCACGCGCAACAAGAGCAGCGATCCACCAGAAGCTCGCGCGATACGCGCACCAACTGCGAGAGCACGCTCAGCTCGCATGGAGCCGTCCAAAGGAACAAGAACGCGCTTAAACATAACGTTGTTCTGCCTTTCCAAACGTATGAATAGGACATTTTACTACAGAAGCCCGACCCAGCCCTGCGTTTCAGACACCGCTTTCCTGGCCACTTCTTGTTCGGCATCAGCCAGCGCAGGACGCACAATGAGTAAAGGAAGGCCGGTGAACCCAAGGACGCGTTCAGTCACACTACCCATCAGCCAGCGCTGCGGGCCACCCCGACCATGTGTAGCCAGAGCTATCACGTCGCACCAGTTCTCGATCCCATCACCCAGATGCTCGCCTTTTTCAGCTATGTCAATCAACGTTCCGGGCACATTACTATCAAACACAAGAGATGAAGTCACCGAAAAATTCAGGCGTGCAAGTTCACCTGTACACAGGCGATGTGCTGCCGCATCGAGATAACCTTGTACATCTGCTGCCGCTCGTCGCTCCGCCGCCTCTATAGCACTATCAGCATGCCTATCACCCTCCCTTACCAATCGTCGCAGCACACGTATCAGATGGAGCGCTCCAGGCGCAGGTGCTGACAACGCAATACTGAGTTGTGCGGCAGGTGCCAGTACGGACTCAGCCAGGGCTGACCCATCCAGGGCCACCAGAATACGCGTCGCTTTACCGCCAGCAGGCACCAGACCATCTTCGCGCAGGACCAGCACAGGTACGGGACTATGTCGCGTTACTTTCTGTGCCACGCTGCCTAGTATCCAACGCCTGAAACCGGTATCGCCATGGCTGCACATCACAACCAGGTCCACCTGTTGCGCATAAACAGCAGAAAGAATCACCGGTGCAGGCATACCGACAGGCACTTCTATCTCTATAGTAATCCCCGCGAGTTGCGCTGAATTAGCCAATCGTTCCAGATAAGTAGTAGCTCTGTTGATGTCCTGTTCCATGACCTGCCCATTAAAATCAATCGGGCGTGCCAGGTAAGAACCCGCCAGGTAAGGATTGTTATCAATCGGGAGCGTCACAACTTGCATAAGCCTGACCGTTCCCCCGCTAGCCCGAGCAATACGAGCCGCAACTGGTATCGCCTTTTCTGCTCGTGGCGATCCATCCAATGGGACAAGGATACGATTAAACATGGCCTGGGCCTCCTTTCATTTCAATCCTGGATAGATCTCCTGAGCCGTTTCTACGAGCAGAGCATATCCATACTTAAGAGTACGTTTTGGGAGTCTCTACGCTTTAGCATATTCTACCAGTTGTACCAGGCCACCCATCTCGGTCATCGACTGACCGGGGTTCATCAGGTGAGACAGGATATGGCAGTGGAATGGATAGATACTACCAGGGGCGGCCCAACCATAGAATGTCAGATCGTAGGTCTCGCCAGGAGCTACCTGAACGGTATCCTTCTGAATTGGCTGCGCCAGCGGGCGACCATCTTCTGCCACAATGTTAAAGTAGGTGCCATGCAAGTGCATCGGATGCATCATCTCACTTGCGCCGATGAGACGGATATGGACAGTCTGTCCATGTTTAAGGTTGATTACTTGCGTATCAGGGAAGCTCTTACCACTGATTACATAATAGCCACCAAGCTCGCTGATCATATCGATCACATCAACATCGGCGTGAATTGCGGTCTTTTCCTGCGGGCTACCTGGACGCGGATCAACAAGAAACGCGCCATAGAAGCCACTGGTTACCTGTTGTAGATCGTTGTCATGGCTGTGATACCAATGAGTTCCAGCATCCTCGTCACGAATTGTGAAGTCATAGGTGTAGGTTTGACCCGGCTGAATAGACTTCTGGCCAATTCCAGGGACACCATCTACACTACTGGGCAACATCAAACCATGCCAGTGCATAGAAGTCGACTGTGGCAGGTGATTGATTACAGTAATCCGCACATGATCGCCAGCAGTAACATGGATGACCGGGCCTGGCACAGTACCGTCGAGTGTATCAGCAAGCACGGGCTTCAGACCTTTCACCGGCGACCACATAACCTGCTTAGCAGTCAACGTAAAGTGCTTGGCACCATCGGCGTCCAGCACATATTTTGCTGGCTGGTTCCCATAACTCTGAGTCGCTGCCGGTACATTCGTAGTCGCCGTCGCGGTACTGTTCATCGACATACTGGACGAGCTGCTTGCAGATGTATTGTTTGCAGCCGTCGTATCGCCTGTGGAAGCACTACTATTATTACCACCGACCATTGAGGACCCGATGCTAAAAAATAGGATTGCAACCATCACAATAATAGATAAAAACAATATACCAAGCGGTGACGCTACCCCTCGCCACCAGGGATGACTGGGCATCCTGTATGGCCCTGGTACGACCACCGTACTCTGCACTTCGTTTTCCGTCTTGTCAGGAGGAGTCGGAGTGGTCTTACTAGTCTGGATGTCTTGCTCTTGGATCGCCATTGGTTCTTCTCCCATGCCATTGCTAGCGCGCTCCCCTGAGACGTTAAGAGGAACACTACAGATATCAAGTTCGTTTCGACATATAAAATCATAGGACTGACATCTCACAACAACATCACGGGGTCTCAAATCTACATCACGGGCTTCTCACAACGTTTCTTTGCTATGGGATAGAGATCACAAAAACAGGGCATAACGAATATAATTCATTTATACGTAGCACAATGTAGGGGCGCGATTTATAAGCCCGCAGATCAACATGGTAATGCCCGCGGGCTTATAAATCGCGCCCCTACATTTGGTTCTTAATTATGGGTTTTCAAAAAAGGTACGTACGCAAATATAACAGGGCGACTGTGCAGGTCGCCCTGTTTTGTCGTTTACTACTGCTTTGTGGTAGAGATATCAGGCTGTGCAGCGAGCAAGTAACCAATTCCTACCTTAGTCAGAATGTAGCGTGGGTGAGAATGATCAGGTTCGATCTTGCGCCGCAAGCGGTTGATATTCACCTGGAGCATATGGCCCTCGCCAACATACTCAGAGCCCCACACATGTTCCAGCAACAGGTCTTGCGTCACCACGCGGCCCACATTCTGGGCAAGATAGGAAATGATGCGGTACTCGGTGGGTGTGAGTACTACTTCTTTACCACTCATTGTGACCAGGTGTTGCGCAAAATCAATCGTCAGTTCACCGATCGTTGCTGTCGTGCGCAAAGAGTGGGCCTGCTCATTCGTTGTAAACTGTGCGCGCCGGAGCACTGCTCGTACACGTGCCAGCAATTCGTCTACGCTAAAAGGCTTGGTAAGATAATCATCCGCGCCTAGATCGAGTCCTCTGACCTTGTCCTGATCCTGCCCGCGTGCAGTAATAATGATAATCGGGACTGCAGAGAACTCGCGTACACGATGACACACAGCAAACCCATCCATCTTGGGCATCATGACATCAAGCAACACGAGATCGGGAACACGCATCTCAATCTGCTCCAGGGCTTGCTTGCCATCACCGGCAGTGATTACATCATAGCCTTCCAACTGGAGATTGCGTGCGACCAGGCGGAGCAACTGGGGGTCGTCATCCGCCGTTAATATGGTTGTTTTCTTCGCAGGCATGGTTAACTATCCTTCAGATGTCTGAACTAGCAATTTACTCATTTATCTCCATCGGCAACCATACGTGGAACGTACTTCCTTTACCGAATTCGCTTTCCGCCCATATCATACCATTATGTAACTCCACTATGTGCTTACAGATTGCTAATCCTAGACCCAGGCCATTGACTTCGCGTGTAAGACGAGTATCCACGCGATGGAAACGATCGAAGATGGCCTTTAGTTGTCCAGATGGTATACCAATTCCACTATCGCGTACGCAAATCTCCATCATACGTTGATCCCGGCGTAATGTTGGATACATACTGATAGCATTCTTTGCTCTGCTCTCCCGGTCACTAAGCGTCGCACTCTGTTCCTTCCGACTCTGTGTCAGCACCGGCAGTATCACCACCTCGACAGTTCCACCTTCTGGAGAATAGTTAATAGCATTTTCTAAGAGATTGTCAAGAACCTCGCGCAAACGTAGTCGATCAGCCTGTATGATTGGCTCTTCAGAAGTTTGCCGTCCCTGCGCATCCTCTGCACGAACCGTGAACGTAAAACGTTTAGCTTCACTATTCAACCGATCATCATCTTGAGGTTCTGCCAGGCGTTCCTCCAGGGAGATAATCGCCTCGTGTGCAAGGTGAGCCAGGTTAACGGAGGCATGATCAAGCGCAATGGTGCCAGTCTCTAGCTGGGAGACCTCCAGCAGACGGTCAATCACGACCTCCAGCCGATCGCTAGCTTCATTGATTGCCAGGAGGAACTCATGCCGCTCCTCACGTGAGATGCGGCGCTCGTGGCGCAACAAGGTTGCAGCATAGCCTTTGATAGATGCAAGTGGACTACGGAGCTCGTGGCTCACCGTTGCCAGCAGTTCTGCTTTGAGCAACTCCATCTCCCGCAGCGCCTTGCGATCTGAGATCGTTTCCAGTTCATGGATGCGTTCGGCCAGCAGCACATTCAAGACTGAGGCCCCTAAAGCTTCCGCAATGCGAGGCATTACTGTCCGTCCCCGCTCGACCATATTGATACGCGCACACTCATCCGCCACAGTCCAACCTAAGACGACAAGAGCATAGAGAGGCAACATTGTCTGACTCGGGTGATCTGTGATATACTGTACTGTTTCTACATCCTGTTCAGGCATCAAAGAGGCCGTTACAGGTAACCTGCAAATTAGCCAATCGGGCTCACTAGATGGGACCTGAATGTCTGCGCCATCTAAAGAGAAATTCGCCAGCAACGTCATAGCTTCATCTTCACTGACACCGGACAGGGCAAAAGGACGAAACATCTTCCGAGGTGCGAGAGAGGACACAGAAGACTGCTTCGATCCGTTAACATATTGGGTTGTGAGAAGTACAGCCCCTTTCTGTGCAACAAAGAGCGTCAAGACGCGCTCTAGAAGTCTCATGGCAATCAGACCTGATTCATCAGAAACGGCAGATCCCACACGTTGTGAGAGTCGCGCAAAGTCGAGAAGCGCTGCCGTTACATCAGGTATAGTTGGCCCATACACCTGCTCATCCTGTGCTTCCATCTCATCCCTCGTTGTCTTAGCAATTGCATACGTGTGCATAATATTGCTGAATACTCTTGTTATGCCATGCACTTGTGCTTTATTATAGGGTTTAAAAGCTCACAGACAAGACACAGACGGACGCCTGGAATCACAATCCCATCACAAACAGCCTTTAAGGCTGTAGGATGCTCACTTACGGCATCTCTTCCGGGTACTCTGAGCGAAGATAGGCTATAATGAAGACACAAGTAATCCGTTAAGATAGTTTCAATACACCATTTTTAGTAAAGCGACTGGTTGATAAAAAAGAGGCATATTTAGTACTAAAGAGGCATATTTAGTACTAATGTAGGGGCGCGATTTAGATGTAGGGGCGCGATTTATAAGCCCGCACAAAGTTGTTCTATCATGGAGTGCACATAAATAAATTCCACGTGTCAACAGGAGGTAGCGAATGACACACCGTCAGGCTAATAGACACAGCTCAACGGCGGAGAGATTTGCTGCCTTGAATCGTGTGGGTACCGCGCTCATGAGCGAATTGGATGAGACGCGTCTGCTACATATGATTGCGGAGACGGCCTGTGACCTGACCAATGCCAGTTTCGCGGCCTTTACCTTGCGACCAGTGGATGAAGCGGGACAACCACAGGTGCCTTCTGAGGGCAACCTCTTTCGCCTGGCCGCCGTAGTTGGCGTTACCAGAGAACAGGAAGAACTTTTCCGTCATATGTCGCTGGGCGGTGAGGGTCTGCTTGCCCCTATCTTTCGTTACGGTGTCCCGGTCCTGGTTCCCGATGCGTTAAGCTATGTACATGCACATAAAAGTACTATGCAGCATAAAGGAACGAAGAAACAGGAAGAACGCACCAGAGATGCTGCGTTTACCTTTTCGCACGGTATCACGCCAACCGAAGAGCTACGCTCCATGGGAGTGCCACGCGGACATCCGATTATACGCAGTTTTCTGGGTGCCCCAGTGCTTGATCGCGAGCGGCACGTGCGTGGAGGTTTGCTGCTGGGACATACAGAGCCGGACCGCTTTAGCCATGAAGATGAAGCATTGTTGACCGGACTGGCTGCACAGGCTGCGGTTGCAATAGAGAATGCTCGCCTTTATCGTGTGGCACAGATGCGCGCTCAGGAATTGAATGCTATCTTTGAAAGTATTGCTGATGGCGTCACTCTGGTTGATCAGCAAGGCAATATTCTACGCGAGAATGGCACTGCGCGTCGCCTGCGTGAGCAACTAAAAGAGGCTCCCAACGGCCAGCAGGCAATCGAGGACCTACTCCATATACCAGCTATGCGTGCACTCAATGGCGGCGCGGCGCAAGGGATTGAAGTAGTCGTGGAAGAGGCGAAGAAGGAGACGCGTGAATATGTCGTGAACGCCTCACCGCTCCGAGCCGCGACAACACCTTCCGGCCAGTTACAGATGTATAACGACGATAGCAGTAATTCAGCTCAGCCAGAACACTCAACAATAGGTACACAAACAGTCGCTTCTGGTGCTGTGGTTGTCTGGCATGACGTAACGGAGGCTCGTCGTCTACTGGCAGAGCGTCGTATGCATGCAGAGACAGAGTCCCGCCTGGCCTTGCTGCAACTGATCCTTGATGAACTGCCCAGTAGCGTCTACCTTGTCCGTGGATACGATGCACGCCTGGTGCTGGCTAACCGCGCCGCTGCGACAGTATTGGGAGCTAACTGGCCGGTTGGACAGCCGATGGCCGATTTTCTCAAGCAGAACAATATCCGTATCTTCGGTACGGATGGTCACGAACTGGCACCTGCTCAGCTCGTTACGGTCCGAGCCGTACAAAACCACGAGACGGCACACCACCATCAGGAAGTGATTCGCCATCCCAATGGCACAACCTTACCCGTCCTGGTCAATGTGGTCACGGTAGATGCAAGTGCGCTTAACCTCTTGCTCAACAATACAAAACCATATAGCGAAACGGATGCGGAACCAGCAGCTATTGTTGTCCATCAGGACGTTACAGCATTGAAGGATGCCGAACGCTTAAAAGATGAGTTTATCGGCATCGCGGCCCATGAATTGCGTAACCCGCTTGCTATCTTGAAGGGCTTTGCGCAAAC
>WNFY01004417.1_pt1 | contig 14529 bp, 11 predicted proteins | sample 5400091 | NCBI WGS metagenome assembly WNFY01 (sample SAMN13153364, study PRJNA577476) | soil metagenome | isolation source: 60 cm soil or saprolite under grassland replicate 1 | place: USA:California | collected 2016-06-15 | reverse complement strand
ACTTTGGATTGGCATCTCGAAGATGGCACCGCGATCAAAGTCCAGCAGAAAACTAATTATCCGTGGGATGGATCCATCGCGCTTACGCTGACTCCGGATCGAGCTTCCGAATTTACTGTTTACGTAAGAATTCCGGCGTGGGCGGATGGCGCGTCTGTCACGGTCAATGGCAAGCCAGAATCCGCGGTGAAAGCGGGCGCGTATCTGGCGTTGCGCCGCACGTGGAAGCCTGCGGATCGCGTGTCCCTGAATTTCCCGATGGAGGCTGTTCCGGTTGCGGCTAATCCGCGCGTGGCTGAAGACCGCGGAAGGATCGCTGTCCGTCGCGGACCGATGATTTATTGCATGGAAGAACTGGACCAAGAGCGCGGAGTAGCACTGGCTGACGTATCCGTCAACTTCAGCGAGCGCAGCAAAGAATTTCGGAATGAATACAAAGCCGATCTGCTGGACGGTATTGTGGTCTTACACCATCGGGGTGGCGCCTACGAACTGGCTTCTGCAAGCGAGGCGTTATACGCACCGGTGAATCCGGCGCCCCGTAAAACGCGGCCCGTGGATGTCACATTCGTTCCGTATTATGTCTGGGCAAACCGGCAGCCATCCGCAATGCAGGTCTGGGTCCCGTACATGACCACGTGACAAAATTCTTCTTTGTACCGGTCAAGGAGATAAGTGTTGCGCTGGCGAATCGCTATTCTGGTTAGCGCTGCAATTGCGATCAGTTACCTGGACCGGCAAACTCTTCCGGTCGCAATCAAGGCGATCGAGAGGGAAATTCCGCTCACAAACGAACAGTTCTCCTACTTGCAGTCCGCATTTCTTTTGACTTACGCCTTCATGTATGCGGGAGGAGGCAAGCTCGCCGACATTCTCGGCACTCGGCGCGGGTTCACGGTAATCATGTTGTTCTGGTCATTCGCGTGTATTAGCCAGGGATTCGCACTCAGCTTCGCCATGCTGGCAATCAGCCGGTTCTTGCTCGGCATGGGGGAAGGTGGCGGATTCCCCGCTGCGACGCGTGCAGTGACAGAGTGGTTTCCGGTGAAAGAACGCGCTACTGCAATGGGCATCATCAATGGAGGCACAGCGGTAGGCGCCGTGCTCGCTCCGCCGTTGATTGCAGCAATATTGGCATTCACCAGCTGGCGCTGGATATTTTTTCTGACCGGCGCAATCGGAGGACTGTGGACGATCTGGTGGCGCCTCGCTTACTTCGTTCCGAATGTAGAGGCCGCGAATGAAGATCAATCGCAGCCGCACACATCTCCATCATTAATAGAAAACATGCGCTGGTCTTCCCTGCTCCGAATTCGTGAGACATGGGGCCTGGTCTCTGCGAAATTCCTGAGCGACGCGGCCTGGTACTTCTACCTGTTCTGGTTACCAAAATATCTTTATGATGCGCGTGGCTTTGATATCAAGGCCGTTGGCACTTTGGCCTGGATTCCGTATGCCGCATCCGGCATTGGCTGTCTGCTCGGCGGAAGTTTCTCAAGCTACCTTATTCATCGTCATGTTGCCTTGGGAATGGCCCGAAAGCTTGCGTTAGGACTAAGCGCTGCCGTCATGCCGTTCATCTTGCTAGTTCCACATGTCCGCATCTCCTGGGCGTTGGCGCTCTTCAGCCTCGCATATTTTGGCCAGCAGTCGTGGTCCACGCTAGTGATGGTTCTGCCGACAGATCTGTTTCCACGCAAGGTCGTAGGCGCGGTGGCAGGGCTTGTGGGCTTTGGAGGCGCGATGGGCGGAATAGCCTTCGGACAACTGGCTGGATACCTGCTCGATCGCGGATTTGGGTACGGCCTTGTCTTCACATTGGTAGGAAGTTTCCACGTGCTCGCGTTCTTGATTATCCTCTTTACGATTCCTGTCGTCGCACCTTTATCGCTTGAGCCAAAATTGCAATACGAGGCCGCAATTTGAAAATTCGCGAAATCCGCACCCGCGTCGTGCGCTGGAAAGGCAGCAGTGTCTCCCTGCCTCCCCACTTTTGCACCAACCCTATGGATCTGTTGTCTCTTCCTGCCGGCTCAATGAACACTTTCACCTTTCATTACTGGCTGATCGTTGAACTTTTCACGGACGATGGCCAAGTCGGCATCGGAAATGCCGCGCTCGCGCCACAAGTCACGAAGCAAGTCATAGATCTTTATCTGGGGCCCATCCTGATAGGCGCCGATCCCTGGAACATCGAATTCCTCTGGCAACATATGTATCGCAAAACCATGGCATTCGGTCGGAAAGGCGTTGTCATGGCCGCGATCAGCGCCGTTGACATCGCTTTGTGGGACATTCTCGGCAAGTCCACCAAACAGCCCGTCTATCGCCTGCTTGGAGGCAGGACGAAATCACGAATTCCCGTTTACGCGAGCCGCCTTTATAGCGAAGAACTAAGCAAGGTCGCGGCCGAAGCGCAGCGATACAAAGACGACGGCTACAAGGCGATGAAGCTGCGTTTCGGATGGGGGCCCACAGAAGGCGCCACAGGAATGCAACGCAATGTCGAACTTGTACGTACGGTACGTGAAACCGTCGGCGCCGAAATTGACGTTATGGCCGATGCCTACATGGGCTGGACTCTCGATTACGCCAAGCGCATGTTGCCGCTGCTCGAGCCCTTTCATCTACGCTGGCTTGAGGAACCGGTCATTCCCGACGACATCCATGGCTACGCCGAACTGAAGGCATGCGGAATAATCCCAATCGCAGGAGGGGAGCATGAGTTCACGGTATATGGCTTTCGCCATCTGCTCGAAACTCGCGCCGTCGATTACATCCAGTTCGACACCAACCGCGTCGGCGGCATCACGCAGGCGCGCAAGATTTCTGCGCTGGCCGAATCATTCTCCATTCCGGTTGTTCCCCATGCCGGACAGATGCACAACTATCACGTGGTAATGGCAAGCCTGAATTCTCCTATCGCGGAATATTTTCCCGTCGTGGACGTCGAAGTCGGCAATGAATTGTTCTGGTACATCTTCGACGGCGAAGCGAAAGCCAAAGATGGGTTTATTGATCTGGACGACAATGTTCCCGGCCTTGGGCTTACCATCAACGAGAAGTCCATCGCAGACAATTTCGAGGTCATCGAGTAACTGATGACCCGGCTGATTCAAATCCAGAAGGACAAACTTCGGCAGGTGGCGCTGGTCGAGGAGCCTCATCTTCGAGTGCTCGCGAATGCGTCTTCAATCTATGAGCTGGCCATGGATGCAATCGCCCGCGGCGTCACGCTTTCGGAAGCGGCGAACCAACGAGCGTCTTCGGAACTCCTGGACTACGACTCCATTTATGGCGGAAAGCCCAATTGGCATATCCTGCCGGCAATTGATCATCCCGAGGACTCCGGGCGTTGCCTGGTTTCTGGCACCGGGCTTACACATCTGGGCAGCGCCCGGGACCGGCAGGCGATGCACGAGCTCATCGCGGGCAGCGAACGACTCGAAGAGCTCACAGACAGCATGAGGATGTTCCGATGGGGCTTGAACGGCGGACGGCCTGCACCGGGCAAAATCGGCACTGCTCCTGAATGGTTTTATAAAGGCACCGGTGCCGGGTTGCGTGCACATGCCGAACCTCTGGAAGTTCCCTCTTATGCGGAAGACGGTGGCGAGGAGGCAGAGGTCGCCGGTGTGTACGTCGTTGCTTCCGATGGCCTGCCGAGGCGTCTCGGGATGACAATTGGCAACGAGTTTTCCGACCACAGTTTTGAAAAGAGGAATTATCTAAACCTCGCAGGATCAAAATTGCGTAATTGTGCGATCGGGCCCGAATTGGTGGTTGATCCTGACTTTTCATCGGTGCCGGGCGAAGTCAGCATTCGCCGTGCAGGCCAGATTTTGTGGTCCAGACAAATCCGCACCGGCGAAACCGAAATGTGCCACAGCTTGCAGAATCTTGAACATCATCATTTCAAATTCGAGCAACATCGCCAGCCAGGATATGTTCATGTGCATTTTTTCGGCGCCGATTGTCTGAGTTTTGGTGAAGGCATTCGGCTGGCCGATGAAGACGTAATGCAAATTAGTTTCGACGGCTTCGGGCGCGCGTTGCGCAACCCGGTTCGCGTCAGCAAAACAGCAGAGCATCTGATCACTGCGGATCCGCTCGGGTGAACACACAATGTCTAAACCACGTGTAGCAATTCTAGGATTGGGAATCATGGGCTCAGGCATGGCCGGTCGCCTCCTGTCCCATGACTTCTCCGTTTCCATCTTTAACCGTAACCAGGAGAAAGCTCGGCCTTTCGCGGCACGCGGCGCCAATGTCGCGGACTCTCCAAGGGAAGCAGCGATGGGTTCCGGCGTCGTGATCAGCATGGTTTCTGATGACACTGCCTCCCGTGAAGTCTGGCTCGGCGCAGACGGTGCCTTGGCAGGCGCATCTGCTGGCACTTTGGTGATCGAATCGAGCACGCTAACGGTTGCCTGGGTCAAAGAACTCGCGACTGCAGCGGCCGCACGTGGATGTGAGTTTCTCGACGCGCCGGTCACCGGCAGCAAGCCCCATGCCGAATCCGGCGAATTGCTCTTTCTCGTCGGCGGCTCAGCGACCGCGTTCGAAACGGCTAAGCCGGTGTTCTCCGTGCTCGGCCGCGGCGCCATTCACCTGGGTCCGACCGGCAGTGGGGCGCTGATGAAATTAATCAACAACTTTCTAGCAGCTGTGCAGACGGTTTCCTTCGCAGAAGCGCTCGCGCTGATCGACACCAGTGGACTGGATCGCGAGAAGGCGATTTCCATTCTCACTGAGGGTGTGCCAGGAAGTCCGATGCTTAAACGGGTCGCGGCACGGGTGGCATCGGGCGATTTTACGCCTCACTTTCTCATGCGCTTGATGGCGAAGGACGTCACCTATGCGCTGCAGGAAGCCGGGCATGTCGGCCTGCAGCTGCCAACTGCTGCCGCTGCACTCACCGAGTTCCAGCGGGCCATTGAAGAAGGACAAGGCGAAGAAGATTTCACCGCCGTGGCACAAAGGCCGAACACGCGCGGCGCGACTGTCCAGACGAATCCAAGGAGCAGCAGATGAGTTCCCAGAAACGACTGTGGAATTTGGCCATGCCATTCTGTTCCATCGCGCCCGTTCTGTTTCTGACCGCGATTTCGGCGCCGGCCCAGGAACAAAAACCCAAAGCACCCCCCGTGCCCGGTCCGATGCTAAGTCAGGGAATGATTGACATTCACACCGCGGATTTTGACTTGACCTTGGTTCGCTCTTCTCAAACCGTTGCTGCACTAAAACCGAACGTTGCTCCGGATTTTGACTTCACCCCAGGCGATCTGCTTGTCGAGCGTTCACAAAATGGATATTTCCATCTTGGTGATATCACGCTGCGCTTACGAACTGGCGCATCGGACGAATGGAGCAACTACTCAACTGCTAGCCAGCGCATGCCCGTCAAGCCGCTACCGACTTCACAGAGCATTCTTGCAGCGTCAGATCTTGCTGCGACACTGCCTGAAAGCATTCCACTGCGAATCACGCGAGAGTGGGCGACGGAACAAGGACATCTGGTGCTCAGGTTCACTTTGAAGAACAAAACCGACAAGCCGATAGAGATCGGGGCCCTCGGCATTCCCATGATCTTCAACAACGTCCTCAATGATCGCTCGCTTGACGATGCCCATGCGAAGTGTTCGTTTTACGATCCTTATATCGGCGAAGATGCGGGATACCTGCAAGTCACGCGGCTGAGCGGACAGGGGCCGGCATTGCTGGTTGTGCCCGACAATAGAACTCCGTTCGAAGCCTATAACCCGATCCTCGACAAACCTAACCACTTCGGCGCAAGACCGGTCTTCACCGATCCGACTCCGCGCGGAATCACATTTGAAGGTTTCTACGAATGGATGGTCCACAGCCAGGCGTACGCAGGGAACGAATGGAAGGGCGTGCAGGAATGGAATCCGCCGACGTCATTAACGCTGAAGCCTGGCGAGTCGAAAACCTACGGAGTCAAATTTCTCCTCGCGCCTTCGATTCGCGCGATTGAGCAAACATTGACTCAAAACCGGCGGCCAGTCGCGGTTGGCGTCCCAGGCTACGTCTTACCCACCGATATTGACGCCCGCCTTTTCTTGCAATACTCGAAACCGGTCGAATCAATAGCGGTCGAACCGCGAGGCGCAGTCGCAATCAGCAGAGCACCGTCTGCCTCAAAAGAGTGGGCTTCCTACAATGTTCGTGGGAAGCAATGGGGACGCTCGCGCCTAACCATCACCTACGCGGACGGCACGATCCAGACAATTCACTACTTTGTGACCAAGCCGGAGGCCGAAGTGGTCGCCGACATGGGCCGATTCCTCACCACGAAGCAATGGTTTGTTGATTCCAACGATCCTTTCCATCGCGGACCCTCAGCCATGACTTACGATCGCGAAGCGAATGCAATTGTTATGCAAGACAGCCGCGCCTGGATCGCCGGCCTCGGAGACGAGGGCGGTGGCGGCGCATGGCTCTCAGCGATGATGAAGGAGTGGGTCGAGCCTGACAAGGAGGAGATCGCGAAGCTTGAGCAGTTTGTCGATGAAGTACTGTGGGGCCGACTGCAATATGAAGATGGGCCTCATCCGTACGGCGTGCGCAAGAGCCTTTTCTACTACCAGCCAGAGGAGATGCCACCAAACTCTTACCGCAGCGACTTCGACTGGAGCACGTGGACCAGTTGGAACAAAAAAGCGTCCGAACAGGTTGATCGCTCCTACGATTATCCGCACGTGGCCGCGGCTTATTGGGTCTTCTATCATCTGGCACGGAACACGCATGGCCTGGTCACGAATCACCCGTGGGATTGGTATCTCGACCATGCCTATCAAACCTCGATCGCGATGACAAACTATGCCGCCGACCTGGGAGTTTTTGGTCAGATGGAAGGTGACATCTTCCTTCAGATTCTCGTGGACCTTAAACGCGAAGGGATGAAGGAGCAGGCTGACAATCTGGAGGAAAAAATGCGCGCCAGGGCTGATCGCTGGCGGTCGCAGGCGTATCCGTTCGGCAGCGAAATGCCCTGGGACTCGACCGGGCAGGAAGAAGTCTATGCCTGGACAAAATATTTCGGCTACAACGACAAGGCCGGCATCACGCTTAACGCTATTCTCGGTTACGATCCCACAATTCCACATTGGGGTTACAACGGAAGCGCGCGTCGCTACTGGGACTTTATTTTTGCCGCCAAGGATCGCCGGCTCGAGCGCCAGCTCCATCACTATGGCTCGGGGCTGAACGCCATTCCCCTTCTAGCTGAATACCGCGAACATCCGGATGACTTTTATTTGTTGCGCGTGGGTTATGGCGGGGCCATGGGCGCCCTCACCGACATCGATCAGGAAGGCTTTGCCTCAGCCGCCTTTCATTCTTTTCCGGACATGCTCACACCCGATCCGCTCTCTGGCGACTATGGCCCTAACTTCTTCGGTCACGCCTGGAACACGGCTTCTTATCTCGTTCATCATCCGCATCTCGGGTGGCTGGCATTCGGGGGGAATGTCGAGGAGCTCGGCGGCATGATTAAGGTCACGCCTCTCGATTCTGCTCGCACTCGCGTTTACATCGCGCCGTTCGGTCTTTGGCTGACCCTCGACGCTGGGAGATTCCAGTCAGTGGAGCTCAATCCAGGCACAGGGACGGTACGTCTGATCTTGGCTGCCGCAACTCAGTTCAGTGCCGAGGCGCAGCTGCATATCGAGGAACCCGCTCACTTGAAGCACCGCGGAAATTATCATCCGGTAAAGACGTATAAGTTTGACCGCGAAGCTTATGTGGTGCCGCTCACGGAAGCAGCTACTCCAGTTGAGCTCACGAACACGCAATGACAACCAAGGCTGAAATCGCTCCCATCGCGAGAGTGTAGCCATTGTGGTCGAGGGGATGTAGAGAATTGAACTCTGATTTCATATTTTGTAAGCCAGTTCGTAGCCTTGCGCCCTCATCCGTTGGACCACATCTCCACATCGGAAGCGGCAGCAAGACCGGAATTATCGCCGTCTCAAGTAAAGCGTTGCAAGCAAGCTCTCCACGACCTGCGACTCTGAGTATGCGGGAGAAGTTGACCCGCGCGATTTCAGCCCCTAAAATCAAGATGCCGCTGTAGTTTCCCTGCACACACTACTGCCCCCTCGTTCAATGGCAGGACAGCAGATTCTGGATCTGCTTATCGGGGTTCGAGTCCCTGGGGGGCAGCCAAAGATTCTAAAGCACTTAAGGTCCTCGATCTGTTTCCAAAATAGCAACTGGCAACATCCACCTGGCAACATTTCGATTTCGCGCACCCGCTAGACACCGCGGAAACGCCGGTGTATAGGCCGGAATCGAAATGAGTGCTGCTGAGGACAGTATTCCCGGCTCTTTTGAAGGCCAGCACTTCCCCCCTCGAACAAGCCGAAACGGATCGAGAACGCAGCCGCCTGACCAAGGAAGGACATTCGTTTGTCTATCAGGATACGACGATCGATTCGCAAATGATTCGAGAGGCTCAGGAAGCAGGTTTCCACGTCAAAGTGTTCTATGTTGCGAAGAAAGATCCGAATCTAAACATGGGACGTGTGCTGCTTCGAGTGAGCAACGGTGGACCATTCGCGGCACTGGCGCGCATAGCGGATGATTACGTTCAGGGCCTAAAGCATCTGCCGGAGGCCGAGAAACTAGCGGACGATCTCATGCTCTTCGACAACACCACCCATGGCCGTGGGCATCGGCTGGTGGCCCATTTTCACGCCGGCGAGCTCATGAAGCTGGCCCGCTCGGTTCCGAAGTGGCCCAAAAAAGCCTTCCGAAAGGAGTTCGAAAAGTGGCTGGGTTCACGAGAACGTGGCCCTCGTAGAGCGCGATAGATGAAATCCGGATGCACAAAGCGGCAAGCCATTCGCCCCGGAGCCGCGTGAATGTAACAGCCGACCTAAGTTATCGCGTTGGTTGGTGCCTGCTGGTCTGTTCGTCAAGGGCCAAGTTAAGCTGTAGCACGTTTACCCGCGGTTCCCCGAGAATAGCGAACTGGCGCTGCAACAGGTGGGTCTGGACGAGGGCACGGACCTGATCTTCGCTCAGGCCGCGCACTCGTGCGATTCTCGGTACCTGGAACAATGCTGCGGCGGGAGTGATGTCCGGGTCGAGGCCAGAAGCGGAAGCTGTGACGAGATCAATCGGAACCGGAGTGTTGGAATTGTCAGCTTGGGCGGTGGCTGTGTCGCTCTTTATGCGGTCAATTAATTTCTGATTGGTGGGGCTCAGGTTCGATCCGCTGGAGTTTGCAGCGTCATATCCGTTTCCTGCCGCGGAGGGCCGAGAATGGAAATATTTGTCAGAAACAAACCGCTGGCCGATGAGGCGAGATCCGATCACGTCACCGTTCTTTGAAATGAGCTGGCCATTGGCCTTGTCGTGGAACAAGAGTTGAGCAAGCAGAGTAACCACAAGCGGATAAATAAGTCCCAACAAGATGGTTGTCGCGATGGTCATCAAAACCGCAATTAGCAGATTCTTTTTCATAATTACCTCTACGCCAGCCCTACGTGGGTAATCAGCATGTCGATCAGCTTGATTCCGACGAATGGGATGACTACGCCACCCACCCCGTAAATGAGCAGATTGTCACGAAGCAAGGCCGCAGCGCCGAGCGGACGATACTTCACTCCACGAAGTGCCAGCGGAATCAGCGCAATGATGATCAACGCGTTGAACACCACCGCCGAGAGCACGGCTGATTCCGGCTTCTTCAGGTGCATGATATTGAGTGCGTTCAGCACCGGAAATGTTCCGGCAAACATCGCTGGAATGATGGCGAAATACTTTGCGACGTCGTTGGCGATAGAAAACGTGGTCAGCGAGCCTCTGGTCATCAGCAACTGTTTACCGATTTCGACGACCTCGATAAGCTTCGTCGGATTTGAATCGAGATCAACCATGTTGCCGGCTTCTTTCGCGGCCTGAGTGCCTGTATTCATGGCGACGCCGACATCAGCCTGGGCGAGTGCCGGTGCATCGTTGGTTCCGTCGCCGGTCATGGCGACCAATTTGCCATCGGACTGTTCGCGTCGGATCAAGTCCATTTTGTCTTTAGGAGTTGCTTGCGCCAGAAAATCATCCACGCCGGCTTCGTGCGCTATGGCCGCTGCGGTGAGCGGGTTATCACCGGTGATCATGACGGTGCGGATTCCCATCGCCCGCAACTGACTAAAGCGATCGCGGATGCCGCCTTTGACGATGTCCTTCAACTCGATTACGCCGAGCGGGCCGCGGCTTCGCTCCGCCACAACCAGAGGTGTGCCGCCGGAACGTGAGATCTCCTCAACCGTGACTTTCACTTCATTGGGAAACTTGCCGCCGTTCTGAGAGATGTAGGTTTCTATCGCACTTGCGGCGCCTTTGCGAATCTGAAATCCGTTGAGGTCCACACCCGACATGCGGGTCTGAGCGGAGAATGGCACGAACGAAGCCTCGTGGGAACCCAACTCGCGCCCACGCAGTCCATATTTTTCTTTAGCCAGCACTACGATCGACCTGCCTTCCGGAGTTTCATCGGCGAGCGAAGACAGTTGCGCCGCGTCCGCCAATTCTTGCTCGGTAACGCCGGGCGCAGGCACGAAACGCGATGCTTGACGGTTTCCCAAGGTGATAGTGCCCGTCTTGTCAAGAAGCAACGTATTTACGTCGCCCGCTGCTTCGACCGCCCGGCCTGACATTGCGAGGACATTATGTTGGATCAGGCGATCCATGCCGGCTATGCCGATGGCGGAAAGCAGGCCGCCGATCGTTGTGGGAATCAGGCAGACCAGCAGCGAAACCAGCACGAACACGGTTTGCGGTGAGCCAGAATAGATTGCGAACGGCTGCAGCGTAACAACTGCCAGCAAAAAGATGATTGTCAGACCCGCGAGAAGAATGTTCAGGGCGATCTCATTAGGCGTTTTCTGCCGTTCCGCGCCTTCGACCAAGGCGATCATGCGATCCAGAAATGTTTCGCCCGGATTCGAGGTGATTTTGATCTTGATCTGATCGGAGAGGACGCGAGTACCGCCGGTAACGGCCGAACGGTCGCCTCCAGCTTCGCGGATCACCGGGGCGGATTCGCCGGTGATTGCTGACTCGTCCACAGAAGCGACGCCGTCAATGATTTCGCCATCGGAGGGAATCAATTCGCCGGCTGACACGCGGACGAAATCTCCGGTCCGGAGTTTCGAGCTGGGAACTTGCGTGACAGCGCCGTCGCCCGCGATTCGATTCGCCATAGTCTCAGAGCGTGCCTTACGTAGCGTGTCAGCTTGGGCCTTGCCGTGGCCTTCCGCCATGGCTTCTGCGAAGTTGGCGAACAACACCGTGAACCAGAGCCACAGTGTAATTTGCAGATTAAACTTGAAATCCGAGCCGCCCTTAAACAACAGGACGGTCGTGATTACGCTCCCGATTTCCACCACGAACATGACGGGATTGCCCATCATCTTTCGTGGGTTGAGTTTCAGAAACGAATCCCAGATTGCCCGTTTTACAATCTTCCATTCCCAAACCGCTTTTGATTTTTTCGCCATAATTTAGCCATCAGCTTTCAGCCGTCAGCTTTCACTCACAGTCCCTCAGCGGCTAGAAGCCGCCATTTGTTAGCGTCTTTACGGCACGGCTCGAAGCCGTGCCCTTTCAAAACAGCTCACCTCTTCAACCACCACCGTCGAACTGCTACTGCTGCCCAAACTGCCTCTACCAGGCCAAATGGCCATGCGCCCTGGAGAAAGCCGTAGATCGAGCCCAATCCGCATGCGAAAGCGAACGCCAGGATGAACCATGTGCTTTTCGCCTCCAATGCGTACGTGACCAACATTGCCGTCACCGCAAATAAGCCAAATGCCGATAACAGATTCATCCCGGTGTGAGTCTCCCGTTCAAAATGTCTTCCCCGCCATCATCTGCAAATGCTCCAGTATTGGTCCTAGACTAAGCGCTGGGAAAAATGTCAGCGCTCCGACAATCAGAATTGTTCCAATTAAAAGCACCGTAAAAAGCGGCGTTGTGACCGGGAACGTACCAAGCGAAGGCGGGACATATTTCTTCTTTGCCAGGTTTCCCGCAATCGCCAGCATGGGGATGATCATTAGGAAGCGCCCGATCAACGTGTCCAGCCCGATTGTCGTGTTGTACCAGAGCGTGTTGGCAGTCAATCCGCCAAAGGCAGAGCCGTTGTTTCCGGCTCCTTCGGTGAACGCATACAGAATCTCTGAGAAGCCATGAGGACCGGGATTCAAGATGCTGGAGACTCCATAGCTTTTCACAACGGAGACGGCGGTGAGTGCCAGGATCGCCAGCGGAAAGACGAGCGTTACCAGCATCGCCATCTTCACGTCATAGGCTTCGATCTTCTTGCCAAGATATTCGGGCGTGCGGCCGACCATGAGTCCGGCAATGAAGACTGCGAGCACCACATAGATAATCATGCCGTAGAGCCCGGAACCGACTCCGCCAAATACAGTCTCGCTCAACATGATGTTGGCGAGCGGAATCATGCCGCCGAGCGGCGTGTAAGAATCGTGCATGCTGTTTACGGCGCCGCAACTGGTATCGGTAGTCACCGTCGCCCACAAAGTCGAATTGGCGATTCCGTAGCGGACTTCCTTGCCCTCCATGTTGCCGCCGGATTGCGTGGCGCTGGCACGCTGATCGACGCCCTTCAGTAAGGGATTGCCTCGAGATTCAGCCCAATAGGCGCTGGTCACGCCGGCCAGAAACAGGACGGCCATGGCCCCCCAGACGGCCCAACCATGGCGCTGCGAACCGGTCATTCGGCCTAGTGTGTAGGTGAGCCCAGCTCCGTCGGATTCTCAAATGGGTGTGCGCTGTTGGCGTTGAAGAAGCCACCACCATTGGTTCCGAATTCCTTGATGATTTCCTGCGAGGCCACCGGCCCTTGAGCGATGGTCTGGGTAGAAACCGTATCCATGACCGGCTTGCCATCATTGCCGACTACAGGTTTGCCGTTCGCGTCCACTTTTTGGATTTGCTGCGGCTCGAGCAGTTTGACCGTGTCGTACGGCTTGAAATTCTGAACGACCCCTTGCGAGACCAGCACTAGCGAGCCAACGATACAGAACGGCACTAACACCCACAGACAGCAACGAACCAAGTCCACCCAGAAGTTGCCAATCGTTTCCATCTGCCGCCGCGCAACGCCGCGAATCAGAGCAATCGCAAGTGCTATACCGACCGCCGCCGACATGAAGTTGTGGTAAGCGAGTCCAGCCATTTGCGTGAAATAGCTCATGGTCGTCTCGCCGCCATAGGCCTGCCAGTTTGTGTTTGTGGTGAAGGAAGCCGCCGTATTGAAAGCCAGATGCGGCGGGTTCACGCCTGTCAGTTTTTGCGGATTGAGCGGAAGATAGTATTGCACCCGCTGGATAAGATAGAGCACCAGCATCGAAACCACGCTGAAGAGCAGCATGGAAATGGCATACTCGGTCCAGCGCATTTCGTAACTTTCGTCCACGGTGGTGACCCGATACAGCAACCTCTCAACCGGCCGCAGCACGGGATCGAGAAACGTCTTTTCTCGATTGAATACACGCGCCATGAAGATTCCGAACGGTTTGGTAACCATGAAAATTAGCGCGAAGAACAGCAGTATTTGAAACCAGCCATTCGCGGTCATATCAGAACTTCTCCGGACGCAACAGGGCATACAGCAGATACACGCCTGTGGCGACACTCACGACGAGCATGATTAACGATTCCAGTGCCATGCCATTTTCCTCACTTCACGCGATCGCAAAACTTCACGTAGCCTATTGATAAGGCGAAGAACGCGATCGTAACTGCCACCCAAATCAAGTCCTGCATATTCGTTTTCCAAACCTCACTTCACACATGTGGAGGTTTCATGATCTCTCAGAGCCGCTTCTTCTCGCCCGCACGAAGGTCGTCCGCACGGTAGAGATGAAGCAGCTTGCCCCTGTCTTGTCCCAGTCTCGGCAGTCTCCTAATTTCCAGTCGTTGCTCTCGGCGGGAATTGCGTGAATCACGCCACAGGGCAAACATGAAATAGACCAGGAATACGCAGCCTGCCATTGCTACTACCGTGAAGATCACCAGGCCTGTCATCTGCTACTCCCTGAGAACCAGCTTTGAGCTGAGAACTCAAGTTTCATTCCAACAGGCACGGCATAAGGAAGGACTAAAAGGTTTGTAAGGAAAGCGTAAGGAAAGAAGCGTGGGAGCTAGGTTAGGGGTAGAGGATTTTGGAACCTACCCACTGAATCGGTTTGTGTGGCTCGCAGTGATCTTGTTGCAAGAATAGTTTCCGGTTTGCCCGTGACTCGGAAAGAATCTCATGGAGCGGCACCGTCATACTTGCCAAGCGACGCCGTTTTAGCTCGGGAGCCCGATTTTTTTTAGCATTTGTCCAAACCGCGGATCAGAGCGCAGAAGATCAAGCCTCGGTTCCCATTTGCTATACACGAGGAAAGTGGAACGCTCATTTACCGCCTTCTTGAGCCAGTCGAAGGCAGTGTCTTTTTCTCCTAAGGCAGTGTAGATCAAAGCAATGTC
>WNFY01003570.1_pt1 | contig 14530 bp, 10 predicted proteins | sample 5400091 | NCBI WGS metagenome assembly WNFY01 (sample SAMN13153364, study PRJNA577476) | soil metagenome | isolation source: 60 cm soil or saprolite under grassland replicate 1 | place: USA:California | collected 2016-06-15 | reverse complement strand
TAGGTCGGTGACCCTGCCTCATGTGGTTTACCTGCGTCGATCGGCGTGTAGAGCGGGCACCAGATCGCGTCCTGCCGGCGCAGGAGGAGGTTGGGTGCGTGGTGGAGACGCCGGTAGGGGCCCGACCATGTCAGGTCACCCGGCCTGCGCCCGGCCGGCACCGCGTCGTCGGAACCCCGGTTCCAGGGTGGGGGGACTGGGCCGGGGTGAGCTGGGACGACCGCGCGCCGAGTCAGCAGCACTCGTCGCCGCGCCAGGCCTCCAGGCCCTCGCGGACGGCGACGGCGGCGACGGCCAGGCCGATCATGGGATCGAGCCACCACCAGCCGAGCCAGCTGTTGGCGGCGAGGCCGCCCAGGACGGCGCCGGCGAGGTAGGCGCACAGCAGGTTCTGCATTCCTTCACCGGCGGTGGCGCCGGAGCCGAGCCTGCGGCCAAGGTGTTGCTTGGTGATCCCGAGCACCGGCATCACCACCAGGCTGGCAGCGGTCAGCGCGATGCCGAGGACGCTGGTCTCGGCCGCCTGCCCGCTGATCAGCTTGTGCACAGACTCGACCGCCACGTACGGGGCGAGCAGCCAGAACGAGATCGCGACGGCCTTCTGTGCGCGGGCTTCGGCGGTGTGGGACAGGGTGCGGGAGCCGGTGAACCGCCAGATCACGATGACGCTGGCCAGCCCTTCCACGGCCGAGGACAGCGCCCAGCCGATCAGCGCGATGGACGCGGCTGCAACGCCGGCGCTGATGCCGGCGGCGCCCTCGATCGTCATCCAGGCCAGGCTGACCCACGACAGGGTCTTGACCCAGCCGGTGGCCCGTAGCCACCCGTCGTCCCGCACCGGCAGGGTTTCCGCGCGGCCGTCGTGGGTGGCCTCACCGCCCCAGCTGTGTGCCGTGCTCGTCGGATGCGGCTCGGAGCCTCCGCTCATGCGAGCGCTCCCGCCGCGTCGGCTCCGGCCTTGCCGTACACCGGACACAGCGCCACCGCGTTGCCGGTCGCGTCCAGCAGTTGCTCGGCCGAGGCGAGCAGGTCGATCAGCTCGGGGCGGGTCAACGAGTAGAACGACTTGCGACCCTCGGCCCGCCAGTCCACCAGCTGGCAGTCGCGCAGGCAGGCAAGGGGTCGGACACCGTCGATTGCGCGAGTCCGAGGTCGGCGACCAGGTCGACCACCCGCGCCTCGCCGGTCTCGGCCAGTCGCCGCACGATGGCCAGCCGGGTCGAATCGCCCAACGAGCGGAACAGCGCCGCTGCCGGGGCGAGCGCGGCCCGCGCCGTACCGTCCACAGATATCATCGCCATATGCCGATGATATCGGCCACCGCCGAACTGATAACACCTCGGCCGGCGCTGACTGGGTCGGACGCCGCCCGACGCCAGGTGACCACCGATGCAGAACCCCATCGCGAACAGCCCGTCGACGTCTGCGCGCCGCTCCGGGAAGTCCAGCACCGCCGCCCGGAAGGTTCAGGCCGTCGCGCTGCGGCCGGCCGTCGTACTGGGACCGCCTGCCCTGGGCGTAGCTCAGCGGAGGAGCCGCTTCTCCGTTGCGAGGTGGGGCGCCCACTCGAGGCGGCTCGCGCCCGCAAGCGGAGGTAGGCGCCGAGCGCGCCGCGCATCGCGTCCACGAACCCCTCGGCGCGCCGCGGCGCGAAGTCGTCCTCCCACCAGACGCCGAGCACCTCCACGCGCGCGCGGTCCCGGTCGATTCGCGGCTCGATCCGGCCGACGAAGCGGTCGCGGAAGACGATCGGCAGCACGTACCAGCCCCAGCGGCGTTTCGCGGGCGGCAGGAAGAGCTCCCACACGTAGTCGAATCCGAACAGGCTCCCGAGCAGCCCGCGGTCCCAGACCAACGGGTCGAACGGGGGAAGGAACGCGACCGAGGGCGGCGGCTCCGGCGGCGCTTCCAGCAGCCCGACATCCTCGCGTACGACGAGACGCTTGCCGCGCACGCCCTCGACGTCGACGGGAACGAGCTCGTCGAGCTCGACCAGCTCCGCGCGCAGCGCGTTCCGTCCCGGGCTGTCCGGCCACCGCGGATCCGGCTTCGCCGCGCCGAGCCCGCCGAAGATGTCGCCGCCGCCGCCGACGCCGAGCAGCCCGTGCGCGCGGTAGCGCGACAGGAGCCTGTGCCGGAGCTGCTCCCTCAGCGGGAGGTCGTGCGCGATGACGTCGGCCGGCAGCAGCCGTTCGATCAGGTCGTAGTACCGGCGGTTGCCGTCGCGGCGCGCGAGGCCGAGCAGGCCGGTGGCCGCGTACGCCTCGAGTACGGCGCGGACCGCGTTCGTCGGCATCCCGAACCAGTCCGTCGTCGGCCCGCGCTCGCGCTCGAAGTCCAGCGAGGACAGTGGGCCCTCCGCGCGGATCCGCTCGAGTACCCGCTCGGCCACCTCGGCGTTCTCGTCGAGGACCTGCGGCGCGCTCCGGCTCAACCTCGCGCGGAACGACGGCAACTCGCTCGAGGGGACGAGCGAGAGCCCCTTGTTGTAGGCCTCGAAGATCTCGCGGCGCTCGTAGAGTGCGTCGCACCAGTCGGGGTCGTAGTCGCCGACACGCGCGTGCAGCACGAGGTCGTGGCTCCGGCCGGCGACCGCGAGCGGATCGAACTGGATCGACCCGAGCTTGTGGAAGACCTCGAGCACGGCGTCGGGGCCTCCCTCGAGCGATCGCGCCGGCGCAAGGAAGTGCCGGGCGACGAGGAAGCGCCGCGCTGCCTCAGCGGTGACCCTCACGCGGAAGGACGCTACCGCAGGCGGATCAGAGCCTCTGCGCATTCTTGCCCGGTTGCTCGGTCGCTTCAGGTCTCGTGCCCGCGGCGACGAGGCCGGATTCGTGGGGAGCACCACCACCAGCCACACCGTCGTCACCCGAGCACCGCCAGCAGGCCCTCTATGTCGGCATGAGCCGCGGTCGGCACGCCAACACCACGGCGCGCCGAACCGGTCACCCGACCGCGACCACCGCCAGTTGGTAGCGTGACACGGCGACGATGTCCCGCCGCGCAGCCGGACCGGAGGAGAGGCCATGTCTAAGCGTCTTGTCGTGTGCTGCGACGGCACCTGGAACAGGCCGGACCAATCGAGCGAGGGCAGGCCATGTCCCACGAATGTCACCAAGGTCGCTGCGGCGGTAATTCGAGAGGATGCAGCGGGCAAGGCGCAGCTCGTCTACTACCATCCTGGAGTCGGCTCGCGCCATGGGGAACGTCTGCGCGGAGGTGCTTTCGGGTATGGCCTGTCGCTTGACGTGCAAAGCGCCTATCGCTTCATCATGCACAACTTCGAGCCGGACGACGAACTCTTTTTCTTCGGCTTCAGCCGCGGCGCGTACACCGCACGCAGCACGGTCGGCTTCGTTCGAAACGCCGGAATCCTGCGTCTCGAAAACGCCGACCGGATCGACGAGGCGTACGCACTGTACCGGGACCGAGCAACACACCCCCGCGACATCGAGTCGCAGCTCTTTCGACGTTCGTTCTCCCGCGAGACACGCATCCGCTTCATCGGGGTCTGGGACACAGTAGGTGCACTCGGCATCCCGTGGAGTGGCATGCCCGGAATAGAGCTGATCAACCGTCGATGGCAGTTCCACGACACCGACTTGAGCACGACCGTTGACGCGGCATTCCAGGCCCTAGCTATCGATGAGAAGCGCCCACCGTTCGAGCCGGCGATCTGGAGCCAGCAGCCCGACGCCGTCGGTCAGCGACTCGAACAGGTCTGGTTCGCCGGAGTCCATTGCGATGTCGGAGGCGGTTATCCAGATTCCACGCTAGCGGACATGCGCCATTGGGGGCAGGCAGCACGGGCGTTCCTTTCCAACCGGACGCGCTCGGAGAACTCCACGAGTCGCGCAGGGGGTTCTACCAGCTGCTACCAGCGCATGTCCGGGAGCTCGGCCGCAAGGATCCGGCGCATGAACATGTCGCATCCACGGCAGTCGAACGCCGCGAGAAGGACTCCACTTATGCGCCGCCCGGTCTCCTCGCATACCTCCAGGGACCTCACGACGTGACCGACGTCTGATTACGTTCCTGCCGGCCCACACCACGACCCGACCACCCGATCCCCGCCCTGCCAGCCCAGCGGGTCACCCGCCGAACCGTCCTGGGCGGCCTGCTCAACGAATACCACCCAGCCGTCGAAGGCGCAGCTCAGACCGTGTGGCAGAGCTCTGGAACCCGACAGGCACGTCGGTCGCGGCGTTCACGCTGCCGGCTGGGCTCAGCGGACCTGGTAGGCGGCGACCGCCCGCTCTAGGAGTGGAGCCGCCTGGGTCCATTGTGCGGTCGGGGCGGCGGCGACGATGACGCTGGCGCCGGTGTGTCCTTGGACCAGGCAGGCGAGTTCCTTGTAGTGGTGCGCGCCGATCCTAGTGATGTAGTCGTCGAGTATGCAGGATCCGGTTCCGCCCAGGAAGGTGACTCCGCGTGCGGCGGCGTCCTGCCGGGCTGAGGTTGCGTGCTCGGCGCGCAGGTTCTGCAGTCGGGCGGTGGCCCAGTTCTGCGTATTCTCGGTGCCCTGGCGGGGGGTTGCGTTGAGGTAGAGGAGGTAGGCGCCGGCCGGGCTGCGGCGGGCGACGGACACGGCGTCGCTGTCGCCGGTGATCGGCTGCAGCGACGGTGGGTAGGACATTACGGCGGTGCGGTTGGGCAGGGTGAGCCGGTGCCAGGTGACCGGCGCCGGCGCCGGGGTCAGGGTGGGGAATCCACGGCTCTGCACGAGGCGGCTCTGCACGAGGCGGCTCTGCACGAGGCGGCTCTGCGCGGGGTGTGGCGTGTGGGCCGGTCGGGTGAGCGCTGTGGTCAGGGCTGCGGCGATGATGCTGCCCGCGGGTGAGCTGTCCTCGACTCGCCAATGCCTGCGTGACGCCGGCGACGGCGCGCTCGATCGCTCGCAAGTCCAGGCCGTGGGTGGTCTGTAGCTGCTGGCCGGTGACCCGCCGTACCCGGGGACCGGTCAGGTCGAGTAGCCAGCCGATGTCCTCGGCCCGCACGAAGTGCCAGGTGGGCCGCAGCACGTGTGTGCGTAACACAGCACCGTCGTCGAGGAGAGCCGCCAGATCGGCCTGGTCCGGGTTCGGTGTCCGTGACGCCACCGCCCAGGCTGCCTGACTGAGGTTCTCCGCCTGGACCGCCAGCAGCGACCCGACGGCCTCGAACGCCGACGCTGCGAAGGGTGAGACCAGGTGCTGACTGCGCAACCGCCAGCGAGCAATGTCGAGGTCCCGCATCATGCCGCCACCCTGCCGGACCCGAGCCGGAACAGACCAGCAACGTGCCCACATCCGAGCCGCGCGGCGGCGTCATTGAACGACAGGGTGTTCCCGACGTTGTGCTGACCGGCACCAGCCATCCGCTCTTACCGCCGTCGCTCGTGCTGTTCTTCGTCGAGGTCAGCCGGCGTCGCGTGCAGTTGGCGGGGATCACAGCGCACCCGCCGGCGACTGGGTGCCCTCACCGCGGGCGCCCGGAGCGAGCGCCTACGCCGAGCGGTGGGTGCGGACCGTCCGGTGATGGACACCAGTAGGGTCAGACGGCGTGAAGCTGCGCGAGGATGTGGTCGGTGTGCCGGCGCCGGACTGCGAGATCCGTTCGGTGGTGATCGGCCCGGTCGGCGAGGGTCTGTGGCCGGGCGTGGTGCTGTACACCGACATCTTCCAGTTGACCGAGTCGACACTGCGCACGGCGCGGCGGCTGGCCTCGGCCGGGTTCGTGGTGTGCGTGCCGGAGATCTACCCGCGGGGTGTGCTGGCCGGTGTCGCGCTGGAGTTCGACGACGCCGGTAAGCAGGCCGGCCTGGCGGGTGCGGCCGGGACGACGACCGAGCAGTTCGATTCCGACCGGGCCGCGGTGCTGGACTTCCTGGGGCAGCGGGCAGACGTCGACGGGCTGTTCGCGGTGGGGTTCTGCATCGGTGGTCACCTGGCGTTCCGGGCGGCGTTCGACCCGCGGGTCGCGGCGACGGTGTGCTTCTACCCGACCGGGCTGCAAACGGTGCGCTGGGCGCCGACGCCGACGCGGAGTCGCTTGCCCGCGCCGGCGGCATCGGGGGCCGGCTGATGATCGTCTTCGGCTCGCGGGACCCGCATGTACCCGCTGACGCGCGGGTGCAGATCGTGTCCGCCCTCTACGCCGCCGGCCTGCGCGACCTCGAGCTGCACGTGTACACGGGAGGCGAACATGCGTTCATGCGGGACGTCGGTGCTCGGCACGACCCGGTCCTCACCGACCTCGCGTTGGCTGAGGCGGTCTCATTCCTGACCAGCCGTTGAACCCGGCACCACGGCCCCTCTCCAGTTCGCGCACCAGTCGAGCGGCGCAACGCTGATCCGCGAACAATGCTGTCGACGGCATGCGCATCGCGCAGACGCACCAGACCCATTCCTGGTCCTGCCACGGCCAGAACTGGGCGGCGCCGCCCTTTACCACGGACGCGCCAGGCTCGGTCCTCCCGTCCGACTCGTGAGATACGCGGAAGTGGTCGGAGCACCATTCGCCAAAGCAGAGGCCGCCGAAGCCGAGAGCATTGCGTTCGGGGTGCCGGCTTCTCGGTGCGGGACACAGTCCGGTCGAACGGGTCGCAGACGTACCGGGTGGTGGGCCGACGGGGTGCGGTGATCGGAGGTGCGGTCGCAGCGTCATGTCCACCAGTTGAGCGGGGTCACCCCGTCAGCGGGGTCGTACACGTTCCCGTAATACCATTTCGCCTCCGGATGGCGCCGCACGAAGTCGTCGAGCACTCGTTCAAGAGCAGGAAACCCGGCGGCCACGGGGACCGTGAACACAGTCAACGGCCCCTCCCGCCCGTGCATCACGCCACCGAGCTTGCTGATCGGATCAACGAGCTGGTCGGCGACCTCGGGAGGGGCATAGACCTGCAGAGCGAGATTACGGCCGCGTTCCTCGACGGACAGCGTGCGCTCCGACCTGTCGAAGGCCACCACGTCCCCGGCGGCGACGTTGAGGACGAGGCCCGGCGTCGCGACGATGCGATACCGATCGTTCCCCAGGTCGTCGACGAGCACCTCCTCGAAAACCGGCTCGCCCGATGTCTTGTGCCCCGCCACGACGTCGATCGTGGTCCGGGCCTGTTTCTCCGCCATGTCAGTCGAACCTGCCGTAGGGAGCTCCGCAGCCGCCCCGCTCGACGCACGACATCCCAGGGCTGGGTCCTCCGCGGGCGCCGGCCGAGAGGTTGCATGCTGCGCCTTCGAGGCACACGTTGTCGGCGTGGAGATTACCACCGCGTGAGGTGGGGACGTTCCGGTGGCCCAGGTGCATGTTGGCCGGGTTGGTGGACTCCATTCCGCAACGCCAGCAGGTGTAGGTCCCGCCAGCCTGGTCCAGCAGGTGCTGCCGCACCTCTGCCTGCCCCACTCGGGAGCCGCCGGTGGGACCGCCGACGCTGTTGGCCATCTGCTCCGGCGTGGCGCCTTCTCCGTCCCGAAGCACCTGCGGCGCACCGTCATCGGCGTCGCCGCACTTGTTGTGGACGAGGATGTCTCGGTCACCGGCGGTGACGTAGTAGGTGTGGATGCCGTCGATGGTCAGGTTGTGGACGCGGCGGTGGGCCGTGTAGCCGTGCGCGCGGACCACGGTGAGGAGCTGACCGTCGGGGGTACGGGCGATGTCGCCGGGCTTGAGGTCGGCGGCGTCGATCCAGCCGCCGAAGTCGTCGACCCAGAACGGGTGGCCGTCGGTGGCGACCACGGTGCCCGTGCGGTTGCCCCTGTCTCCATCGGTGTCGAAGGTGATCTCGACGATGTTCTTGTCGCCCTCGCCGATGATGAGCGCGGCAACCGGCCGGGCCTCGGTCCTGCCCGTCCTCGGGTCGGTCGCCACGACCTGGTCGCCGACCTTGACCTTCGCGATGGCCTTGTGCGAGCCGTCGGCCATCAGGACCGGGGTGTCCGGTGTGAAGCTGTTGATCGGGCACGACGGCCCGTCTCTTCCGGCCTTGGACGGCGTCGGGGAGGGAGATGGGGCCGGGGCCGGCTTGGGCTTCGGTACGGGTGCCGGCTGGGCCTTTGGCGGTGTGCCGCCGGCCGGCTTGGTGGTAGGCGTGTCCTTCGGGCTTGGTGCGGCACGCCTGGCGTCGGCGATGTCGTCGCCGGTGCGGGCGATGGTACGGCCGGCGTCGGCGATGTTGTCGCCCTGGCGTGCCACGGTACGGGCGGCGTCGACGGCCTTGTCGCCGTACCGGACGGCCTTCGCCGCGCTGGCGCCGTACCCGGCCAGCGGGATGGCCGAGGCGAAGGACAACGCGGCGTCGACGTAGTTGCCTTCGGCGGCGTACCAGATACCGTTCGCGACGTCGGCGACCTCGCCGACCACCGGCACCAGGCCGGCCACATCGAGCACGGCGTGCCCGATGTCGGAGAACGAGAATCCCCAGTGGCCGTCGATCTCGACGAAGCTGATCGGGTTGCCTCCGCCGAACGCGTACCGGTTGCCGGTGAACGGGTCGGCGATCAGGCTCATGTCGGCCAGCGCGCCGTTGTACAGGTCGCGGGTGAGGAACCGGTTCAAGCCGGGGTCGTAGTCACGGAAGCCCATGTCGTAGGTGCCCGCCGCGGCGTCCCACCGCTTGGCGTTGAACCGGTAGACGTTGTCCTGTTCCTTGTCCGGGTTCGCCGGGTCGGGCTTGTCCGCGCCGGTGAACTGCTGGTTGTCGTCCTTTCCGTACGCGGTGTAGCCGTAGGTGTCGCGGGTGTTGCCGTCCTGGTTGGTGAGCGCTTCGACGTCGCCGAGCGGGTGGTAGGTGTAGTAGGAGTGTTCCTTGGTCCCGTCGTCCTTGGTCTTGACCTTCGACAGCCGCTGCCCGACTCCCCCGACGCCGCCGTAGGCGTAGAGCTCCTTGACCTGCCCGGTCGGCGTCTCCTCGGCGAACACCTCGGAGTCCAGGCCAAGGTAGAGCAGGTTGGTGGTCTTCGCGTTCGGGGTGCCGGCCTTCTCGGTGCGGGAGACGGTCCGGTCGAACGGGTCGTAGACGTACCGGGTGGTGGCCGACGGCGTGCGGTGCTCGGTGGTCCGGTCGAACCCGTCGTAGGTGTAGTCCTCGGCCACCGTGCCCGCCGTCATCACGGTGTCCAGCCGGCCCCACGGGTCGTAGTTGTAGGTCGAGGTCAGTCCGCCGACCGCCTCCGCGGACTGCAGCCGGTTCCGGTCGTACCCGAACTTCGTTGTGAGGCTGCCGACGGTCTGCTCGTAGACGTTGCTGTTCGCGTCGTGGAAGTAGGTCTCGGTGGTCGCGGTGTCACCCGTCTTGGCGACCTTCGCGATCCGGTCCCTGGGGTCGTAGGTGTAGGTGTAGAGGTTGTTCAGGTACGCCGAGTGGTTGTCGGCGTTCATCACCCTGGCCGTGTCCTTGGCCACGTCGCTGTTCGCGGTGTACTCCAGCGAGTGGTCGGCCACCACCGTGCCGCCGGCCTTCTTCTCCACCTGGGTTCGGACCAATCCGTCCAGGTAGTAGGTCAGGTCGACGGTGTTGCCGTTCGCCTTGGTGATCTTCTGCATCTCGGCGCGCGACGTATAGCCGAACGTGGTGACCTTCGGGTTCGGGTCGGTAGCCGAGGTGGCGTTGGTGACCTTCGAGATCAGGCCGCGGGTATCGTACTCGAACGTGCCCCGGGCCCGGTCGTGCACGTAGGTCAGCGGGTTGCTGTTCGGGTCGAAGGTGTAGGAGGTGCTGTTCAGCAGAGCGCCATTCTTGCGCTCCTCGACCAGGCTCAGCCGGTTCAGCACGTCGTAGGTCATCGCATAGGCGTCGACCTTCGGCGCCGGACTGGCGTCGGCGACCGTCGTCTGGTTGCCGTTGACGTCGTAGGTGTAGCTGAAGGTCTTCTTCTCGTTGTCGACGTCACCGGAGTTGTCCCGGACCAGCTTGACGGCGTCGGCCAGCACCGTGCCGTTGGCGTTGTCCGACAGCCGGATGCTGTGGCTGATGCCCTTGGTGAAGGTGTAGGAGCCGATGCTGATCCAGTCACCGCCCTGCTGCGTCTGGTTGACGGCCGTGGTGGTGCTGCCGCCCGCGTGCGACACGGTGTACGGGGCGTTGGTGGCCGCTCCGCTCACCCCGGACGGGTACTTGACGAACACCTGGTAGGTGCCGGCCGCGGGAGTGACCAGCTTCCAGGTGAACGTGTCGGCGCCGGTGCCGGCGGCATTGCTGCGGTAGTCGTATCCCTGGAACTTCTGCCCGGCCGATGAGGCCGGCCAGGTGCCGACGGTGGTGACGTTTTGGGTGTCGGAGTTGTCCACCACCACCAGGTGCCTGCCGACCGGGACACCGTCGTCGGAGCGGGAGGCCAGCTTGCCGTCCGGGAAGTAGGTCCAGGTCTGCTTGCGGCTGGCCGAGGACTCGCCGGCGCTGGTGACCGTCCGCGAGGTCTGGTTGCCGAGTTCGTCGTACCGGTACGTGGTGGCGATGTCCCACGCGTCGGTGGACGACTTCGTCCAGCCGTTGTCGAAGTACGCGTACTTGGTCTCGTTGCTGACGGTCTGCCCCTGCGACGGCGGCGCGGACACCGTGTCGAGATTGCCGACCTTGTCGTAGGCGTAGGTGGTCTTGTCCGGCGTGTTGTACCGGGAGTCGTTGGGGTCGAAGGCGGTCAGCTGTTCCTTGACCCGGTTCAACTCGTCGTACACGGTCTGCTGGACGAAGTCGTCGGCCACCGTCGGCGTGTCGACCCCGCGCGGCGTGATGACCTTGGTGCGGTTGCCCATCTGGTCGTACTCGTAGCGGGTCGTCCGGTAGGTGATCGTGCCGCCATCGTTCTTGTGTGGCGCCTTCACCTCGAAGACGAATCCGCGTTTGTCCAGCGTCGTCGTGCTCTTGTTGCCGTCCGGGTCGATCGTCCCGACGACCTTGCCGTCGAGGTCGTACTCGAACCACGAGGTGTAGCCGAGCGGATCGACGACTGACCGCTTGCGGTGGTTGAGGTCGTAGGTGTACTTGGCGGTGTAGTCGGTCGGGTCCGGCGTGGCGTTCTTCCGCGGGTCGACCTCGAGGATGAGGTTGCCGACGTTGTCGTACCCGGAGGTGCTCACCCCGCCCCGCGGGTCGGTGACGGACGTCAACTGGTAGATCTCGTCGTAGCCGTAGCGGTGCACGAAGTCGTTCGGGTCAGCCGGGGTGAGGTTGCCCCGAGGTTCGGTCTCGGTGAGGAGGTTGCCGACCTTGTCGTAGGTGAAGCTCGCGATGCGGTCCGGCCCGGTCGGCGTGTCCTTCGGCAGACTCCCCGAGATGATCCGGTCGGCGTCGTCGAAGACGCTGGTGGTGACGGCGCCATTGGGAGCGGTGTTCTTCGTGACGTTGTCGTTGGCGTCGTATTCCGGCGCCGGGGTGATGATGTAGACGGGCGGGATGGCGGAGGTGTCCAACGGCTGGCGTTTTTCGCCTGGCCGCTTGAACACGTCGTACGCCTGAGTGGTGGTCTTGATGTTCGCGTCGGTGAGGCTGGTGACGTTGCCCCGCAGGTCGTAGATGAACGTGGTGGAGTTGTCTATCGTCTTCGGGTAGCCGACCGAGTCGTAGACCGGGTAGCGCGTGGTGCGGCCGTTGGCGTCGGTCGCACTCTGCATCTGACCCCAGGTGTCGTACACGTAGGTCGTGGTGTAGTCCCCGGCGGCCGGGGTGCTGGTGCCCAGCGGGTCGGTGACCGTGGCGAGGTCGCCTTCCAGGTTGTAGCCGAACGTCCAGGTGCGACCTTCCGGGCTCTGCTTGGTGGCTAGGTCGGCGATGTGCCCGTCGAGTTGGGTCTGGTAGGTCAGGGTGGTGCCGGGAGTGCCATGCGCGTTGGCCTCGGCGCCCTTGATCGTCAGCGGGTAGCCGGTCTTGGCGTCGTAGGTCCAGGTGGAGAACGCGTGGTTGTCCTCTTCCAGCCGGGTGACGTTGTTGTCGGCGTCCCAGGCCAGCTTGGTGACCTGGCTCTTGGCGTTGGTGATGTCGGTGGGCCGGCCGAACCCGTCGATCAGGTAGGTGGTGCCGTGGTTCTCCGCATCGGTGACGACCGTCTGGATCTGCGATCCGGCCTGTCCGTCCGGGTCGGTGTAGGCGAACTGGGTGGGGCTGTTGAGCCGGTCGGTGTAGGTCTTGGTCGACCATTTGAACTTCGGGTCGTCTTCGGGCCGGGAGTAGTAGTCCAGGTTGGTGGCGTGCCCGCGCGGGTCGGTGACGCGGACGAGCTTGACGTTCTTGTTGCCCTGGGTCATGTCGTAGCGGAACGCGAACACCTTCGGCTGGGCCGAGCCGGCGCCGTCGACCAGTTCGCCGAGCAGTCCCTTGTCGGTGTAGGTGAAGGTGAGCTTCCGCGCATCGGCGGTGCCGACGGCGACGTCGGTGATCTGCTTGACGTGGTCGATGATCTTCGGGTTGGTCAGGTTCGACTGTCCGGTGACCTTGGCCAGGTGGCGTCGTCGATGTAGTCGTAGGTGTCGCCCTTGGCCCAGTAGTCGATGGTCAGCGTCTGCCGGCCGACCGGGTCGGTGATGTAGCGCAGGAACTTCGTCGGCTTGTTCTGCGACCGGCGCACCTCGTAGGTGAAGTTCATGACGTTGCCGTTGTTGTCCTCGACCGAGGACAGGTAGCCGTCGCAGTCGTAGAAGAACACCGTGCGGTCCGGCCGGGTCAGCGACCAGGCGCGGGACTCCTCGGTCTTCGGGTCGCAGACGACCAGGCGTTGCAGGTACAGGTGCACGCCCCTCGGGCTGCGCCACTGGCTGGTCGCCGCGTCCCAGGAGAACAGGTGGCTTGTGCCGTCCCCGTCGGTCAGCGTGACGGTGGTCGGGTTGGGGTTGGGGTGGAAGTCCAGCGGGGTGCCCAGCCGCATCAACGAGGACGCCTGCAGCGACCAGCCGGAGCCGGCCACGGTGTCGGAGGTGTCCAGCGAATTGTACGCGAGCCGGACGAACGTGGACAGCCCGCGGGACGGGTTGGAGAACGCGTTGTACGACCAGACGGTGTTGCCGGCGTACAGGTTGTTCATCAGCGTGCCGCCGGCGCCGGTGTTCTTGCCGGCATAGGAGTAGAACTTCTCCAGGCCGAGCTGGTCGGAGGTCGGGTCCTCCACCGCGACGTTCTGGACCAGCGGTGCGATACCGGCCACTGTGGACAGCCACTGGTTGGTCGTCTTGTTGTGCAGCTCCCACTTCAGCAGGTAGTCGGTGCGCTTGTTGCCGGCGTCGGACTGGATCGGGGTCTTCAGCTGCGCGGAGATGTCCACCGTGTCGCCCGGCACGATCGTCTTCGGCAGCGGCGTGAAGACCTGGTTCCCGGGGTTGGTGACCTCGGTGAGGTCGTCGGGCAGCCACCAGCGGTAGGACAACTCCCAGTCCGCGGCGTTCCACGCGGTCAGCGTGGGGTTCGAGACGGTGACCGGAATCGTGTAGATGTCACCGGGGATCATCCGGGACGGGGTGTACGGCGAGTGGTACGTGGAGGCCGGCGTCGGCTCCAGGTAGCTGACCTCCAGGGTCGGGCGCAGCATCGGCTCGGCGCCCTCGCTGGACAGCAGCATGATCCGTGCGCTGGCCGGCACCTCGTCGCGCATCTTCAGCAGCAGCCCGAAGTTGTTCGCCGGAGTGCCGAGCCAGTTGTTGACCGCGGCCTTGACGTCCCACCGCTGCCACTCCGGGTCGTTCGTCAGACCGTTCACGCCGGACAGCCGCGCCGGGTCGTAGTCACCGCCACCGCCTGGGGTGTTCCACGGCGTGGTGGCGTTGGCCTTGTTCCAGGTAGCGGTCGTCTCGCTGAACGCCTTGGTCAGCCGGTGCACGTCGACGTAGTCGCTGATCGTGCCGGGATAGACATAGTTGTTCCACATCCGCATGGTGGCGTCGGTCACCTGCGCCCCAGCGGGAATCCCGGTCAGCGTCGGGAACTTCACCAGCCCCCGGGTGTCGCCGTAGTACGTCGAGTTGTTCCCGGCCGAGACGAACGGGTCGCCATCGTAGACGTCCACGTTGGTGTCCGGAAGCTGCTTGGACAGCGTGGTGTCCACCACACCGGTCCGGAAGATCCGGGTCACCCGGCCGGCCTTCGGCAGCCGTACCCCTTCGGTCGGCGCCGGGATGACCTGACCGTCGGCGGTCTTCACCGCGATCATGTAGTAGTAGTACTGGCCCAACGCGGTGTCCGGGGTGTCCGCCGCGGTCGGCGTCGCCGAGGTGTCCTGATAGGACAGGGTGCCCGCCGGCAGCGGAGCGACCAGGGTGGCCGCCGACGGGACGAAGGTCTGCCGCACGCTGCGGTGCACCTGGTACTCGACCAGGTTGTCCCCGGTCGCCGTCGACGGGTCGACGTACGCCGACCAGGACAGCGCCGCGCCGGTGGCGGTCACCGTGCTCGGCGGGGCAAGGGTGACCCCGGGCCGGCCCCAGGTCAGCACCAGCTTGGGCAGGTTATAGTCCCGGCCGCCGTTCTGGTAGAAGTACTCGGACCCCTCGAAGATCGGGCCGCCCCGGCCCTTCGGCGACTCGTCGACCGCCTTGACCATGAACCCGTAGTTCGGCGTCCCGTTGACCCAGT
>WNFY01016749.1_pt1 | contig 14531 bp, 10 predicted proteins | sample 5400091 | NCBI WGS metagenome assembly WNFY01 (sample SAMN13153364, study PRJNA577476) | soil metagenome | isolation source: 60 cm soil or saprolite under grassland replicate 1 | place: USA:California | collected 2016-06-15 | reverse complement strand
TATCAGGTTCGGCGAGGGTTGCAGACTGGTGGCCGCAGTTAATTGGCCCGGGCGAGCCATTCGATACTAACCACTACTGTGTCATAGGCGTGAACGCCATCGGTTCGTGTTACGGCTCCACTGGACCATGCTCCAGCAATCCCGGGTCGCCTCTCGAGACTTACCGCAATAAATTTCCGCTAGTTACAATCAACGACATTGTCCGGACCCAGGCGCGATTGCTGGATCATCTTCGCATTGAGCGGCTCAAGGCAGTCATCGGCGGATCAATCGGCGGCATGCAGGCATTGAGTTGGGCTGTGGACTTTCCTGAAAGAGTTGAGCGCTGTATTGCAATTGGGGCGACACCGCTTTCCGCCATGGGGCTGGCCCTCAATCATCTTCAACGACAGGCAATTCGTAACGACCCGGACTGGCTGGAAGGACGTTACCCGCCTGATCGTCAGCCGGTTGCTGGTCTGGCACTGGCACGCGCGATTGCCTTGTGTACTTACAAATCATCGGACCTCTTTTCCGAGCGTTTTGCTCGGCGCCCTGATCGGAGTGGCGAGGATCCACACAACTCAATGGCTGAACGCTTCGATATCTCGGGCTATCTTGATTACCACGGCTCGCTGTTTACGAAGCGGTTCGATGCTAACTCCTACCTCCTGTTATCTAAGGCGATGGACACTTTTGATCTGGCACGCGGTTACGGTTCTGAGGCGGCTGCCTTGCAACGTATTAGCGCGCATCTCTTGTTGGTTGGCATCTCTTCAGACTGGCTCTTTCCGGCCAGTGACGTGAGGGCGTTGACCGCAAGGGCACTTGCTGCCGGCGTGAATGCAAGTTACGCCGAACTTGCATCTTCACACGGGCACGATGGCTTTCTGGCTGATGCGGATCAACTGGCGCCGATCATTAGAAGAGAGCTTGAAGAAAAAAAAGATCCCGCCTTTGCTCAAGTCTGCCGTCATTGATTCTCAAGGTCAACTCGCCAGTCCTGGAAGATCAAACACTACTCAACGTCGAACTTGCCCACCTTCCAAACGCGAAAAAGTTTTGCGCGGTTAGAATTATCCATTCAAGGTTGAGTGGTTACGAAACTTAAACAGGTGAGCTGGCGCTGATCCCTTCTCGACCTGAGGTGGGGCCGACTCATCCGGTATTGCGTAAGCCAGCGGCGATGCCATTGATCGTTGCGGCCAGGGCGTAATTCAGATCTTCGTCTTCTTCACCGGCCCTCTTGCGTTGCAGCAGCGCGAATTGAATCAAGCTCAGCGGATCAACATATGGGTTGCGCAGACGGATCGAGCGCGCAAGCACAGGGTTTCCTGTCAGTAACTCTTTCTGTTTGGTCACCCGTAAGATCATGCGGCGAGTGCGCTCAAACTCTTCAACGATCATGTCAAACACCCGCTCGCGCAGACTCTGGTCGCTTACCAGTGCCGTGTAACGTTGTGCGATGGTAAGATCGGCCTTCGCCATTCCGATTTCGACGTTCCCTATCAAATCCGAAAAGAAGGCAAACTTCTCAACCATCGTTTGCAATAGTCCCAATCTTTCGTTGTCTGAACTAACGAAGCGTTCGAGCGCATAGCCAACGCCGAACCATCCCGGTAGCACATGACGGGTCTGCATCCAACCAAAGACCCAGGGTATTGCGCGCAAGTCTGCGAGGCCGTGCGCGTCGCTTCTGCGTGCCGGCCGTGAACCGAGGCGCGCATATTCCAATTCCCTCATGGGCGTCGCTTCCTCAAAATAAGCCAGAATGTCGCCATTCACGACGATACGCTCGCGATAAAAACCAAACGCGATCTCGGACATTTCTTCCATGGCCGTCTGCCATTCGGCTTCACAATCATTTTGGTGGCTTTGCGTTCTTCCGGGCCTTGCCAGCGCCTCGAGTGCGGCTGCGACCATGAGCTCCAGATTGCGTTCGGCCAGCGCGGCGTCGGAGTATTTCCAGTAAAGAACTTCGCCTTGTTCGGTGATCTTGAGCGAGCCCTCGAAGGCGTCACTAGGTTGCGCGACAATTGCCCGGTGGGTTGGTCCACCTCCACGTCCAACCGTGCCACCACGACCGTGAAAAAGTCGCAGCTTGACTCCACAGTCAGCAGCCACAGCGTGCAACGCGCGATGCGCTTTGTAAATTTCCCAGCAGCTGGTCAGCATTCCGCCATCTTTGTTTGAGTCAGAATAGCCGAGCATCACCTCTTGACGTCGCCCCCATGAATCAAGGAGTGACCTATAGTCGGGCGAGGTCCACAACGTGCGGCAAACTTCGTGGCAGTTACGCAAGGCCGCGATCGATTCAAAGAGCGGCACCGGCATGAGCCCGGGGTCTTTGCGATCCTCAGTCGCTTCCACGCGCACGCCACAAAGGCGCGCCAGCCAGACGACGGAGAGGATGTCGTCGACGGTGCTTACACCGCTAATTACGTAACTGCGAATCGCCTGCGGTGGAAACTCGCGCTTCAGTTCTGCCACCGTGCGCAGGACTTGGAGGCATCCGCGCGTCTCATCCGACGGTGAGGCTGGCAATGCGCCCGCGCTGCTCAAGCCCGCTTTTTCACCCCTTGACAGCTCGGCAACTGAGAGCGCGTGCACGCTCGCATGTTGCCTGATATCGAGCACGTGGAGATGAAATCCGAAGGACTCAAATCTCCTCGGCGGCTCGAGTATTGTTTGCCGGTGCGACCGCTGGCATGCGCTTCGCGTATCGCTCCACTCCACCCAGCAAAGCGGGCGTGACCGTTGCCTGTCGCACCGAAGGGCTGAGCCGATCCATCAGTTCTGTTGAGGCCGCGAGGTAATGATCGAGAATGACCTGGCGCGCCATCCGCAGTGCGTCGCGGGTACAGTCAGCTGTTACGAAAGGATTGCCGTCGCGATCACCACCGATCCACGAACCGAAGTAAAGAAAGGTCGGTAACTCGTGAGCGCGGAGCTCACATTCGTAGACCTCGTAGAAAGCGTCGGCAAATTCTTCATACAATCCGGGCAGCATCTCGATCAGACAACCGGAGTAGTAGTCGAGTCCCATCTTGATCTCATCGCGCACGGTTGGCGGACGGCGGCGCACTTCATCTGTCTGCCACAGTGCGGTGATCTCCGTCGCAATACTCGACTCACGCTTTATGGCTTCAACATCGGTCAACGGTAGTCGATCGAGCAGTTCCAGATTCCTGGCGATACGTTGCCGCTTGAAAAGCACTGTGCGACGCGCCACTTCCGTCGGATGCGCCGTGAAGACCGGTATTACTTCGATTCGTCGGAGCCACTGGAGTACAGTCTCGCAGTCCATACCTGACTCGCGCATGCGGCGGAGAGTACCGCGGATGGAGCCTGGTTGTGGCGAGTGTCCGGGCGAGAGCTGTGAGGTCCGGCGGCGTCGTTTGCGGTGATTGGTTTCGGCGAGATTTATCAGTTCGAAGTAGATGGCAAACGCCTTAGTCGTGCGGTAGGCTTCGAGTAGTCCCATGCTGCCGACAATGCGCGCGATCTGTTCCATTAACTCACTTGCGCGCGCACCTTTCCGGAGCTGTTGTCCATCGGGTTCCAGCTCCCGGTACTCGATGGCCAATTGCCGGATTTCTTCGATACTATCAAATAGCCTTTGCCCACCCTGTTCTTTCAGAACTTCACCGAGTAGACGGCCAAGCGAGCGCACGTCACGTCGGAGAGGAGCCTCCTTTATATCCGGCTCATCACTCGTTAGTTCGACCAGCCTGATGGCTTGGTCGTCTGCGCCCCATAATGGTTTTGTATCGGCCATGTTCTGCTCGTTTTTTGATCAATTCCCAAGGGATCAAGTCACGTCCTGTCAAACGGCCGATACTAACATGGACGTATCAAAAAAGTGGCTTACCTGTCTTGAAGCGCAGACAGGTAAGCCACTAGAATTCGGGAGAGAATCCAAGAGTATCTCGTGCTAGGCGGTACTTTCGCGAGCGGTCAGAGCTATCCCTTCTGCCACTTTCGCCGGTTGCGCCTCCTCTGAAACGGTTCCATATGTGCCGCTGTAAGGTGACGGGCGATAAAACTCCGGATAAGCGAGCACGCCAACCTCTGCCAAGTCCAATCCTTCGATCTCTACTTCCGCTGGAACCCGATTGCCGATGAGCGCTCCAACTATTTTGAAGAAGACGTAGAACGAGGCAAAAACAAAGACAAAGCAAGTAGCAGTGCCGACGATTTCCGCTAGAAGTTGACTCAAGCCGCCGCCATAAAACAAACCTCTTACGGTGCCCTCCACTCCGTTCCAGCCACCGCCGTAGCTACCGTCTGCGAAAAGTCCGACGGAGAGTACACCCCACGCCCCGCAGACACCATGGACACTGATCGCGCCAACAGGATCGTCCACCTTGAGTTTGTGTTCGACGAAATGAACGCTGGCGACTAATATCACTCCAGCGATTGCTCCAATCGCATAAGCGCCGAAGCTTGTGACAAAGGCGCACGGTGCCGTGATGGCTACCAGGCCAGCCAACATACCGTTTGCCATCAGGCTGAGGTCGGGCTTGCCGTGCTTGATCATGGTTATCACCATTGCTGCGATCGCCCCCGCCGCTGACGCTAACATTGTGTTCGTTGCGACCACGCTAATCCGCAGGTCGGTTCCGGACATAGTCGATCCGGCATTGAATCCGAACCAGCCGAAGGCGAGGATAAAAACACCCACGATAGCCATAGGCATATGGTGACCAGGCATGGCGTTTACTTTCCCATCCTTTGTGTATTTGCCGAGACGTGGACCCAGCACCATCGCACCGGCAAGCGCTGCCACGCCTCCTACCATGTGTACTACCGATGATCCAGCGAAATCGACATGACCGTGCCCCAATTTGAATTCCCGGCCGAGCTCAGCGAGCCAGCCGCCGCCCCAAACCCAGTTACCGAATATGGGATACACAAACATCGACATGAAAAAGGCGAAAAGGACAAATGAACCCCACTTCCAACGCTCTGCCATTGCCCCTGTCGGTATCGTCGCCGCTGTGTCCATGAAGACCATGGCGAACAGAAACAGAGCGAACACGCCGACGTCATAGGAATCTCCTCGTAAGAAGAGTCCCTTCATTCCGAAAATACCCAGGGTGTGGCCAGCAACACTTACCGTGAACTCAGAAGTCATATTGGCGAGTCCGCCGAGCGATGCGACACCGCCGAATCCCGAAGGAGCGTTGACCCCTCCCATCATCAGGGCATAGCCACATATCCAAAAACCGGTCATTCCCAGACCGTAGACCATGAAATTCATGGCCATCGTATGCGCGGCGTTCTTGGCTCGCGTGAAGCCGGTTTCAGCGAGCGCGAATCCTGCCTGCATGAACATGACTAGAAAGCCGGCAACCAGGGTCCATATAAAGTTGGCCGAAACAATAGTATGACCCACCGCGTCTGCCACTTCCTGGATCGTTGGTTCTCCCGGTTTGGCCGCGGTGATTGTCCCGGCGTTACCAGTGCCGGCACCGGTGGAATCACCAGCGAGTGCCACGACCGGCAAAGCAACTAGTGCGAGAATCACCAACAGCGAAGACAAACCAGTGCGGCGACCGCTACAGGCGCTTGCAAAATGGGTTAAAGCGGAGCGCCAGTCGCGGCGAGTGAATTTATTTGACGGCTCGGCAATTCGTTCTTGAATCATTTACTTATCTCCCTTTTTGCAATCAGATGACAGAGCATTAAACAGATGGGTCGTGCCCAAACTTGGACCGCGAAAGAAACCCCCGAAAGAAACAATGCCTGCGATAGATCCTTGGTTTTTGCTTAACAACCTTCGTGCCACTATTAGCGGGCGTCACGCTGAAAACACACAATGCTGGAAGTGACGTGTAAACCGATATAAGTTGAGCAACAGTCGAGTCTCGTGCTGCTTAGTCTGAATAGCTGGCTCATACCACTGAAGACATTTTTGTCAGGCATCTGAAGTATGACAACAAAAATGTTCGTCGCTCCCTTCTCCGGACATGAGGCTATCAACTTCCACGCAAGCGCGGGCTTGGGACAGAAAAAATCAGCTGCTTCGATTCCAGGGGTTGAGTGTGAAAGCAGAGATCGCTTCGCGTTGTCTTCGACTGTCCGGTGGTCCACCCATCGAATGGCAAATGACAGGTGGAAAGTGCTGAGGGAACAGAAATCTACTGGCTAGCGCGTGGTGAGGCGTGATACTACTCATTGCAGCAGTGTCGTACGAGAAAGATCGTCCTACAATATTGTTTTAGGATGAATCACCACAGACAAATTCGTCTTCGGAAAACGTGTACTGTGGTTCTTCTAGGGCGCGGAAGAAAACGTAATTCCACAGAGCATCGACATGTATCATGAATCACCGTCTCGTTGACGCCGCGTACGTTTGGGCAGAGTAAGCGTCGCTCCAATCCCAGCCAGGATTAGGCCTACTTCGCCTGGGAATTTTGCCTGGTTTGTGTATAAAGACTTTCGCCAGAATCATTCGCGTGACCCTCATTGCGACGGACAACATCTGGATTCTTCAGAGTGCCGCCTCGCCGCGTTCCCCGGTGCGAATGCGAATCACGTCATCCAGCGGTACGATGAAAATTTTTCCGTCGCCGAACTTCCCGGTACGGGCGGTCTTGATGATTGCTTGAATAGCGGCATCTTCTACTTCATCGGGTAAGATCACCTCGACTTTGATCTTGGGAATAAACTCGATCTGGTATTCCGTGCCACGATAGGTCTCGGTATGACCGCGTTGGCGCCCATACCCTTGCACCTCGCTGATGGTCATGCCAACCACTTCTACTTCCTGGAGAGCTGTGCGGACAGCATCCAGAAGATGCGGCCGGATTATCGCTTCAATCTTTTTCATCCATTTTTCTCCTTAAGGTCTAAGACTCGAAGTCGTTTAGTGTTCCTCTCAACGGTCTTTGGCGGCCACTGCCGGAGGTGCCTCGGGAGACGAAAGCAGCCCAGCGAGTTGTAACTTCACGGATTGCAGTGCGATCGGCGAAAGCTTCTGACCCTCTCTATCGGTGACATAAAAAACGTCGAGCGCATCACTCTTCTCTGTTGCTATCTTGGCGCACACGATATCCAGACCGAGCGAGGCCAGCGCGCTCGCGATCTTATAGACCAACCCCGGTGCATCGATCGCGTGCACCTCGATTAAGGTGGACGCTCGTGAAGCCTCATTGTCACAGGCAATCTGCGGTAGATTGCGTTGTCGTCCTTGATTGATTGTGTTGCGCTTTCGGGGAGCATTTTTTACGCGCCAGCGTTCTACGAGTGCCGCTATATCAGATTCACCCGCGATGGCTTTGCGCATCGCGCGATCTATTGCAGGGTATCGCTGTACATCTATGGCGTGGTGTGTAGCAGCTTCACGCAGCATGAAAACATCGAGGGCAATCCCGTCTTCGCGAGTGTTGAGCTCCGCGCTTAGGATTTCGATGCCGTGGGCCGCCAGCGTTCCCGCTATGTCGCCGCACAGCCCGTGACGATCTTGTGTGCAGATTGTTAACTCGGTCGACTCTCGACCGTGGCGCTCCCAACGTCGTGCTAAGGTGTCTGAACGAAGTTCCTTTATCAACTGCAAATGGACGGCGGCAGCCTGAGGTCGCGTGACGCGCAGGTAGCGTTCCGGCAGCAACGCAACGTGTCGCTCGACCTCACTTGGCGGCAGCATGTCTTTCAGGAAATGCGCGACCTGCTCCTTGAACCGCGCTCTCTTTTCGCTCTCGTCAGGAGGTGTATCGCTGCCCGACAGCAGGGCCCGGGCACGCCGATAAAGTTCCCATAACAGCGTACTCTTCCATTCGCTCCAAACCCCCGGAGCCACGGCGTTGAGGTCCGCATAGGTTAAGAGCAGTAGCAAGTTCAGCGCGTCAAGCGTACCTAGCTGGGCTGCAAAATCGATTATTACCTGGGGCTCGTTCAGATCGCGTCGTTGCGCGAGTTGGGCCATGGCAACATGTTGCCAGACCATTAAGACGACCTTTGACGCCTCCTGTTCACCGAGACCCAGGCGCTTGCAGACGCGCTGCGCGATTTTTGCGCCGCGTGGAATGTGCCCGCGGCCGCCGTCCTTGCCAATGTCGTGCAACAGGAGAGATAGGTAGAGCAGGGCAGTGTTTTCAATCTCATCGAAGATGAGCCGAAAGTGTGCTCGCTGCTTGTCCTGACTAATGTGCAATTCGTCAAGCGTTTCAACAGCTATAAGTGTGTGCTCATCTACGGTGTAGTGATGATAGAGATCGTGTTGGATGAGGAGGCTTACACGGCCAAATTCCGGCAGAAAGCGGGCCAGAAATCCAACTTCATGCATCAATCGGAGGGCGTAGCCGCCGCGTCCGCGGCGGCCCAACAGTTTGAGAAAGGCTTGCGATGCTTCAGTGGAATCACGGAAGTTGCGGTCGATGGCAGGAAGACTCCGACGCATTGCATCGCGTAAGGTCTGGCTAAACGAAACTCCGGCGGCCTGTGCTAAGGCAAATGCATCAAAGAACAGCATCGGATTGCTGGTAAAAAGTCCGGCGTCACCTTCCAATTGCAAACGACCGTCGCTCAGCGAAAGTGGTTCAGTGGGAGACCGCGTAGTCTTCCGGCCCCAGCGGCGGCCGCACTCGACTTGTAGCCAAACTCTCGCGCAAGCGTGGTTTGGAGGTCTAGCGACAGCCGTTCAGTTTTCCGCCGAGTTGCGAGGTGCGCGGCGTATCGGACCCGCCAGAGAAAGTCGGCGGCACGTCCAGCAGCCTTTTCTTCTGCTACCGAGATGAAATCGCGGGCGCGCAATTCTTCGAGCGTCTGACATTTGTAGCGAGCATAGGCAGCCCACAGGGCGGTGTGAAGATCGCGAATGCCGCCAGCGCTCTCCTTTACGTTCGGCTCCTGAAGACAAACCGCCGCACCGAACTTTCCATACCTCGTATCTCGTTCTCGCTTAATGGTTGTGATGAAACTGTCAGCACGCTTGCGTCGATCTTTTTCTAGAGCCTCCAAGAGCGAATCGTAGATAGCGCCATTACCGGCCAATAGCCGTGTGCTCACCAAGGCAGTTTGTAAATGCGGATCAGCGCGAGCCGCCGACATACAATCACTTACGCTGCGTATACTATGACCTACAGTTAATCCCGCATCCCAGAGGAGACGTAAGATTGGCTCTACTAATCGTCGCGTTTGCAGGAGGCGATGCTTCAAGTGCAAAAACAGGATATCAAGGTCGGAATAGGGGGCCAGCTCACCGCGCCCATAGCCGCCCAGAGCCACAACGGCGCAGCCATTTTGAGCCTCTTGAGACAAGCCGCCAACTTCGCCCAGCAAGGTGGCTACGCCATATGCACGCTTCACCACCACGTCGAGAACAGAACTGCGAGCCGTGGCGGTTTCGACTCCTGACGCACCGCAGCGATGGGACATCTTCAAACGCTGATCCTCAATCTTGAGAAAGGTTCTAAACTGCTGAGAAATCTCCGCCGGGTCTGCGAGCGAATTGTTCACAGAGAACCGCGAAGCGGCGTGCAACAGCACTTTCTCGCTATGGCTCCGTCCACCGGAAACCAAAAATGTTTCGCCTTGGTGTGTCACCATGTCCGATAGATTTCAGTTTGTCGACGTGATTTTCAGTGTTGCAACTAAGGACAAACTTGAAGTTTGTCGGACAAGCTGGGCCAGACTGGCTGCCCAGTCAGTTGCACCTCTTCAGCAAGCTTTGCCAAATCCTCGTGGTGTAGTTCCAGTCCATTAATGACTAATGGTTGACGGCGGGCAAGACTCATTAACCCTGACAATGTGCTCGCACTAAGAGCCTCCGTAGCGATGAATTCTCCCCCTTTCAGCACGAGCGCCATTTCCTTCTCCTTTTTCGGCAAGCGATCTTCATTGGGATAGCAACCGCGATAAGAGCAACCTTCATACCGGGCTGCCTTCCGGCTGGAAGTTGGTGGAAACTATAGTTTCGTTGCCATAATTGTTGCTCCTGCCAAATCCTGAACCAACATCTGATGACATTTTTGTAAGAGAAGAGCCTCGTAGCTACAAACATGTCGCACGGCAGCTCGAGATGACTATGCATTGACGTCGTAACTCCGGCTGAGAAAATAGAAACTTTGCAGGTCGGGAAGGTGGGCAAAGCTGAGTTTTGCGGATGCCACGGCCTGGCGCCGTGGAGACTCAAGTTTTCTGCTAATGCTCAAGCGATAATTACTAAGAGCATCAATCGTGAAACTCCGCGGGAAGGCCCATGCCATCATTAGAGAGTTCGACGCCCTTCTTGTAGCCGTGAGGGAGTCTCCACGACGCAAGGCCGTAGCAGCCAAAATTGGAATTTTCACGCACGCTCTACCGCTCGCCGTTGTGATAGTTGAGTCAGCTCCAAGCTTGAGCCGTCGCACTGGGCGACAAATTTGTTGTGAGCACTGCTGCCGCTAACGAAAATGTCCTGAGAGCCCGGGATGCGGTTCCTGAGACAAGTCCGTTTCAGGGCCGCTAATTCTTCAACCGCCTACAGCTTCGCAGATCAAGCCTTGGTAACTCTCCTTGGCATGGAAGTTGTCAAGGACGTTTCCAATTGGCTATCCGGCCTCGACTGGTGTCTCGTTGATTAGTAGCAGATGAGTAACAAGTATTTCTGTCCGCGTAGCGCCGGCAGGAACGTACCAAACGATCACGGCAAAGCTGAGCAGCGATATGTACGAAGACCACAGGAGGAAGGAGCTGCTCACATAGCCTGAGAAATTAACATGGCCTACCCGTCTCGGCTTAGCAGGCGCAAGGACGAATAGGCCACTGAAATCGTCCGTTAAGAGACGATACGGAGATAAGTTACAACAATGAGTAAGCCTAAATCAATTGCGAGAACCATGGGTGCCGTGGCTGCGGTGATCTTGTTGATGCTGCTGCCGACACGTGCGACCCAAGCCCAATCAACACTCTTCAACATTCCTTCGACGGACGTGGTCGCGAAGAAAAAGGTTTATCTCGAGTTTGACTTCATCTCGCATTTCGAGAGTCACGCCGACGGCGGCTACCAGATTTATGCGCCGCGTGCGGTCTTCGGGGTCGGCAAGCGAGTTGAAGTTGGTGTCAACGTCTCGGCTGTCGATTCGTTAGCGCCAGATCAGCCGGTTTACATTTCGCCGAATGTGAAATGGCAGTTCTACAACAACGAATCAAATGGTGTTGCAGTCGCGGCGGGAGGCTTGCTTTATACGCCGATCGCTCATCGCGCTGGAGCTGACACTTATGGATTTCTCTACTCGGTAGTGAGTAAGAAGGTGAAATCAGAATATGGTCCCAGACTAACTGGGGGAGCCTATGGCTTGCCGGGATTGCATGATGGACTGGGAACGAAAGGCGGCGCCATTGTCGGTTATGAGCAACCGCTTTCAAAGAAAGTGACTTTCGTTACTGACTGGTTCAGCGGGAAGAATGCTTTCGGCTACGTCACTCCTGGGTTCTCAATTACTTTGCCGAAAAGCAGCTTGTTCAATATCGGTTATAGCATCGGCAACCAGGGACGCGGCAACAACGCGCTGTTCGTTTACTACGGAATAACCTTCTGAGAAGAAGAAGCTTGGGTTGCAGAATGCTGCTGCTGAAACGATCTTGTTTCAGCTCACGCTCATGGCTCGAGTCGTGAGAGCAAGCCCGACGTCCCTCCGCCGTAGAATTGCGTAGCTCTGCGTGCGCGAATCTCTCTCGGTGTGATAGTTCAATCTAATTCAGTAAAGGAGCAGTAAACATGAGCGTTAAAGATGTTTTGAAGTTTGCGAACGATGAAAAGGCAGACTACGTCAACGTACGTTTCACGGACCTCGTTGGAGCCTGGCATCATCTGACTTTTCCAATCGAAGAGCTTAGCGAGAATTCTTTCGAAGACGGCTTTGGATTCGATGGCTCGTCTCTACGTGGTTGGGCTTCGATTCACGAGTCTGACATGCTCTTGCTGCCCGATCCGTCACGCTACTGGATAGACGCTTTCATGGGTGAGAAGACGCTGTGTCTCATCGCCGACGTGATTGATCCAATCACGAAAGAAGGCTATTGGCTGGATCCGCGTGGTGTTGGTCGGCGGGCGGAAAGCTATCTCAAGTTCACCGGTATCGCCGATACAGTTTATTTCGGTCCCGAAGCGGAGTTTTTTGTTTTCAACGACGTGCGCTTTCGCAATGATGGGAATGCCGCCGGTTACTCACTCGACAGTCCCGAAGCCATTTGGAACACCGACGGGCAGAATGGCAATGGAAATCTGGGGTACCACATTCGCAACAAAGAAGGCTACGTGCCGCTGCCACCGCTCGACACGCTTCAGGATTTTCGGGGCGAAGTTGCAACAGAACTCAAGAACGCGGGGATTCATGTTGAATGTCATCACCACGAAGTTGCGACCGCAGGCCAATGCGAAATTGATTTTCGTTACTCAACGCTGATCGGTACTGCCGACAACCTGCAACTTTTCAAGTACACCGTGCGCAACGTCGCACAGCGACAGGGCAAGGGCGCCACGTTCATGCCAAAACCTCTGTACGGCGACAACGGCTCCGGCATGCACTGTCACCAATCACTCTGGAAAGGTGAGAAGCCGCTTTTTGCCGGCGATGGTTACGCCGGACTTTCCGAGACTGCCCTTCATTACATTGGCGGATTGCTTAAGCACGCTGCTGCAATCATTGCATTTGCCGCCCCGACTACGAACAGTTACAAACGTCTTGTGCCAGGCTTTGAAGCGCCGGTCAATCTTGCTTATTCGGCACGAAACCGGTCGGCGGCCATCCGCATCCCCATGTTTTCGACGAGTCCGAAGCTGAAGCGTTTGGAGTTTCGCCCGCCTGATCCGTCGTGTAATCCTTATCTGGCATTCTCCGCGATGCTGCTCGCCGGCCTGGATGGCATTCAGAATCGAACAGATCCGGGAGAACCTCTGGACAAGGACATCTACGATCTATCGCCCGAACAGTTGAAGGAAGTCCCAAGCTTGCCGGGCTCGCTCGATGAGGCATTAGGCGCGTTGGAGAGAGACCACGAGTTCCTTCTCAAAGGCGACGTCTTCACGCCGCAGTTGATAGACCGCTGGATCGGTTATAAGCAAGAGAAAGAGATTAAGCCCCTGCGCATGCGTCCGCACCCGCTTGAGTTCAGTATGTATTTCGATATCTGACTCGAGTTGGCAGGTAGGAATTGTGGGGCGGAACCGGAGAGACTATGTGAGAACCCGGGAATCGCCAAAGGTCAAAGTCGATGCGACGGCCCTTGTGCCGTGGAGATTCACGCTTGCGGCCGTGTCACCTGGTAACTTGTAATCAGAAGTATGAAACGTGAAGCTCGCAGGGCAAGCCCGTGGCTTCTAAGAGGTTGTTGCGGTGGTTTAGTGGTTTAGTAGCCGCGAGTTTACCGTGGGCGGGATTTCTTACCCTTTGCCGATCCGGTCAGCGTGGAATTTATAGGTAGCAAAAAATAATCAATTATGAATGGAGTGCGTAACGAGGTAGATTGCTAGGGGCAGCTCGTTTACGGGTTTTGAGGGGTTGGGTCGTGAACTGGGGCCTTTGGGAACATTGAGTATGAAGAGATCTGCGACAACAGCAACGTCCAGGGCTTTCTTAAGTTCGCCGCCGGAAGGGCGGGGACTTACGGGCTCGATTGCGCTTATTCCCATTTCCCTAATGGGCACTAAGGCTAGCCCTTGATGGACTGTTGCTGACATTTGCAGTTTTTGCGCAGCCATCAACACACCCAAGTTGATGGCTTTTGTGCATTTAGAGGCTGGCCGATTTCAGATTTTTGGATTTGGCGACGTGCCGAGAACGACTAGCAAATCGACGATACGCAGATCAATCACAGGGATTAAAGGAAGGCAAAGATGGGTTTATACGATTGGGATCGAATGAACGCGGAGGAGATCACCGAACTTTATCAAAGGAAGGTCGTTATCGGCGAAAGCATCACTGTGGCGCGGGTTGAGGTCAAGGAAAGAGCGGTCACGCACCCCCACAGTCATGAAAACGAGGAGATGATCCTCGTACTTAAAGGGAGATGGCGGTTCCACCTGCCGAGCGGCGACGTAACGCTTGCCGCAAACCAGATGCTCCGCATCCCGCAGGGAGTTGAGCATTCGTCAGAAGCCCTTGAAGACACTGTGGCTATCGACATCTGTGCTCCCGCTCGGGCAGACTGGCTTAGCGGTGCGGATCGCTCTCTACACTACGATCCGGACCAGTCGCTCTGGGGAGTCTGACACTAAATAACCGGCTCAGGGAGCAAACCTGTGACTTTCGAACAAAGTAAATGGGTGTGGATGAATGGCCAGGTGATTCCCTGGCACAGCGCCACAACCCACGTGTCGGCCCATGCACTACATTACGGCAGTGGCATCTTTGAAGGAATTCGCTGCTATGAGACTGTTGAAGGACCCGCGATCTTTCGCCTCGATGCTCATCTTGATCGACTTTATGCTTCCGCCGAACTCTATGGAATCTCGATTCCTTACGCACGAGAAGAACTGATTGAGGCCATATGCGAGGTCGTGCGGCGAAATGGTTTCTCCAGTTGCTACGTTCGTCCTCTCTGTTACCTCGGGAGCCGCAGCCTTG
>WNFY01004192.1_pt1 | contig 14535 bp, 13 predicted proteins | sample 5400091 | NCBI WGS metagenome assembly WNFY01 (sample SAMN13153364, study PRJNA577476) | soil metagenome | isolation source: 60 cm soil or saprolite under grassland replicate 1 | place: USA:California | collected 2016-06-15 | reverse complement strand
ACAACTGGTCTTGACCCGGACTCGCAAAGCCACGCAAACCGTGCCGCTCGACTGATCGACGCGGTCCCTGGTTCTGCATGAAGGGAGAAGCCTCTGAGCAGAAATAACCTCGGCATCTAATAGAGGTTATTTCTGCTCAGAGTACGTTGCAAAAGCGTCGCCATAGCGAACCTATTCCGCCTTCCTTGTGGACCGTGCTCGCGCGACCGGTGCACGTCCTGGAGGCTGGGTGGGTCGTGGTCCCGCCTGGATATGAAGGAGAGCAAGCCGCTTCGCAAGCGCATCCCACCGAATCCCGAGACCAGCGCCATCCAGGCCCCCGCCAGGGAGGCAATGTGGAGCCCGTCCCGCACGTTATGCGCCAGGTCGTGCAGGTCCATGAACGCCGCTTCGGCCAGGTAGTCATAGGCGAGATCGAGCTGGCCCACTTCAGCGGCGAGGACGGCCTGTACGGATGCCGACAGCGAGGAGTCGCGCACGGTCAGCGGCTCGTAGTACGCGAAGTTGCGCGCCTTCTGCTCTGCCGTGAACGCGTCGCTGCGCACCAGCATCGCGAAAACGAGGTCGGCCTGCTTGACCACCTGCTTGCGATAGAGGTCAAAGTACGGAAAGTGCAGAAACAGGGGGTGCTGGTTCGGAGCGGTGCCAGCGAAGTCCCACACCGCATGCCTGGTAAACAACTCGTCTTGTGAGGTTACTCCCAGGCGTTCGTCGTACGGGATAAGCATCTTCTCAGCTGCTTCGCGCCAGCTAGCGGGCTCCTCGGGGGCCACGCCGAGGGCGCGTGCTTTCTCGGGGTGGCGCTGCACTACCTTTGCCGCCCAGCGCAGGTTGTGCTGGGCCAGGAGGTTGGTGTAAACGTTGTTATCGACGAGGGCGCTGTACTCGTCTGGCCCGGTGACGCCGTCGATGCGGAACTGGTCGGTAGCGGTATTGTGATACCCCAGAGAACGCCACAGGCGCGCCGTTTCGACGAGCAACTCGAGTCCCACCTCCTCCTCGAACTCGGTATCGCCGGTCGCTTCGAGGTAGTGGGCCACAGCGTAGGCGATGTCCGCATTGATATGGAACGCGGCTGTGCTTGCAGGCCAGTACCCCGAACACTCTATCCCCCGGATGGTCCGCCAGGGGAAGGCGGCCCCGCGCAACCCTAGCTGGCGCGCACGTTCCTTCGCCTGACCCGTCAGTCCTTTCGCCGCAATGGGTCGGCGCTCCGCACGCGATCCCGCTTGCAGAACATGGAAGAGGGCGAAACGTACCGCCTGCTGGATCTCCTGGTCGCCCTCTAGCTCGACGTCTGCACCCGCCCAGAAGTTATCTAGATAGGCTCGCTGCTCGGCCAGCAGGCCCTCCCAGCCAGTCAAGCGTGCTGCCGACAGCGCGGCCATGACCTGATCGAGGATTGCCGACCGCGAGCGCAGGCTCGACCAGCCATAAGCGATGAGTTTGATGATCCGCAGCCGCTCGCCTGGCTTGAGCCGTCCGGTGACAGTCATGCGGACCACGTCAGGGTAGCTTTCCGACGCGACCACCATCGAGGGTGGCCCCTCGACGTGGTGGTCCATCGCCGTCCCGATGCGCAGACCGCTGATCCGGGTGTGATGGACCATGAATCCGACAGTGCCCTGAGTCTGGAGCTCCTCGCACTCGAGCGCGGATGCGAGCGCGGCACCCACGCGGGGATCCGTATTCTGGGCCGGTAGCGCCTCGTTGGCGACCAGTTCAGACTGCACGACGATCCGCACCGGAGAGGTCAGCGGCTCGACTTCGTAGCTGATCGCCGCGATGGCCCGCTGGGTGAACGACACCAGGCGTACGGACGAGACCTTGACCGCGTGCCCTGCCGGGGAGGTCCAGTGGACGCTGCGGCGGAGCACCCCATTGCGCAAGTCGAGCTCTCGCTCATGATCATGGATCTTGCCATAGCGAACATCAAAGGGTTCATCATCGACAAGGAGGCGGATGAGCTTGCCGTTGGTGACATTGATAACCGTCTGTCCAGACTCGGGGTAGGCGTATCCACCCTCCGCATAGGGTAGGGGGCGGAGCTCGTAGAAGGAGTTCAGGTAGGTGCCGGGAAGGCCGTGTGGCTCTCCCTCATCGAGGTTGCCCCGCAGTCCGATGTGTCCATTGGAGAGAGCGAAAACGGCCTCGGTCTGCGCCAGAGTGTCGAGGTGGAGTTCCCTCTCGCGGACGCTCCACTCCTCTACCGTAAAGGCAGGATGTTCTACCATCGTCGACCTCCCAGTTCGGATATGCTGGAGATGACGATAGCGGTGCCGTGACACTGCAGCGGCTCGGCCTGGCCGATGGGATTGATGTCAATGCAGAAAAGCCCTGTGCTCTTGGGCAATTGACAGGTGCGCGATTCAGGCATAAGTTTCTCCTTGATGAGCGTGTGAGAAGAACTTCCGACCCTGTGACTATATCATATATCGGCGTTGAGGACCATCAGACAGCAGGAAAGGGTGTCTGAATAGGGACCCTTTTTCCCATCATCCTGCCGCGACCTCCACGAACGCGACTGCTTCCTCTGATGAGAAAAAATGAGGTTGCCATGGGTTTTGTGGTTTTCCCTATTGCGCATCCTCTCTGCATATGATATAGAGAAGATATGAATCGGCGTGCTCACGGCACGCCAAATAGGCCACGAGAAAGGAGCATGCATGCTTTGGTATTGCGCGTTTACCTGGTATCCCCAGACGACCCGCCAATTGGTCGCGCAGCGGGTTGTGCAGCAGCACGATGCGGGATTGAATGCCCCTGAGCACATCAAGGGATGGTATAATTTAGCTGGGGGTGGGGCAGGCTTCTTATTGGTGGAGACCGAGACCGCTCAGGATCTCACAGCGTTCCTGCAACCGTATATGGACCTCATGAGCTTTGATGTGCGTGCTATCTACAGGCTCGACTATGAGCAGCACCTGCAGACCCTGCGTGAGGCCAGTCGTTCCGTCAGGGAGGTGGAGTAGCCTGCGGATCACGGCCCGCTTCCAGCGTACGTACGTTTTAAGAAGGCGGATCAAGAGTCAAGAAGCTGACTCCTGATTACTGACATCGGAGTACAAGGAGAGCAATATGCCAGAAAGTGTTTACAAGGTGATCGAACTGGTAGGGACCAGCACCGAGTCGTGGGAGAAAGCGGCGGCAGTCACTATCGAGCGGGCTTCACAGAGCTTGCGAGACATTCGGGTCGCCCGCATTCTCGACCAGGACGTCCATATCGAGCCGGGGAAGCCTCTTGCCTACCGCGTGAGGTTGGAGCTCTCGTTCAAGTACGAGGGCGGCCAATGATCCCTTGCCAGATGGAAGACGAGGATATCTGATCTGACGACGGCCAGGGAGGGGTTTCCGAGCAATCGACGCCGTTGGCGAACTGGCTTTCCAGGCTTGCGGGGGAGGCGCGAAGCCCTTCCCGCAAGCCTGATGCGAGGATGCGCCAACGGTTTCACGTGTCTGAGGGCGGCGAACATCTCTATGAACCATTGCCAATGTTATTGCAATGAACAACGTTCAGCCCTTTTGAGTGCCACATAGGAAAAGGTTTGATCTTATGAGGTGATCATGTTAATATAAGCGCGTCTTAGAAACGAAAATTTTTGACGAAAGGAGGTGTGTTCTATGCCGATGTTCTTTTCTGGCCTGGTTTTTTTCATCATATGTGTCAGCGGCATCTCGATCCTGGGCACGGTTTTCTGGATCTGGATGCTGGTTGATTGTGTCATGAACAAAAAAATCTCCGATATGCAGAAGGCTTTATGGGTGCTCCTTATAGTTTTTACGCATTTTATTGGTGCGCTGATTTACTTTTTTGTCGGTCGCTCAATGCAATCGAAACAGAGTGCTTATCAGTACTATGCACAGCCGCAAGCTTCTTACCAAAATTATGAAGCATCACGAGAAGCTTCCTCCCGATCCTATGAACAAGGCTACCAGGCACCGCCTGCTCCACCAAACCAGCGTAATGATGCACCTCCTATATATTCGGAAGGCGAACACGCACAACGCCAACAATTACCTCCGGATTATGAGCAACCTCAGGCAATGTATCCACAAAATCCGTCCGAAGAATAAGCTTTTTGAGCCACGAGTATACTGAAATTATAGAGTCATATATCCATTCTGGCCAGGAAAAGATTGTCGCATGCCCATCTATAGGGAACGTTTGTCGCTGATGAAGGTGGAAAGAAGGAGATTTTTATGAACGCAAAACGTCCATTGCTACTACTTTTCGTTGTCACTGTATCTTTATTCGTTACGTGTGCTTTTACGCCTCCTGCGCTGCATAAAGCGGCACCGGACAGGTTATTGATAGTTCGTTCGCCAGGTTTTAATGACGATTCTGCACAGGAGATGGTGAAGCGTCCGCTGCTGGTCCAGCAACTTTACTATCATATGCTTTCTTTGCCGCCAGCACCTGAGCATCAGGTGTGCCCCCTGTATATTATCGCTGAATACCAGCTCACATTTTTACGCAGTCGTGCGTCCCTCCTGAAAGTGAATGTGCTGCAGGGCGGGTGCTCAACAGTTACGCTTCATCCAGGTGATAAACGAGCAACTGATGAGATTTTCTGGTCTTTACTGGAGCAAGCCAGCGATTTTGGGGTGCAGGACCAGCCTGCGAAAACAGCGGGAGCTGGTTCTCCGTCATTCATGAGAGCGCCATAAGCACTGGAAAACGCCCGGTTCTGGCCTGTTCTCCACGATGAGAGAAGAAACGATCGCTATTGCAGCAGGTACAGATTTCCATCACTTCGATGTGGTCAGGCAGTAGTCCTGCCATGAGTAGCTGGTTGCGGTTCGTTGCTTGCAAGTCCAGGCGCAGGCTTGTTCTGCCAGATAGGGACAGCGTAGAGAAGACCGCCGATTCATTGGCGAGGGAGCGATATTGCTCAAGCGTGGGCATTGTTTCGAATTGTAGGTGGCCCAGGAATAGCTGCTGGACGGCCTCACTCACTTCATAACAGCAGCTCCCAATTGCGGGACCGATGCCTGCGTAGATGTTGCGTGGCAGGCAGCCAAAGTGCTCGCTCATTGCATCTATTGCAGCGGCGACGATACCACGTGCAGTGCCACGCCAACCGCCGTGCGCCTGGCTAATGACCTGTTCTACAGGATCATAGAGCAGGATGGGTACGCAATCAGCAAAGGAAAGAGCGATGGCAGCGCCGCGCTCTTTTGTGATTAAGGCATCGGCCTTATGTATAGATCGCGGGGTCCATGTACGTTCGTAATAGGAGTGAGATGCCCAGTCGGTGCGCCACTCGGCCTGTGTATCAAAGATCGCAATATCGGCCCCATGAATCTGCCACAGAGTAACGCACGGATAATGCGCAAGATCGAGTACCTGTAATGCCAGTGTGCGGTTGCGTATAACGTTATCGATGCTATCTCCTTGTTTGAAAGGTGGTGTGGAGGTATTGAGGCTGGAGTATGGTGCCGGACTGTATCCTCCCTGACGTGTAAAGATACCATGTATAAGACCTGGAAACTGGCGGTAGTGGCTAAATTGCAGGTAGCACACCTCGCCCCATTGCTGCTCGATCAAAGTAACCCCTCTGGTTTATGAAATGTCTTTCCATCCCTCTCAGCATATCATAACCGGGCTATGTGCCACAATGTCAGAGCTATGCAAAAGGTGCTGGGATGGACCCGTAGAGGCATGCCTTGCGCGTGCCGAGTGCGTGGGAAGCAACAGGATTGTGCGTCAGGGAAGTCCTCCCGAGCCAGGAGGCACACGCAAGGCATGCCTCTACGGAGAAGACACGTGTTGATCAACCCGTAGTGGTCACATTGCAGCCACCAAAGAAACCAGATTGGAAGATGCGGCTTATCGCTGGCTGAATGTTCGCGCAGTTGGGAATAATCACGTCCTGGTTGGAGCCAGCAGAAGGATCGTAGACGCTCGCGTACTGGCCAAAATCTTGACTGCCACTACCCGGTCCCAGCGTAAGGCGATTGATGGACTGGCTATCTAGTGTACGCCCGAAGTTTGCAAAGGCCAGCATCTCCTGCTCACTAAGATCGGTATAGACCTGACCGCTCATATCTTTGAGCAGGTCGGAGAGGTGAGTTATGACGCTGCTTACGTTGAGTTTCTTCTTGAGTGCTTCCAGTATCTGCTGTTGCCGCAGCGTACGCCCGATATCGCCCACAAGATCAGAGTGGCGCGAACGTACATAATCCAGAGCCTGCAGCCCATCCATGTGTTGTGGACCCGGTGGAATATAGAGGCGCTTGTATGCGTAAGGATTGTTGGGGTCCGTTCCCTTACCTGTATCGTCGGGGTAATTATCGTCAACGACCGGATGCGTAACATCTATATCGACACCTCCAAGTGTATCGATGACTCTGGCAAAGCCGTTCAGACCAATCCAGGCATAGCGATCAATGGGAATGCCATAATCCTGTTCGATAGTGAGGCGTGCGCTGCGTACACCATCCTCGAATTTACTATGCTGGTTCACGCCCAGGAAGAATGCCTGGTCGATCTTATGCATACCACCTATCTCCGGGACAGAGACCCAGGAGTCACGCGGAATAGAGACCATAGAGACGGTTTTGTTAACAGTATCGACATGGACGACCATCATAACCTGGGTCAGGACGGCTGGAAAGGTGTATTTGTTATCATTATCGCTTCCTAACAAGAGAAGATTCCAGGAGCGTCCATCGATTGCATCGTATGAAGGGATTGTATTTAATTGCGGTTCATCGCTACCTCGGCTGACCGGGCGAATAAACTGTGAAACTGGTTGTTGTATATTTTTGTAATAGAAGATGTAACCAATAGTGAGTGCGCCACCAACCAGTATAATGAAGGTCAGGAAGATGGTAAGCGCGATGCGCAGCGGACTTGCCTTGCGCCGTTTTTTCCCCTTTAGAAGAAAGGGAGAGTAGGGCGTCTCAGGGATGACACGAAAAGGTCCTGGTGCCACCGAGTTTGCATCGGTTTGTGGGATAGAGGGTAGTTGCGCAGGTTGAGCGGGATCCTTTTTTAGTTTAATGGTTGGTTCGTCATCCATAAATTTATGTTACCCTTCAATGTTTGAATTGCCGGGCTTCTTGATATGCCCTCAAGCATAGTATAACGGGGAACGTGAAAATTGCCAGTTGTCAATTCACAAATTTGAGTGAGATGCGGAACATCTGGAGTTTTTGTGAGTGATACAATAGCATCATCTTTTCTGAGCGGGAGGATTTTGAAATGGATCTTGAACGTATTCAAAGAGCTTTACACGATGAAATGCTAGATGGCTGGCTTTTTTATGATTTTCGTAAATCAAATCCTATTGCGTACCAGGTGTTGGAACTTCCTCTTGAAGATATGTATACGCGGCGCTGGTTCTATTTCGTGCCCACCGAAGGTGTGCCAATCGCTCTGGTGAGCGCGGTTGAGTCACACGTACTGCGCTCGTTGCCCGGTGAGCGCCTGATTTTCCGTACCTGGCAGGAGATGCATGCACATCTGCACACACTTTTGCAAGGTAGAAGGCGCGTGGCGATGGAATACTCACCTATGAACACCATTCCCTACATTGCGCGCGTTGATGCCGGTACGCTGGAACTGATCCGTTCCTTTGCTGTCGAGGTCACCAGCTCGGCGAATCTGTCGCAGCGTTTTGTGGCGCAACTGAGCGAAGCACAGATACACAGCCATCGCGAGGCTGGACGACGACTGATAGCCGCGAAAGATAAACTGTTTGCGGAACTGGGTAACGATCTGCTCTTGGGAGTAGTGCTCGCTGAATACCAGGTCCAACAACGTTTTGTGGCGCTGATAGAGCAGGCTGGATTAAGTGTGCCGGAGCCGCCGATTGTGGCTGTGAATGCCAATAGTGGCAATCCACATTACGAACCAACCAGCGCATCGTCCAGTCCTATTCAGCGTGGTGACCTGGTCCTCTTCGACTTCTGGGCGCGTTTCCCTCGGGAAGACGCCGTCTATGCTGATTATACCTGGGTAACTTTTGCTGGTACGCGCGATGAGATTCCTGCTCGTCAACGTGAGGTCTTTGAACTTGTGCGGAGTGCTCGTGATACGGGCATTGCCTTTGTACGTGAGCGCCTGGCCGCCGGTGAACACGTTGAAGGTCGCCAGGTCGATGACGTAACGCGTGCCGTAATCGCCCGCGCTGGCTATGGGGACTACTTCGTACATCGTACAGGCCATAGCATCACAACCTTCGAGCACGGCAACGGTGCTAACCTGGACAACTTCGAGACACAGGATGAGCGTCTCTTGCTGCCCAATACCTGCTGCTCGGTCGAACCCGGCATCTATCTGCCCGAATTCGGTATACGCAGCGAAGTCAACTTGCTGATTCTGGAGAACGATGCTGAAGTTACAGGAGTGCCCGCACAGCAGGAAATTGTGCCTTTGTTGTAGTCAAGTGATGGGGTAAACATGAACAAAGCTTTTGCCAGGCATCTTATACAAACCTATGTTGAGGGGTAGCCGACTCTGCTATAAAGCCGTGTTACAACCCGTGTATTAGTGAGGCGTATATAGAGTAAGAGATGAGCAATACGATGTTATTGCGAAGGTGCAAGGCATTATATCCATATAAAGGGAGGCATGAACTCATGGGCGACGAGTATGGGCAGGACCCGGATGCTACTAACAGTGGTCAGCCTGATCCAAACAATCAAGATAATATAGACAAGCGTATAGAAGATATTCGGCGTGTTGTAACGAAAGGCGCGAGCGAGGCGACGCAGCGTTTTAAGAAGGTCGTTGACAAGGCGGGCGACTACTGGCAGCAGGCTCAGACCGTTCCTACGCCACGGCAGGCGGATAATGTCGAGGAGCAGCGCATCCGGCAGCTTATAAATCTGTGGAGTAATGAGAACTGGCGCGTGGCGCGTGATCTGGGTACCTATATGGACCTGGTTTCGTGGAGCAATAATGAGGTGTGGGAGGTAACGCTGGAGACACGCTGGGAGACGCGCAATCTGGAGATCGTCTCGGAGCCATATACTGGTCGTACAACTGCCGTACCGAAGCCGCTCCTGCCCGCGTGGGATTACGAGTTGCCACCAGTCGTTGGTCTGAAAGCTCCCTCGACGCGCGCGCGCCTGGAGGGATTGGACGAGGTCGTTTCCTGTACGGCTTGTAATGGTACAGGTCATGTGCTGTGTTCCAACTGTACTGGAAAGGGCTGGATTGTCTGTCCTGATTGTAAGGGACGGACCAAGAAGCGCTGCACAACCTGCCGTGGTCGTGGCTATATAGCCGATTGGTCGGTGGGCGAGAAGAAGACATTCTTTAAGAAGCAGGCCGATAATGTAGCCAGCTCGGTCGGTGGAAAGGTCTCCGATGTCTTTGAAGGTATCCGTCAGCAGGGTGTGCCGATCCCCAATCCCGTCGATACCGATCCAGCGGCTAAAGGACCGACGATTCCCTGCCCTGACTGTGTGAAGGGCGAAGTTGATTGCACCTGTGGCAATGGCAAGCGCGTCTGCGATGTCTGCCAGGGTGCCAAGATGTCGCCGTGTGCCACCTGTGGCCGAACGGGAAAGATCGTGCGCCATCGCGAGATTGTACGTCGCTTCGACCTGCGTACAGAGACGCGCATCATTGGCGAGAGTCCTATTCCGGTGCAGCAACTGATTAAAGCCAATGGTGACCTTATCTATAACGACGAGGTCAACGAGACACTCTATCCCGAAGCCCCTCCTGAAGGCGTGCCAATGGACGTATGGCATGCGACCGTTGAACTGGTGCAGTCCGAAAGTGCAAGCCCGACGAAGTCCAATGTTGATCCGCAGGCTGCTTCGCGTGCAACCTTGCAGGTCATCGAACTGGTTCGTATCACTTACACTGGCGTGCAATATCGCTACAACAACCAGGATTATGCGCTCTACATCTATGATGGTGAGGGCAGAGAGAAGTTTTATTCCGATCGCTTCCCCGCACGTTGGGATCGTATCGAACGCCTGGTGAAAGCCATCTCCAATGACCTGTTGACGCCAGCTCAGAGAGAAGCGCAGCAGAATCAACAGGATAATCAATCCTCCGGACCTTATCGTGTGCCTATCGAAGTACCACCCTATTCCATCACGGAAGAGGACGATGAGGATCTGCCAGGAAAACAATAGAAGACGTGTATGAAATAACGGGTTGCACCAGCGGCAACCCGTTATTTTATGCTTTGCGCAGCTAGTCAGAGAGACCGGATGGGCGACATGATCACAGTATTTCCGACATAGATTGTGTTGCGCTTATATTATATATAACATATCTATGGTGTGAGTCGTGTTAAAAAAATATCAAGATTGTTGGACGCGTCCATCTCTCAACTGGTACAAGACTGGTATAAGAGTCAGATAGGCTGTTCTCACAATTCATCTGCTAAAATTCCTATTTTGTCCCGTCTAGATAGAGATATAAGATTGTATACCTTCTGATAAAAAATTAGGTAACTCTTCAGGCCCTCTCTTTATGACTCCTCAGCGCCACAGGTGGCTAGGGGTCCTGAGCAGTTAAAATTATACGTAGTGAATGTCGCACTTATAATGAGCATCATAGATAGAAATAGCTGGTGTTGTTGGCGATGGGTAGTGAGAAGATGGGAGTCTAAAGATATGGAGCCGGTCATAAATAAGCAGGTAACTCAAGCTGATGTGGATGGTGATAGCAATACATTGTCGATTTTAAAGCCCGATGTAAAAACTGAGCCCGTTAACTCTGGCATGAAGGCAATAATCAGAGCAGAGCGTACATTCTTCGATCGCGTGAAAATATGTGCTGCAGCCTATATAGGTGCCCTTGCGCTCATAGGCGTAATGGTACCTTTTGCTGCCTCGGTGATGATGGTGGCAATCTATATAGTACACCCAAACTTCTTGTTTTGGCTTAACCGGACCTCAAGGGTGCTTCCTCTGCTCGGCAGCACTATTATTACTGTGCTCATATGGGCTATTGCAGGATTTTTCTTCAGTTTTTTTACAACCGCTAAAGCCGCGAATCCGCGTAGTTATGGTCTACTCAGAAGCCGTTTGTGCCAGTTAAAAGCGGATCTTGCCATAGAGGATGCGGATAGCGAATGCGAGGGGCTGCAGAAGTTTGGAGATATCAAAGCTGCTGTGGAGAAGGTCAATGCGTTAGCTTCTATCAATGCTAAGAATATGTGCAAGGGATGCAATCAGAAGACGCTCAGCGATGCTTACACATGCTACATTGATATCAGTAGGATGTTACACCAGTCTCCTGCTGGTCTGCTCTGGCTATCAGGCATGGGATATATCAATGCATGGCGTTTGCTCCATCATGCGGAAGAAGCCCTCATCGAGTCACAGCCTACGGAAGAGGTCATCCGTGGAGCAATTCATGACAAGCTGGCTATTCAGGGCTCTACGATTAGCAGAAAAGATGAGCTACTCGATAAGCTTCTGCAAGCTGTGTCAGTGATTCAACCAGCCGCTGATGTGTACTTCAAAGAGCACCAGCCGGATAAGGGTGACACAGCTTTTAACCAGCTGACAGAAGCTTTCAAGCAGAAGGCTCTCAATCAGTTGATACACGAGAATCAGTTAAGCGACAGCGAGAGCAAGGTAGATCGGCATGAAGCAGAAAAGCTGGCGCGTGTGGCCCTTCGTGAGGTGAGGCGTACACTCAACGACTTCCGCGATAAGAGTTGGGAAGGGATCGTGCGTGCACGAAACAGGCTGCTTGGATCAATTGTTATTACGGGTATAGTAACGCATATTCTGCTTGGCCTTACAATTTTGATAGCGAATACTCCTGGCATAAATAATCCTTCGGCTATAGATAATCCTTCCGCAGGCATTATAGCGGCAACGGCTTTCTACCTGGTTGGGGCGGTAACAGGTCTGTTTGGCAGGTTCTATCGTGAATCTGTAGCAGGTTCTGCCGTTGATGATTTCGGGTTTGCAACGGCTCGTTTAATTGCTACTCCGGTGCTCTCCGGCCTTGCCGGGATAGGCGGTGTGATGCTAACGGTAATGCTTGCGAATACTATAGGTGATGCTACAGCGCAGCAAATGTCATTGGATAAAATTTTTCATATGGATGCGTTTCTCTTCTTTGCAGCCGCCATCTTCGGTTTAGCGCCAAACCTGTTGATCAAGGGCCTGCAAGACAAGGCTAGCAAGTTTGAGACCGATATACAGAGCAGCAAGGCAGCAGAAACAGATGCGGGATCTGCTGGGAACTGAGTTGGCTACGTAACTGTTCAGATGCTCTTTCCCTGACTCCTCAGCGCCGCAGGCGCTTCGCAAGCCGTTTGTGTGTAGATGGTGGGGTTGGGCCACCAACCCCACCATCTACACACAAATAAGCGAGCCGCCGCAGGCGGCGAGGAGAGCTAAGCAGTTACTTGACTACTTTGTGAAGTGCTCAATCAGTGCATCACGTTGCACCTGAACCTGCTTACTCTCGATATCCATACCCTCGGCTTGCAGATCTTTAACGGTGACGAGATCGTTAAGAAGTTCGTCCTCTTTGATCAGGATAGCATAGGCGGCACCAGAAGAATTGGCCTGTTTCATCTGGGCTTTGCGGCTACGATCACCATAGCTCATCTCGGCTTTGATACCCGCATGGCGCAGTTCAGCAGTAATTTGTACCGCCGCATTCTTGAGTTCTTCGGTTCTATCAAAGTAAGTGACGAAGACCTGCGTCTGGCGCTCTGCTGGTGGTGTGATACCCTGTCGCTTGAGCTCCAGAATGATACGTTCGATGCCAGCTCCAAAACCAATACCGGGTGTTGGCGTGCCTCCCAGTATCTCTGCGAGACCATCATAGCGTCCGCCACCATTCAAGGCTACTTTGTCGATCTCAGATGTGAACTCAAAAACAGTACGTGTATAGTAGTCCAGGCCGCGCACCAGCAATGGATCAAGCGAGAACGGTACCTGATAGAACTCCAGGAAGCGTTGTACTGCCGCGAAGTGTTCACGACAGGCATCACAGAGATGGTTGGCGCTCTTTGGTGCGCCGGCGATCTTTGCCTGGTCCTGTGGCTCTTTGCAATCGAGCAGGCGCAGTGGATTCTTATTGAAACGTGCCTGGCAGTCCTGGCAGCAATCGGCAAGTAAAGGACGATAGTAATCCTTCAGTGCCTCAATATATTGTGGCCGGCAGTTGCGATCACCGATGCTATTGATATAGACACGGATATGCCTCAGTCCCAGGCGTGTATAGACCTGGTGGAGCAGACCAATCATCTCTGCATCGATTGCCGGATCTGTCTCGCCCAACGCCTCGCATCCAAACTGATGATGTTCACGATAACGGCCTGCCTGTGGCTTATCGTGACGGAACATCGGCTCGCTCATATAATAAAGTTTGACCGGTTGTGGCAACTTGAACATGCCGTGTTCCAGGTATGCGCGCACAACACCAGCAGTCCCCTCTGGTCGCAGTGAGAGATTAAGCGCACGTCCCTCTTTATCCGGGCGATCATCGAAGCTATACATCTCTTTATCAACGATATCGGTCCCTTCGCCCGACGTGCGGCGAAAAACGGCGGTCTCTTCCAGCAGGGGAGTCTCGATACGCCGATAGCCATAAAGTTGAGCGACCTCTGCAGCAGTCTGCTCAACAAAGCGCCAGTAGGGTTGTTCATCAGGTAAAACGTCTTTGAAGCCTTGCAGGGCCTTAAATTGTTCAGGCATAGTAATAGTGTCCTCTCTTCCACGCTCATTTGGATGCCACGCTATTATAACAGATTGTCCGTCAGGTGGCTATCAGGCCAGTTCTCGCTTTCTGAGGCGCTCAAGTCGCTATTATATTCTCTTTTTGTTTAGTGGGTTACAGCCACATTAAGTGGCAGAGGCTTGGTGCAATGAGCTTGAATTTCGTAGTTTTTTACCCTCGACTACTATTTAATGTGGATGTACCTCTGATGATTTCGATCAGTGTTTCTTGCGCTTTTCTTCTTCCTTGCTGTTTTTGAAGAGCTTTGTCTCCTCCTCGGCCCATTTTATAATGAGCGGTATTGATACCTCATTCCAGAAAGAATCTTCTTTTTCGAAGCCTGTTTCATATCTGCGGGCATTTACTAACTCTATGAAGGTGTCTTTATCTATACTCGCGATTAAGAAGGGAACAAGTAGATTGACATCGCTGAGGGCTGCGGATATTATTTTTTCTGCTGTACCTTGTTCTCTAAGCCAAGTAGAAAATGTAGTGGTATCAACGAACTTTGGATGCTTTGCCATAGTTAAAATCTCCATATTGTAGGGTTTTCCTCATTTTACCCCATAAATATCTTTTGGTAAAGTCTGTATGATTCAGAAGATTTTAAGCCCATTCAATATCATGATTGGCAAGAAAGGGAAGCTGATGATTCACATCAAAACTAGATTGATGGTATTGTGATCAATATCATTAAGCAAGAGAGATTGGTAAATCTCAAAAGTTTGCTCATTAACTCATGGTTCGGTCATTTTCAGGTTGGTTGTGGAAATTCAGTACAGAGCTGGTCATACAGCTGTGGCGACAAGTCCAAGAGTGCTAAGAGATGCTTTTGCAACTCCGACAGAGGCGTGACATGGCGGTGAAGCTGT
>WNFY01003701.1_pt1 | contig 14537 bp, 12 predicted proteins | sample 5400091 | NCBI WGS metagenome assembly WNFY01 (sample SAMN13153364, study PRJNA577476) | soil metagenome | isolation source: 60 cm soil or saprolite under grassland replicate 1 | place: USA:California | collected 2016-06-15 | reverse complement strand
CGCGAGCGCCTTCGCGCACTCGGCGACGAGGCCCGGACCGCGGTAGATGAGGCCGGTGTAGATCTGCACCAGCGTTGCGCCGGCATCGATCTTTTCCTTCGCATCGGCACCGCACAGGATGCCGCCGACGCCGATGATCGGCAGCGCGCCATCGAGTGCCCTGGCGAGCGTCCTGACGACGACCGTCGCAGGTTCGCGCAATGGGCGCCCCGAGAGGCCGCCGGCCTCGTCGGCATGCTTCCGGGCGCGCACTGCATCACGCGCGACCGTCGTGTTGGTCGCGATCACCCCGTCGACCCGGTGCCGGATCAAGAGCCTGGCAATGCCTTCGAGCGCCGCGCGCGTGAGGTCCGGTGCAAGCTTGACCGCCACCGGCGTGTACTTGCCATGCCGGTCGGCGAGTGCCGATTGTTCGGCCTTGAGCGCGGCGAGCAGCGTCGCGAGCGACTCCTCGGCCTGCAATTCACGCAGCCCTTTCGTGTTCGGCGACGAAACGTTGATGGCGACGTACGATGCCCGCTGGTAGACCGCACGGAAACCCGCAACGTAGTCGTCGACGGCCCTGGCGTTCGGCGTATCGAAGTTCTTGCCGATGTTGAGGCCGAGGATTCCGCGCCACGACGCCCGCGCTGCGTTGGCGACAAGGCGCTCGACACCATCGTTGTTGAATCCCATCCGGTTGATGAGCGCTTCCGCGTCCGGCAGACGGAAGATGCGCGGCTTCGGATTGCCCGGCTGCGCGCGTGGCGTCACGGTTCCGCATTCGATGAAACCGAAGCCGAGCGTCGCGAGCCCGTCGATGTGCGCGGCGTTCTTGTCGAGCCCCGCGGCGAGACCGACACGGTTCGGAAACTCGAGCCCCATCGCGGTGACCGGCGACGAAGCCACGCGGCGCGCGAATGCCTGCGCCAGTCCGAGCCGCGCCGCGCCGTCGAGGCTCGCGAAGGCGAGATCGTGTGCGGTCTCCGGATCGAACGCGAACAGGAAGGGGCGAAGGAACGGATACATCCGGGGCAACGCAAGCGCGCTTTGCGTGACGCGACGACGGTCCGTCAAGCCTGCGGCGATGATACCATTCGCGCGCTCGCTTCTTTCCTCGCATCGAATGCCTGCCGTCCGCAGCGCCCTCTTGTGCCGTCTGGTCTATGTGCTCTTCGCGGCGCTCGAGCTCATCGCCCCGCCCACAACCGCCGCTTCGAAAGGCGCACCGGCGGCCGGTTACGCGGCGCGCGCCGACGTGCGCGCCTTCATCGACGAAATGGTTGCGGATTACGGCTTCAATCGTGCCGCGCTGCGCCATGCGTTTGCCGCGGCGCGCTTCCAGCCGCGCATCGTCGAGGCGATGCAACGGCCGTTGATCGAGCCGCCGAAATGGTACGACTACGCACCGCAGTTCCTGTCGCCCGCGCGCGTTGACGGCGGCGTTGCCTGGTGGAAAGCGAACGCCACGGAGCTCGGTGAGGCCGAAGCGCGCTACGGAGTTCCGGCGGAGGTGATCGTCGCCATCGTCGGCGTCGAATCGTTCTACGGGCGTAACACCGGACGCTACCGGGCGCTTGACGCGCTCGCGACGCTGGCGTTCGATTACCCGCGTCGCGCGACATTTTTCCGCGGCGAGCTGAAGCAGTTCCTGTTGCTCGCGCGCGATCTCGGCGTGCCGCCGCAGGCCCCCAAGGGATCGTTCGCCGGCGCGCTCGGCATTCCGCAATTCATGCCGGGAAGCTATCGAACGTACGCGGTCGACTTCGATGGCGACGGCAGAATCGACCTCTGGCAGAGCGGCGCCGATGTCGCCGGCAGCGTCGGCAACTTCCTCGCGCGCCATGATTGGCAGCGCGACCAGCCGGTGCTCTTGCCGGCGACGATCGCACCGGAGGCCCGCGACGCCGTGCTCCATCGGCTCGATGGCGGAATCAGCGAGCGGCGCTCGCGCGAAGCGTGGGCGGCCGATGGCGTCACCGCCGACGCTCCGCCCGCCGATCTCGCGGCGGATCCGGTTGGCCTGCTGCTGCTGGAAGAAAAGACGGCGGAAGGCGAGGAGGGCGCGAGCTACTGGGTCGCGTGCCAGAATTTCTACGTGCTCACCCGCTACAACAAGAGCCGTCTTTACGCGGCGGTCGTGTGGGAGCTCGCGCGCGCGATCAAGGCGGCGCGGGAAAACGCGGGAACGCGATGAGCGTCGCCCGGCCTCCGGCGCGCAATCCACCTGACGATCAACGGGCTCGCTGCGGGGCTGCGCAACAGCGGCTGAGCGCGAGCGCGCGCGGCCCGTCCCTCGCGTGACGGTTATAATCGCCGCATCGCGATGCACATCCTGCTTTCCAACGACGACGGCTATTTTGCGCCGGGCCTGGAACGACTCGCCGAGGCGCTCACTCCGCACGCCGAGATCACGGTCGTTGCGCCCGAACGCGACCGGAGCGGCGCATCGAATTCGCTGACGCTCGACCGCCCGCTCACCGTGCGGCGCGCGCCGAACGGATTCCGCTTCATCAATGGCACGCCGACCGATTGCGTTCATCTCGCGGTGACCGGTCTTCTCGAGCGGCTGCCGGACATGGTGATTTCCGGCATCAATCTCGGCGCCAACATGGGCGATGACACGATCTATTCCGGGACCGTGGCCGCTGCCACCGAGGGGTATCTGCTCGGCATTCCGTCGATCGCAATCTCGCTCGCGTCGAAGACGGCGACGCATTTCGAGACAGCGGCGGCGATCGCGCTCGAAATGCTCGAACGGCATCGGCAAAAGCCGCTGGGTGCGTGGCTCCTCAACATCAACGTCCCCGACGTGCCGCGCGCCGCGCTCAACGGCTTTCGCATCACGCGTCTCGGACGGCGGCACAAGGCCGAGGACGTGATCAAGGAGAAAAGCCCGCGCGGCGAGACCGTCTACTGGGTCGGAGCGGCCGGGCCGGCCGCCGACGCGGGAGACGGTACCGATTTCCACGCCGTCGAGCATGGCCAGGTGTCGATCACGCCGCTGCAGATCGACCTGACGAACCACGATGAAATGGCGCCGGTCGCGGCGTGGCTCGGCTGAGGGCAACGCGGCGCTGAGCGGAAACCAAAGGAGCCGCCGCGGAACACATTCGCGCCGCAGGGCCGCCCCAAGGCGCGAATTGCTCTCCCTCGGGGGGCAGCGCAGTGGCGAAAGCCGCAAGCGTGGGGGCTCAAGTTGCAGGGGGAGACAGATGGCGACACAGCGCGAGAGGATGTCCGGCATCGGCATGACGTCGACGCGGACGCGCACGCGGATGGTCGAGCGGTTGCGCGAGCAGGGAATCCGCGACGAGGTGGTGCTCGCGGCGATGAATGCCGTGCCGCGGCACATCTTCGTCGACGAAGCGCTCGCGAGCCGCGCCTACGAGGACACGCCGCTTCCGATCGGCAGCGGCCAGACGATATCGCAACCCTGGGTCGTCGCGCGGATGAGCGAGCTCGCGCGAAACGGCGTCGAGCTCGAACGCGTGCTCGAAATCGGCACCGGCTGCGGCTACCAGACCGCGGTGCTGGCGCAGATCGCCCACGACGTCTACAGCGTCGAGCGAATCGGCGCGCTGGTCGCCAAGGCGCGCCGCAACCTGCAGTCGCTCAAGATCAGGAACGTGCGGCTCATGCACGGCGACGGATCGGCGGATCTGGGCGAAGAGCTCGAAGTCGATGCGATCATCGTCACGGCCGGCGCGACGCACGTGCCCTCCGCGCTCCTCAAGTACCTGAAGCCCGGCGGCCGCATGGTCTTGCCGCTCACGCAGCGCGAAGAGAGCGGCGAAGGCGTCCAGCGATTGACGGTCATCGAAGCAGCGGCGAACGGTTATCGTGAGCAGACGTTCGATGCGGTAAGATTCGTGCCATTGTTGCCCGGTCTCGCGTGAAGTTCCTGCATCGCGCTTACGTTCGTCCTCGATGTCACAGTCAATCCGCCTCGCTCCGCCGATTCTTCATCTCCGCCCGCTGTTCCGGCTCGCCGCTGCCGCATTGGTCGTGCTTGTCGCCGCGTGTGCGTCACGCGCACCCGCGCCGGTCGAGGAGCGCGCAACGCGGCCGACGCGCCCCGCCCCGACGGTCGCTGCGCCGGTGCCTCCCACGCCGGCGCCCGAAACCGAGGGTCGACCGCAGATCTACACGGTCAAGCGCGGCGACATGCTCTACAAGATCGCGCTGGACCATGGCCTCGACTATCGCGAGCTCGCGGCGTGGAACTCGATCGAGAACGTGAACCTGATTCGCGAGGGTCAGGTGTTGCGTCTGACGCCGCCGGTGGATCCCAATGCGGTCGCGGCGACCACACCAGGCGCCAGTGGCGTCACCACTGTGCCCTTGCGCAGTGCGCCCCCGCCGGTCGCCGGCGAAGCGCGGCCGCCCTCAGCGCCCGGCGCGATCGCCGTTGCGCCCGTCGCTCCTGCGGGGACGCGCAATACGGAGAGCTACAAGTCGCAGCCGAAAGCACTGAAGGAGCCGTATTCCGAACAGGCGTTGCGCGACGTCCAGCGCAACGCCGTAGCCATCGCGGCGCCGGCGCCCGTCGCGGTGGCCGAGCCAAGCGCGGCGCCGCCGGTGGTTGCGCACGCGGAGCCGAGGCTCGAATCGAAACCCGAAACCAAGCCGGCATCGATTGCCGATGACGATGACAAGCTCGGCTGGATCTGGCCCGCGTCGGGCAAGCTCGTGACGGGCAGCTCCGAAAATCCGAATCTCAAGGGCATCGACATCGCCGGCCGGGCGGGGCAGCCGGTCGTTGCGAGTGCCGCGGGGAAGGTCGTCTATTCCGGCACCGGCATTCGCGGCTACGGCAAGCTCATCATCGTCAAGCACAACGCGGCCTACCTTTCCGCCTACGCGCACAACCAGGACATCCTGGTGAAGGAAGGTCAGCAGGTCGCAAAAGGCCAGAAGATCGCCGAAATGGGCAACACCGACGCCGATCAGGTGAAGCTGCACTTCGAGATTCGCAAGCACGGCACGCCGATGGATCCGCTCAAGTTTCTGCCGCCGGCTTAAGGCAGAGGTCCATGAGTGCCGCCGGGCCGCCCCAAGGCGCGAATTGCACCCCCTCTGGGGGCAGCGCAGCGGCGAGAGCCACAAGGGTGGGGGGACCACAATGACGGCGCCGCGGCGGATTGACGCCGACCTCGATCTGCCGGGGATCGCGCACGCGAGCGACGCGGGACCGGAGCATGAGATCGACGCCGTGGCCGAAGAGACGACGTCGGCGCCGGAGCCCGATCGCTGGACGCAGGAACTGCCGCTTCCCGAGCCCGCGCCCGGCTTGTCGTCGGATTTCGTCAACGACCTGACGCAGATCTACTTCAACGAGATCGGCCAGCACACGCTGCTCAAGGCCGACGAGGAATTGCTCCTCGCGCGCGCGATGGCGCAAGGCGATTTCGCGGCGCGCCAGCAGCTGATCGAAAAGAACCTGCGCCTCGTCGTCAGCATCGCCAAGCATTACACCAATCGCGGGCTCGCGCTGCCCGATTTGATCGAGGAGGGCAACCTCGGGCTGATCCACGCGCTGGAGAAGTTCGACGCCGAGCGGGGCTTTCGCTTCACCACCTACGCGACGTGGTGGATCCGGCAAGCGGTCGAGCGCGCGATCATGAGCCAATCGCGAACGATCCGCCTGCCGGCGCACGTCGTGAAGGAGTTGAACGTCGTGCTGCGTGCATTGCGTCACCTCGAGATGCACGGGATGCCCGAGGGGCGCGAAGCGTCGCTTGATGACGTCGCCCATCTGCTTGATAAGCCGGTCGAGCAGGTGCGCCGCGTGCTCCGCTACAACGAGCACGTGACCTCGCTCGATGCGCCCCTCGATCGTGAAGGTGGGGTATCCATCGCCGACGGGGTCCCCGACGACAGCGCGCTCGCACCGGAAATCCTGCTGCACAACACCGAAATCGAGGCGTGGGTCCGGCAATGGCTGGACGAGTTGAACGAACGCCAGCGGGTGGTGATCGAGCGCCGCTACGGGCTGAACGGGCGCGATGTCGCGACGCTCGAGGAACTTGCTCGCGAGCTCGGCGTCACGCGCGAGCGCGTGCGCCAGATTCAGGCCGAGGCGCTCGAAAAAGTGCGGTCGCGACTGAAGCGGCGCGGGCTCGATCGCGACGCACTCCTCTGAAGGGGCGAGGGTCAGCGTGCCTTATGAGGTGGCCCGCAGCGCGGCGGGTGCCGGCAGCACGTCGATAGCGCGTGCGAGCCGTGCGAGCGCCGAGGCGCGGCCGTGTCCGGGGTCATTCTCCGCCGCCGGCCCGTAGCGCAGCGTCGCATACGAATCGCCGATGACGTGGAACGCGACCGCGAGCTCCGGCCAGCGCGTTGCGGCGCGCGCGGTATAAGCGAGCGGCCCTTCGTAGGGTTGGCGCGGCATTCCGGCATGGGCGAGGCGACGGCAAAGCGCGTCCCATAGCAGGCGGCCGCGATCGCTGTTCCGTCGCCTCCACCACGTGATGAGGCCCAGCATTCCGGCGCCCCACAGTGCGATGAGCGCGGCGACGATTGCAGTGATCCACGCGGGCTGGAACCGGTCGATGCTCCACTCGCGCCACAACGACTGCTGCCGATCGCGGTTGAACCCAACGACATGCCGGCGCCAGTCGTGATTCACCCCATCCCACGCGAGCTCGATGGTCTTGAACCAGCCCTGGTCGAGGCGCGCCAGCAGCGGGACGAACTCACTTGCCGGCAGAGCGCCGCCGAGCCCTGCATTGATGCGCATCGGCGACACCGCGCCCGTGGGATCGACGCGACGCCATTGGCCGTCGACGAGCGCTTCGGCCCAGGCGTGGGCATCGGATTGGCGAACGATCATGTAGCCGCCGTTCGGATTGATCTCGCCGCCCTGGTAACCGGTGACGACCCGTGCCGGGATTCCCGCGGCGCGGAGCAGCACGACAAAGGCGCCGGCGTAGTGCTCGCAGAATCCCTGGCGCGTATCGAACAGGAACGCATCGATCGAATTGCGATCCGCAAGCCGCGGCGGCACCAGCGTGTAGAAGAACGGCTCGGTGCGAAACCAGCGCAAGACGGTGTTGATGTAGTCGCCGTCGTCCGGATGCAGCACCCGCAGCTCGCGTGCGAACGCCAGCGTGCGCGGATTGCTCCCTTCCCGATCGCCCGGAAGCTCCAGGTTCTCGCTGCGCTCGCGCGCGAGCGCCTCGCCGCTCGGCGCCGGATAGGCGGCCGCGAGGATCGACACCTGCCGATACTGAAGCGGCTGCGACACCGACGTACGCGCGACGAGCCGTCGATCGCCAGTCATCACTGCAATCGGATTCGGGGGCCCGGCGGCCTCGGCATCGGATTCCGCCGTCGGCGGACCCTGCGCCACGTCGAGTGCGAAGAGCCACGGCTTGCCGTGCGGTTCGAGAGACACCGAATAGACAACTCGCGCTCCAGCTACGCGTCCGGGTTCGCCTTCGCGCTTGGTGTCGATCATCGTCCATTCGCGCCCATCGAAGCGCGAAAGCACGGGGCCTCGCCAGTAACGCTGCGCATGCGGCGGCGTTGCCGACGTGAAATCGACGCGGAAGGCGATCGCGTCCGACATGGAAAGATTGCTGATCATCCCCGGCGCCATCCGGTCCGACAGCCCGGTGCGTGCGCCGGCATCGGAAGGAAGTCCCCACAACGGCGCGCCGAGCCGCGGGAACAGGATGAAAAGCAACGCGGCCAGCGGGATTCCCTGGGCGAGCAGTTTGGCCGCGTGCACCACCGGCGCGCGCCACGCCTTGAGCGGCGCGTCACGCAGCGAGGGTTGTGCCAGCACCTGCAGCGTTGCGCCCAGCGCCAGAAGTCCGGGAACCGCCGCCGCCGCCGCGAGCAGCGATTGGCTGTAGAAGAACGGCGTCACCATCAGGAAGCACGCGAGACACGCGAGCAGCGTACCGTCCCTGGCGCTCCTTGCCTCGACGAACTTGATGCCGGTGAGGGCGAAGAGGAAGGCGACGCACGGATCACGCCCGAGGAAGTATCCGAACGACTGCCGGATTGTCACCGCAGCAGCGGCAGCGAACAGCGCAAGTGCCCATGATGGGATTCGCGCCGGCGGCGCGTCCGGCCGTGCCCGGTCGCGGTGCAGGAAGAGAAACCGCAACACGACGAGCATGGCGGTGAAGCCCGCGACCCAAATCGGCACGAAAGGCGTCTGCGGCAGCAGTGCAAGGACAAGCAGCGCGCCGAGCCAGCGGGTCTGCGCCGGCGAAAGGGGCGGTCGCGTCGCGACTGGGCTGGCGCGCCGGCGTTCGATTCCCCTCAGCATTCCGGCGGCGCTCATCAGGCCTCCCGCCGAGCCGCCTCAAGGGAGGCCTGCATCCCCCTCGGGGGGAGGCGAACGCAGTGAGCTTGGGGGCTCATGCACGACCCCCACACCCCCCGAGGGGGCCCAATTCGCGCTTGGGACGGCCCGGCGCGCTAGCACGACCCCCACAACACCCCCCGAGGGGGCCCAATTCGCGCTTGGGGCGGCCCGGCGCGCTCATGCGTCCATTTCCGGGGATGCCTCGGGCAGGAGCGCGAGCGCCGTCAATGCGGCGCGGCGATGCTCGCGTCCCTGCGCGGCGGGAAGCGAAATGCCCGGTGCGGCGAGCGAGAACGGCCGCGCGACGCGCTCGGCGGCAAGCACCCACGCGGCGAGCCTCGCGATCCGCGTTTCCCGATCGAGCAATGTCGGCAGCGCCTGCCAGGCGAGCTCCGCAGGTCCGCCGCCGCCGCTTCCCTCGAACTGCTTCGTGTACCATTCGCCGCCGCGCGCGACGGCCTTCCACGCGACGCGTTGCAAGGGATCGCCAGGCTGATAGCTGCGCAATCCAGCGAGGTCGGCTTCATCGCCGCGGGATTTGGACTGTGCATCGTGGCCGCCTCGGCCGGAGGGAAGCGGCGGCGCACCGACTTCCGGCGCCGGAAAGACGACGCCCGTGAGCGGGAAGTGCACGTAGGCCCAGCCACGCCACAGGCCGAGCGGATAATCCGACGACAGTGTGACGCGGCCCAGCGCGAAGCGTCCGCGGCGGCGCGCCGCGACCTCGAGGGTCACCGGCAGCGCGGCGTCGGGAATCACATCGACCGTCACGGGTGCGCTGCCGCGCGCGGCAACGGTGACCGCGCGCCGCGACGTAGCGCCTCCCGCAAGCGCCAGCGTGAACGGCAGCATGCCGCCTGCGAACGACTCACCCGCGGCGAGCGGCGCCAACTCGACGCCGGCGAGGTTGCGGAACGTATGCAGCAGCGTCGCCGCCATCAGTCCCGCGAGCAGGAACGTCACCGCGAACCCGAGCGACAGCGCGAAATTAAGCGAAGTCAGCAGCATCATCGCCAGCGTTCCCAGGAGCGCGAGGCCGCGCCGCGTCGGCAGGATGTAGATCCGCCGGTGGCGCAGGATGACGGGGTCGCGATCGGCGGGATGCGTGCGGAAGATCCGCTGCCGGTAACGCGCGCGCCAGGTTGGCGCTTTGAGCGGGACTCCCTGCGATCGCGTAGGAGATTGCACGGCGGTCATGCGCTTTTGCGGGCTGGACCAGTATCAGAAGACCTTCGAGGACGCGGGCGGATCGCGCACCTCGGATCGCCGCGCGCTCAGGGCAGCGCAACGCTGCGCAACAAAGACTGCGCGTAAAGAGCACCGCTGCGCGCGCCGCCCGCGAGGCGATGACCCGCGACCGACGGAAACACCGCCTGCACGTCTTCCGGCACGACCATCGGCCGGCCGGCAAGGAGCGCCCAGGCCCGTGCCGCCGCGACCAGCAGCAGACCGGCACGCGGTGAAAGCCCGCGCCTGCCTCCGGCATCGGCGCCGCCCCCGACGTTGCCGCGCGTGGCGGCGAGTAGCGCTTGCACATAATCGAGAAGCGCGGGCGCGACGTGCACGCTTGCGCCTTCGCGTTGCCATTCGAGGAGCGTCGGCGGGTCGGCGAGCGGCGGCAGCGTGGCGATCTGCCCGCGGCGGTCACCGCCGGCCAGGAGCTCGCGCTCGGCGGCCGGGTCGGGATAGCCGATTTCGATCGCCATCAGGAAGCGGTCGAGCTGCGACTCGGGCAGAGGATACGCACCGATCTGCTCGACGGGATTCTGCGTGGCGATCACGAAAAAAGGCTCGGGCAGCTTGCGCGTCTCGCCATCCTGGGAGACCTGCCGCTCCTCCATCGCCTCGAGCAGCGCGCTCTGCGTTTTCGGCGGCGCGCGGTTGATCTCGTCGGCGAGGATGACCGAGTTGAAAATCGGGCCGGGATGAAAGCGGAAAGCCTGCGCCGGCGCATCGAAGATCGAGACGCCGAGCACGTCGGCCGGGAGGAGGTCGCTCGTAAACTGGACGCGCGAATACTTGAGACCCAGCGTGGCGGCGAGCCCCTGCGCCAGCGTCGATTTGCCGACGCCGGGAATGTCCTCGATCAGCAGGTGGCCGCGGGCGAGCAGGCATGCGAAGGCGAGCTTCAGCGGCTCCGGCTTGCCGACGACTATGCGCTCGAGCTGCGCGTGCACTGCGGCAAGCCGCGAGACGGTGGGGACGGCCTGGCTTAGGGGTCGAACGGTCATGGCGCTCTTTCGCAAGGGGTAGCCGGAGGTCGGCGGCACTCTAACCTTCCCTGGGCGGTCTAGTCATTACCGGCGGGCACCGGCTACACTCCATTTGGCAGGCGTGATGACCCTTCCGCGCCGTTGGACAGCCGCAGCGCCCGAAAGCTCTACGCAATCCCCGTGCCAATCGCCTATATCACGCACCCATCGTCACTGCTTCACGACATGGGGCCGTACCATCCCGAGTGTCCGGACCGGCTGCATGCGATCAACGACCGCCTGATTGCCGCCGGGCTCGACATTTACCTCCGCCATTACACGGCCCCCGCCGCAACGCACGAACAGCTCGCGCGAGTCCACGGCGAGGGCTACATCGCGACGCTCGAAGCGGAAAGCCCCGCGTCGGGGCTGCATTTCATCGATCCCGACACCGCGATGAACCCGCATTCGCTCTCGGCGGCACGCCACGCCGCAGGAGCGGCTGTGCTCGCGACCGATCTGGTGGTACGCGGTGAGTGTCGCAGCGCGTTCTGCGCGGTGCGCCCGCCCGGGCACCACGCCGAGCAAAATCGCGCGATGGGTTTTTGCCTGTTCAACAATGTCGCCGTCGGTGCGGCGCACGCGCTCGCTGCGCACGGGATCGAACGCGCCGCGATCGTCGATTTCGACGTCCACCACGGCAACGGCACCGAAGACATCTTCACCGACGACCCGCGCGTGCTGATGGTCTCGACGTTCCAGCATCCCTTGTATCCGTACTCGGGCACGGAAAGTGGCGTGCCGCACATGGTCAACATTCCGCTCGCCGCGGGCAGCGGTAGCGCGGAGTTTCGCGACGTGGTGCGCGAGCATTGGCTGCCGGCGCTCGAGCGCCATCGGCCGGAGATCATCTACGTTTCCGCGGGCTTCGACGCCCACCGCGAGGATCCGCTTGCGGGCCTCAAGCTCACCGAGGCGGACTACGCCTGGGTGACGCGCGAAATCGTGACCATGGCCGCCAGGCACGGTCGGGGGCGGATCGTGTCGACGCTGGAAGGCGGTTATGCACTCTCCGCGCTCGGCCGCAGCGCCGCCGAGCATGTCCGGGAGCTTCTGGTGGCGGGATAGCGCATGGAGCGACGCAAATTCCTCGAATCGTGCGCGGCGATTTCCGGCGCCGCGGGACTCGGCGGGCTGCCGGCCGCATGGGCCGACGTGCCGCCCCGGCTCTACCCGCGCGCGCGCCTCGTCGACGTCCATGGCGAGCCGCTCCGCGCAAGCACCCTCGCTGCCGAGACCAATTACGTGTTCCATTTCCCTTTCGCCGGGACGCCCTGCTTCTTGCTGAACCTCGGAGCGCCCGTCACCGCGACGACGACGCTGCGACGCGAGGACGGTGCCACTTACGGCTGGAATGGCGGCGTGGGGCCGTTGCGCGCGGTTGTCGCGTTCTCGGCGATCTGCGCGCACAAGCTCGCGTATCCGACGCGCGACATCTCGTTCATCCGCTACCAGCCGCAGAAATCGCCGACGTCGGACGCGCACGTCATTCATTGCTGCGCCGATCACAGCGTCTACGATCCGGCGAACGGCGCGCGCGTGCTCTCCGGGCCCGCGCCGCAGCCACTCGCCGCGATCCTGCTCGATTACGACGCTGCGGCCGACGGCCTGCAGGCGATCGGGACCGTCGGCGCCGAGCAGTTCGACGCCTTCTTCCGCAAGTACGATTTCAAGCTGGCGATGGAATATGGCGACGGGAAGGCGAGAGCGCCCGTCGGCGAGCGTACCGTCGTGCGCGAGTTGTCGCAGTTCTGCCGGCAGACGATCCAGTGTTGAGTGGTACCGCGGTCGACGCCGCGATCGTCGTCACCGATCTTCGCAAGACGTACGCCACCGTCGAGGCGGTGAGGGGCATTTCGTTCGTGGTTCGCCGCGGCACGACGACGGCGCTGCTCGGCGGCAATGGCGCCGGGAAGACGACGACGTTGTCGATGCTGCTGGGCGTGCTGACGCCGACCGCAGGACGCGTCACCGTACTCGGCGAAGAGATGCCGAAAGAACGGCGTCGCGTGCTGCCGCGGATCAACTTCACGTCACCCTACGTGGATCTGCCCAAGCGTCTCACCGTCGGCGAGAACCTCGCGGTGTTCGCCGATCTCTATGGCGTTCGGCGCGCGCGCGAGCGTATCGCGGCCGTCGCCGAGGATTGCGATCTGGTTGCGTTGCTCAAGCGCCCGTACGGCACGCTCTCGGCCGGTCAGCGCACGCGCGTGTCGCTCGCCAAGGCAGTGATCAATGAGCCTGACGTGCTGTTGCTGGACGAGCCGACGGCTTCGCTCGATCCCGACATCGGCGACCGGATGCGCACCTATCTGGAAGGCTATCAGCGGCGCACCGGTTGCACGATGCTCCTCGCCTCGCACCACATGGGCGAGGTCGAGCGGATGTGCGACGACGTGATCATGCTGCGCGAGGGCCGTGTCGTCGACCAGGGCTCGCCGTCGGCGCTGATCGCCCGTTACGGTCGCGCCAACATGGAGGAGGTCTTTCTCGACATCGCGCGCGGCAGGATCGGTGAGCCGATCGTGGGCAGCGGCGCCGAAGAGATCACGACCTTCGGATGAATACGCTGACGACGATCGACCGCGATACCGGCACGGTCGCTTCGTTGCGCCGCGTGCGCGGCGTGCTGCGCCGGCACGCCTATCTGATCATCCGCTCGTGGACGCGCATCGTGTCGATGATGTACTACCCGACGGTCACGATGGTCGTCTGGGCATTCGTCACGCTCTATCTCGCGCCGACGAACAACTTCCTCCGCGACGCGCCCGGCTTTTTCATTTGCGCGGTCCTGCTGTGGGACGTGCTCTTCCGCGGACAGCTCGGCGTGTCGCTCACCTTCATCGAGGAGCTCTACGCGCGCAACCTCGGCAACCTTTTCGTTTCCCCCCTGACGCTGCCCGAATACATCGCGGGGCAGTTGACGATAAGCGTCGTGCGCGCGCTGATCGGCGTCGGCGGCGCCTGCCTGTTTGCGTATCTGCTGTTCCGGTTCTCGATCTTCTCGCTCGGCCTGCCGCTGATTGCGTTCTTCGCGAACCTCCTGGTGTTCGGTTGGGGCATCGGTCTCGCGATGTCGGGAATGATCATGCGCCTGGGCCTCGGCGCCGAAGAGCTCGCATGGGCGGCGATCTTCATCATGGCGCCGATTTCGGGCGTCTATTACCCGGTGAACGTACTGCCCGGCTGGATGCAGGCGATCGCCTGGGCGACGCCGTCGGCGCACGTGTTCGAGGGGATGCGCGCCGTGCTGCTGCAGCACGTATTCCTGTGGGGTGCGTTCTGGTCGGCCGCGGCGCTCAACATTGTCTATCTCGCGCTCGGCGCGGCGGTCTTTGCGTGGGCGGTGCGGTACGCACGCAACCACGGCACACTGCTGCAAATGGGCGAATAATCGCTTCGTCGTGGCCACGATTTCAGCGCAATACTCGGGTCGCTCGGGGAATGGCGCGACGTTCCATTCGCCGTCACGCTGCGCGCGCTCCTGACGACGCGCGAATCCCCCTTCAAGCCGTCGCATGGCGCGGATGAAGGTTCGGCCGGATCCCCGCTCGCGCGTCGTCAGACCCCTGCGACAAGCGACGTCGCAACACCGAAGCCGCCACCACCCGAGCCGCCACGGGTCGAAGCGCCGTCGGGTACCACCGAAGCCGCTCCGACTGAGCTGCCACCCGCCGAGCCAACCGTCGAATCTGCGCCGCGTGAAGAACCTCCAGTCCCGGGAGCGCTGCCGCGACTCGATCGCGGCGCACCCGAAGTCGTCGACAAGGCGGTCGTCCCCAACGCGGACCTCCCGCCGCAGGAGCCGCGGACCGAGACCCGTCCGCGTGTCGACCTCGAAGCGCCGCGCAAGGTCCTGCCGGAAACATCGCCGCCACTGCCTGCTCCCGCGCTGCGCGAGCCCGCTACGGTGACGCCGCCGCCCGCCGCGCTTCCGATGCCGAAAAAAGAGCCGGTGACGATCCCGAAGCTGGAAGCGCCTG
>WNFY01005146.1_pt1 | contig 14540 bp, 13 predicted proteins | sample 5400091 | NCBI WGS metagenome assembly WNFY01 (sample SAMN13153364, study PRJNA577476) | soil metagenome | isolation source: 60 cm soil or saprolite under grassland replicate 1 | place: USA:California | collected 2016-06-15 | reverse complement strand
TAAACCGGTTACCAGCTCTGCGCCTGCGTAGGCGTATGCCGCCACGGTCGGCAATACTCCAAATGCCGTAGCCAGCAACAGCACGCGAAGGGACACACCGACGAGCCCGGCAACGTAGTCGAGCACCGCAAACGGTCCGACCGGAACAAGGCGGAGGCGAAAAAGCAACCAGAAGTCCGACCGCTTCCGCAGGCGATCGAGCAAATGATGGCGTCCGAGCAGTCGACGCACGGATTCCTGACCGATGGACCGAGCCAAGGCGTGGGCGATTAGAGTAGCGGCCATTGCTCCCGACCAAGCCAATGCTGCGCCCCGGGCGGTGCCGAAAAGCGCGCCACCGATAATGGAGAGCACTGTAATCGGCAGTCCGAGCGCGGCGATCAGCGCATAAGCAAACACGTAAACGAGCCCGGCCGCTGGCGTGTGCCTCGCCTGCCGAACCAAGGCAACCAATTGCTCATGGCTGGCGAGCTCGAAATAGCCCAGGCGCCAGGCGAACGCGAGCGCCACGACCACGAGTGCGGGAAGTAGTGCGAGTCGCAACGCCACACGAATGCGGCTCACTGTCTTTCGATCAGTCTCGAGGGAGCCGGAAAGAGACGGAACCGGCCGGTACCGTACGCCGAGCTGATCGGCCTACCTCATTCCGAACATTCCGGGCATGGACGGCATTCCCATCCGCCCCCCGCCGGCCATCTTCTTCATCATCTTCTGCATCTCGCGGAACTGATCCAGCAACCGATTGACGTCGCTGATCGGACGCCCGGCGCCCTTGGCGATCCGCGCGCGCCGTGAGCCATTGATGATTCCGGGATTCTTGCGCTCCTCCGGCGTCATTGACAGCACGATCGCTTCCACGTGCTTCATCCGCTTGGGGTCCGCTTTCATCTGCTTCAGCGCCTTCGTGTTCACCCCCGGCAGCATTTTCAGAATTCCCTCGAGCGGCCCCATCTTCTGGATCTGGCGCATGCTGTTGAGGAAATCATTGAGGTCCATTCCTTCCTTGCGGACTTTCTTCTCGAGCCGCTTCGCCTCGGCCTCATCGAAGGAAGCCTGCGCTTTCTCGACCAGGGTGACGATGTCCCCCATCTGAAGAATGCGTCCGGCCATTCTCTCCGGATGGAATTCCTCGAGGGCATCGGGCTTCTCGCCAACACCGATGTACTTGATCGGCTTCTTCGTTACGCCGTAGATCGAGAGCGCCGCACCGCCACGCGCGTCGCCATCCATCTTGGTCAATACCACGCCAGTAATGTTGAGCGCCTGATCGAAACCCTGCGCGATCTTCACCGCGTCCTGCCCCGTCATCCCGTCAGCGACGAGCAGAATCTCCGACGGACGCAACGCCTCCTTGAGCATGCGTAGCTCCTGCATCATCGGCTCGTCGATCTGCAGGCGGCCGGCGGTGTCGATAATCACGACTCGGTCGCGCTCGCGTAAAGCTTCGGCGACTCCGGCACGCGCGATCTTCACGACATCGGTCGTCCCGCGATCAGCGTAGACTGGGATCGACAAGTCGCGTCCGAGTGTCTCCAGCTGATCGATGGCGGCGGGCCTGTACACATCTGCAGCGACGAGCCGAGCCGAGCGACCCTCGGCCTTCAGCTTTCTCGCCAGCTTGGCAGCTGTGGTCGTCTTACCGGATCCCTGCAGCCCGACCATCATCACAACAGAGGGTGGTACGGTGCCGAGCTTCAATCCCTCACGGCGTTCGCCAAGCATTGCGGCGAGCTCTTCGTGGACGATCTTGACTAGCTGCTGCCCGGGCGAGACCGTACTGAGCGCGTTGACACCGGTCGCTCTTTTTTCGACACGTTCGAGGAACTCGCGCGTCAATTGAAAGTTGACGTCGGCCTCCAGTAATACCCGACGAACTTCACGCAGCCCTTCCTTGATGTCGGCCTCGGTCAGAACACCGCGACCACGCAGGCGGGCGAACGTGGCTTCGAGCTTTTCGCTCAGGTCTTCGAACATAGCCTTTAAACTTAGGCGCCGTTAACTTCTGAAACAACTGAAGCAATACGTCGCTCTAGAGGAATTGAATGCCGCCTGCCCAGCGTAAAGACGACATCCTGCAATCCGACCTACCATCGACGCTGCCACTCATGGCGCTTCGATCGACGATCGTATACCCACTCGGCACCATTGCCGTGCAGATGGGCGCGCCCGAGAATCTTTCGCTGCTCAAGGCCAACGAGCAGGCGGGTCTGATCGTCGGGCTGGTGGTGGCAAGTGGCGATCACGACGATGTCCTCGACCCGGAGCGATTTGTTGGCCGGGTCGGCGTTGCAGCTCGGGTGCATGAGCGCATCAATCTGCCCGGTGAGACCGTGCAGATCACACTCCAGGGATTGCGCCGCCTCGTCGTCGAGGGAGTAGTACAGACCGAGCCCTTCCCAATTGTTCGGATCAAACCAGCAAAAGAGATCCCACCCGATCCAAGCGAAGTGGACGATCTCATCTCCCGCATCGTGACCGGCGCCGAAACGCTGGCCGAGCTGATCGAGCGAATTCCGGACGAAGTGCCGGCGATTCTCAAGATGAACATCTCGGATCCCGGACGTTTCGCGGATCTCGCCGCGACCAATCTCAACTTCAAGGTCTCGGACAAGGACGAGATCCTTCAACGCCTCAACATCGGCCAGCGCCTGAAATTCTTGCTGGGGCGGGTGGAGCGGGAAGTGGGACGCGCCCGCGTCGCCGAAGACGTCAAGCGACAGACAGAGATAAAAATCGAGCAGCACCAGCGCGAGTTTTATCTGCGCCAGCAGCTCCGTGCGATTCAATCGGAGCTCGGAGAGGGCGATCCGGGAGAGAAAGAAGCGATCGAGACTCTCAAGAAGCTCGAGGAAGCAAATCTCCCCGAGAAGGCGGCGCAGGAAGGGCGGCGCGAGATCGAGCGCATGCGCAATCTCTCACAAGCGTCGAGCGAGTATCAGGTCATTCGGACCTATCTCGACTGGATGCTCGCTCTTCCCTGGAACAAGCGATCCGTCACCGACGAGATCATCGACCTAAAGAAAGTCGAAGACTCGCTCGATAGCCGGCACTACGGACTGAAGGAGGCGAAGGAACGCATCACGGAGTATCTGGCGGTGCGAAAGCTTCGCGGGGGAGATCCGCATGGTCCGATTCTTTGTTTTGTCGGCCCTCCTGGAACTGGCAAGACGTCTCTAGGTGAAGCGATCGCCACGTCGATCACACGCGCGTTCTATCGCATCTCGGTTGGCGGAGTTCGCGACGAGGCCGAGATTCGCGGTCATCGCCGCACCTACGTTGGAGCGATGCCGGGTCTGATTCTGCAGTCGCTTCGTCGTGTGCAGGTGAGAGACGCGGTGCTGATGATCGACGAGATTGATAAAATGACATCGGGAGGTCCGTCGGGTGATCCGACAGCAGCGATGCTCGAGGTTCTCGATCCATCGCAGAACTCAAACTTCGTCGATCACTATCTCAACCTGCCGTTCGACCTTTCGAGCATTCTTTTCATCTGCACCGCGAATAATCTCTACGACATCCCGGCTCCCCTGCGCGACCGCATGGAAGTCATTCGCGTGCTCGGCTACACCGTAGAAGAGAAAGTCGAGATCGCGTGGCGCTATATGCTTCCGCGCCTCCTCGAGGAACACGGAATCAGCGACAAGGACATTCAATTCACCGACGAAGTGCTCGGGTTCATCTCGAATCGCTATTCTCGGGAAGCGGGACTCCGCAATTTCGAGCGTAACATCGCCGCGCTGATGCGCAAGCGCGCCCGTAAGAAGGCAGATGGTGAAGAGGGAGCGTGGGTCGTCGACAATCCGATGGTGACAGACATTCTCGGAAACCCGACTTACACGCTCGAGGATGCGGAGCAGGAGCCGGAGATCGGTGCAGTGACCGGAATGGCCTGGACCGCAACAGGCGGCGACCTGATGGTGATTGAGGCTCTAAGGATGCCGGGCCAGGGACGGCTCACGGTCACCGGTCAGCTTGGCGACGTAATGCGTGAGTCAGTTGACGCTGCGTACTCCTACGTTCGATCGCGCGCCCACACACTGGGCGTCGAGGACGTCGAGTTCAAGGAAGTGGATCTGCACGTTCACTTCCCCGCCGGCGCAATTCCAAAGGACGGACCAAGCGCCGGTGCAGCGGTCACGCTGGCGATCGCGAGCGTATTGAGCCGGCGCCCCGTCCGTCGTGACATTGCGCTCACCGGTGAAATGACGCTCCGCGGAAAAGTGCTGGAGATCGGTGGTGTCAAGGAAAAGGTGATGGCTGCGTATCGGGCCGGGCTCAGGCAGGCGATTCTCCCCAAGGCAAACCAGAAGGACTTGCGCGGCATTCCGGACGAGGTCGTGAACAGCATGACGTTCACGTTCGTTTCCACAATGGACGAGATCATTCACCTCGCGCTTCTGCCCAAACTTCCTGGGCATTACGCTGACGCGGCCGAGCCCCACGGAGATGTACCGGCGAAAAACGCGGTTGGCGATTCGACTACCGCGTCGATCAATCGCGCCGAGCCCGCAGGAGCAGTCACGAAGTAAGTGACCCCCAACAATCCCTGGGTACAGTTCGGCATCCAAGTATTCGTCGGCACCGTAGCGGGCGGGATCACCAATACCATCGCGGTGTGGATGCTGTTCAATCCGAAGCAACCGCGTTTCGGATTTCAGGGAGCGATACCAAAGAATCAGGCGAGACTGGCGAGAAGTCTCGGCCGCACCGTCGGGGAGCGGCTCCTCACACCGGGCGATCTACAAACTGAGCTCTCGCGTCCCGAGTTCCGCGAAGCATTCGAGGCGCGGCTCCGCGACGTCATCGCGATGATGCTAACCTCGCGCGATCCGCTGATCGACAAAGTGCCTCCAGCGGTCGTCACCGCACTCGAGGGGGCCACGACGTCTTACCTACCCGTCGCGATGACCAAACTCGGTGGCTTCCTCGGTCAGCCGGCGACGCGGGTGAAAGTCCGTGGCGCGCTGCACACCATGTTCAACCGCTTTGTCGATGACATGCGCTTTCACGAGCGCATCTTCGCGAAGCTGATGATGACCGAGAAGAAGTTCGATTCGGTGCTCGATGCGATCGAGAGGGACGGCGTCGAGCAAGTGGTCGGATTGCTGGAGGAACCAGAAGTCAGGGAGGAAATATCGAAGGCGATTCATGACGCGATTCTCGCTTATTTGCAGAAGCCAATCTCCGACATCATCGGCGATGTCGAAGCGCGAAAGGATCCCGACGCCCCGCGCCGTCTGGCAGCCTCGGCTGCCCCTGTGATCTGGGATTGGATCGACCAGCAGATTCCGGAGCTGGTGAAGAAGCTCGACGTTCAGTCGATGGTGGAGCGGAAGGTGATGGCTTTCAGTGTCGAGCGTGTCGAGGAGATTCTCCTGATGGTGATCGAGAAGGAGCTGCGTATGATCATCATCGCCGGTTACGTGCTGGGCGCTCTTGTGGGAGCTGTCTCCTATGTCGGTCAGAAGCTGCTTGGGCTATAGAAGCTACTGGCTCAGCGTAACCTGCGCGGGATTGATGATATTCGGATTCGCTCCCGCCGGAACGTCGGCGTAGATGACGACTGGTCGTCCCTGGATTTCCATCGTCGAGACCTGAATCGTTCTTCCTCCGCCTGAATACTTCTTGACGAGCTCGGTCGACCCGGTAGCGGCTTTCGTAGAGTAACGCGCTTCAACCGCTTGGCCGGCGAGATGAAAGAATTCGCCCCCTTCGACCGGCGAATCCCACACCGTCAGCCACACGATTCCCTGGCCCTGCGGCGTGTTCACGACCGCGTACCGATCGCCATCCCATCCGCTCGCGCCGCGTACGGCTTCGTTTTGATCGTTCAGCTGCTGGTAGAGAAATAGTCTCGTCTCGAACTCGCCCAGGTCATTCTCATAAACCTTCGTCGCGTTAGCGAGCGTGCCCAGCGTGACTCGCGTCGGATTGTCGCGAGTCCCGAAGAAAGCGGCCGGGTGGATTATCTGCTCCGTAGACACCGGCATGTCCTTGTAGATTATCGATCCCGATTTCCGCTCTTTATAATTTCGATAGAACTCGGCCCCGCTCAGATACGGGAAGATCAACGTTTCCTGTATCACCTTCGGGGCTGCCGCGAAAATCGGCATCGATGCCTGGTTCTCGCGTATCATCTCCCGAATGCGATCCCAACCGCCGGGAAGGTTGATCGCAATGTTCGACCCGCCAAGCATTATAGAGATCTGCTCGTAAACTGCCTGTCCCTCGAAAACCGACTGCGCAGCGGAAAGCCGGTCATTGTCATCGCGAATCTTCTGAACTGAATCGAGGCTGATGTACTGATCCTGCAATGCGTGCACGAGCTCGTGGTTGATCGTCATCGAAGCCATGTCCTTCGGAGCGCCGTCGACGACATAGAGCACTTTGGTGTGCGGATCGTAGTAACCGACGATCTGCTCCTCGAGCAGGCTGGTGAGAAATGGCTGCAGCTTGAGCGTATCGGGTATCATGCCGAACCGTTTGTAGGCCGCCTCCTGACCGCCGATGTCGTGTCTGGCGAGCGAGTCTGTGAACTGCTTGATCACGAAATCCCGCACCTGCTCCTTCGAGCGTGTTTCGACTTTTGGCGGCGTCTTGAATTTGAGCCCGACCGCCTTCTCGATCATCGGAACTGCTTCCGCGACTTCGGCAGCGTACGGACCTTCGTACTTCGGGTTTTGGCTCTCGCACGCGGATACGAGCGTGAGCAGTGGACCGGCGGCCAGGAAGAAACTTCGCTTAAGCAGAGCGCTCATTGCAGACATGTAAGAGGAATACGACGGACCGATCTCGAATAGCTCAGAGTCCGGAGATGCGCAGATACCAGGCGATGATGGCGTCTCCGCCAAGCAACGCGACCAGCGCTGCGGGCGCAAGAAAGACGCCGAACGGCAGCTCGCGCTTGCGCCATCCTCCCGACGCCTCGAGAGCGAGCTCCGTCTGACCCTTGTCGTCACCGAGTCCGCGCGCCGAGAGTGGATACACGATCCCTAGCAGAACGATCGGAGCGATGACTGCTGCAATGAAAATCGTGAGGAGCGCGCGCGTCGGGCCAACCGCCGCACCCACGACTGCCATCAGAGTCACATCCCCAAAACCCATCGCCGGTCGCTTCAACCAAACTTCGCCGAGCCAGCCGACAATCGAGACCGCGCCGGCGCCGACACACATGCCGAGGATCGCATCCCACGGACGAGCAAAAGGCTCTGATTCTCCGAGGTACAACGCTACAAACGACGTCAACAGCACGAAGAACAATCCGAAAACCGTGAAACCGTCGGGGATCAGAAAGTGTTTGGCGTCGGTGATCGAGATGCCGAGCAGAACGGTGGCGAAAACTGCAACACGGAAGGCAGTGAAGGTGATCCCCAACTGAAGGAACGCAGCGAGCCAGAGCAGGGCCACCAGCAGCTCGACGATTGGGTACTGAATCGAGATAGGCTGGTGACAATTGCTGCATCGACCACGCAGCATCAGCCAGCTCAGGATCGGAATGTTCTCACTCGCCTTAATCTGGTGGCCACACTTGGGACAGCGGGACCTCGGCCTTACCACTGACATGCCCTCAGGCCAACGACCGATGCAGACGTTGAGGAACGAGCCGAGGGCAGCTCCAATCGCGAACACGTATATGCCTTCAAGGATTTCAATCATGATCGAAGCTCGTAGAGAATGATTCCGGTCGCAACAGCGACGTTCAGAGATTCTACGTTGCGCGCGATCGGAAGCGAAACCGTTCGTTGCGCTTTCGCACGGATGGGTGCAGACAAGCCGGACCCTTCGTTCCCAACTGCGATCGCGAGTCGAGCAGGTGCGGCCGCCGCCTTGTCGAGCGTGCTACCCGCTGCATCGGTCGCCCACAAATCGATGTTTTTGCGGTGGAGAAAGCTGAGCACGTCGTCAAGTCCGGCATGAAAGGCGTTGTGGTGAAACTGGGCGCCCATGGAGCTACGAATAACTTTTGCATTCCACAGATCGACCGTGCCCGGCAGCGCAACGGTCGCTGTAGCGCCGAGTGCCGCCGCTGTGCGGACGATGGTGCCGGCGTTCCCTGGATCCTGCACGCCATCGAGCAGGATCAGCCGGCACACTTCCGGCAATTCGAGTGTATCAAGTGAGCGACCGGGAACTTCTCCGATCGCGATCACGCCCTGCGGTGACTCCGTCTCCGCCGCAGAGCGGAAATCCTTCTCGGAAACCTCCGCTACTTCGACGCGTGATTCGTCGAGCGACTTTCGCAGCGCCTGTCCTCGTGGCGCGTCGGAGAGTTGCGGAGCGACCAGAACGCCGCGGATTTTGAGTTCGGAGCGAAGCAACTCTTCGACCGAGCGGACGCCTTCGGCGACGAAGAGTGAGTGCTTCTCGCGAGCCTTTCTCCGCCTCAGATCGCGGGCAAGTGTAAGGAGTTTCACGCGCGGCTTGTGCAGGGCTCAGCTGGAATGGGACTTGCCTCCGCGTCTCTTTTGGAATCTCATCGTTGGAGCACCAATGAAGCGAGTCCTCGTAGGAATTGCGATCACCTGCTCCCTCGTTGCGTGCGGCATCTCGCAGCAGCAGGAAGTGCAGATGGGACAGGAATATGCGCAACAGATCAATGCGCAACTACCGATCATCCAGGATCCCGAGCTGAATCGTTACATCAACGTCCTCGGAGACTCGATCGCGCGCCTCACGAGGCGCCGTGATCTCGACTGGCACTTTTTCATCGTCGATGCCCAGGAGGTCAACGCTTTCGCGGTGCCTGGCGGTTTTATTTACGTGAATCGTGGACTCATCGAGCGTGCTGATCAGATGGACGAGTTGGCCGGGGTCCTGGGTCACGAAATCGGACACGTTCTGCGGCGCCATACGATCAAGCAGATGGAGAAAGCGCAGGGCGCCAACATTGGCGTCACGCTCGCGTGCATCCTGACCAGCATCTGCAACAGCCAGATCGCCGGCGCGGCCATCAACGTCGCGGGCGGCGCCGTCTTCGCGCGGTTCAGTCGGCAGGACGAAGCGGAAGCGGACGCCGAGGGATTCGACAACGTTGTTCGCGCGGGAATCAGTCCAGTAGGGATGGTGACGATGTTCCAGAAGCTCCTCGCCGAGCGCAGAACCAGGCCCGGCGCAGTGGAATCGTGGTTCATCACACACCCGCTCGAAGAGGACCGCATACAAGCGATTCAGGCCAAAATCAACCAGCTTCCACCCAGCACGTTGGCTTCCCTCGGCAGTGACACGCGCAACTTCCACTCGTTCAAGGCGCGAATTCAGTCGCTGCCGCCGTCACCGCCGCCGCGACAGATCCAGTAATTCCTCTCACATGTGCGTCGATGATGCGTCGTGATGCTTCACGGCGCATCTTTCGTTAATGCGGATAGCGCTGACAATTGCGGGCTCCGACTCCGGCGGCGGTGCCGGCATCCAGGCGGATCTGAAGACGTTTCAGCGATTCGGCATCTTCGGAACTTCAGCGATTACCGCGATCACGGCTCAGAACACCCGCGGCGTGAGCAGGTGGGAAGCTCTGTCGCCTGATCTCGTGAGAGCGCAAATCGATTCGGTCGTTGAGGATCTTGTTCCGAGTGCATTCAAGACCGGAATGCTGGCCAATGCGGGCATCGCGTCGAGCGTTGCCGCCGCGATTCGTGCCCACTCGCTGCAGAACTACGTACTCGATCCCGTGATGGTCGCGACGTCGGGTGATGTCTTGTTCGAGCAGGATACTATCGACGTGATCAGGCGCGACCTCATCCCGCAGGCGTCGCTCGTTACACCAAATCTCCACGAAGCAGCAATTCTCACCGGCGAGGAGATCGTCGACGAAGATGGAATGTCGCACGCGGCAGAGACACTGGTGAAGGACATGGGAGCCCAGGCGGTGCTCATCAAGGGCGGCCATCTGGATTCGGGGGACAGAGTCGTCGACATACTTTATGATGGAGACCTACGCGCTTTTCGCGGGCGCCGGCTCGACACGACTAACACTCACGGGACCGGCTGCACCCTATCAGCGGCGATCACCGCCCAACTGGCGAAGGGAGAATCGCTGCATGCAGCCGTGCGTCGTTCGATCGATTACGTCCACAACGCGATCGCCAGCGCGCCCGGCCTGGGATCGGGTCGCGGGCCACTTAATCATCTCGCGGACGATAGCTGAGGACGATCGTCTAACCTCTTACCTGACCGCGGCCAATTGCGGCGCGGCAGAGCGGGAAAGAAACTCGGTTACCAGCGATTCGAACGTTGCACTCACCCGATTGGTGGTCTCCAGCACTTCGGCGTGACTGAGCGCGGCACCAGTAACGCCCGCCGCCGCGTTGGTGATGCAACTCACGCCCGCAACACGCATTCGCAGCGCTCTGGCGACGATCACTTCCGGCACCGTCGACATTCCTACCGCGTCGGCGCCGAGCAACCTCAACATCTTCACCTCGCTCGGCGTCTCGTACGAAGGACCTAGCAAACCCGCGTACACGCCCTCGCGCAGAATTATTCCGAGTCTTTCCGCGGTCGTGCGTAGAATTCGCCGAAATCCAGGGTCGTACGCGTCAGTCATGTCCGGGAAGCGGAGGTCGCTGTCCTGGTGTTCACCAACGAGGGGGTTTGTGCCCATGAGATTCAGGTGATCAGAAATCATCATCAGATCACCGACCGCCAGCTTGGGAGAGATTCCACCAGCTGCGTTCGAGACAAAGAGCTCGTGCGCTCCGAGCGCGTGAAACACGCGCACGGGAAAGGCTGCAAGGGCCGCCGGGTGGCCCTCGTAGACGTGGAACCGACCGCTCAATGCTATTACTTCGCGGCCTCCGAGTGCGCCGACTATAACGTCGCCCTCGTGTCCGACAACGGTCGCCTCAGGAAAGCCCGGGATGTCGGCGAACGGAATGCGCACCGCATCGTCGATCGTCTTGGAGAGACCGCCGAGTCCGGATCCAAGCACGATCCCAATCGTCGGGTGCCGCGAGCCGACACGCTCATTAATTGCCGCCGCCGCTCTACTGGCCGCTTCGGCTGAATACTTGATGCTCACTTTTCCGGCTCAACCAGTTGATCAATCGTGTCAGAAACTTCCTCGATCAACATCAGGCGCTCCTCCCATGGAAGAAATGCGCTCTCGAAGCCGTTCAGCGCAATACCCGCCAACTCTTCTACGGTGAATCCGAGGTGCTCCGCCGCGTAAACGTATTCGTCGGTGAGGGTCGTCCCGCTCATTAGCCGGTTATCGGTATTCAGCGTCACGTTGAGACCCCGGTCGAAGTATTCGCGGATCGGATGCGTCGCGTAGGAGTCCGTGACGCGCGTTTGCACGTTGCTCGTTAGGCAGACCTCGAGCGCAATCCGCCGATCGTTGACGTATTGAGTCAAATCGGGATCTTCGATGAGCCTCGTTCCGTGACCGATTCGATTGGCGCCGCAGACGTGTACCGCCTGGCGAACTGATTCAGGGCCGTCGCCTTCGCCGGCGTGAACAGTAACGGCGAGATTGTGCTCGCGCGCGTACCTGAACGCCTCGGCGTGCCGCGCGGCGGGATGGCCCTTCTCCCCGCCGGCAAGGTCGAATCCCACTACGCCTTCGTTCTTGAATTCGACTGCAAGCTTTGCCATCTCGAGCGAGTTTTCAGGCGGGAACTGTCGCAAGCCGCAAACAATGAATCTCGCTGTGATTCCGAAATCTTTCTCCGCCCGGCGAAGGCCGCGGAGGGGCGCTTCGATCGCCTCGACGAGCGTGATTCCTTGCACCACGTTCAGGATCATGAATTCCGCCAGCTCCTCGGGCGTGTGCTTCGGGAGCTGAATCCTGTGCTCTCGCGCCAGCTCCACGAGTGTTGCTGGGCGTACTGAGCCATCCAGATGGCAATGCAGCTCCGCTTTCGGAAGCTGGCGGAGCTTATTAGAGAAAATCGAGAGCGGCATTACAGTGAGTCGTAGTCCGAGTCGTCACCGACGGTTTGTCGAGCGCGAACGATGCGAAAAATCGCCCCGTTGTGCACGAGCGTGTCGTTGGCAGTCTGGATTCCTCGGCTGTCGGTAATCATCCGCTCGCCGCTCCTGATCGCGGCCGCCTGCGTTTCATCCCAGACTGCCACTGCCTCGAGAGCGGTTGCTGTGGGCTCGACATCAAGCGGCTTCCCGTTGATGTAGATCCGAACGGCTTCGCTCATGGTGAGACTGGAGCGATTCGAACTTCGGTCGAGCCCGTAATCGGTGATGGCAGTGACCTGATGTAGTCGATGAGCGCGTCCAGGTCGACGATGTTCAGGGGTCGCGTAGCCGTCGCTCGCCCGCCGGCGTTGTACCCTTCCCCGCCAGTCGCCAGGAAGTCATTGACGATCACGTTGTACGTCTTCGTGTCGGAGAGTGGCGCGCCGTCCGCCGTGTTCACCGAGACGAGCCGCGATCCCGCAGGCCTGAGCGGATCATATCTGATTCTGAGACCGCTTACATGGTCGTCCACAGTTTTTTTGGCAAGCATGGTCTCGAGCAATCCACGTAGCTGCGCCCCGGTCATCGTCAGAGAGTAAAGCGTGTTCCCGAATGGCTGAATCTCAAACAGCGATCCGTAGGTTGCTTCGCCCGCACGAAGGTCGGTGCGGATTCCACCGTTGTTCATGATTGCGACATCCCCTTTCCCCGCCCAGCGCTGCGCGTCGGCGATGAGGTTCCCAAGGGCGTATTGCGAGCCCTGACGCGCGAGCGTAACTGGAATCGTCGCCACGTGACGATTTACGAGCGATGAAACCCGCGCCACTGCCCGACTGACAATCGAGTCGATCGCGGGGACGGGCTGCATCGTATCTACAGCAAGCTCCCGCACGTCGTGTCGAACTTGCAGCTTCGCGTCGGGTCTCAGCGGTAGATCGAGAACATCGATAGCGCGCCCGCTCGAGCGCGCCTGCACGATCGGAGTCCCTTTCACTTCCGTATTTACGAGAGTGTGGGTGTGGCCACTTATGACGACGTCGACTTTGGTCGTCAGCTTGCGAGCGAAGTCGATGATCTCGCCGCCACACTCGGTTGCTCCGTCTCTTCCGCAATTCGCGCCGGCGTGAGCAATTACGACAATGAAGTCGGCGCCGCGTTTTCTCAGCGCGGTTCCGATGCTGTCTACAATGGGAGCGGGATCGTCGAAACGAAGTCCGACAACGTTAGCGGCACGGGTAGTAGTCGGAGTCGTTACAGTCGATATGCCGATTATTCCTATCTTCGTGGCGCCGCGCTTCACGATAGTGTCGTTGGGAATCCATTTCACGTCGCGTCCGTCGGTGTAGCGAACGTTGGCGCCGAAGATCCCGAACTTCGCCTGCCGCATCCTGGCGCGCAGCGTGTCAGTTCCCCAGTCGAACTCATGGTTGCCGAGGGCGGATGCAGCGTAGACTCCGTTCGCGTCCGGACGCGGCTCCAGCGCCCCGTGAAAGTCGTTCGTGGCGATGATGCGGAGGAATCGCGTTCCGGTCGGAAACGCCGGATTTCCCTGAAGCGGGTCGCCGCCGTCGAGCAGGATTACTCGTCCCGGATTAGCAGCGCGCACCGACGAACGCGGTAATTGCCCAGGAGCGCACGCCAGGAACATGAGCACCAGAAGGCCGAGCGCGGGCGCAGTCATTCCATCCCTGAAAAGCCGTTTTCGCCGCATGAATTGCAAAGCTAGCGGCACGGAGTAGGGCGAGGGAGTGCAACGTTATCGTCACATGTTCGTGACAGACGTCGAGTTGACGCGACCTCGCCACCTCAGACAACTTCCAGACGTGACTGAACCGAGCGCTGCTGCGGAGCGCGTCCTCGTCGTCGACGACGAGCCCGACATCGTTGCGCTCGTGGCCTATCACTTGGCTAAATCTGGCTATTCTGTCTCGACCGCAACCAGCGGGACTGAAGGTCTTGCGGTAGCCAGACGCGATAAACCCGCGATAATCGTTCTCGATCTGATGCTCCCCGGGTTGTCCGGCCTGGAAGTGATGGAGGAGTTAAGAGCCGACGTCGCAACTTCCGGGATCGCAGTGCTGATGCTCACAGCGCGTCGCGAGGAGAGCGACCGGATTAAGGGCTTGACGCTAGGCGCCGACGATTATCTGACCAAGCCGTTCAGTCCGCAGGAGCTGGTGCTGCGTGTCGGCGCTATCCTTCGGCGCGTCAAGTCGGGACGCGACGAGTCCCACGATGTAAAGCAGTTAGGGCCCCTCAGGATCGACAGCGCGGCGCATCGTGTCACTGTCGACGGGCGCGAAGTCGATCTGACTCCGACTGAGTTCAAGCTTCTCTTGCTGCTCGCCGAGCGTAAAGGCAGAGTCCAACCGCGCAATCTGTTGCTCGAGATCGTCTGGGACGCGGCTCCCGACATTCAGACCCGCACCGTAGACATGCACGTGCAGCGTCTTCGCGCCAAACTCGGTCCAGCTGGCGAACTGATCGAAACCGTTCGCGGTTTCGGCTACCGTATTCGAAACGTCAGCGAACGCTCGTGAGGCTCGCGCACCGGCTGCTTCTTCAGTCGCTCGCGATCGTAGCGGTATTGGTGGTCTCGGTTGTCGTCATCATCGACAACCAGCTTTACT
>WNFY01003565.1_pt1 | contig 14543 bp, 11 predicted proteins | sample 5400091 | NCBI WGS metagenome assembly WNFY01 (sample SAMN13153364, study PRJNA577476) | soil metagenome | isolation source: 60 cm soil or saprolite under grassland replicate 1 | place: USA:California | collected 2016-06-15 | reverse complement strand
TCGGGCTGGGGCTGTGGCTCGCGCTGCTCCTCAACCGCCACCTGCCCTTCAAGGCTTTCATCCGCGCGGTGGTGCTGCTGCCCTTCATCGTGCCGACCGCGCTCTCGGCGATCGCCTTCTGGTGGATCTACGACGCGCAGTTCTCGGTGGTGTCGTGGGCCTTGACGAGGATGGGGCTCATCCACGGCTATATCGATTTTCTCGGCGAGCCCTGGACGGCGCGCTTCTCCACCATCGCCGCGAACATCTGGCGCGGCGTGCCCTTCGTCGCGATCTGCCTGCTTGCCGGCCTGCAGACCATCGCGCCCTCGCTCTACGAGGCCGCGGCGCTCGACGGCGCGACCGAGTGGCAGAAATTCCGGCACGTGACGCTGCCGATGCTCACGCCGATCATCGCGGTCGTGATGACCTTCAGCGTGCTCTTCACGTTTACCGACTTCCAGCTCATCTACGTGCTGACGCGCGGCGGACCGCTCAATGCCACGCACCTGATGGCGACGCTCTCCTTCCAGCGCGCGATCCCGGGCGGAAACTTGGGCGAAGGCGCGGCGCTCGCCATGGCGATGGTGCCCTTCCTGCTCGCGGCGATCCTCTTCTCCTACTTCGGCCTGCAGCGCCGGGCCTGGCAGCAGGGCGGCGGGGACAAGTGACGATCACGACGACAGTCGGTGATCGTCATCCCCGCGTAAGCGGGGATCCAGTATTCGTACATCGCCTGGACTCCCGCTTGCGCGGGAGTGACGAAGCGACATGACCCCGCGCACCGAAGACTCCGGCGGGATGGAGTACCTCGAATCGCTGCCGCGGCGCTGGGCGACGCTGTACCTGCCGCTGCTCTGTTTTCTCTTCGTGCTGCTCTTCCCGTTCTACTGGATGGCGATGACCTCGTTCAAGCCGGACGCCGAGCTGATGAGCCGGGAAGCCAATCCCTTCTGGATCCACCATCCGACTTTCGCGCATTTCGAGAAGCTGCTCCTGCACACCTCCTACCCGGAATGGATGTGGAACACCATCGTCGTCTCGGCCGTCTCGACTTTCGCCTCGCTCGCCGCGAGCGTGTTCGCCGCCTACGCGATCGAGCGGCTGCGCTTCCGCGGCGCAAAGGGCACCGGCATGGCGATCTTCCTCGCCTACCTCGTGCCGCCCTCGATCCTCTTCATCCCGCTCGCCACCGTCGTGTTCCAGATCGGGATCTTCGACACGCGCTGGGCGCTGATCCTCACCTACCCCACGTTCCTGATCCCGTTCTGCACCTGGCTCCTGATGGGCTACTTCCGCACCATCCCCTACGAGCTGGAGGAGTGCGCCCTGATCGACGGCGCGACGCGCTGGCAGATCCTCACCAAGATCATCCTGCCGCTCGCGGTGCCGGGATTGATCTCGGCGGGAATCTTCGCCTTCACCCTGTCGTGGAACGAGTTCATCTACGCGCTCACCTTCGTGTCCTCGTCGGAAGTGAAGACCGTGCCGGTGGGCGTGGTCACCGAGCTCGTCGAAGGCGACGTCTATCACTGGGGCGCGCTGATGGCGGGGGCGCTGCTCGGCTCGCTGCCGGTTGCGATCCTGTATTCGTTCTTCGTCGAGTATTACGTATCGGGCATGACGGGAGCGGTCAAAGAATGAATCAGCTCGATTTCAAAGGCCGCACCGCCGTCATCACCGGCGGACTGCAGGGCATAGGCGCGGCGATCGCGAAGCGCCTTGAAGTCTCCGGTGCAACCGTTCGCGTCTGGGACGTCGCCGCAAGGGCCGGCGCGGTCGATGTCTCGGATGCGGGCGCGGTCGAGCGCGCGGCGGCAAAGGCGCTCGCCGACCTCGGCAAGATCGACGTGCTCGTCAACAACGCCGGCATCGCGGGCCTGAACCTGCCGACGACCGAATACCCGGTCGAGGAATGGGAGCGCGTGCTGAAGACAAACCTCGGCAGCCAGTTCCTGTGCTGCCGCGCGGTCGCGCCGCACATGGTGGGGCGCAAGTACGGGCGCATCGTCAACATCGCCTCGATCGCGGGGAAGGAGGGCAATCCCAACGCGGCCGCCTACAGCGCCTCGAAGGCCGGCGTGATCGCGCTCACCAAGTCGCTCGGGAAGGAACTGGCGCAGACGGGAGTGCTCGTCAACTGCGTCACGCCCGCGGCGGCCAAGACGGCGATCTTCGACCAGATGACCCCGGAGCACATCGACTATATGCTCTCCAAGATTCCGATGAACCGCTTTGTCACGGTGGACGAGATCGCCGCATTGGTATGCTGGCTCGCCTCCGAGGACTGCACGTTCTCGACCGGCGCAGTGTTCGATATCTCGGGCGGGCGCGCCACCTACTGACATGGCCAGGAAAAATCACGAGCTTCGCAGCGTCAAATGGTTCGGCCGCGACGACATCTACGGCTTCATCTACCGCAGCTGGGTGAAGAACCGCGGCGTGCCGCAGGACCAGTTCGACGGCCGCCCCGTGATCGGAATCTGCAACACCTGGTCGGAGCTCACGCCCTGCAATACGCACTTCCGCACGCTCGCCGAGCACGTGCGGAACGGCATCCTCGAGTCGGGGGGCTTCCCGATGGAATTCCCGGTGATGTCGCTCGGCGAGACGCTGCTCCGCCCCACCGCGATGCTCTATCGCAATCTCGCCAGCATGGACGTCGAGGAATCGATCCGCGGCAATCCGCTGGACGGCGTGGTGCTCCTTATGGGCTGCGATAAAACGACCCCATCGCTCCTTATGGGCGCGGCGAGCGTGGATATCCCGGCGATCGGCGTCTCGGGCGGCCCGATGCTCTCGGGCAAGTACCGCGGCCAGGACATCGGCTCGGGCACCAACGTCTGGTCGATGTCGGAAGACCTGCGCGCCGGGAAGATCGCGATCGAGGAATTCCACGAGGCCGAATCCTGCATGCACCGCTCGCACGGCCATTGCATGACCATGGGCACCGCCTCCACCATGGCCTCGATGGTGGAAGCGCTCGGCGTCGGCATGCCCGGCAATGCGGCGATTCCGGCGGTTGACGCGCGCAGGAACGTGCTCGCGCGCATGGCCGGCCGGCGCGCGGTCGAGATGGTGAAGGAGAACCTGACGCTCTCGAAGATCCTCACCCGCGAGGCCTTCGAGAACGCGATCCGGGTCAACGCCGCGATCGGCGGCTCGACCAACGCCGTCATCCATCTCATCGCGATCGCGCGGCGCATCGGCGTCGACCTCGCGCTCGAGGACTTCGACCGCCTGGGCCGTGACATGCATTGCCTCGCGAACCTCATGCCCTCGGGGAAATACCTGATGGAGGATTTCTACTACGCGGGCGGTGTGCCCGCCGTGATCCGCGAGCTGGGCGAGAACGACCTGCTGAACCGCGACGCACTCACCGCGAACGGCAAGACGATCTGGGAGAACAACAAGGACGCGCCCTGCTGGAACCGCGACGTGATCTTCTCATTCGAGAAACCGTTCAAGAAGAATTCGGGCATCGCGGTGCTGCGCGGCAACCTGTGCCCCGACGGCGCGATCATCAAGCCCTCGGCGGCGACGCCCGCACTGATGAAGCACAAAGGTCGCGCCGTGGTATTCGAAAGCATCGAGGACTTCCACAAGCGCATCGACGATCCCAAGCTCGACATCGACGAGAGCTCCGTCATGATGCTGAAGAACTGCGGGCCGAAGGGCTATCCGGGCATGGCCGAGGTCGGCAATATGCCGCTGCCGCCCAAGCTCCTGAAAAAAGGCGTCACCGACATGCTGCGCGTGTCGGACGCGCGCATGAGCGGCACCGCCTACGGCACGGTGGTGCTGCACGTCGCGCCGGAATCCGCGGCGGGCGGCGCGCTCGCGCTGGTCGAGAACGGCGACGAGATCGAGCTCGACGTCGCGAAGCGAAGGCTCGAGCTGCTCGTTCCGGAGGAGGAACTCGCGCAAAGGCGCAGAAAATGGAAAGAACCCGAGCCGCCCCTGGAGCGCGGCTACTGGCGCCTGTATTTCGATCACGTGCTGCAGGCGAACGAGGGCGCGGATCTCGACTTTCTCGTGGGCAAGAGCGGCGCCTTCGTGCCGCGCGACAACCACTAGTGCCGTTCCAACTGTCCCGAGCCAAGATTCCGGTAACTCACCTGAAGCCAATGCCGATGGCTGCTTCGGAGCGGTCGGTCGGCTGACCTTCCGGAAAAGCCGTTAAATGGTTTTTGGCAAAGATATGCGGGGCGTTGGCTCAGTCCTACGGGAGTTCCCTTACAGATGCTATCCGCCGTCAGCGCCGGGCGGCTGCAAACCGAGCTTGACGAGTTGCTGCCTTTGCCAGTCGCGATAGCCGTTAGGCTCACGCCAGAAAACGTTCCAAGCCTCGGTAAGTGTGCCTCCGATCTTCGCCGGATTCGCCGCGCTGGCGGCCGGGCATCCGACCTTCGCTATAGCAGCACTTGCGGCCGCGGCGATATCCACGAGCAGGTTGTTCGGGAAACATCGCCGGTATTCAGGCGTTGAAACAGACCCGCCAAGGTTCATGAGCGACTGCCATTTTTGCGCAATGGCCGCAGCGTCGTCGCTCCATTCCGTGAGCTTGAGTACCTCTCTCAAGATCTCGAATCGCGCAGCATCCGCGGGGTGGGTTGATTGGCCTCCCAGAGGAACACCATAGGGATCGACTCCCCGTTTCGCCGTCAGGTGAAAATGAGCCCAAACATAGGCCGGGCCGAGCACGTATGCCGCGAACGCATCGCAGAAGAATTCAACTAGCCAGGACCGCCAGGACTGCCGCCAACCTTCGAGATACAGCCGAAAAGACTGTGGCGACTGCCGCCGCACGCTTTCCGCTTGGATTTCGGAGTGGATATACGTTTGAGCTTGATTCCAGCACGAGAGGAAAGCTCGACGCAACGGCTCGAGTTGAGGGTCGTTGTCCTCCAGAAGCAGCGGGTGCGCCAGCTCGTGATACAAGTCCGGCAGGTGCAGAAGCGACGCATTTTCTGCAGGTGGGATTAGAAGAAGCCCGAGCGCCGGATAGATTCGGTAGTACTCCCTCGATTGACATGCGGCCACTGGACTGGGCAGCGGATATTTGATCTCGTCGGCAATAGCATTAACGAGGTCGTTCGCGCGATTGTCCGCATCGTTCCAGCGTTCCAATACCTGGACTACAGTGTACTCAAGCTCGTCAAGAATGCCTACAAGAGTGCGAAATTCGCGGTACCGAGACGAGGCGGCCGCCGACTGTCGCCATTTGGGGTCGTCTCGCAGGACTCGCGAACGCGAGGCAGCATAGTCCAGATGCTCTCGGCACGTTTTTATCAGGGCATCATTCGAACGCCCCTGCTTTGGACGCACTCGTCCTTTCAGATAGCGAATGCGCTCTTCGAGATCCCGAAGCGCGCCATCTAGATACGCCTCCATCAGCGCATAGATTGTATTCGACTCGCAGCCCGGGCGCGCTCCATCTCAAGCAATCGAGCAAGCGATTCAAGCCGCTGCCTGGTCTCACTTCCCAACGAACATTGAGACAGGTCGTGGATGATCGGTTCCCAGGAGGCGAACGCGGAATCCTGATGACCATGCAATAACTCAGAGAGATAAAGGCTACGTAGCGAGCTCGCAGGCTTCGTTGTCGCGGCCATAAGGGCCTCGGCCAGAGCGCGGCAGGAATTGCGGAACTCCTCGCTGCGCTCCGCCGTTGAGCCGACCAGAACTGTGTCCACAAGTTCTCCAAGCGTGCGCAGCCGCTGAATGTCGGAGCTGTAAAGGCCAACGTCACTCATTCGAAACCTCCTTTTGCCTCCGCGTATTCGCCGAATTGCAGCACATCTTCGTCGTACTCTGCGGCTTCGTCGGCGAGGAATCGGTCGGCAAGTTTGAGCGTTACGGGATAGCGGGAGCAGTCTTCTGGGCGGCTCCAGGCGAGCGTGGACAGCCGGAATACGTCCTCCGCGCACATTTCGATCGGCAGCGTCCCATAAGCCCGGAACACTTGAAGCGGGCTTGGAGTGCCCGGATGGGCAAATGGCGCTCCGGTGGTACATACGAACGCCTCTTCAGCGCTCGCTATCCAAGCCGTGCCAATTTGTGGACGCTGAACCGATGCGCCATTTACTCCGGGACTCGGCTGAAACAGGCGCAGTGGAATGCTCGACCGTTTATGTAGCTCAAGTACCGTCAGCGCGCACTCTTCAGGCAGCAGATTATCTGCCTTCAGAGCCTCAAGCGCGCGCCGCGCGCCGGAAATCTCGCTGCTCCACGCACGCCCGTCGCGATGCAGCACCACGCTCCGAATCGCGGCAGAGGATCGCCGGATTTCTTCTGCGAGGAGATCCTGAAGGTATTTTTGCAATTGCCGTTCGTTGAGCTTCTCCTTTTGCTTGGAGACGTGCACCTTTGACGTTATCCGGCTCCCGAATTCGCCGACCGCGAGCAGGCAGCATGCGTTGTTCTTGATGTCTATGCCGATCGTCAGGTCGGCATGGAGCCGCTGCGCGAGACCGAATGGCCAGTTTTGATTGGTCAGCAAGATCTTGTTAAGCGCAACATTTCGGAAATAGCCTGACGCTTTGAACCGCTGGTCCGCCCGTATCCTATAGACTCTCGTTCCATCGCCTTGCTGCTGCGGTTCGTAAAACCCGGCGGCGGTGTCGTAGTGCACGACGCTAGAAACGATATCTGCCTTGGCAAAGAAGCGGCGCAGCACGAACGCTGCAAGAGGGTCGTCGGAATCATCGCGCCCACGACAGCGATGCACCATGACGACGGCGTATCCTGGCTTCCGCTGTACACCAAACAGATCCGTCAGCGCTCTGGCCTGCGCGACGAAGGTCCTTGGGCCGGTGTCGTCATAGACGATCACTTCCGGCTCGTATCCGCCTGTTGGATGGAGCTTGTGGACCGCGGCGCGGAGATCGTCGGCATACGCGGCGCCGAAGCTGGCTTGCGCCGTCTTTGGGATAGCGAGGTACTGTCTCGCTAGGGGTGTCGTGACTAGGAGACCTGCCTTGGGGCTGCTTAGAAGCTCGATGCGCTGCCTTCCGAGCTCCCGAAGATTTGCTCGCCGGGCATTTGCGCTGCCTTGGACGGACAGGATCGCGTTATTTCCGAACCTGAGATCCGGAATGGGAATCATGCGGACGGCATCCGTTTCTGGTCGCTCGCTGATGCTCAGGACCGCGCCGCCAATCTCTATTCTTCCCGCAAGATTCTGTGCGACGAATTTCCTGCTCCAGTCGAAACGGTCCTGCGTCTGGGGAATCGTTGCTTGGCCCAGTCTCGTACGCCTAACGTCTTCCGTATCTCGGACGGGAAAGCAAAGCTGTGCAGGCGCAGAGCGCTCTTCGCCACGCTGGTTTCTGTAGACCACGACGCTGCCGTTCCTTTTGAGCGCCGCGATCTCCGCCGAGACCGGCTTGCGCACGTTGTCCAGGATCCAGTTGTATAGCGTTGTGTGCTTGTTGCCCTGGCGGATGGGATGCGTTGACAGGTCGTGCCTACTCAGCATCTCGATTCTGATCTCGTACCAAGTGTCGCCCAGGCGGTAGATGCACCGTTGCCCTTTCCAGCGGTCATCGAATGTCTCCCGAGACATGTTCAACGGCAGCGACTTGACGGAGAGCAGCCGCGACGTCTTGTCGACGCAAATACCGATCGCCCCATCCCGCAATACCACGGGACGCACCCGTGTCCCGATATATAAACCCGTGTCGCGCTCGGTCAATGCAGGTACGCGCTCGAAAAAAGCTTGTCCCCTGCCCGGCTGCCAAAGCGTCTGCTGCCCGATCAGGTGCTGCTCAATGAGAAATCGAACGATGCGCAGCCTGATCGGGTCGTACTCCGAGGACTTGGTGAAGTCGATATGTACGACATCACGCCGCGGCCGCAAAGAAACGATCCGTGTCCCGAGGTCGCGAGTAGTCGGGATGGGCGTGCCGTCCGGATAAACGATCACGGGACCATCGGACAGGTGCAGAAAAGTGATCGGCCTTCCAAGTGTCCTCGAAAGTCCCGTCAGGCGATCGGCGCTCGTGTGGAAGTCGTGCTGTTCGCGGTCCAGTCCAATGACGTCGGCCAATCGATACGGGGCGCTCAGCGATTCGAGACCTGAAACGCGAAACACGTTCAACAAATGCTTGCTCATGATGCGCCTTCCTTGCATATGCGCCGAAAGCCGCACCGAGGGCACATTTCCGGCCAGTTCGTGACCGGAAATTCGTCGGCGCGCATGTCGTCCTCGGACTTGTCGCCACAGGCAAGCTCGATCAGCTCGCCGCTTTCAAACAGGTCGTCGAGCATTTCATCGACGTCTTGCTCATTTACGGAATAATCGTGAATCTCGCCGTTGATGAGTTGGACTTCCGTCGATTCAAACTGAGAAAGGGGTGTTCCCTTCGGGTCCCACGCAAAGTAGCTCTGCGGCTGGCCGCGATGCAGCGCGCATGCGTAAACCGTCAACTGTGATTTCGCTGCGCGCAGCCCGAAGGAATGCACCTTCCAGTCCACGATCCGAATCGTGCGATTCCGCCGAAACGCGATGACGTCTGGACTCGCCGCAACCTTGACGTCGTTGATGTCGAAGAACAGCCGCGGCTGCACTATCACGTTTGCCGATCGCAGGTCAGCGAACAACTCCTGCATTCCTAATGCATTCCGAAGCGAGGTCTCGACGTCATTCCACGCCAAGTCGAACGCGGCGCCATCAGGCGTGTTTCCGAGCTCGACATCCAGAAGGGCTGCAAACGCGTCCGGATTCGAAGAGACCTTCATACCGCCTTCTCGCACCCGATGGGCGGTCGCGAATGCGCGTTGAATATCGAACAGGCGGCGGGCCTCCCTCAATAGCGAATCGAGCGATGGGAGGGAACGCTTCCGAAGCTCAGGCAGCAAGTACGTCGAGATCACCCGATCGACGAGCGATCCGCGCCACGCGCTCAGCGACTGCAGCTTGGACAGAACGTACGCCTCCCGGCGCAGGGGGTCCTTCTTTGCAAGGGCGTTCGCGCAAACGTTCTTGAAAAACCACTGCCGCTGACATCGCCGAAACTGCTGAACCTCGCTGTAAGAGATCATCACGATCCAGTCAACCGCGCCGACGGCCTCGCAAGAAAGCAAGGTATTCTGAGAGCTGGCTTGCCTCATCTGTAGTGATAGGACCTAATCGACTCAGAACCCCCTCCGTCCTGCGTCGTCCCAGTTTGGGTGACGGATACCCGGCAAGATCCATCATCTCCGCGTAGTCGACCTGATAAAGCTCCGCCAGCTTGAAAAGGACGTTGGGCGAAGGTCCTTTTATTCGCCCCGATTCCAACTGGCTCAGGTATGGGTTGGAAATGCCCGTAGAGCGCTCGACATCGCGAAGGCTTAAGGCTTTAGCATCGCGCGCTGCACGCAGGAAACGACCGAGTGTTTGATCCGCCATGGTGCTAAGTATATCAAGCACGCTAAACATGTCAAGCGGTATGGCCACGCCGGGCCTTGCCTCAATCAATGCCCTGATCGTGGCTCAAGAGCCAACCGCTGTGCCTAGTCTCCTCATCCGTATCGCGCCCGTCGGACTGGATGGGTCGCTACCACGCGATCGGATACAGCGGTCGCCGCTCGGCAAAGGGTTCCTGTTCGAGTTCATCCGAGCACACTACACCCACAAGAACGCAAAGCAGGCGCTGCGAGACCCTTGCTTCGCCATCACAATTGACTATCGTCCTTGTTCCAGCGGTATCGACGCACGTCATGCTCGTCGCTCTCAAACTGAACCCGGCGTACAACATGCACCTTGATTGAGTCCGGGTCGATCCGCAGCGTTGCTTCACGAAAATCGAAATCATCGTGAGCCGAGGCACCAAGAACTGGCGCAGCAAGATCTGGCCATTGGTCCTCGGCGTCCTTAGGCTTGGACGTTTGTTTTTTTGGAACGCGCTCAATTACCGAATAATCGACTTCCCAGCCGTCCTCGGTCGTCTGGCCCGTGCTAGCCTCGATTTCCGTCCCATCTGGAATCTCGATAGTTTCGACGCGGGCTGCCTTATGGAATAGAACGACATTCAACGCGTCGCCCGCCGCTTGCACCGACGGAAATACGATCCCGTCCAGCCGCGGCTCGTTCTCTGTTGCCAGAAAGTCAGCGATGGCTTGAGTCGGGAGATAGTCGAACGCCTCGTCGTCCGGCATGACCGGACGAGTGATACGGTCGCTCAGAGACCGTAAGAACGTTGCGCGCTCTAGCCGAGCGGCCAGCCCAGGATCGAAGAGGCTGCCGCCTTCGCTCACGGTGCTCAGGGCCGTGAGATCGAGCAACCGAAGTGGACGAATGATGCCGAAGCGGGCGACTGCGACCTGGCCGCCCACCGGCGGATGGACTTCAGCAATCGCAACGCGCGGTTCGTTCGCCCCGTAAAAAACGGATATGCCTTGCGCATTCATTCGCCCGGCGTTCGCGAGACTCGCCGGAGGCGAACCGAGTTGCTGGTCCGGCCGGCACAGTGCCGCCTTCAGCTTTTTGGCTGACTGAAAGACGCGCGCGCGATAGATGGCGCTCAACGTCGTCCCCGGTCCAGCGTCAAGCACCAACGGTCGGCCATTTGTCGTGGACATCGTGTCGATCCTGCTGAAAATCGACGCGAGATGGGCTGCGGCAGTCTGGCTGAAGAAACGCGCCTCCGTCTTCAATGATTGCTCGAAGTTCCGCCACTCCTCCTGCCACACCTGATCGCTGGCGCCCTTCTCCTCGTAATAGGACGCCGAGGAGAACTCGGTCTCCTCGCCCATCGCAGCAGCTTCGAAATCACTGTGCTTGTCATCAAGGATGAGCTGGATGTCTTGAGCCGCTTCCTGCGGGATTTTGGCTGCGTTCGCAATCGCATAAACAACCGGCTCACCGTCACGCTCCCAATGGTAGTTCGACTCTCGGTCGGAAAGCAGGGACTGTTGCCAAGAATTGGGTTGATCCGAAGTCCGTCTGAAGTGCTGCTCGAAGACCGTTTCGATGCGTTCAGCCATGTCTGCGATCGTGTGGGACTTGGCACGTCGATCGCAGTACGAGCTTTGTTCGCGACTACCCTCGCGTTTCATTTCGGCACGCAGGTATTCCTCACCAACGCAGTGATAGCAGAGCCTCTTCGCCTTCAGGTCGTCGATGTCTTCATGACCTGCCATCTATCAGTCCGCCTGTCAGAAAACTTAAGCACCGTCGTGAGCCAAAAGGCGACATTGTGCCGGACGGCGGGGACGGGCCGGGCTACCAATCTTTGATTAGCGGGCGAGTGACCGCTCTTGGGCCGTTTGCAGCCTCTCGATACAGGACCAGTTTTAGTGCCGGATGTACTTTGAGATCATCGGCGAGATAGTCAGGCCAAGTCGGAACGCCGCTGGCGCCGAGCGGCGCTCATTTGCTTTTCCTCTTCTTCTTCGCGGCGCGCCCCTTCGGGCCCTGCGCCTTCACCGGCGCTCGCGTGGGATCGCCGCCCTCTTCGGCGAGGACGAAGGTTCCTCCCTGGTAGAGCTCGGTGCGCGGGTCCGCGCCGGGCTTCTCGTTCCTGAGGACCTCCTCCGCGTAGGGCTCGCTGTCGTCCTGCGGACGGTAGCCGAGCCGCTCGGCGTTCGAGTTGTCGTACCAGCGGCGTCTGTTGCCGGAGATTCCGTACACGATCTCGAAGCGGATGCCGGGGCGATCGATCGCGAGCGACACGAGCTGCGCGAGATCGCGCGGCGAGAGCCAGATCGAGAGCCGCCTCTTGTCCATCGGGCGCGGATTGACGTTGCCGATGCGCATGCAGACCACTTCCATCCCGTACTTGTCGGCGTAGAGGCTGCCGAGCGCCTCGCCGAACGCCTTCGACACGCCGTAGCGGCTGTCGGGCTTCGGGGTGACGCGGTGATCGATGGTCTCGTCGCGGCGGTAGAAGCCGACGGCGTGGTTGCTGGTCGCGAACACGATGCGGCGCGCGCCGTTCCGCCGCGCGGCTTCGAACGCGTTGTAGGTGCCGAGGATGTTCGCGCGCAGGATCACCTCCCACGCGCCTTCGACGGAGAAGCCGCCGAGGTGCACGACCGCGGCTACGCCCTTCGTCACGCGCAGCATGTCGCGCAGGCTGGCGCAGTCGCCCCGGATGAATTCCTCGCCCCCGGCGAGGTTCTTGATCGGGCGGATGTCGGACAGCCGCAGGGCGTAGCGCCCCGCGAGCTCGCGGCGCAGGTGGCTGCCGACGTCGCCGGCGGCGCCCGTGATGAGGATCTTCTTCATGCTTCTCTCCTTGGAGACGTCTTTGCGAGGCGCGCGAGCCGCGTCGCGTGCCGCGGGTTCACCGCGCCTTTGGGCGAACGGCCCTGCACGATCTCGGCGACCTGCGCGACCGTTTCGAACGCCTGGTGCTCGATCGCCTGCGGCGTGAGCCCGCCCAAGTGCGGCGTCGCGATGACGTCGGGGCGGGCCGCGATGGCGGGATTGGGCATCTGCACCTCCGCGCGGCCGACGTCGATGGCGCAGCCGGCCAGCCGGCCCGAGTCGAGCGCGCGCGCGAGCGCCGCCTCGTCCACGAGGTTGCCGCGCGAGACGTTGACGAAGAAAGCGCCGCGCTTCATTCCCGCGAACGCCGCGTCGTTCATCAGGTTCTCCGTCTCGGGAGTCGCGGTCGCGAGGCACACGACGTAATCCGCCGCCGCGAGCAGCTGGCGCAGGTCCATCTGCTCGATCCCTTCTCCCGCGGGCACGCGCACGTGAGGATCGGCCGCGAGCACCCGCATGCCGAGCACGGCGCCCAGCGCGGCGAGGCGCCTGCCGATCGCGCCGTAGCCGATGACGCCGAGCGTGCTGCCGGAGAGCTGCCGGCCCGGTTCCGGTCTGGGCACGCGCCCCGCATGATATTCGGCGGCCGAACGGGAGACGCCGCGCGACAGGTCGACGAGAAGCCCGAGCACGAGCTCGGTGACCGCCGGAACGAAGCCCGGGCTCGCCCGCGTGACGAGCACGCCCGCGCGGCTCGCGGCCGCGACGTCGATCGTGCGGATGTCCACCGCGCAGCGCAGGAACGCGACGAGCTGCGGGCTCTTTTCGAAAACGGGCGCATCCCCGGGGGTCTTGAAGTCCGATACGACGATTTCGCAGCCGTGCGCCGCGGCGACGAGCGCTTCGCCCGCGAGCGGGTGCTCGTCCCGGTGCAGGCGGACCTCGCCGAGCTCGCGCAGGCGTGCTAAGGCCCGCTCACCGTAGTAGTTGCGGAACATCTCCGGCGTGTGCGTGAGGAGGATCCTGGTCATGCGGCCCTTTTACTGGAGCTTGATGCCCGCTGGATGTACGATGACATATAACGGGGCGCCGGAACAAGTCCTGAGACCGGTTCGAGAACACCCATCCAAAGGAGAACTCCCGATGAAACGGCGTGACGTGATCCAAGCCGGCGCAGCCGCAGCGCTCGCTGCCGCTGCATCGCTGCGCAGCGTGTTTGCCCAGCAAAAGACGGTGTGGAAGGCGGCCGACGTGCATCCGCTCGGCTATCCGACGGTCGAAGCCGTCGTGCGCATGGGCAAGAAGATCGAGACCGCGACCGGCGGCCGCATCTCGCTGCAGATGTATCCCTTGATGCAGCTCGGAGGCGAGAAAGAGATGATCGAACAGGCGCAGCTCGGTGCCCTGCAGCTCGCGCGCATCTCGGTCGGCCCCATGGGCCCGGTGGTGGACGAGCTCAATGTCTTCAACCTCCCGTTCATCTTCCGCGACGAGGGACACATGCGGAAGGTGATCGACGGGCCGATCGGCGACGAGCTGCTCGGCCGCATCAGCGCCAATCCCAACACGCGCCTGGTCGCGCTGTGCTGGATGGACGCGGGCACGCGCAACGTCTACTCCAACAAGCCGATCAAGGCGCCCGCGGACCTGAAAGGCATGAAGATCCGCATGATGGGCAATCCGATCTTCGTCGAGACCATGAATGCCATGGGCGGCAACGGCGTCGCGATGGGCTTCGATCAGCTCTTCTCGGCGCTTCAGACCGGCGTGGTGGACGGGGCGGAGAACAATCCGCCGACCTTGCTCGCGCAGAATCACAACCAGGTGAGCAAGGTCTACAGCCTGACCGGTCACCTGATCATCCCCGAGATCCTGGTGTTCTCCAAGCGCACCTGGGACACGCTCTCCAAGGCGGACCAGGACCTGCTCAGGAAGGTCGCGCGCGAGGCCCAGACGGAGGAGCGGGGCTTGTGGGACAAGATGGTCGCCGAGTCCACGCAGAAGCTCAAGGCCGCCGGCATGCAGTTCGTCGACACCGACAAGAAGGCGTTCTACGACGCCACCCGGCCGATCCGCGAGAAGTACGGCTCGAAGCACGTCGCGCTGATCAAGAGAATCGAAGACACGAAGTAGGGACGCGGCCGGTCCGGGGAGGGGTAACGGGGGAACCGTGAGGGTCCCCCGCTCGTCATGAGAGCGCGCTACGCGCAGGCGATGGAGGGCCTGTATCTCGCTTGCGTCGGGATCTCCGGGCTCGCCCTGGTCGTGATCACGCTGATCATCCCCTACGGGGTGTTCATGCGCTACGCGATGAATTCGGCGGCGAGCTGGCCCGAGCCGCTCGCCGTGCTGCTGATGGTGCTGTTTT
>WNFY01004399.1_pt1 | contig 14545 bp, 13 predicted proteins | sample 5400091 | NCBI WGS metagenome assembly WNFY01 (sample SAMN13153364, study PRJNA577476) | soil metagenome | isolation source: 60 cm soil or saprolite under grassland replicate 1 | place: USA:California | collected 2016-06-15 | reverse complement strand
GCGGCACGGACGCCGGAGCTCTACTACCTCGCCGCCAAGTGGTGGCGCCAGGCGCTCAGGGAGGTGCTGCCGGAGCTGCTCGAGGACGACGCCGAGCCGGCGGCGCGGCGCATCCTGCGCGAGAACGCGCTCGAGCTTTACGACCTCCGCTCCTAGAGGGGCGCCACCGCTGACCTGGCCTTTCGGAGGGGCCGCGATCCCGGCCTTTCGCGGCTTGAGAAACGTCCCTTCACGCGCGTACGTTGGGGCGCGGTTCCATGGATACGTCGCGCTCGAAGACGAGGCTGCGAGCGGGGGGCCTCCTCGCGCCGATTCTCATCGGCGCTGTTCTCCTGCTCTCGGGGCGGGCCGCGACGCCGCGGGCGCTCGCCACCGGCGATCCCGTCATCGCGGCCGCCGGGGACATCGCCTGCGACCCCGCCAACGCCAATTTTCACGGTGGGGCCGGCAGCTCGAATGCCTGCCGCCAGCGCTACGTATCGGACCTGCTCGTCGGGTCGGGCCTCACCGCCGCGCTACCGCTCGGCGACAACCAGTACGAGTGCGGCAGCCTGCCGGCGTTTCAGCAGTCGTATGACCCGAGCTGGGGCCGTGTCAAGCCGATCACGCATCCCGTCGTCGGCAACCACGAGTACCTCACGAGCGGCGGCACCGGCTGTGACTCCTCGAACGCCGGCGCGGCGGGCTACTTCAACTATTTCGGCTCGGCCGCCGGTAACCGGGGGCAGGGCTACTACAGCTACGACATCGGCGCCTGGCACATCATCGCGCTGAACTCGAACTGCACCGATGCGGGTGGCTGTGCGCCCGGGACCCCGCAGGGAAACTGGCTGGCGAACGACCTCGCGACCCACTCGAACGCCTGCACGCTCGCGTACTGGCACATCCCACTCTTCAGCTCGGGAGGGCGCGCGGCCCAGAACTCGTTGACGTTCTGGCAGGCGTTGTACGCGGCCGGCGCCGACGTGATCCTCAACGGACACGACCACATCTACGAGCGGTTCGCCCCGCAGAACGCGTCCGGCCAGCTCGACACGGCCCATGGGATCCGCGAGTTCATCGTGGGTACGGGCGGGGCGAACCATACCTCGGTCGCGTCCGTCGCCGCGAACAGCGTCGTGCGGGATACGACAACGTTCGGCGTCCTCAAGCTCACGCTGCACTCGGGCAGCTACGACTGGCAATTCGTCCCGGAGGCGGGCGGGACGTTCACCGATTCCGGCTCGACGACCTGCAGCGGAGCGGGTGACACGCAGTCGCCCACAACCCCCACCAACCTCGCCGCCAGCCCCGGCCAGACGAGCCTCGCGCTCAGCTGGACGGCTTCGAGCGACAACGTCGGCGTGGCCGGCTACAACGTCTACCTGGGCGGCAACCGGGTCGGCAGCACCGCCGGCACCACCTACACGCTCGGCGGGCTTGCCTGCGGCACCGGCTACGAGCTCGCGGTCGAGGCCTTCGACGCCGCCGGCAACCTCTCCGCGCGGGCGCCGCTGGCCGCGGCGACCAGCCCCTGCCCGCCGCCCGCCCTCTTCCGCGACGACTTCGAGAGCGGCGATCTCTCGCACTGGACGACCAACCTCGGCCTGAGCGCCGACCCGACCCAGGCGCACACCGGCTCCTACGGCGCCCGCGCCAGCAGCGGCAGCGGCGGCGCCGCCGCCTGGGCCTGGCAGCAGCTGCCCGCCGAGCAGCCCGACCTCGACTACACGCTCTGGTTCAAGCTGCTCGCCCAGGGCGCCAACGTCGTCGACCTGCTCAAGCTGCGGACCGCTACCGGCACCGCCCTGCTGACCGTGTTTGCCTCCCCGACCGGGGTGCTCGGCTACCAGAACAACGTCACCACCCTCAGTACCTACAGCCACAGCGCCGTCTCGATCGGGGCCTGGCACAAGCTCGAGCTGCACGTCGTCGTCAACGGCAGCGCCAGCCAGACCCAGACCTGGCTCGACGACCAACCGGTGCCCGACCTCTCCAAGACCGAGTCGCTGGGGACGACCGCGATCGGGCGGATCCAGCTGGGCGAGAACATCGCCGGCCGCAGCTACGACGTGGCCTTCGACGACGCGCTCGTCTACGCGCTCTAGCAAACGCACTCGAGCTCTACGGCTTGACGGGGAGCCCCTAGGTGGGGCTCCCCGTCCGTTTCCTGCGGTCGCGCTAGAAGTTGCCGGAGGCCGTCACGACGTCCTGCTGGTGCACGGACGTCGGAACGAACTCGAGGCCGTACCACCACACCACCGACTGGACGTTATTCGTGTCCGTCCAGAGCGCGTGGAACCGATTGTCGGAACCGACCGCGAGGTGGGTGTAGTCGCCGATGAACCCGCCGCCGAAGTGGTAGCGGGTATTGATCGGATGGGTGCTGACCGTGTTCGAGACGCCTGTCGAGAGGTCGGTGACGGCGTAGTCGAGCCGGGCGTTGTGGATGTAGTTGCCGAGCGCCAGGCAGTTGATCCGTCCCTCCGGCGCAGGCGGCGTGTTGGCACATGTCTGCCACGGCGAGACCACGTCGACTGCATACGCGGACATGTAGACGCGTCCCGTCTGTGAAACCGCGACCGCCGGCCAGAACGTATCGACGCGCCGATCCGCCGGAGCGTTCAGGACCGAGCCGTCGGGGTTCGTGACCGGGTACCCAATAGGCGTGCGGCTCGAGGCGTCGAGCGCCGGAAGGACCGGCGCAGATGCCGACCAGGTGGTGCCGCCGTCGGTCGACTTGCTGTAGACGGCGGCGGCATGGCAGCCGGTGTTCGTCCGCGTTGCGCAGAGGCCGCCAGTGTCGCTGAGCTGCGTCGACCAGGCCACGTACAGGTCGCCGTTCGGGGCGATGTCCCCCGCCGGGAAACTGTTCACGCGAAAGACCGCGTTGGCGGGAGTGACGATGTCCTGGACGTCCGCGATCTTCGTCGGCTTGCCGAAGGTCGCGCCGCCGTCTGTCGACTTGACGACCCATTGGCTGTCGAGCGTCGAGAGGCGCGTGGCGCCCTCGAAGATCACGTAGACAGTGCCGTCGGGGCCCACGATCGGCCGCGACCCCTGATCGTAGAGGACGTTTCCCGAGATATTCCTCGGCGTGCTGAACGTCGCTCCATGGTCGGTCGAGTATGCGAAGAAGATCGGCGACTGGACGTAGTTACCGTTCGACGCGTTGAAGAGGAACCGTGTCCAGCTGACGTAGACCCGGTCGCGGTACGTGCTGGACGAATGCCAGTCGGCCGCGATCCACTCCTTGTCGTTGAGCACCGAGGGCGCGGTGGTCGGATTGATGAAGGTCGGCGGACCCCAGGTGAGGTTGCCGCCGGCGCCGAAGGTGCCCTTGTTCACGGTGACCGTGTTTGGCGCGGAGGTACGGTTGAAGCCCAGTCCGGCGTAGAACACCTGGCCCTGGCTGTCGAAGGCGACCGCGGGGTCGCCGCCGGCGTCGTACGTCCCTCCGACCAAGTGCTCGACACCCGGGATCAGCGTCCCGATGTGGTTCGGATCGGTGCTCGTACAGCACCAGGTCGAGCCGCCGTCGTTCGAGAAGTACGTCCCCGAATAGCCGTCGCCCAGAGCGCTGCACGGCGTCGAGCCGACCACGCACGACCACGTGCGCGTGACGTAGTCGTTGGCCGAGCCCACGACCCGGTTCGGGTTGTTCGGATCGACCGCGATCGCCGTCTCGTTCTGCGAGGCAGCGGCCGTGTCCTGGTTGACCGTGACGTCGGGCGGTGTGACGGTCGTGCCGTCGAGCGGGCTCGACAGGACGTACGCCGGAGTGATTGCAGCGGGGCTCCCCGGCGGAGCCGAGGGATCTGCCGCCTCTTCCTCGAGGAAGGCGGACATGCGGATCTGGAGGCCGGCCGTGCCGTGCACGGACGCGACCGTGCCTGCGAGCGTGTTGACGTCGTAGCGTTGCGAGGTACTCGTAGCCGCGCCGCCGGGCACAACGAGCCAGACGACTGCAGCCGCAGCGACCGCCGCCGCGCGCCACGGTACGGCAGGAACAGTAGGTCTCTTCATTTCTCTCCCCTTTTCCTTGGGCCCGGTCCGGGCCCGGTCCTCGGTTTGCCCTCTGCCTGGAATCATGAATTCTCAGTTTGTGAATTGCAAGCGAGCAGAGCCCGCAAGGGCTTGAGCGCCTCGAATCAACCCCGGACCCGTGGCCCCGTCGGGGCGGCCGCGGGTTAGAGGCTCGCTAGATCCGCTAAGCGCGCGTGCGTTCGAAGATGACGAGCACGCTCAGCAGCTCGTAGCCGACGAACCGGTGCTCCGCGCCGGACGGTACGAATACCGCGCTCCCCTCCCGCAGCTCCACGCGCTCGTCCTCGACCTCTAGCACGCCGCGTCCCTCGAGCACGACGTAGATCTCGTCGTCCTCGTGCGGCTGCTGCCGGTCTGGCTCGGGCGCGACGAGAACGTAGACGCCGACCTCTAGCCCAGCCGAGCGGTGAAGGATCTCGTAGCCGCCCCGCGCGGCGGCCAGCCGCTCCTTCGCCTGCTCGATGTCGAACGGGTAGGCGACCGGAAGCGGGCCAGGCTCGAAAGGCTCGGCGGGCACGCCGACAAGCATGCCAGAGAGGGCTCGAACTCTTACGCGCTTCTTAGGGCGTTCCCAAGGTTCTCTCAGAGTCGACTGCGAGGGTGGTCTTCGTCGATGGAGTCCACCCGAAGGAGACCGAGATGACGCAGCACGCAGAAGCCAGGAACTTCGAGAACTACGAGCCGGCCGAGCTTCCGGTCGGCGGGCACGTCGCCCGGACGGCGCACGCCGTCGCGGCCGGGCACGACGCACACCTGAACCGCGCGCTCGAGAGCGTCAGCTGGGAACGGCGAGGCCTGCTCGGCGCGCTGAGCCGACGGCCGCGGCCGACGCAAATCCCGGGAACCGCAGACTGAACGCGGTTCCCGCGCCGGCGCTCTCCGCGGAGCAACTCCCCCCATGCGCCTTTGCGATCGCATCGACGATCGCCAGCCCGAGTCCCGCGCCGCCCTCGGCGCGGGACCGGGCCGTGTCGGCCCGGGCGAACCGCTCGAAGATGCGCTCGCTCTCGCCCGGCGGCAGCCCCTGACCCTCGTCCGCGACCTCGATCACGAGGTCGCCGCCGCTTCGCCGCGCGGAGAGCTCGATCCCGTCCGTCGCCTCGGTGTACTTGACCGCGTTCTCGATGAGCGCGTCGAGAGCGATCCGGAGGGCCTCGGGATCGGCCCGTAGCGTCCCGGGGGGGACGTCGCCGAGCCGCCAGCCGCGCGGAACCGTCCCCGACCAGCGCACGAGGACGTCCTCCAGGAAGGCCTGGACGTCGACAGCCTTGGGCACGACGAAGTCCGGTTGCTTCGACTTCGCGAGCAGCAGCAGCCGCTCGAGGATGTGCTCGATCCGCCCGAGCTCGTCGAGCGCGACCTCGATCTCTTGCGCGGGCTTCCCGTTCAGGCGCCGCAGCACCTCGAGATGGCCGCGCGCGATCGTCACCGGCGTGCGCAGCTCGTGCGAGACGTCGTGCAGGAAGCGCTTCTGCTGGCTGAGCAGGGCCGCGCGCTCGGCCGCCTCCCGCTCCAGCCGGCGAACGGCGTCCTGCCGGCGACGCGCATGCCAGACCATCGCGAGGAACATCGCCGACATGAGCGGCACCTCGAACAGCTCGCCCCAGAGCTGCGAGCCGGCAAAGGCGTCGCTGAGGATCAGGCTGCCGGTGCCGGCGATCACGAGCCCGAGGACGATGCCGGTCGGCCCGGCGCCCCAGATTCGGAAGCCGTAGACGAGCGTCAGGCTGACCCAGATGAAGTGGAACGGGATCGTCTCCCAGCTCGGCCAGAGGTCCATCGCGACGAGGTTCGCCGCCGCGAAGGCGAACCACGCCGCCTCGACGGCCCTACGCCGTAGTAAGGCGATAGCCGCCATGCCGCACAGTCTCGATGGGAGCGTCGGCGCCGAGCTTCTGCCGCAACCGCCGAATGCAGACCTCGACGACGTTCGAGCGCGGATCGAAGTGGTAGCCCCAGACGTCCGCGAGCAGCCGTTCGCGGCTCACAACCTCGCCTTCGTGGAGCACCAGGTGGTGGAGGAGCCTGAACTCGCGGTCGGAGAGCGCGGCGACCACGTCGCCGAGCTTCGCCTCACGGCGCGCGACGTCGAGCGAGAGCAGCCCCGCGTGCACGACGCTGCTGCCGTTCTCGCCCGGCCGGCCGCGCCGGAGCTGGGCCCGCACGCGCGCGAGCAGCTCGTCGAACGAGAACGGCTTCGAGAGGTAATCGCAGGCGCCGAGGTCGAATCCGCGCAGCTTCGTCTCGAGCTCGGAACGTGCGGAGACGATCACGACCGGTAGCTCCGGCAGCCGGTTCTGGAGCTGCCGCAGGACCGCGAACCCGTCGAGCTTCGGCAGCAGCAGGTCGAGGATGACGAGGTCGTAGCTGCCCCGGGCGGCGCGCTCGACTCCGGCCCGGCCGTCGTTCGCACCGTCGACCGAGAAGCCCTCGGCCTCGAGTCCGCGCGCAAGGAAAGCCAGGATCCGCGGCTCGTCCTCGATCACCAGGATGCGCATGCCTACCTCCGGACGCGGACCCTAACGCAGCGAATATGACCGGAACATGACCTGCCGATGACAACTTCGTCATTTCGGCCGTCCTGGGCGGCGCGGCTTTCTATGTTCGCCGTGCGATGGGGGAATCGCGTGCCTTGACGCCCGAGGCGCCTGCGCCGCTGACGGCTCGCGCGACGAGCGGCCGTTCGCCCTTCCCGGACGGGGCGGCGAAGCACTGGATCCTCTCGTCGATCATCTGGCTGACCGTCGTCGACCTCTTCGGGCTCGTGCTGGCAACGGAGTTCATCACGCCGGAGGCCTTCGGCGGGATCTCCTGGCTCTCGTTCAGCCGCGTGCGCCCCTCGCACGTGAACGGCGTGATCCTCGCCTGGCTGACGATGATGTACTTCGGCGCGCTCTTCTACATGCTCCCGCGGCTCGTCGGCACGCGCGGGATGTGGAGCGAGCGGCTCGGGATCATCTGCGCGTGGGCCTGGAACCTGATGTACCTGCTCGGGATCATCGGGCTCCTCACGGGCCACAGCCAGGGACGCGAGTACGCGGAGTTCATCTGGCCGATCGACATCGCACTGCTGGTCATCTGGTGCGCGAACATCGTGAACATCCTTGCGACGGTCGCGATCCGGACGATCAAGCCGATCTACGTCTCCGTCTGGTTCTTCATCGCGAGCCCGTTATGGCTCGCGGTCGACTACGCGATCGGCAACGTCATCTGGAACCCCGGCAACGTCTGGGGCTCCCGCTCGGGCGCGCTTTCGTCGAGCCTCTCCGACGCGATCCTCAACTGGTGGTACGCCCACAACCTGTTCGGACTGTGGCTGACCCCGATGCTGCTCGCACTGACGTACTACATCGTCCCGCGAGTAACCAACACTCCCCTCTACAGCTACACGCTCTCCCTCGTCTCGTTCTGGGGGATGGCGTTCTTCTACACGGGAGTGGGCGACCACCACATTCTCCAGTCGCCGACGCCGGCCTGGCTGAAGACGATCGCGGAGGTCTCGTCCTGGATGCTGCTTGTCCCGGTCTTCGCGTTCACGATCAACATCCTCGGAACGATGAAGGGCAACTGGGACCGGTTCTTCACGAACTTACCCCTGCGCTTCACCATGACCGCCTTCTTCTTCTACTTCCTGGTCAACATCCAGGGGGCGTTCGAGGCGATCCAGCCGTTCAACAAGCTGACGCACTTCACGAACTTCGTCGTCGCGCACGCACACCTGGCGCTCCTGGGCGCGTTCACGATCCTCGGGATGGGGGTGATCGACTACATCGTCGCCCAGGTCTACCAGCGTCCCCTCTTCAGCCGAAGCCTGTCGGAATGGCAGTACTGGCTGGTCACCGTCGGCTTCACCGGCTTCTTCAGCGTGCTCACGCTCGCCGGCTTTCAGCAGGGCTTCGCCTGGCAGGACGGGATCCCCGAGGTGAACGTGCTGCCGCAGCTGCACGCTTACTACATCGCGCGCGGGATCTTCGGCGCCATGATCGTGCTCTCCGGGATCGTCCAGATCATCAACATCGGCATGACGATCTTCACCAACACGGCCGAGCGCAGGCGGGCTGAGACCTACAAGGTCGCCGACGCCGTCGCGCCGCCGGTGACCAGCTGATGGCCGACCGCGAGGACAGACCGGCGGCTGACGAGCGGCTGCCGCGCGGGTGGGTCCGGCACCCGTCCGAGCGGATGCTGATCACTCCGCTCGTCGCCGGGATCGGCGGGCTGCTCGCCTTCTTCACGGTGGTCGCGATCGTCGTCTGGCTGCCGATCCACACCTTCGACCCGCCGGCCTCGCAGGACTGGGCGCCGCTCTCGGACGTCGCGCTCAAGGGCCGCAACCTGTTCGCGCAGAACGGCTGCTACGTCTGCCACTCCGGCTACTCGCGCCCCCAGGACGTGCGCGAGGCGCTCTACTTCCTGTACCCGAAGGTCTCGCAGCCCGGCGACTTCTACGGCAGCGACCAGTCGCCGAACCTGCTCGGCACCGAGCGCACCGGCCCGGACCTCTCGCAGGAGTCCGGCTGGCACCCGAACGACTGGCAGCGCGCGCACTTCTTCGACCCGCGCTTCATGGACCCGAAGTCGCTGATGCCCGACATGAAGTCGCTCTTCTCGGACAAGCAGGTCGACCAGCTCGTCTCGTTCGTCGAGGAACGCAGCGGCAAGTCCGGGCTCCTGCGCTACGCGGGACAGCTCTACGCGAAGCACGTCGTGCTCGCCAACCAGGGCTTCCCGGAGGCGTACCGGGGCTTCCAGGGCGCACACAAGAAGATCGTGGAGTCGCTCCCGGACTCGAAGCTCGTGGCGCCCAAGAACCAGCTCGAGGAGGCGCCAAACCTCTCGCAGATCGACCGCAGCTACTGGCTCTCGGGCGATCCGCTGCCGGTCACGGAGGGGAACCTGCTCCGCGGCAAGATCGTGTTCCTCGAGCGCTGCGTGGGCTGCCACGGCCTGAAGGGCGACGGCAAAGGGCCCGGGGCGCGGTTCCTCTCACCGCCGCCTGCCGACTTCACCAGCAAGGACGACGCGTGCTGCGGCGGCGACACCGGGCCGGGCGACTTCTACTACCGCATCCTGCGCGGCTGGCCGGGGACCGCGATGGAGAACTTCGGCGAGCGGCTCTCGGTCGACGACATCTGGCGCGTCGTGCTATTCGTCAAGACGATCCCGAACGGGACGCTCAAGCCGAACCGCGTGCCCGAGCCGAAGGACTACATCGTCTGGCAGCCGTCGCCCGAGCTGCTCGCCTGGGTCAAGTCGCACCAGACGCTGCCTACCAACGCCAGCTTTCAGAAGAACGTGGTGACCGACCCGTTCATGCAGGAGGCGATGCGCGTCTTGCCTGGCCTGAACGCGAGCGACCACCTGCAGCTGAACGACACCGCTCGCACGCCGCTCTCGCTGCAGGATGCTGCGGCCGGGATCAAGGCGCTCTACACGGACATGCTCAACCGGGCCTGGGCCGACGCCAAGGCCCGTGGCGAGAAGATGCCGCCTGACGCCCAGAAGGACGTTCCTCCGACCGTGCCGGGCCAGCAGTGAGACGGCTTGCGCTCGTGTGGCTCGTCGTCGCGGTCGCAGCGTTGGCGTGGCCGGCCCTGGCGTTCGCCCACGACCAGCCGGAGACGAAGCAGTCCCGTTGGGTAATGGCCGACTGGATGATGGACACGTTCTTCATCTTCGGCGGCCTCGCGTTCGTCGCGTTCCTGGCCGCGTGGAAGGCCGGTCACTTCCAGGAGCTCGACCGTGTCGGCAGCGTGCCGCTGTACGTGGACGAGGAGGACTACTACACGCCCGAGTGGGCGCTCGACGAGGAGGAGTGGGACTGATGGGCTTGCCGATGATGGGAATGCCTGGCGGCGACACGCCCGACAAAGCGCGCCAGTACTACCTCTACCTCCAGGGCCACCAGGAGACGATGCAGCGGGCGGCGACGTGGCACGTCCGCTGGCTCGACCTCGCCTGGCTCTGGGGCTTCCTCATCGCGCTCGCGCTGGCGATCCTCGTTTGGGTTTGGCAGTACCGCTCGACTCGGCAGAAGCGGGCGCTCTACCCGGTTGACAGCTTCGGCGGCTATACAACGGAGCTCGCCGGCCCGGCGACGTTCTTCTTCGTGGCTCTCACCGTCGTCCTGACCGGCTGGGCCGTCGCGTTGATCGTCGGGCATCTCGTCTGGGGGCAGAAGTTCTGATGGAGGCGGGGACCGTTGTTCCTTCCGCGCTGCCCTACGTCGCGTGGGCGAGCGCGACCTTTGCCGCGATTCCTGCTGATCAGTGGGAGGACGTGTACGCATCGATGCAGGCGTTGAAGGCGCACGTCCAGGAGTACCCGGGTTGCCAGAAGCTGGAGGCGTTCGTCGAGGTCGGCGCCGCTGAAGCCGTCCACGTCCATTGCTACACGGTCTGGGATACGCCCGAGCAGCTCGAGGCCTTTCTCGAGCGCGGCTACACGTTCGAGCGGATGCTGAAGGGTGTCGCGAACCTCACGGCCGAGCCGACGCGCATGATGGAGAAGGTGTTCTGATGGCGGACGAGCCAAGAGCCCGTCCGGCCCGGCCGCTCGTCGGCTACCGAGACGTTGGCGAGGACGTCCGCCACTCCCGCCGCGCGCAGACGCGCGCCTTTTTGATCCTCGGTTTCCTCATGCTGATCTACCTCGGCTGGACGCTCGTCATCTACTTCTTAGAACCTGGGCTCCGCTAGGCCCGGCTGACCCATGTGGGTCAAGCACCTCTCGTCGCTCCAGTTTCTGACCTACGTCGCCTTCTTCGCCGTCGTCGTGGCGGCGATTTGCAAGTTCGTTCCGGGGAAGGCGGCGCCGGTCCGCGAGACGCCGTACCCCGAGGACGAGCTCTACGCGCACGACCGCAAGACCGCGAAGTACTTCGTGGCCGGCGGGCTCTTCCTCGTGCTGGGCAGCGTCCACGCGGCCGTCAAGAACCTGCCGTGGCTCGCCGAGTACCTGGCCCGCACCGGCTACGCGGGCCACCTCGTCCGCGACCTCTCCAACACGCACCTCACGATCGTCGGCGGCGGGACGCTGCTCGCGACCGGGCTCTGCTGGCTCGCGCTACCGCGGATCGTTGGCCGGCCGCTCGCGAGTGAGGGCCTCGCGCAGTGCGCGTTCTGGTTCACCGCTGTCGGCCTGGCGATCTTCTACGTCTCGCTGGTCGCGAACGGGATCGCGATGGGCTCGCTGATCGAGAACGGCTGGACGTACGAGGCCGCGAAGGCGCACATGGGCAACTGGTACAAGGCGCCGACCGGCATGGGGGCCGGGGTGATGGGCCTCGGCTACTGGTGCTTCGCGACCAACGTCTTCATCACCGTCTTCCAGGCGCGGACGGTGCACGTGCCCAAGCCGCAGTGGCACCTCTGGAAGTTCTTCGCGACGGGCGCGGCGGCGCTGACGGTCGGAACGGTCCAGGGCGTGATCCAGGTCGCGCCGGGCAACGCGGACTGGCTCTACAGGGCCGGCCATGCGGGCGAGTGGATCGACCCGATCAGCCACGCGCACATCAACCTGGTGACTGGGCTCGCGATGCTCGTCTTCGGGTCGCTGTTCGTACGGACCCAGCCTTCTCGACGCCTCGTCGACGCCTGTTTCTGGTCGCTGCTCGTCGGCTCGCTCGCCTTCTACTTCTCGGCGCTCTACCTCGGCTTCCACGAGGGCGGGCTGGTCGTGCACCACGGGCTCAGCCCCGAGGCCGCCGAGGAGGCGACGCCGATCCACCCGTTCCTGATCATGGGCGCGGGGATCGCCATGTTCGCCGCCTTCTGGTTGCTGCTCGTCGTGGCGGTGCGGTCGGTGTGGCGGACGCAGAGCCGCATTCGGCCGTTCGTGCTCGCCGGGTGCGCGGCGCTTGCGGTCGGGACGCTGCAGGGGCCCGTGCAGGCGTTCCCGCTCGTGAACGAGGCGCTCGACCGGGGCGGCCAGGCGGGCGACGTGATCGTCAACCTGCACGCCCAGCTGAACATGGTCGGCGGGCTGATGATGGTGCTCGTCGGGCTGGCCCTCGGCGCGCTCGAGCTCTCGGGAGCGGCCTGGCCCGTGCGGCGAGCCCGCCTTGTCGTTGCGCTCGTACCGCTCGGCGTCGGCGTCTACTACGCGGCCGGAGTCGCGTTCTCGGCCGTCGAGGCGCACCGGATCGAGGGCGGGACGGCATTCGGGACCGCGGTCTCGTCGCTCGAGCCCTGGCAGGCGCTCGTGCTCGTTCCCACCGCGCTGTGCGTGCTGGTCGGGTTCGGCGCGTTCGCCTCGGCGATGTGGCGGATGACCGCGCGGCAGCGCGCGGCCGGCCGCGAGGCGATCGCCGCGACGCCGCGTGTCTTCAGCGGGAAGATCCCGAAGCGCGTCGTCCGCCGGAGCCCGGCGGCGCTGGCCGGGTACGAGCTCCCGCTCGGCCTGATGGGCTTCCCTGGTGTCGGCTGGCTGTTTGCAGGGTTCCCGCTGACCGCGTCGGTGCTGCTGATGCTTGGGCCGGCGCTGACCTGGGCGATCATCCCCGTCGCCTTCAGCCCCTACGGGCGCGGGCCGTTGCGCGGGCTCGGATGGGGCGTCGAGCTCGTCTGGCTGCCGACGATGGCGCTCGTCTCCTCGGCCCTCCTCTACCGGGCCCACGCCCGGCGCCGCGCTCGCCTCGAAGGCCGCCCGCCGCGCGGGCGCACGCGTTGGGCCGGCGGCTACCGCACCCGCGTGAAGGTCGCCCTCGGCGGGATCGGGCTCCTGCTGATCGCGATCCCGTTCGTGCCTGCGGTCGCAGGCGTCGGCGGCAGCACCGTCCGCTACTCGTACGAGCCGCGCCTGACGCGGGAAGTGACCGGCCAGTTCGTCCGGATGAGCGGCGGGCCCGTGAAGCTCTTCTCGTGGAGCGACCCGTCGGACTGTTCGGCTCCTCGAGCGCAGCGTCTCACCGCAACAGCTCGTGCTTGCACCCGCGCGTCCGCTCGAGCCCGGCCGCTACTCCTTCGTCGCGACGCACGAGGGCATGTTCGGCTGGCGCGACTTCGCCTACCTCCGAATCGTGCCGCCCGGTGGGCCGGTGACCGCCATCAGCTCGAGGCCGCGCGCGAAGGCCCCGGCCATCCTCGACGCGCTGCTGCCGCTCTGCGCGGCCCTGGTCGCGCTCGCCTTCGCGGGCTTGCTGCTGCGCTCGCTGCTGCGCCGCCCATCCGGCGAGAAGGCACTCTGGGCGGCCGGTTTCGTGCTCTTCGCGATCGCGGCGGGTTGCGAGGCCTCAGCGCAGCGGGCCGGCTGGAGCCCGGGGCTCTTCCGCACCTACTACCTTGCCGGCGGCGTCCTGACGGTTGCCTACCTGGGCGGCGGCTCGGCCTGGCTCCTCCTACCCAAGCGGGGGCGCGACATCCTCCTCGGCGCGCTGCTGGCCGCCACGGCGGCCGCGGCGGTGACCGTCGCACTCGTCCCGGTGAGCCAGTCGGTGTTGGCGGCGACCGCTCACGGTCGCCCGCCGGCCAACTCTGCGCTCGGCGGGCACGCGTTCCTCTGGGCGATTGCGCTCAACTCGTTCGGCTCCGCGTTCCTGATCGGCGGCTCGCTGTACTCGATCCTGCGCGGCATTCGCGTGCGGCCCAACGTCTGGATCGGCGGCGGCGCGCTCGTGGTCGCGCTCGCGACCGGCCTCTCGCGAGCCGGCTCGTACAACTTCGTCTACGCGGGCGAGCTGCTCGGGATCGCGCTGATGTTCAGCGGCTTCGCCTTCGTCGCGAAACCTAAGGCTTCCAGGGTCGCACCGCACCCACATAGCCAAACTGGTACGACGGCTCTGACAGCGACGAGATCTTGACGACGTCGCCCGTGTGCGGCGCCTGGATGAACTGCCCGCCGCCGATGTACATCCCCTCGTGCTGCGGCCCGCGCCCGCTCGGCTCGAAGAAGACGAGGTCGCCCGGCTGGAGCTGGTCGGGCGGCACGCGAGTCCCCTCGTAGAACTGCGCTCCGGTGTAGTGCGTGAGGCCGATCCGGAGCTGGCCGTAGACGTACATCGTGAAGCCCGAGCAGTCGAAGCCGGTCAGCGGGTCGGCGCCGCCCCAGCGGTACGGCACGCCGAGGTAGCGCTCGGCGATCGCCACGGCCTTCCCGCCGAGCGTTCCGTTCGACGGGATCGCCTGCAGCTCCAGAAAGGCGGCGTTCTCGAGCGGAGGTGCGTGACCGGAGATGCCCAGGGAGAGCCAGGAGAGCCTTTCCTGCGTGTGGACCGCCGTGGTCTGGGCGGCGCGGGCCAGCCCGACGAGCAGCTGTGTGCCCGGGTCGAGGCCGAGCGACGAGTCGCCGGCGACGAGCCGCAGCCCGACGACACCGCTGCCCTCGCCCGGCACGACCGCCTCCTGCAGCACGACGAGGTAGCTCGCAGGCCCGAGCGCGACGAGGGCGTTGGGCGCCGCCCTCACCGCGTGCCCGTTGACGACCAGTCCGCCCACGCGCGCGCCGCGCAGCCCGTGTGCAGGGACGAAGATCCGTTCGACGTAGACGAGCCCGCCGACCAGCGAGACCCCGCGCAGCGTGA
>WNFY01003564.1_pt1 | contig 14545 bp, 13 predicted proteins | sample 5400091 | NCBI WGS metagenome assembly WNFY01 (sample SAMN13153364, study PRJNA577476) | soil metagenome | isolation source: 60 cm soil or saprolite under grassland replicate 1 | place: USA:California | collected 2016-06-15 | reverse complement strand
GCCATCCGGGTGCGAGCCTGGCGTGGGCTGCCCGGCCGGATGAGACCCTGGTCGTCGAGCCGGGCGCGTGCGGCGGGTGCGGCGCCGGCCTGGCCGGCGCTGACGGGCGGGTCGCTTCTGCGGTGCAGGTTTTCGATATCCCGCCGGCGGTGCTGACGGTGACGGAGTACCAGATGATGTGCCGCGCCTGCGGGGTGCGGGCTGGTCACGACCGCCCCGCCGCCGCCGGGGGTGACCGGCGGCCCGGTCTGCTACGGCCCGAACGTGGTGAATGCGGCGACGCTGCTGGCCAGCACGGACGTGATCGGGGCCGGGCGGGCCGCGGGCCTGATGGCCGCCCTGCTCAAGGCGCCGGTCTCCACGGGGTTCGTGTCGCGGTGCCTGGTCCGCCTCGACGCGGCGCTGACCGCCGCCGGGTTCGAGGACGCGCTCAAGGACGCGCTGAGGGCATCTGGCGTGCCCGGCACTGACGAGACCCCCGCCCCGCTGGCCGCCGCGGCGGCCAGCGAGCAGGACTGCGGGAACCCGCACGTTTACACGGTGCGGACCATGCGCGCCTATACCGGCGGCGGCCCGGACCTGATCTGGTACGGCGCGGCGGGCGACCGCACCAAGGCGTCGATCACCGGGTTCGGGATCCTGGACGGCTACCGCGGGGTCCTGGTCCGCGACGACTACGGCGGCTACCTCAGCTACGACACCACGCTGGCCGGCGTCCAGCAATGCCTGGCCCACCTGTACCGGTACCTCGACGACGCCTACGCGACCGGCCCGGAATCCCAGGTCTGGACCCGGCAGGCCGGCGACGCCCTCCGCGAGGCCGCCGCCGCGGTCAGGGCCGGCCGCGCCGGCCACCGCGCCAGCCCCGGCCCCGCGCTCCTGGCCCGCCTGCGCCACAGCTACGACCAGGCCATCGCCTACGGGATCTCGGTGAACCTGTCCCGGCCCTGGCCCAAGGGCAACCACCCCGGACTGATCCTGGCCCGGCGGCTGAAACGCAAGGCCGCCCAAGTCTGGCTATTCGCCACCCGCTTCGACGTGCCCGCCACGAACAACGGCTCGGAGAACGCCATCCGCGGCTACAAGCTCGCCGCGAAAATCAGCGGCTGCTGGCGCACCCTGGCAACCCTGCAGCGCCACTGCCGCATCCGCTCCTACCTCACCACCGCCCGCAGCCACGGCCACCACCCCCTCGCCGCCATCCGCGACGCCCTCACCGGCAACCCCTGGATGCCACTCCGCCCAGCGTGATCAACTAACCAGGCACCCCCTGACTGGTTACATGTTAACCGCACGGGTTGGGTTCTTGGATGGCATAAGATGATTCCTATCGGGCCGGCTGGTGTTATCTTGAGAAGCTCTGGATTCGATATTGGGGACGGCGGCAATTCTGATCTTCAGTACGTATTTGGAGGAGGCGATGGATGTGGATGCGGATGGAATATACCAAACGGATCTAGCCTATATTATCTCGCCTACTGGACCAATAACTACAAGCCAACGCCAGCTTATATCGTTGGAGATCAGAATGGCAATTCAGACGTTGCCTATAACGATACCGCGAACGTTGGCGATGTGCTGGTCGGCATACTTGAGGGCGAGAATCCGACCGGTCCTGTTATATGTATGAAAGTCATGGCGGTAAAGAATGGGGAAGTACTTGTAGATATGCGCTTGTGGAATCATTCAGGCTAACGGTGTTAACTAAGCTGATTTCGTACACTGAGCCCACCTGATATGTGTTGGACGAACCCACTCTTGCCCAAGCCGCGCAGAAAGGCGAATCTGCACACGGCCCGGCAGCTAAATCTACCGAATCTCTAGGAATCCATAGTCGGCGATCTGGCTTGCCAGGACGCATGACAGCGTCAGACCGCCGCAGTCCCAGCGGGATAAGGGCCGGGACTCAAGACCACGAGTGAGCATGCCGAACAGCGCATAAGCATGCGAATAAGCAACGCACGCTATTCGGCATGACCGGTCGACCCGATCCGCCCACAGTGGCCAGTCGGCGCGCCATAACGACCTGATCTCGGCGCCAGCGCTGGCGGCGCCGAGCGGTGGCTGGCGAACAGAACAGGCGGCTCGGAGGGCGCTCGTCCCACCTGTCCCTATCACGGGGCGTGACAAGCACATCAGTTGGGCAGCTTGCCGATCGCGTCTCCGGGGGCGGACGGTTCAAGGTCAGCGACCCGGGCCGTTCACGCCGCGCGGCCGCTGCTCGCGGCCGAGTTGACGAATCGTCACCCGTCCTGACCGAATCGGGCGGCGAAGTTAGCGCAGCCCAGGTGCGTCTGGTCCGTAACCTTGATGACCGCCGAGCCCAGGGCGAGCCGGGCGCTGGACGGCCGGTTAACGGCGCTGAGGTCGAGATCCACGTAGCTGATCACCAGCCAGCGTGCGCCCGATTTAGACGCCCCGGGCGACGAGCAGGGCAGCTCGAGGGACGTCCGGCATTGCCGTCGTCGTGTCACGATGAGGGCCATGCGCCTTCAGCGGTTCCGCGCCGTCATCACTGCCGGTCCTCGTGGCCGCGCGGCCGTCACGGTGCCGTTCAACCCGGACGAGGCGTGGGGGGTGCCAAGGCTGAGCATCCCGTGGGCGGCACGATCGGCGACAGGCGGGTCCGCGGGACGCTGTCGTGGAGCGGTAACGGATGGGCGTTGACTGTGAGTCCGATGTGGTTGCGCGACGTGGGCGCCGCGATCGGCGACGACGTGATCGTTGAGCTGGCACCGGAAGGCCCGCAACGCGGCGATCTTGCCGACGACATCGCCACAGCGCCCGCGGCCAGCCCGGCCGCGGGCGCGTTCTTCGATACGCTGGCACAGTTCTACCGCAAGGCGTACCTCCGCTGGATCGATGCGACCACTCGCCGGCCGGACGTCCGCGCGGCCCGCATCGCTGAGGTAGCCGGCCTGCTCGCGCCCGGGATCAAACAGCGGCCACGATCGTGATGCGCACGACCTGGTGCCGAGCCGTGGCTGCGTTTTCGTTCTGGAGGCGCCAACAAAGGGTATCCGCAGACACACCCAGTGGCGCGACAGATTAACCAATTCGGGTGTCGGCAGATCAGCCCGCTCTACGGCCACATAGGCGCGCATATCGGATACGGGTGCGTGCCGGCATCGAGGCTCGACTACGTTTCGTGACCAGCTGGCGATCGGCGCTTTGCGGCAGGTGCGGTCGCTTCCAGCAGGCTGTCAGCTTCCGTTCACGATCCGCGCTGGAGCGCCATGACGATCCATCGGGGCGAGCCGGCAGCCGGATACCGCCGATCGCCGGCCCGCCCATTGCGAGACAGGTTCCCGCGCTCCTGGGAACCTGTCTCCCCGGGCCCGGCCGGCCACGCCCGGTGACAAGCTGGCCGGCGGACATTACGGCGTGACCGTCAGCGGGCCGGTCCAGATGAACGTCCACGGAAGGCCGCCCGGGCTGGAACGGCGGCCCGGTGAACGGCTTTACCGCAGCGCGGGCACTGGCGCGGGGAGCGAGTCCGTACCTAAATCTGTGTGTGCCGGTTCGTCCGCCGCGTCATCCGATCATGGCGCAACACAGCAGGCAGGTCGCCGTGCCAGCGCCGATCCAAAGAACCTCTGGGCTCTTTGCCACCGCGCTCGCCGGGCACGAAAGTTATCTGGCCTTCGGAAGAGGCCTGGTCCCGGGACGCTGTAGCCCGACGGCACCCATCCGGCTGGCCTCCGATGGGAGCAGCACACCGCCAGCAGACCCTGGCTGTTGCAAAATAGCTGGTCAGAATAGCCAGGCGCCCCGAGCAGGACTCGAACCTGCGGCCTACTGCTTAGGAGGCAGTTGCTCTATCCGCTGAGCTATCGGGGCCGGACGCGGGCAGACTGGCGGCCCGGGCCAAGCTTAATGGTAGCTACCGGGCCTGCCCGAAACGCGGGCTCGCTGCCACCGGCCAGGGGATGCACCGGGAGGCAACGGTGATCGGCTTTATAACGAGCCGCGGCCGGCCAGTGAGCGCGGCGGCCCAGATGTCGCAGGGGCCAGCGGGTGCGGGGCCCAGGACGTGATGACGAGATCGGCCGGCTGGCCCGAGCCGGATGCTGGCGCCGTATCGAGCGCGGCCGGAGACCGGCTACTCCGGACGGGCTCAGGGACGGAGCCGGTCAGGGCAGCGGGAAGGGCAGTTCCATGTCGTCCAGCGCTCGCGGGCACGGGCAGTCCCGGTCGTCAGGGAGCTGCTCGATCGTCCGCTTGAGCAGGTCACGCAGCCGCCCGATGTTCTCGCCGAACACCCGGAACACCTCGGCGTGGGTGACGCCCTCACCTTCTTCCACGCCGGCATCGGTGTCGGTGACCAGCGCGATCGTCGTATAGCACAGCGCGAGCTCACGGGCTAGCGCGGCCTCGGGACAGCCGGTCATGCCGATCAGCGTCCAGCCCTGCGCCGCGTACCACCGCGACTCGGCCCGGCTGGAGAACTGCGGGCCCTCGATGACCACGAGAGTCCCCGAGCCAGCCGGGATCCAGCCGGAAGCCCGGGCCACCGAGATCGCCGTCGACCGGCCCCGCGGACAGTACGGGTCGGCGAAGGGGACATGGACCGCCGCACCCTCGTTATAAAAGGTTCTTGCCCGGCTCATCGTGCGGTCGACGAGCTGATCGGGGATGGCCAGCGTGCCGGGCCCGTATGACCCGGTCAGCGAGCCGACGGCGCTCGGCGCCAGCACCTGGCGGACACCCAGCGAGCGCAGCGCCCACAGGTTCGCGCGATACGGGATACGGTGCGGCGGGAACCGGTGATCGCGGCCGTGCCTGGGCAGGAACGCAACCGATCGGCCGCCAACCTCGCCGACGATGATGGGGTCGCTGGGCGGCCCGAACGGGGTCTCGACCGTCACCTCGTCGGCCGGCGAGAGGAACTCATAGAGCCCGGAGCCGCCGATGACCCCGATGCTGGCCAGGCCGTCGGCCACGGCGGGTCAGGCGACCTTCGAGCCCGACGACGAGGACGAGCCGGCTGATGCGGACGAGCCGCCCGAGCCGGAGCCGGATGACGAAGATGACGTCACCGCGGCAGCGGACTTGTCGGCCTTCTTGTCGCCGGACGATGACCCGCCGTCCTTGCCGGCCTCTGCGGAGCCGCCCGAGTCCGACGAGCCGACCGAGCCCTTCTCCGCAGACCCGTTCAGCACCTTGTCCTTCTTGGCGCCGGCGCGGGAGTCCGTGCGGTAGAAGCCTGATCCCTTGAAGACGATGCCGACCGGGGAGAACACCTTCCGGAGCCTGCCACCGCACGTCGAGCACACGAGCAGCGGCTCGTCGGTGAACTTCTGCACCACCTCGCTCCGCTCCGCACAGTCCGTGCAGGCGTACTGGTAGGTCGGCACATTTCCTCCTCGGTGGCGTTAGCACTCGCCGGGTCCAACTGCTAAATGGTAGCAACCGTTAGGGCAGTCTGGTGATTCCTTCGCGTGGCCGGGCGATCATGCGAACCGGGAGGTCATGCGGGCCGGACGGCACCTCGTCGAGTAGTTCGCCGCCGTAGAGCAGCGCGACGGTCGGGACGGGCCCGCCGACGCGGGCGAGCGCCCGGTCGTAGGAGCCGCCGCCGCGGCCCAGCCGGATCCCGCGGCGGTCCACCGCGAGGGCGGGGACTATCACGAGGTCAGCGCTGGCGATGGCGGCCGTCCCGCGTGGCGGCTCGGCCGGCTGCAGCGTGCCGCGCGGCCCGGGGACCAGCGAGTCAGGGCCCTCGTAGGAAGCCCAGTCCAGGTCGCCGCCGGGGAGCAGCACGGGCAGCAGCACGTAGGTGCCGCGCTTCCACAGGGCGTAGACCAGCCCCCGGGTGTCCGGCTCGGTGCCGACCGAGTAGTAGGCGGCGGCCGTCCCGGCCATCTGCGTCTCCGGCAGGGCAAGCACCGCGTCGCGGACCGCGTGCCCCGCCTCGGCGCGCTCGGCGTCGGTCAGCCGTGCCCGGGCCGCCACGAGCCGCCGCCGGAGCGCGGCCTTCGCCGCTGGCAAGCCTTCGTCGGGTACCTCTGAGGCCATGCCGTGCACAAGTCCTCCCGCCGCATAGTTAGGGTTCACAGCATGGCCGATACCGCCGCCGTGACCAAGGCAGTCATCCCCGCCGCGGGCCTGGGGACCAGGTTCCTGCCCGCCGCCAAGGCGATCCCCAAGGAAATGCTGCCCGTCATCGACACGCCAGCGATCCAGCTGGTGGTGGAAGAGGCCGTCTCCGCCGGGCTGCGCGACGTGCTGGTGATCACCCGCCGCGGCAAATCGGCGATCGAGGATCACTTCGACCGCGCCTGCGAGCTTGAGGACGTGCTGGCCGCCAAGGGTGACGAGGCCGGGCTCGCGCTCGTCCGCGCGCCCACTGACCTCGCGGATATGCACTACGTGCGCCAGGACGCGCCGAAGGGGCTTGGCCACGCGGTGCTCTGCGCGGCGGAGCACGTCGGCAACGAGCCGTTCGCCGTGCTGCTCGGTGACGATTTCATCGATCGCAGCGATCCGCTGCTGCGGCGGATGATCGAGGTCAGGCAGCGCTATGGCGGCAGCATCGTGGCGCTGATGGAAGTCGAGCCCGATCAGGTCTCTGCCTACGGGTGCGTGGCGATCAAGCCCACCGACGAGGACGACGTGGTCGCCGTCACCGACCTGGTGGAGAAGCCGCCGCCGGGCGAGGCGCCGTCCAACTGGATCATCGTCGGGCGGTACGTGTGCGATCCCGCCATCTTCGGCGTGCTGCGGGAGACGCCGGCGGGGCGGGGCGGTGAGATCCAGATCACTGACGCGCTGCGGACGCTGGCGACTGCCGACCGTGGCGTGACCGGAGACGGCGGCGGCGTGCACGGCGTGCTGTTCCGCGGCCGGCGCTTCGACACCGGCAACAAGCTCGACTACCTGCGCACCATCATCCAGTTCGCGTGCGAGCGTGCGGACCTGGCTGAGGAGTTCGTGCCCTGGCTGCGCAGCTACCTGGACGGCCGGTAGGGGCCCGGCGGCAGTGGAATCCGTCGAGGCCTACCTGGCCGAGATCCTGGCCGAGATCCGGCCGCTCGCGCCGCGTGAGCTCAGCCTGGAGGACGCAGATGGCGGCGTGCTCGCCGAGGACATCACGGCCCGCTGGCCGCTGCCGCCGTTCGACAACTCCAGCATGGACGGCTATGCGGTCCGCGCCGCCGACGTCGCCGCCGCGACCGCCGACTCGCCGGTGCTCCTGCCGGTGACCGGCGAGGTCACGGCGGGCGACACCCGCGAGCACGAACTCGCTCCCGGCAGCTGCCTGCGGATCACGACCGGCGCGCCGCTGCCGGCCGGCGCGGACGCGGTGGTCCCCGTCGAGCTGACCGACGGCGGGACCGGCCGGGTGGCGATCAGCGCCGCGGTGACGCCCGGTACCTCGATCCGGCGGGCCGGCGGCGATGCCGTCCCCGGCGACCCGCTGCTCGCAGCGGGCAGCAGGCTCGGCCCCGCGCCGCTCGGGCTGCTCGCCGCCGCCGGCCACGTCGCCGTGCTGGCACGGCCGCGGCCGCGGGTGGCGGTGTTCTCCACCGGGAACGAGCTCGCGCCGCCGGGGAGCCCGCTCGCCCGTGGCCGGATCTGGGAATCCAACAGCTTCATGCTGGCCTCGGCCGCGCGGCAGGCAGGCGCCGACGCCGTCCGGCACCCGAGCGTGCCGGACGATCCGGGCCGGGTGCTGGCCGTGATCGAGGACGCGGCCAGCCGGGCTGACCTGCTGGTGACCAGCGGCGGCGTCAGCATGGGCGGCGAGCACGACGTCGTCAAGGCCGCGCTGCAGCAGCTGGGGACGGTCAGGTTCCGCAAGGTGGCGATGCAGCCGGGGATGCCACAGGGGTTCGGCGTGATCGGCAAGAACAGCACGCCGATCCTGACGCTGCCGGGTAATCCGGTCAGCGCGTTCGTCTCGTTCCAGCTTTTCGTCCGGCCAGCTCTGGGCGCACTGCAAGGCAGCGCCGACGGGCGCAGGCCAACGTCCCGTGCGATGCTCAGCGCCCCGCTGCGGTCGCCACCGGACAAGAGATCGTTCCTGCGGGGCGTCCTGGCCGCTGACGGCACGGAGGTAACGCCGCTGTCCGGGCAGGCATCGCATCAGCTGGCCGCGCTGGCCCGGGCGAATGCCCTGATCGTCGTGCCGGAGCAGGTCACCAGCATGCGGGAAGGCGACGCGGCCGAGGTGATCCGCCTCGATGGCTGAGCGGCTCACCCACCTCGACGAGGCCGGCCAGGCCCGGATGGTCGACGTTTCCGGCAAGGACGTGACGGCCAGGACGGCGCGGGCATCCGGGCGGGTGCTGCTGTCGGCCGCGGCCGTGGCCGCGCTGCGGGAGGGGCGGATGCCGAAGGGCGACGCGCTCGCGGTGGCCAGGATCGCCGGCATCCAGGGCGCTAAGCGGACGCCGGACCTGATCCCGCTCTGCCACCCGATCGGGCTGCACTCGGTGACCGTCGACCTTTCCGTGCAGGACGAGGGCGTGCTGATCACGGCCACGACGCGGACCGCGGACCGGACCGGGGTGGAGATGGAGGCGCTGACCGCCGTGTCGGTCGCCGCGCTCGCCCTGATCGACATGGTCAAGGCGGTGGACCCGGCGGCGGTGATCGCCGACGTGCGGGTCGAGGAGAAGACCGGCGGCAAGACCGGCCGGTGGACGCGGCCGTGACCAGGGCGCTGGCCGGCCGGGGGGTCCGGCCATGATCAGGGCGCTGGCCATCACGGTGTCGAACCGCGCCGCGGCGGGCGTGTACGCGGACCGGTCCGGGCCTGTCCTCGCCGGGCTGCTGGCCGAGGCCGGATGCGACCAGGTGGACGGCCCGCGGGTGGTGCCGGACGGCGAGCCGGTGCTCGCGGCGCTGCGGGAGGCGGTTGGCCTCGGGTACGACATCATCGTGACGACCGGCGGGACCGGGCTGACACCAGGTGATCGCACCCCGGAGATGACCAGGGAGGTGATCGACCGGGAAATCCCCGGCATCGCCGAGGCGATCAGGTCGGCGGGCGCCGCGGCGGGCATTCCCGCCGCTGTGCTGTCCCGTGGCCTGGCCGGACTCGCCGGGCAGACGGTGATCGTGAACCTGCCCGGGTCGTCCGGCGGGGTGCGGGACGGGATGGCGGTGCTGGCCCCGATCCTCGCGCACGCCGTCGACCAGGCGCGCGGCGGCGACCACCCGCGGCCGGGGTGAGGACGCCCCGGGTTCTGTGACTGAGTGAATTCATGCTCCCTTCATTGGGTTACCGAATGGCGTTTAGCCACGTGACAGGGGAATGATGGTCTCGTGGGACGCATGCGCGGATGGCCGGTGACACTGACCGAGCCTGACCTCCTGGACGCACCGGTCGGCTTGCGGCCTGTCCGGGCCAAGGATGCAGCCATCTGGCGCGAGACGCGGATACGCAATGCCGCATGGCTGCGGCCGTGGGAGCCCACCAACCCGGAGACGCCGCTGTACCAGACGAACCTGGGCCCGTACATCGCGATGGCGCGCACGATGCGCCGGGAGGCGAGGCAGGGCCAGACGCTGCCGTGGGTGATCACCTACGCCGGGCGGTTCGCCGGGCAGTTGACGGTCGGCAGCATCCTCTGGGGATCGGCGCGCACGGCACAGGTCGGTTACTGGGTCGACGAGGCGCTGGCCGGCCGCGGCGTGGTCCCGACCGCGCTGGCGATGGCCATCGACCACTGCTTCTTCGTGGTCGGGCTGCACCGTATCGAGGCCACCATCCGGCCGGAGAACCAGGCCAGCCGGAGGGTCGTCGAGAAGCTCGGCTTCCGCGAGGAGGGCCTGCGCCGCAGGAGCCTGCACATCGAGGGAACCTGGCGCGACCATCTGTGTTACGCGCTGACGGCCGAGGACGTGCAGGGCGGGTTGCTGCCCCGCTGGCGCAGTGCGGTGTCGGCGTCCCGGTCGCAAGCGCGCTAGGCCACTTGCTGGCGGCTGCGGGTATTTCGGGATACTGCTGAGGTCTATCTGGCGACACACCGGGGTTGATGCTCGTCAACACCGGCGGCTGGCCCTACCGTGCGTGACGTGAGCTCGCCCGTGTCTGCCGCATGCCTGGCAGCGGAAAGCCTGGTGGCCGCGTCCTGGCGTGGCGCAAGGAGAACGCCGTGAGCAGCGCGATTCTCTACCTGGCGATCGTGGCGATCTGGGCCGGGATACTGGTGCCCAGGTGGGTGCGGCGATCACACGATGCGTCCGGCGCGGGCAAGGGAGCGTCCGGGCAGGCTCCGGAGACGGCGCCCTCAGCCGGGTTTGCCGGTGAGGCTGACGTGCACGCGGAGAGCGCCGCGCCTGCCGGGGATGCCGTCCCCGCCGGGGCCGCGGTGCACGAGCACGATGCGGTGCACGAGCACGGCGTGGCCGTGGAGCACGGCGTGGCCTTCGAGTACGAGGCGGCCTTTGAATACGGCGAGGTGCATTCCAGCGGCGCTGCGGGCGAGTACGAGACGGCTGTCGAGTACGGGTCTGTCGTCGCGTATGACGTGGAGCTTCATGACGGCACGGCCGGCTCCGGCGATGCCGGCGGCGGTGGCTGGCCGGATGACGACATCACCGAGCCGGTGCTCACCCTGCGCGGGCGGCCGCTATGGTCCGAGGGGCCGGGATGGCATCCGCTCCGGCGGCAGGACCGGCCGCGCCCCGCCGTCACCCGCCAGGCGGCGCTGCTGGCGCGGCGGCGGATGCTCAGCACGCTCGTGACGCTGGCTGCCGTGGCGCTGGCGCTGGCTGTCGAGGGCATGGCGCCCTGGTGGATCGTCGTGCCGCCGGTGGTGATGCTCGGGCTGCTGATGCTGGTGCTGCACGAGGCGGCCCGGGCCGACGCGGAGGCCGCGGAGCGGGAGGCGGAGGCCCGTGCGGCGCACGCGGCGCGCCAGGCCCGTCTCGCGGCCCGGCAGCGTGCCCGTGCGGCGCGGGTGGCCGCGGCCACGGAGCGCACCGCCGAGATCATCGACATCTCGGCCAGGGTCAGCGATCAGCTGTACGACCAGTACGCCGACGCGGCGGTGCGCGCGGTCGGCGACTGAGGCTGGCCGGTTAGCCCGATGTCCGGTTAGCCAGGCGGGCAGCCCCTGGGGCGGCGGTTCGTTTCCTGGCGACGGGCGTCGGATGACAGCTGCCGCCTGGCGCCGACCGGCCGGGGCGGTGCTGATGTTTGCTACGCTGGCTGCCGGTCTTGGGGCTGTAGCGCAGTCCGGTAGCGCACCTCGTTCGCATCGAGGGGGTCAGGGGTTCAAATCCCCTCAGCTCCACCAAGTTTTAGCAGGTCAGGCCATCTACTTGTGATCGCTGATCCGTTCACTCCTCCCCCGGTGTCCGATTTTGGGAGCGAAATGGGAGCGGATCATGGGCGGTCATGCCCACGGGCAGTGTCAGACCTAACCTCCATCGTTGATCTTGCGGACGAAATGCGGCCACGTGAAGGGGACCTGGTCATGCGCATAACCTCCCTGAGCGCCGAAGGAGCGTTGTCGTTTGACAGGTTCAAGCTGGACCTGGGCGCAGGGCTGACGGTCGTTGTGGGGCCGAACGGAGCGGGGAAGAGCAACCTGGCGCGCTTGCTCGGTGTATGCCAGCGGGCGATCGAGTGCGCGGACGAGCGCACGAGTGATCTGGAGCGGATGCTGGCTTCGTTCCTGGCTGCTCGGCACGTCGGATCTGCGTCACGCAGCGTTGAAGTGCGGCTCGGCTTCGAGCTAACCGATCCGGCGGAAAGGGCACTGGTGGTCGAGTACGTGCGGGCGATGGTGGTGGGCGCCTTGCTCGGCAACCGGACGGAGCCAGACACTTCGGGGATCGACGCCTGGATAGCTAGGGAGATCACCGAGGACAAGCTGCTTCCTTTGATGCGAGGCGAGATCGTGGCCAGTCATCGGGGCACTGAAGACGCCCAGTGGTCATGCATGGTGGAGTTCACCGCGGCAGATCATGAGGGAGAGGACCGCCTGTATCAGTGGAGCCTGCTAGGTCAGCCCGCCGACACACTGGTTCGTGCGGATCATGGGCCCGGGCAGTTGCAGGGGACGGATATTGCCACGCAGGTGAGAGGCGGGAATCCGCCTGATGGGGGGCCGATCGCGGTGCCTGGGCCGTTCTCGCTGCAGGGCCTGATCCCGCACGAGGGTCATACCGTGATGGGCTGCGCTGTCGAGATCAACACGTCGGCTCCGGAATCACACCGCCGCCTGGCCGAAATGGCGGGTTTCTCCATGATCAGCCGTGGCGGGCGGCGGCATGTCAGCTTCGCCCGGGTGTTCAGGGTCATTTTCAGACAGGCGTTGGTTCAGACCAGCGATACGCGTTTGGTGCCAGGAGGGGGGTACAGCTGGTCCAGCGCGGGGCTGACCCCGTCCCAGGGCGCGGAGGGCAGGCTTCCCGAGTTGCTGCTCCGGCTGAAGAACGGGGCACCTGGCGAGCGCGCCCGCTACCGGGTAATTCGTGATCTCTTTAGAGAGTTCACCCAGGGCCGGTCGTGCGAAGTCCGGCTGATTCAAGTCGCCCAGCCTCAGGAGCCCGGCTCCGCATCCGCTGATCCCAGTGACGGCACGGCGGACGTGCCTGCTGTGTGGGTCACCGTCGATGTGGTGAAGGAGGGCGACGATGTAGCTCCGGAGGTGCCGATTGAGTTCGCCGGGGCTGGTGCATGGGAAGCCCTCGTCCTGGCCTCGGTCCTCGCGGAGCGGGCCGCGTCTGTGATCGTGCTGGACGAGCCCGCGGTAGCGCTGCATCCCACGCTCCTGCGCGTCCTCGGCGCGCACTTGCAGAAGGCAAGCGCACAGTTCGTCGTCATTACGCACTCGTCAGAGCTGCTGCCTCTTGAGCCGTCGGCCAGCGCCCAGATCGTCCGCTTCGACCGGGACGAGCAAGTAGCGACCCGGCGATGGGTGCTCTCCGAGGGAGGTCGGCGGCAGATGTCACGCAAGCTGATCGCCAAGGGAAACGAGCGACTGCCCTTCGCCTGGCGCTGCGTGCTGTGTGAGGGTGAGGACGATGTCGAAGCAGTACTTTCCCTGGCTGAGCAGCTAGGTATTGACCTGCGGGCGAAGAACATTGCAGTCGCGGACTGCGGCGGGCGCGACAACCAGCCGGCTTACATCCGGTTCTGTTCAGAGCTTGGGCTTCGCTACCTCGCAATCATGGACGCCGACGCGAGCAAAGCCATCAACCAGCCAGCCGTGGCACGCAATGCATCAGCAGTACGAGACGCCGTTAGGAAGTATCCAGACGGTGAGCTGGTCGAGTTCCCCGAGGATCTGGAGACCACGCTCGGGATACCCAAGCAGCGCCCCTCACGCGTGCCAGCGGCTATCAGGGCCACGACCTCCGGTTCCGCGCCGCCCGAGCTAGTCGAGCTTGCCAATGCGCTCTGCCGACTTGCAGGGTGCACAACGCCGCCTCAGTGGTGAGAGCCGGTCCAGGCATGTGGGTGATCTAAATAGCAGATCAAGGCAAAAGCCAACGACGGAAGCGCCATCACTACGTGCCAGAAACCTATCTAAGATCCTGGTCGGATGAGAATGATCGTGTTGCCATGAGGCGGCGTGGCTCCAAGGAGGTAGTACGGCCTACCACAAAAAATGTCGCGGTTGAAAGCGACCTTTATACTATCTACGGTAGCGGTGGGGAGCCGGACGATTTCCTCGAGAAAGCTCTCGGCGATATGGTTGACGGACCCGCGTCGGATATGCTGACCCGGCTAGGTGAGCAGAAATGTCCGTCGAAACGCAGCAATGACCGCTGGGACCTTAGCAGATTCCTCGCGATACAGCTTGTCCGTACCCCCGATCATATCAGTCAAGCCCTCTTCGCTTCGCTTGTTGCCGAATACACTGGCACACGTCCGATTAGCAATGACGTGGTGCATACCTATATGACCGATGTCCACCTCGGCTATCCTCCAAGCGACCGTGAGGCACAGGCCGCTACTGACTTCGTGAACGGCGCCTTGAACATGTACGGGACCTTGCCCACCAGGTACGACGCTCTCACCATCCTATTTCGGGTAGCAGTGGAACAGCTTGCGCCCGTCCTCCGCGATAAAGCATGGTCTATCGAGATCGATCCTAAGCATCGCTTCATTACCACCGATCTGCCCGTGAGTAAGTACTGGGATCCAGCCAAGCGCCGCCGCTACGAGGGCGTAGGGATTGCTAATGCCGATGAGATTCGATTTCCTATTGATCCGCGGCATTTGTTGGTCATGCGCCCGCGATACCCTGAGCATCGCATTGTCGTTCCGGATGCCCGGGTCAGTGCGGTTAATCAGCAAGTTGCGGCTCGATGTTACCGAATGATTATCGCCCGACCCGACCAGGCAGAATCACTTACACAACTAAGACTGCGCGATCGACCCGCAGCCCTGCGATTCGACATTGGACCGCTTATCCGTGAAGGTGCAGACGGGCAACAAATCCAGGATGGCCGGGAAGTCATCCATCAGTACGTCGAGTACGAAGACGAATAGCAGAAGATGTTTGCATCCTGCGCCTTGTATGCCACGTTGCTGAGACCAAGAGAGCGTCCAGAGCGGGGACTGTGGAGCACGGAC
>WNFY01003562.1_pt1 | contig 14551 bp, 10 predicted proteins | sample 5400091 | NCBI WGS metagenome assembly WNFY01 (sample SAMN13153364, study PRJNA577476) | soil metagenome | isolation source: 60 cm soil or saprolite under grassland replicate 1 | place: USA:California | collected 2016-06-15 | reverse complement strand
TGAGGCCCCCCGCCACGTTCACGAAGAGATCGCAGCCGAGGATGTCGATCCCGACCTTCTTCTCGAGCACCGCGGCGAGGAGCGCGACGCGGTTCGAGTCGACGCCGAGCGCGGTGCGGCGCGGCGTTCCGAAGCTCGTGGGCGAGACGAGGGCCTGCACCTCGACGAGGAGGGTGCGCGTCCCGGAGAGGGCCGCGGCGACGGCGCTCCCGGGCGCGTCCTCCGGCCGCTCGGAGAGGAAGAGCGCGGACGGGTTCGGCACCTCCGCGAGCCCGCCCGCCTTCATCTCGAAGACGCCGATCTCGCTCGCCGAGCCGAAGCGGTTCTTGTGCGCGCGCAGCACGCGGTACGGGTGCGCGCCGCCGCCCTCGAAGTAGAGGACCGTGTCCACCATGTGCTCGAGGACGCGCGGCCCCGCGATGGCGCCGTCCTTCGTGACGTGGCCGACGAGGAAGGTGGGCGTCTCCGTCGTCTTGGCGTAGGCCATGAGCCGCGCCGTCACCTCGCGGATCTGCGTCACCGTCCCCGGCGCCGAGAGGAGCTCGGGGAGGTACTGCGTCTGGATCGAGTCCACCGCCACCACCGCCGGCGCGAGCTGCTCGGCGGCGTGCAGCACCTTCACCGCGTCCGTCTCCGGGAAGAGGTGCAGGTTCGCCGCCGCGACCCCCAGGCGATCGGCGCGCATCTTGATCTGTCGCGCCGACTCCTCGCCGGAGACGTACAGGATGGGCCTGTCCGGCGTCGCGCGGGCGAGGCGCTCCAGCGTGGCCAGCATGAGCGTGCTCTTCCCGATCCCGGGGTCGCCTCCGAGCAGGACGAGCGAGCCCGGCACGACGCCGCCGCCGAGCACGCGGTCGAGCTCGCCGATGCCGGTGCGCAGCCGCGCCTCCTCGCTGGCGGTGACCTCGTGCAGCGGAACGGGGCGCGTGGCGCGCTCGGCGGCGCCGAAGCCGCGGGAGGGCCCGTGCGCGCCGCTCGCCGCGACCGCGACCTCCTCGTGCAGCGTGTTCCACTGCCGGCACGCCGGGCACTGGCCGAGCCACTTGGGCGAGGCGTGGCCGCACTCCGCGCACCCGAAGACCGTCTTGTGCCTGGGAGCGAGCTTCGCCACGAGTGAAGGATGGCATGCGGGGCTGACAGCCGGCGCGTCTCGGCCGTGCTCCGGAGACGATCCCCGAGAACGGCTCGAGCATGGGAGCGCTTCCGCGCAGGCCCAGGGCTGATTGGGTTACCGGATCTGGGCCGTGTCCCACGATCATGTGTCATCTGGCCCAATGACACGAGGGCGGCATCTCGTGTTTTCGCGCCCTTGGCGAGCTGCGCTCATGGCGCCCGGGTTGCAGCCGCCGTCACGAGCAAAGGTGGGATTCACCCGCCGAGAGGTGGGCGACCGGCTCGGTTCGCACACCTCCCATTTCGCGCGGAGCGGGCGCTCCGGCAACAAGGGGATGAGACTCCATGCACAGGCTCACGAAGTGGATGCTGGCCGTCGTCGTCGTCGCCGCGATCCCGTTCGCCGCCCACGGCCGGTCCAGCTACCTCTCGACGTTCAACAGCATGTACGGCACGGCGAACACGAAGCTCGATTCCTGCTCCACCTGCCACGCGTCCTCGACCTCCACCTGGAATCCCTACGGAACGGACGTCCGAGCCAGGATCAGCAGCGGGATCAGCGCGGCCCTCACCGCCGTCGAGCCGCTCGACTCCGACGCCGACAAGTTCACGAACATCGACGAGATCAACGCGCTCACGCTGCCGGGCGACAAGACGGACTTCCCGGCGGCAGCTCCGCCGCCGTGCCCCGACGCCGACGGCGACGGCTACGCGGTGTGCGACGGCGTCTGCACGCTCCCCTCCGGCAAGCAGTGCGGCGACTGCAACGACGCCAACGCGGCCGTGAACCCCGGCGTCACCGAGATCTGCACGAACGGCATCGACGACAACTGCGACGGCGCGATCGACGCCAAGGATCCCTTCTGCGCGAGCCCCGCGCTCTCCGACTACGACATCTCGGCGCTGCGCGTCTCGGGCCGGACGGCAGTCGGCCGCAAGGTGTCCGTCAAGGTCGTCGTCACCGAGGTCGTCCCCGGCGCCGCGTCGCTCACCGTCCAGTACACGCAAGGCGGCGTGAGCGGGACCCTGGGGAGCGTGAGCCAGCTCCAGGCCGGCACGTATGCCTTCACCTACGTGCCCACCGTCGCCGGCCCCATCACCTGGACCGCCACGATCGCCGACCAGGACCCCGACGTCGACGTGGCCACCGCGACGACCACGGTGAAGTGACCGCGCAGCGCGAGCGATCCTCACTGCGGGCGCCCACCGAGGGCGCCCGCTTTTCCTTTCGCGCGGTGGAGAGCCGCTCAGGCGACGAGATGGCTGCCGCCCGCCCGTCCGTCTCTTGTCGCGTCCGGGGCGCATGGCCTATGACGGCGGCTCGGCCACGCGCGCCCGCTTCCCCGTCCGATCGGGACGCGTTGGCGGCACGGCCGGGCCTTCATGCACAAAGCTCTTTGCCTCCTGGGGGGCCTGGCGGCCCTCGCCCTCCAGCCCTGGCTTGCTTCCGCGGACGACCGCAACGGCAACGGCCTCGACGACGCGCTCGAGGAGGCGCTGCTCGCGCGCTTCGCGCCGCTCGTCCTCCTCGAGCCACGCGAGCGGGCGATGCCCGCCAACGTCGACTGGTACCTGGCGCGCGCCCAGCTCGAGCCCGATCTGCGCCCCGAGGTGCATGTCACGCAAGCGTCGCTCCTCGGGAACTGGGACGCGGCCCTGCGCACGCTCGGGCGCGAGGTGGCGCGGCTCCGGCCGAACCACGCGGCACGCCCGGGCAGCCCCGACCCGCGCGACTGGATCGTCTACGGGCACGTCTACCCGGCGCAGGACGGCGGCGTCCTCGTCCAGTACTGGTTCTTCTACCCGTTCAACGACTTCCTCGCCGTCTTCAATCACGAGGGCGACTGGGAGCACGTGACGGTCCGGCTCGACCGCGCGCTGCGGCCCGTCGGCGCCTGGTACGCCCGCCACCGCAGGTCGGCGCCGGGCAAGTGGTTCGCGTGGAACGACCTCGCGCGCGAGGGGGATCATCCGGTCGCGCTCTCCGCGCGCGGCTCGCACGCGAGCTACGCGGACCACGACGAGGTGCCCTGGTACGACCGCGTCTGCGCGACGCGCGTTCCCGCCGATGCGGAGCGCCTGGACTGTGTCGTGTGGCGGACGTGGGCGAAAGGCACCGGCGGCATCGTCAATACCGGGCCGCGGCGCCGGCCGCGGCCGCGCGCCTGGTTCGTCTCGTGGCCCGGGGAGTGGGGGACCGAGGGCTGGTTCGGGCGCGACACGGGCGGGCCGCTCGGGCCGGCCTATCAGGAGGGGTGGTGCAGCGGGGGCGCGCCGGGGTGTTCCTGAGGAAGGACTCTCGGTCAGGCGGGAATGACTCTGGGTCGGGCGGGAGAAACGCCCGTTCTGTCGCGGGATTGCGTTCGCGGCCCCCATTGTCAACCGTTCTCCCAGCACCTGGTTGACGATGGCCGCCGGGCTGGTAGGGTGACGGCCCCATGAGCACCACCCCCAGCGCCGCTCCCAAGCCGCTGCCCGCCGGGATCGAGCCCATCGGCGCCGAGGAGGCGCGACGGCTCATCCGGCTCACCTCCGGCCCCGACTTCGAGGCGCTCCTCGCGCGCGCCAGGTCCGTCCGCGAGGCTGTGCACGGCACCGGCGTCTCGCTCTGCGGCATCACCAACGCGAAGAGCGGTCACTGCCCGGAGGACTGCGGCTTCTGCCAGCAGTCGGCGCACTTCGAGGACACCGGCGCGCCCGAGTACCCCATGATGTCGGCGCGCGAGATCGCCGATCAGGCGAAGGCGGCCGAGGCCGCGGGCGCCCGCGAGTTCTCCATCGTCACCTCCGGCACGCGCGTCGCGAAGGAGGCGGAGCTGCGCACGCTCGAGGAGGCGCTCCGCCTCATCCGCGAGGAGACGACCGTCGAGCCGTGCGCGTCGCTCGGCCTCATGCGCCGCCCCGAGCTCGAGCGGCTCAAGCGGGCGGGGCTCCAGCACTACCACCACAACCTCGAGACCTCCCGCAGCTTCTTCGACGACGTCTGCACCACGCACACCTACGACGAGCAGCTCGAGACGATCCGCGCCGCGAAGGATCTCGGCTACCAGCTCTGCACGGGCGGGATCCTGGGGATGGGCGAGACGCCCGACCAGCGCGTCGAGCTCGCCCTCACGCTGCGCGAGGTGGGCACCCACTGCGTGCCGCTCAACTTCCTCAACCCGCGCCCCGGCACGCCCATGGCGAACGTGAAGGCGATCACGGCCGAGGAGTGCCTGGCCGCCATCGCCGTCTTCCGGCTCCTGCTGCCCGCGGCGCACCTCTTCGTCATGGGCGGCCGCGAGGTGAACCTCGGCGCCGCGCAGCACCGCATCTTCGACGCGGGCGCGGACGGCACGATGGTGGGCAACTACCTCACGAGCGCGGGCACGCAGCCGCACGAGGTCGTCGAGATGATCCGCGGAAAGGGGTACGACCTGCGCCCGACGCCCGACGCCGCGCGCTGGGCCTTTCACGGCCAGGCGCCGGAGGGCGAGGCCGGCTGGAACCGCCGCGCCGCCGACGCGGAGCGGAAGCGCCTCCCGGTCGTGCGCTGATGACGGCCGCGCTCTCCTGGATCGACCGCGAGCTCGCGGCCCTCGAGGCGAAGGGGCTCCGGCGCACGCTCGAGCCGCTCGGCGGCGCGCAGGGCGCCGTCGTCGAGCTCGGCGGCCGCAAGCTCGTGAACCTCTGCTCGAACGACTACCTCGGGCTCGCGGCCGACCCGCGCCTCGTCGCGGCGGCGGTGGCCGCGGCCGAGCGCGAGGGCGCCGGCGCGGGCGCGGCCCGGCTCGTCGCTGGCGACCTCCCCGTTCACGGCCTCCTCGAGCGGCGGCTCGCCGCCTTCAAGCGGACCGAGGCCGCGCTCCTCTTCTCGTCGGGCTACCACGCCAACATCGGCGTGCCGGCGGCGCTCGTCGATCGCGAGGACGCGATCTTCGCCGACCGGCTCGACCACGCGTCGATCATCGACGGCTGCCGGCTCTCGCTCGCGAAGACCTGGCGCTACCCGCACTGCGACATGGGCGCGCTGGACCGCCTGCTCCAGGAGACGCGGGCGCGCCGGAAGCTCGTCGTCACCGACGCCGTGTTCGGCATGGACGGCGACGCGGCGCCGCTCGCCCACATCGCCGAGCTCTGCCAGCGGCACGGCGCGATGCTGTACGTGGACGAGGCGCACGCGACCGGCGTCCTCGGGCCGAGCGGGGCGGGGTGGGCGGAAGCGCAGGGCGTGAGCGGGCGGGTGGACGTCCTCATGGGCACGCTCGGGAAGGCGCTCGGGAGCTTCGGCGCCTTCGTCGCGGGCTCGGCGCGGGTCGCCGACTGGCTCACCTCGCGCGCGCGGAGCTTCATCTTCACCACCGCGCTCCCGCCCTCGGCCTGCGGCGCGGCGCTGGCGGCGCTCGACGTGGTGGCGGCCGAGCCGGCGCGGCGCGAGCGCCTGCACGCGCTGACCGCACGGATGAAGGCGGGTCTGGCGGAGCTCGGTTTCGACATGGCGCGGGTGGTCGCGCCCATCTTCCCGGTCGTGCTCGGCGACGAGGCCGTCTCGCTGCAGGCATCGCGGCGGCTCCGGGAGCGCGGCTGGTTCGTCCGCGCCATCCGCCCGCCGACGGTGCCGGCGGGGACGAGCCGGCTGCGCGTCTCGCTCACGGCGGGGCACACCGAGGAGCAGGTGGACGGGTTCCTCTCCGCGCTGCGCGAGGTGCTGCGCGAGCTCGGGATCCGCTGATTACATTCGAGGCATGGGGAGCCTGGGGCGGATGCTGCTCGTCGCGGGCGCGGTGCTCCTCGTCGCGGGGGTCGCGCTCGTCGTGGCGGAGCGCTTCCCGGGGCTGCGCATCGGGCGCCTGCCCGGCGACGTCCACCTGCAGCGCGGTCCCGTCAGCTTCTACTTCCCGCTCGCCACCTCGCTCATCGTGAGCATCCTGCTCTCGCTCGCCTTCTGGCTGTTCTGGCGGCGCTGAACGCGCACGCCTGGTGCGTCAGACTGCTAGTGCGTGATCTTCTCGATCGCGCTCTTCACCTCCTCGGCGACGTCGTGGGCGCGTTCCTCGAGCGTGGGGCTCCGGAAGCGGCGGAAGGCGTGGCCCGCGATGGCTCCCAGGGCGAGCGCGAGGGCCACGATCAGGATGACGCCCAGGATGACGCGGCGGCTGCGCACTTGCTCTTCTTGTGCCGGAATCAGGTGACGCCGTCGAGGGTGGCGCGCGACTCGGATGCGGGTGGCACCCGCCCGCCGGGCTGCCACGGATCACCGGTCCCATGGGGGGTGAGCGGTTCGAGGCTCGCCGCTCGTCGACCAGGCGCTCCTGCATTTCAGTCGACGGCGTCCGCTCTTTCCCGAAATGCAGCAACGACCTTCACCCTGCGGGCGGGCGATCCCCGTACGCCAGGCCGGCTTCGGCCATGCCGGTGCCGCCCCCCAATTCAGGGTGTCGGCCATTGCCAGCCGCTACACGCCCGAGTAGGTGTTTCGTGCTCCCCAGTGAACTTGCCGCCGTGCCGTGGCCGGCGCTCCTCGTCAGCGCGAACGGCGCCGTGCTCGCGGCGTCGCCGGCAGCGGTGGCGATGCTCGGCATGACTCCTGCCGACATCGCCGCGCTGGAAGAGCGTTTCGAGCTGCTCTCGGCAGCGGGGCAACCGGTCCCGAGGGAAGAGCATCCCCTGCGCCGCGCCGCTCGTGGCGAGCTGTTCCAGGTGGGCGGTCTCTGGCGCGACCGCGAGTCTGGGCGCGAGCTCTCGCTCCGGTTCCGGTGTCGAGCGATGGGTGCCGACGGTCTCCTTGAAATCGACTCGCTCGTCGAAGATGCCGAGCGGCGCGCGACCGAGAGGCTATCGAAGCTCAACGAGGCACTGCTCGGAAGGTCTCCAGGGGAAGGCTTCATCTCGATCCGGGAACTGCTGCTCCAGCTCGTGCTGCAAGCCTGCGAGATCACGGCGGCGCGGTACGGCGCCCTCGGGATCCTGAAGCCTGACGGCGCGTCGCTCAAGGACTTCATCTACGTCGGCCTTCCGGAGGACACCGCGAATGCCATCGGGCACTTGCCTGTGGGAAAGGGGCTGCTCGGCGCGGTGATCCGCGAGGGGCGCACGATCATGGCCCCCAACATCGCCGCCGATCCCCGGTCGGCCGGCTTCCCTTCCTCCCACCCGCCGATGACCTCGTTCCTCGGCGTCCCGCTGCGCGTGGGGCAACAGGTCTTCGGAAACTTCTATCTCACCGACAAGCAGGGCGGCGGCGCGTTCACGGACGAGGACGCACGCGTCCTGGAGCGGTTCAGCGCGCAGGCATCGCTCACCGTCGCTTACGCTCGGCAGGTGGAGCAGGAGGAACGAAGGCTCTTCGAGACAGTCGTCCAGCACGCGCCCCATGGCATCGTCTACTTCCCGGCTGATCCACATGGCGAGGTGCTCGGAAATCCGGCTGCTGACCGGATGCTCGGGGGAATCACGCGCGGAAACGATCCGGCGCGGACGTATGACCTGAAGCACCCGGACGGCAGGCCCTTGCAGGAGAACGAGCTCCCCTCGACCCGCGCGCTGCGTGAGGAGGCGGTGATCAACCTCGAGGTCATCATCGACCGCCACCGCGGCCGCGTGATACCAGCCTTGCTCAGCGCCGCGCCCGTCCGGTCCGAGTCCGGGGTGAAGCTCGGAGCGGTGGTGATCTTCCAGGACATCACCGCGCTCAAGCAGCTTCAGCACCTGCGCCAGGACTTCATGGCGCTCGTGGCGCACGACCTTCGGACGCCCTTGCAATCGGTGCTCCTGCAGCTCGACGCGATCATCCAGCGCGCGGCCGGAGAGGCGGCGTCAGTACCCGTTTCCACGCTGCAGCTGATGAAGAGGAACAGCCAGCGGCTCGACCGCCTCGTCCGCGATCTCCTCGACGCATCCCAGATCGACTCAGAAGGTCTTCACCTCGACCTCGTCACGGTGCGCCTCCCGGAGCTTGCGTCCTCGATCGTGTCGCAGGTCGAAGGCGCGCTCGGAACGCACGCCGTCGCCGTGGTCGTCACGGGAGAGCCGCCCCCCGTTTCGGCGGATCCGCTCCGGCTCGAGCAGATCGTGACGAATCTGCTGGAGAACGCCGCGAAGTACTCCGACGAGGGAGCGCCCATCCGCATCCTCATCGAGCCGTCCGGTCGCGGGGCGGCGCTCTCCGTCGAAGATCGCGGACCCGGCATCGCCTCGGAGGAGTTGCCACTCCTCTTCGACCGCTACTTTCAGACTCAGCGAGCACGCTCGAAGCGACGCGGCCTCGGGCTCGGCCTCTTCATCACGAAGGGGCTCGTCGAGGCCCACGGCGGCACGATCGGCGTCGAGAGCATGCCGGGGACGGGTAGCACCTTCAGGATCTGGCTGCCGGCGGCGGCTTAGCAGGCTGTGCAGGTGAGCGGGCTTAGATGCGCTCGACCTGGTACCCGCGCTCGCGCAGGGCGCGCAGGATCTCCTCGACGTGGTCGGGGCCGCGCGTCTCGAGCGTGAGCTGGAGCGTCGTGTCGCCGAAGCGGTGCGAGAAGGCGCGGCTGTGGTGCACCTCGATGACGTTCGCGCGGTGCGTCGCGACCACCGCCGAGACCTTGGCGAGCTGGCCCGGCCTGTCCTGCAGCGCCACGTTGATGCGGACGAGCCGCCCGTCGCGCACCAGGCCGCGCTCGATGACGCGCGCGACCACGTTCACGTCGATGTTGCCGCCCGACACGACCGCCACGACGCGTCGCCCCTCGAGCCCGCGCACCTTGTGGTTGAGGAGGGCGGCGACCGCGACAGCCCCGGCGCCCTCCACGACGGTCTTCTCCTTCTCGAGCAGGTACAGGATCGCGCTCGCGATCTCCTCCTCGGAGACGGTCACGATCTCGTCCACGAGCTTCTGCACGTGCTGGAAGGTGAGCTCGCCGGCGCGCTTCACGGCGATGCCGTCCGCGATGGTGGTCGCGGGCTCCACGGTGACGAGGTGCCCCTCCTCGATCGACGCGAGCATGCAGGGGAGCACCTCGGTCTCGACGCCGATCACCCGCACCTTCGGCGCTGCGGCCTTGAGCGCGGCCGCCATGCCCGACACGAGCCCGCCACCGCCGATCGGCACGAGCACGCCCTCGAGGTCGGGCACCTGCTCGAGCAGCTCGAGCGCGACCGTGCCCTGGCCGGCGATGACGGCTGGATCGTCGAACGGGTGGACGAAGGTGAGCCCCTCGGCCTGCTCCATCCGCCGCGCCTCGGTGTACGCCTCGTCGTAGCTCGCGCCCGAGAGGACGACGCGCGCTCCGTGGCCGCGCGTGTTCGCCACCTTGAGGAGGGGCGTCCCCTCCGGCATGACGATGGTCGCCGCGATCCCGAGGCGGCCGGCATGGTAGGCGACCGCCTGCGCGTGGTTCCCGGCGCTCGCCGCGACGAGCCCCTTGGCGCGGTCCGCGGGCGGCATGGTGAGCAGCTTGTTGAGGGCGCCGCGCTCCTTGTAGGCGCCCGTCATCTGGAGATTTTCGAGCTTGAGGAACGCCTGGGAGCCCGACAGGCGGGAGAGGGTCTCGCTGCGCGCGCAGGGCGAGAGGTAGATCTGGTCGAAGATGCGCTTGCGCGCGGCCTGGACGTCGTCGAGCGTGACCATCATCGCGAACGCCATACCGCGCGCCCCGGCGGTGCGGCAAGGGTGGCCGCGGACGCGGACCGCTCGTCAGCGCTGCTCGAGTCGCCGGGCGAGCTCGACGCGGTTCCGCACGCCGAGCTTGTCGAAGATGGTCTTGAGGTGGCTCTTCACCGTCTGCGAGGCGATGCCGAGACGTTCCGCGACCTCTCGCGAGCGCAGGCCGTCCGCGACGAGCAGGGCGACCTCTCGCTCGCGCTGCGTGAGGCCGTCGGAGGCAGGAGGCTGGGGCGCCGCGTCGCCGGGCGTGGGGACGGCGGTGGGCACGCCCTCTCGCCAGAGGTGCAGCTGCGTGCGACCCTTGCCGACCGCGGTGATCTCGATCCGGAGCCGCTCTCCGATTCGCTCCATGGTCAGGCAGCGGCGGATCCCGGGTGCCCCGTTCTGCGCACCCTCGGCGAGCCCCTTCAGCTCCGAGGGAAGCTCGCCTCCATCCGTGACGTCGTTCCAGAAGGACCGCAGGATCTCCTCTGCCTGGCGGTCGCACTTCAAGTGAAACGACGGATCGGAGTAGGCGGACGCGCCTCTGGGCGTCGCGCGGGATGTCGCTCGCATCATGGGCCAGCCCCCTGTCATCGAGCCGGGCACCTACATCGTACCCGGTCCCGCGACACATCACCGTACGGAAAGGCACCGGCGGTTCGTACGAAAAAATTGGGGCTACCCTGGCTGGGGCAGAGGGTCCCTGCAACCTGCCGGAATCTTGAGCACAACCCAGGCTGCGAAGTCGGCCGGGTGGAGCAGTCTTCCGGCCGCGCGTGTGAAGCGGAAAGCCGGGCACGCTTGATGCGCACCGCGGCACAGCGTCGCAATGACGAGCCGCGGCGGCTCGCCGGCGCGGCCCGCGACGGCGGTGCACCGGCAGGGATGGGTCTTGCGGAAGAACGGACATGCCATGCGCGTGCGACCCCCGACGAAAGAGTAAGCACGCACCACCGTCGCTCGCGCAACGGACGCCCACTCGGGCGAAAGCTCCCACGGCGCTTGCGCGCCGCGTCAGGCGGACGTCAACGCAGCTCGACCTCGAAGCCGAGGCGGCGCGCCGCATCGAGCAGCTCGTCCGAGGGCGACACGCGCAGCGGCACCCGGAGCGTCGTCTCCGTCTCGCTGGGGATGACCGCGCGCACCGTGACGACGCAGGCCCCGGGGTGCCGTCCGAGGAGCGCCTTCAGCTCCTTGGCCTTGTCGCCGGCGAGCAGGTCGGCGTCGATGCGCAGCGCGACCTCGGAGGTCTTCTGGGTGCGCACCTCGGAGAGGAGCTGGATGTCGACCGCGGTGATCTCGGCGCGCGGGTTCTCCTCGTCGCGCGTGTTCATCCGGATCTGGCCGTGGACGATGATGGGCTCGTCCCGCTTGACGATCTCCTCCCAGTCGGTCCAGCCCTTCTGCGCGGGGCGGCTCCTCTGCGCCGGGCGGCTCCCCCAGCAGATGACCTCGGCCGTGCCGGTGAGGTCCTCGAGCGTGAAGAAGCCGTAGCGCGTGCCCTTCTCCTTGTTCGTCTTCTCGCGGAGCGACGCGACCACCCCGACCACCGTCACCTTGTCGTCCTGCCGCTTCGTCGCGACCTGGGCGCAGGTGCAGGACGCGTAGCGACGCGCCTCGCGCTCCGAGCCCTGGAGCGGGTGGCCGGTCAGGTAGAACCCGAGGGCCTCCTTCTCGAACGAGAGCCGGACGCGCTCCGGCCACTCCTCGACCCGCGCCTCCCCGACCATGTCGCCGGGGATGGGGTAGCGCGGCTTCGCCTCGACGGTATCCGCCATCCCGCCGAACAGGCTCTTCTGTCCGGAGAGCCGATCGGCCTGCGCGGCCGAGCCTGCCGCGAAGGCCGACTCGATGCCGTGGAAGAGCTGCCAGCGTGGCACGCTCTCGAAGTCGAAGGCGCCGCACTTCACGAGCGCCTCGACCACCTTCTTGTTGATCCGCCGGACGTCGACCCGCGAGGCGAAGTCGAAGAGCCCCTTGAACGCGCCGCCCGCCTCGCGCGCGGCGAGGATCGCCTCCACCGCCGACTCGCCCACGCCCTTCACCGCTCCCAGGCCGAACCGGATCTGCCCCTTGCGGTGGCGTGCGAGCGCAGGGGCAGCCGAACGAGGCTGCCCCGGAGCGAGCGGGGGGCCTGGGGGGGCCGGCAGCTTCACGGCGGCCCCCCCAGATCCGGAAGCAATCGCGCTGAACTCGGCCAACGACTCGTTCACGTCGGGCGGCAGCACCTCGATGCCGCTCTGCCGCGCCTCCGAGATGTGCAGGACCACCTTGTCGGTGTTGGACGCCTCGCTCGAGATGAGCGCCGCGGTGAACTCGACGGGGTAGTGCGCCTTGAGCCACGCCGTCTCGACGGTGAGGAGGCCGTAGGCCGCCGAGTGCGACTTGTTGAAGCCGTACTGGGCGAACTTCTCCATGAGGTCGAAGATGCCGCCGGCGACCTTGTCGTCGACGCCGCTCTTCTGGCAGCCCTCCATGAAGCCGGAGCGCTCCTTCGCCATCACCTCGGCCTTCTTCTTCCCCATGGCGCGGCGGAGCAGGTCCGCGCGTCCGAGGCTGTAGCCAGCCAGGACCTGCGAGATCTGCATCACCTGCTCCTGGTAGACGATGACGCCGTAGGTGTCCTCCAGGATGGGCTGCAGCTTCGGGTGAGGGTAGGCGACCTTGTCGCGGCCGTGCTTGCGGTCGATGTAGACGTCCACCATCGTCCGCCCGTCCTCGAGCTTCTGGTCGAGCGGCCCGGGGCGGTAGAGCGCGCCGGCGGCGATGACGTCCTCGAACCGCGAGGGCTTCATCTTCATCACCATCTCGGTGAAGCCCGACGACTCCAGCTGGAAGACGCCGGCCGTGTCGCCGCGGCTGATGAGCTCGTAGACGGCGGGATCGTCGATGGGGATCTGGTCGGCGGTGAGCTTCTCCTGGTCGGGATGGTTCCGGCGGATGAGCCGGATCGCGTCGTCCACGACGGTGAGGGTCTTGAGGCCGAGGAAGTCGAACTTCACCAGCCCGGCCGCCTCGGCCTCGTCCTTCGCGAACTGGCTGACGAGCTGGCCGGAGTCGGGGTCCTTCGTGACCGGCACGTACTCCCAGAGCGGCTTGCCGGCGATGACGACGCCGGCCGCGTGCAGGCCCGACTGCCGGTTCAGGCCCTCGAGCGACATCGCGATGTCGAGGATGTCCTTCTCGGTGACCTGCTGCTGGCGGCCCTCGCCGTCCACGAAGGCGTGGAGCACCTTCGGGCTCTCGTACAGCTCCTTCAGGCGCGGCTCCGGCGGGTGCTTGTCGCCGCCGAAGACGAGGTCCTTGAGCGGCGGCGTCTTGCCCTGCACCGGCTCCGGGACGAGCTTCGCGATCCGGTCGCCCTCCATGAAGGGCAGGCCCATGACGCGCACCACGTCGCGGATGACCGAGCGCGCCTTCAACGAGCCGAAGGTGATGATCTGCCCGACGTTCTCCTTGCCGTACTTGTCGGTGACGTAGCGGATGACCTCGTCGCGCCGGTTCTGGCAGAAGTCGACGTCGAAGTCGGGCATCGAGACGCGCTCGGGGTTGAGGAAGCGCTCGAAGAGGAGGTTCCAGCGGAGCGGGTCGAGGTCGGTGATGCGCAGCGACCAGGCGACGATCGAGCCCGCGCCCGAGCCGCGCCCGGGGCCCACCGGCACGTCGTGCTGCTTCGCCCAGTTGATGAAGTCCTGGACGATGAGGAAGTACCCGGAGAAGCCCATCTTCTGGATGACGGAGAGCTCCATCTCGAGCCGCGCGCGGTAGGCGTCGGCGTCGAAGGCGTACTTTCCCTGCATCTCGCGGAAGCGCCGGTCGAGCCCTTCGCGCGAGAGCTTCGCGATGTAGTCGTTCTCGGTGAGGCCCTCGGGGAGCTGGAACTGCGGGAGGAAGTTCTGCCCGAGCTGGAGCTCGACGTTGCACATCTCGGCGATGCGCGCCGTGTTGTCGATCGCCTCGCGCATCCCGGGGAGCGCCGCCACCATGTCGTCCGGCGAGGTGATGTAGAGCCCGTCCGTCTCGTGCCGCAGGCGCTTCGGGTCGGAGAAGGTCTTCCCCGACGCGATGCACATGAGGACCTCGTGCGCCTTCGCGTCGTCGCGCTTCACGTAGTGCGCGTCGGCGGTGGCGGCGAGCGGGATGCCCTCCGACTCGGAGAGCTCCGCGAGGCGCGCGTTCACCTCGAGCTGCTCCTTCATCCCGTTCGACTGCACCTCGAGGAAGAACGAGCCCGGCTCGAAGATCCCCTGGTACTCGCGCGCGACGCGGCGCGCGCCGTCCATGTCGCCCTGGCGGCACAGGCGCGGGACCTCGCCCGCGAGGCAGGCGGTGAGCCCGACGAGGCCCTTCGAGTGCTCGCGCAGGAGCTGCTTGTCGATGCGCGGGTCGTAGTAGAAGCCCTCCGTGAACGCCATCGAGGAGAGATAGCGGAGGTTCGCCCAGCCCTCGGCGTTCTTCGCGAGCAGGATGAGGTGGCGGCCGACGCGCTCCGACCGGTCCTGCCGCCCCTTCTCCCCCGCCACGTAGGCCTCGAGCCCCAGGATCGGCTTCACGCCGGCCGCCCTGGCCTGCTTGTAGAAGTCGATGGCGCCGTAGAGGTTGCCGTGGTCGGTGACGGCGACCGACTTCATGCCTTTGGCCTTCACCGTCGCGAGCAGGTCCTTGATGCGGATCGCGCCGTCGAGGAGGCTGTAGAGCGTGTGCAGGTGGAGGTGAGTGAACTCGGCCAAGGCGCGGGACTCCTTCGGGGAAGGCTACATAGCAGGGGGGGATGACAGGGCCAACCGGCGCTGACGGCTCGAGTACGGCTCGAGACAACTCGAGTGGTCT
>WNFY01013170.1_pt1 | contig 14552 bp, 13 predicted proteins | sample 5400091 | NCBI WGS metagenome assembly WNFY01 (sample SAMN13153364, study PRJNA577476) | soil metagenome | isolation source: 60 cm soil or saprolite under grassland replicate 1 | place: USA:California | collected 2016-06-15 | reverse complement strand
AGAAGGGTATGGTATCTCCCTCGAACTCGCCGTTGCCAACTCTGGCCGTTTGTGCAGCTTCCCTACTCATTGTGCCGTTTACCGTCGATGTGTTGACGCCTGCTTTCTCGAAAACATTGCCGTTCTGCATGACGCGTGTAATGCCGAAACTGCCCTCCTGGCGCGTCCAGGTATCCTCGCGAAAGCCTGTACCATCTATTTGCTCAAGGGCCTGGCAGATAGCCTCTTGTATTCTTTGTACCGTCTTTTCCATGCGTATACGCACGGTTTCACACGTGGTCATAATCAACTCTCTAAATAACGTAGTTCCTATGACAGGGATACGCTGTAGTCGTGGACGAAGTCAATCAGTCGTCGCACATTATCCACCGGGGTACCGGGTAAAATGCCGTGCCCCAGGTTGAAGATGTGTCCAGGACGACCGGCGACCTGGTCCAGTACGTGTTGGGCACGCTTCTGCAATTCTGACCAGGGGGCAAACAGAGCGACCGGGTCGAGATTGCCCTGGATCGCAACGTCATAACCAAGCAGTTGCCAGGCTTGCTCCAGATCTATGTGCCAGTCAACGCCGATCACGTCGCCGCCAGCTTCTCGTATCAGGTCGAGCATGCCGCCTGTGTTGGTGCCAAAATGAATGAGCGGTACATTGCTTTGCTTTGCAATCTCAATAGCATGACGACTGTAAGGTAGAACATACTCGCGGTAATCTACCGGACTGAGTGCACCAACCCAACTATCAAAAAGTTGTAACACCTGTGCTCCAGCCTGGGCCTGTGCCAACAAATAGTGGCCTACCACTTCGCTTAGCTTCTCCATCAGGCGATGCCAGACCGCTGGATCACTCATCATCAGTCCCTTGGTCAGAATATAGTTACGACTACCTCCACCTTCGATTGCATAGGAAGCCAATGTAAAAGGTGCGCCACTGAATCCGATCAACGGAATGCCACGGCTATCCAGCTCCTGTCGCGCCAGTTTGATAGCTTCAAGCGTAAACCAGAGGCTTTCTTGCGCTGGTAATACGCGTAATGCATCGACATCCGCACCGCTGCGGACGGGATTGTGGATGATGGGTCCCTCGCCTTTCCCAAACGTCAATTGCAGTCCCATGCCTTCAAGCGGTGGCAGGATATCGGCGAAAATAATAGCTGCATCCAGATCAAAGGCGTTTATAGGTTGCAATGTTACCGTGCAGGCCAGTTCTGGTGTCTTAATAATCTCCAGGATGCCATACTTTTCGCGCAGGGCTCGATATTCAGTCATGTAGCGACCGGCCTGTCGCATCAGCCAGATAGGCGTTACGTCCGCTCGCTGACGATGACAGGCTTGTAGAAAGCGTGTTACTTTTGTATCAGCCAGTGCAGATGGGGACGATGTATGTGCTTGCATTACTATTCCTTGCTCATTATTTGGCCAGAATGACCAGCCGGGTAGATACGCTGGAGCCTTGTTTGCCGGGCTCTCTGTTCTGAGTCTGCGTATATAATAGCGTAACAGCGGCCCCGTGGCAACCTTAAATCTGCAAAATGCTCAATATTTTTGTGCTTTAGATGAAGAATCTAGAGAAATTGGTACTTTTTCTGTAACTCTTCAGGTACCCTCGCCGCTTGCGGTGGCTCGCCCCTTTGTGTGTGGGGTGACATTGGCGGCCCGAGACCGCCAATGTCACCCCACACACAAAGGGCTTGCGAAGCGCCGTAGGCGCTGAGGAATCCAGAAGAGCCATCTTGAAAGAAGATGACCTGGCTACTAATCGGCGATTAACATCGCCAGTCTCTTCACACCTTCCTCGATCTGGGCAGGAGTGAGGGCGCAGAAAGGGAGGCGTACGAAGCGTTCGCCCAGGTGCGCTTTGTCCTCGCGCTCGTCCAGGGGATCGGCGAAAAAGTCCTGTCCATTGGTCAGCGCTAGCCCAACGCCTTGAGCTCGTGCCAGCAAGTTGCTGCTATCGGCCTGCTCCAGCAATGTAATGCTGACGAAGAAGCCACCCTCCGGCTCGGCAAATGGAACGCCGGACAGGTGTGTCTTGAGCGCCTTGACGATAGCTTGCAGACGCGGTGCGTAGAGTTGTTGCAAGCTCTCAAGGTTGCTGGCGAAATAGCCGCGCTTATGAAATTCGACGACTGCTGCTTGTGTAGGTAGCACAGGCGCGAGAATAGTATCTTCTGCGAGCTTCGTCAATGGCTTTACCAGTTCAACTGGACCAATCAGATAACCAACCCGAAGGGCCGGGCTGATGAGCTTGCTGTAAGAACTGAGCGTAATGGTACGTGCTGGATTTAGATCGCGCAGCAAGGGAATCGACTCGCCCGAGTAGCGCAGCGTGCGATACGGCACATCCTCTACCAGCCAGAAGCTGTGACGTTCAGCCAGGTCTACCAGTGCCTGCCTCTTTGCCGCAGAAGTTGTGACACCCGCTGGATTCTGAAAATCGGGGATAACGTACAAAAAGGCAGGTGTTTTTTGCGCAATGGCCTGCTCCAGTGCATCCAGATTTATGCCATCATGTTCCAGCGGGATACCAATCACTTTCGCGCCACGACGCCGGAATGTCTTGATTGCCCTGTCATAGCTAGGCTGCTCAACCAATATAATATCTCCGGGTTTGACGATTAACGCTGTCAACAGATCCTGTAAATGCAGCGAACCGTTCCCAACCAGAATCTGCTCAGGTGCCACGTTATATTGCTCACTCAACATACGTCGCAATGGAAGATAACCACCATTATGCCCATATTGCAGCACTGTCTTGCCATCAGGACCTTCCAGTACTGCTTGCAAACATTCGCTGATCAACTCAGTGGGTAACGCTTCGACTGCCGGAACACCCCTCGTGAATAAGATTTGCTCGGTCTCCACCTTTCCCATCATCAAACATTTCTCCTTCTGTTAAGTTTTTGTGTATCCTGAGAGCAAGACCTCACCCTCAGGATAATCTCAAGAATGGGTCAGTACAATTTTACCCTGTGGTTCGCCTGATGCCAACAGGCGATGGGCTTCAGCAGCCTGCTCGATTGGGAAGGTACGTGCTATCAGTGGCGTAACTGCCTTTTCCGCGACCAGTTGCAAGATATGTTCTACGTTTTGTATGGAAGTGTGCAGCATACCACCACCAATCACGCTCACACGTTTGAGCCTCCACGACTGCGTATCGACGGTGGCCTCTTTGCCACCCAGGTTTCCGATCAGGACAACTCTGCCATCTGGCGCAGTTGCCTCAATACTGGTCTGGAGCGTTGTGCTGACCAGTTCGATCACAAGATTGACTCCACCTTTATCCTGCAGGATCTTGCTCAGATCTTGCTGGCGATAATTGATCACCTCGTCGGCTCCCAGTTTGCGCAACGCTTCCGCACGCTCAGCGCTACTTGCCGTTGTGGCGACCCAGGCCCCTGCATGTCTGGCAAACTGGATGGCAAGCGAGCCTACACCACTGGAACCAGCCCAGATTAATACACGTTCTCCTCCCTTGAGATGTCCGACATCAAATAAACCACCCCATGCTGTTGATCCTGCCAGACCTATCGCAACTGCTTGCTCAAAGGTAACGCCCTCAGGGATACGTGCCAGGCTGGATGCGCGGGCAGCTATCTTCCCGGCATACCCACCGCCACCTTTTGCTTCTGCAGCGGTCTCGGTGAGCACATGCTCTCCTGCCCGGAAGCCGTTCGCATCTTGCAGAACAACGCCAGCCGCTTCCAGTCCCGGCGTAAAGGGAAGCTTATTCACTGGTCTGCTGCCTGCTCTTTGGAAGAGGTCAAGATGGTTGACGGTGGTCGCTTTGACCTCGATCAACACATCCTCTGGACCCGGAGTAGGATCAGGTACCTCTTGTAGCTGTAACACTTCGGGATCGCCAGGGTGGGCAAATTGCACAGCCTTCATTATACGTTGCTCCTTTTACGATTTTGCAATTGTTGATGTCGCCTCGTTGCCTTCCATTGTATGCATATCGTTTCCTGATGGCAAGGGGTGTCGTCTGGTTATGAAGTAGAAGGGTACAGCGATCAACAGGCAGCAGAGCGCCGGTAAGGCCATGCCCCAGCCAATACCGATCTGTGTGATGAGAACACCAACAAGTACAGGAAGGAAGAGCCCTGAGGCACCAGCGCTAAAGAGCATGACGCTTGAGACCGTGCCAGGCGCATGAGCGAAGCGGCTTGAAGCAATCGCCATAATACTGGGGAAGAGTGGACCCAGAAAGAGACCGACCAGCATACTCAGGCTAAAACTGAGCCAGACGATTCCTGTCACAAGCGCTACCACAAATCCGCTTAATCCTCCACCAATAGAACAGATGATAAGCAAGCGATTTTCACTCAATATGCCGCGTTTTAGTACCTGCGCTCCCAGCAAACGTCCGCCTGTCAGACCAATCCAGAACATAGTGACCGCCGGTGCTGCGATAACCAGCGTTACCAGCGCGCTCTGGCTGATCGCTGTTGTTATCCAGTTGCCAAAGCCAAGCTCTGCTCCAATGTACAGGAACATTTGTAGCGCCATCAGCCAGAGTACAAGCTGCTTGAACACGCTGCGTGTCACTGCCTGTTGTGTTTGCTGTGTCTCTTGTGTCTCTGAAGATCTGGAGATAGTCGGTACGTGCTGTCGTGCCAACAAAGCAATTGTGACCAGTGCAATGAGCGTGCCTGCAGCAAATGCCCAGGTGGGTTCGTTTAGCGTTTGTAGAGCCAGCGAGAGCAACAGCGGTCCTACCAGAGCGCCAATGCCGAAAGTGCTATGCAGATTATTGAGCGTTTCGCCCAGTGTATCGCTAAACGTCAATGTAACGATAACATTCATACTGACATCGATGGCACCCAGACCAATACCCAGGATAAACTGTGCGCCGAGTAAAACTATAAATGCATGTGTCCATGGCACAACAACTGCTCCAATACCCATAGCGAACAACCCCCCCATCATGATATATTTTGCACTGACCCGATTGCTGAGTACCCCCGCTATCATCACCCCAATTGTAAGGCCCAGTGAGCCAGCAGTGAAGATCCAGCCCGCAATATCTAATGGTACCCTGGTATGACTGGCAAGCAAGGGAAGTGCTGGCCCTGATAAGATTACGACTATACCTGCTCCAATATATACGAGACAGAGTGTATAAAAGAGCGCACGGCGGCGCTGACGGTTGTTGCGATCCATTAGGATAATCCTTTATTGCGCACAGAGAAGCTCAGGCGATAGATGAGGCGTTGCTGGCTTCGATGTTATCATCCAACCAGCTGGTAAAGCTTTGCAATGTCGGAAATGTTGTCACTGGAGCTGGAGAACCCAGGAGATGAAGTGTTGAAGTCTCAGCCCACTCAGCTCCCAGAGGAAGTACACCCGCAGCCTCAGCCTCTTTCATATCAGAATCGGTATCGCCAATGTACGCAGCCTCACCTGGCTCCATCCTCCAGGTCGCGAGTATTTTGCGAATTGCGGACGATTTTACAATGGCACGAGTGTCTCCGGCCTCTACTCTATCAAAGTACTGTGCTATACCAAGATATTTGAGCGTGTAGGCGGCACTATAATCGCTCTTTCCAGTGACGACTGCCATTAAGATTCCGCGCTCCTTGAGCAACTTCAATGCCTCTTCAATACCTGGAAAAGGATAACGACATTCCACATGTAACTTTTCATACGTCTCAAAGTACAGTTTTAACGCTTCTTCCCACTGCATTGGTATCACTCTCTGGAAAATCCCAGCTTCGGTAATTCCAAAGTGCGCTGTAACCTCTTGTTCGCTAAAAGAGCGGCCCGTAAACTGCTCGAATGCATATTGATAAGCTTTAATACAAATTGGAAGTGTGTTTGCTAATGTTCCGTCAAGATCGAATAGGATGCCTTTGATTTTCATGATTGCTCCGCTAGAGATACGCGCTATGAGGATAAAGTGATAGTAGCCGTGTGCGGCAGTAACCCCCGCATCATGTTAATCATACCACAACAAGCAACTTCGATATCTACGAGGACATCCATGCTCTCTAATTCTATGTAGGACTTCAGGTGTCCTTGATCTTCGCTCCCGAAACCAGGTGGTTCTTCTCACCGTGAAGGATACAAAGATGTTTTTCTCTTAAGGAAGGCAAGGACTGACTTATGATCAATCATCCCGCTTTCACCGTTGATGAGTGGAGTATTCGCGAGACGCGACTCCACCTTGACATCCTGGCACAAACGGAATCCATTTTCGCCCTCTCCAATGGACATATTGGGTTTCGGGGCAACCTCGATGAGGGGGAGCCGCATGGCCTTCCCGGTACCTACCTGAACTCCGTCTATGAGCTGCGCCCACTGCCATATGCAGAGGCGGCTTATGGCGACCCCGAGTCCGGGCAGACCGTTATCAATGTCACGAATGGCAAAATTATTCGTCTCCTCGTTGACGACGAACCCTTTGATGTACGGTACGGGGGGGTCCAGAGCCATGAGCGGGAACTCGATCTTCGCGATGGGGTGCTGCGCCGCAGCGTTCGCTGGACCTCACCCGCAGGGCGCACGGTCAAGGTGTCGTCCGTGCGAATGGTATCGTTCACACAGCGATCCATCGCTGCAATCAGCTACGAGGTAGAGCCGCTTGATGCCGCGGTGCGTGTCGTCGTACAGTCAGAACTTGTCGCGAACGAGGAACTCCCAGGCTCCGCAGGAGACCCACGTGCGGCTGCCGTTCTCGCTGGTCGTCGAGTCCGAAAGCCACCCGGATGTTGTGCGAGTGTCTGTGACCGCCCGGCTCAAGCCAGGTGAGCGACTGCGGATCGTCAAACTCATGGCTTACGGCTGGTCAAGCGTTCGCTCGCGGCCTGCACTCCACGATCAGGTCGTCGCCGCGCTGTCTGCTGCACGGTTGACCAGCTGGGAGGGCTTGCTCAGCGAGCAGCGGGCCTATCTGGATGACTTCTGGGGACGGGCAGACGTCGAACTCGAGGGCGACCCGGAGATCCAGCAGGCGGTGCGTTTCGCCCTTTTCCACGTTCTCCAGGCGGGAGCTCGCGGCGAGCGTCGGCCAATCCCGGCGAAAGGGCTGACTGGCCCTGGTTATGACGGTCACACCTTCTGGGACACGGAGATCTTCGTCCTCCCGGTGCTGACACTGACTCTACCTGAAGCTGCCGCTGATGCCCTGCGCTGGCGCTATTCGATCCTCGAACTGGCGAAGGAACGCGCGCGCCAGCTCAGGCTACGCGGTGCTGCTTTCCCCTGGCGGACCATCCACGGTGAAGAATGTTCGGGGTACTGGCCTGCAAGCACAGCCGCATTTCACATCAACGCGGACATTGCCTACACCGTAGTCCACTATATGCAGGCCACTGGTAACAACGCATTTGAAGAGGAGGTCGGCCTTGAGTTGCTCGTCGAGACGGCGAGATTGTGGCGTACACTTGGCTACCGCGATGCCGTCGACAGGTTCCGCATCGACGGAGTCACTGGACCCGACGAGTATAGTGCTATCGCTGACAACAATGTCTACACGAATCTCATGGCGCAGCATAATCTGCATTCTGCAGTCGAGGCGGTGCAGCGCCATCCCTCTGTGGCACACGCACTGGGTGTGGATGCCGAAGAGATCGCCAGTTGGCGCGATGCTGCTGATAAGATGCTTATTCCCTACGATGAGCGCCTTGGAGTAACTCCGCAGGCCGAGTCCTTTACCGAACACGAGGTGTGGGATTTCGCCAGCACCGCTCCGGATCAGTATCCTTTGCTCCTGCATTTCCCGTACTTTGACCTCTATCGCAAGCAGGTCCTCAAGCAGGCCGATCTCGTTCTTGCGATGCAGTTGTGCGGTGACGCTTTCACGGCAGAGCAGAAGGCACGCAACTTCGCGTACTACGAGCCGCTGACCGTGCGCGATTCCTCGCTGTCGGCAAGCACACAGGCGGTCCTCGCCGCCGAGGTGGGCCAGCTCGACCTCGCCTATGACTACCTTGGCGAGGCTGCGCTCATGGACCTTGATGACCTGGAGCACAACGCGCGGGACGGGGTCCATATTGCTTCATTGGCGGGAGCCTGGACAGCGCTGGTCGCGGGATTTGGTGGCCTGCGTTATGAGGGTTCGCTCTCCTTTGCGCCGAGGTTGCCAGACGGGATCGAACGGCTCGCCTTCCGTATTCTGTTTCGTGGTCGCCGCCTGCGCGTTGAGGTAACCGCAACGGAAGCGATGTACCGCCTTCTCGACGGCTCACCGCTGAAGATACGTCATCATGGAGACGAGATCATCCTGCCTGCGGATGAGGCGGTCACGCGGCCCATTCCGCCTGTGAAGGCGGGGCCGAGACCCGCTCAGCCGTCAGGACGCGCACCGATCGCACGGAGAGCGCGCCGATCATCATAAAAATCTTCTTCTTGCACAACCATAGCACAAAACGCGCCATTTGTCTGTAATCGTACTTACAGTCTCTGGTTGGAAATTTCCGTATACTCTACCTGTGAACAGGCTCTTGTCGCGTCACTCGTACCTTTCGACCAGGATATGACTGAGAAGCTTTGCTTCAAGCTGGAAAAAATTACACAGTATCAAGAAAGGATCGATGCATGACCACGAACACCTCTGCCCCACAAAAACTCTACCTTATGCAGTTATCGACTTCAACCGTCCGTGGAGCGAGCCGAACGCTGGAAATGGTTTGCGGCTGCTACCTCGTCGAGACCCACGATGGGAAGCATATCCTGATTGATAGCGGACTACCTGCGGATGTCCCGCTGCCTCCGGGGACACCGCCTGCGGAGAATGGAAAAAATGTGATTGAGCATCTTGCCGATCTAGGTCTCCATCCTGACGATATCGATATCCTTATCTGTACCCATTTCGACGTAGACCATGCGGGCTATCATGATGCCTTTACGAAGGCGGAACTTATCGTCCAGCGCGAGCATTATGCACTGGCGCGCAGCGGACATCCGCGCTTTGCCGCTGCACGCGCTCACTGGGATCATCCAGCCTTGCGTTATCGGCTGATTGATGGAGATACCGAACTCCTGCCTGGCCTGATCTTGCTTGAGACCAGTGGACACACTCCAGGGCATCAGTCGGTGCTGCTGCGCCTGCCGCAGACCGGCGCAGTGCTGCTGACGATCGACGCCGTCATGCTGCAGTTCGCCTTCACTCCTGATCGGGCTGCCTGGCCGGCGGATGACAACGAGGAGCAACTGCGTGCCAGCACGCGGAAACTCCTGGATCTGGTCGAACGCGAGCACGTGGCCCTGGTCATCTTTGGCCATGATGGTCAGCAGTGGAAAACGCTCAGGAAAGCGCCGGCATATTACGAGTGATACCTGTCAATCTGGAGAAACTCGCAAGCATAACTGGATAGTACGGTAATTATGAAACTCAAGACACAACTCACGATGGTTCCCATTCTGGTAAGAGATCAAGATGAAGCCCTCTATTTCTACACTGAGAAGCTTGGTCTTGAGAAACGCACGGATGTTACCTTTGGGGCTGGCATGCGCCTGCTAACTGTTGCGCCTAAAGACCAGAAGAAGCCGGAGATTGCCCTGGCGAAACCGGATGAAACACTGCATAATACGGATCGCATTAACGAGTTGATGGAACATATCGGCCAGGGAGCGCCCTGGATATTTGACACTGATGATTGTCGTAAAACATACGAGACGCTGTTGGCACGTGGGGTCAAGTTTGTGAGGGGACCTACAAAACAGTTTTACGGCGTGGAAGCCGTCTTCGAAGACCCATTTGGTAACACCTTTTCTCTATTAGAAGCCTCACCCGAAGCTCGTTCATTGTTCGAGAACCGGAGCGTGGGTACGGCTGCGTAAGATGTTCACTGTAGTGTTTCCGTGATGATCCTATACATGAAGAATACTATTGTATAAGGATGTAATCACGGAGAGGAGATTGTATGTTACAACAGGTACAGGACAGGCCGCAGGAAAATGGTCGTCTCGCGCTTCAAGATGTGCACCTGGCAGCGATTGAACGTGTTATTGAGACCATGCGTGCGCACCTGTGCGAACCTCTTTTGCTGGAGGATATGGCTGATGTCGCCTGCCTGAGCCCTTACTATTTCAGCCGTGTATTTCACCAGATCATTAGCATACCGCCTGGTGAGTTTCTCTCCACTCTGCGCCTGGATATGGCCAAACGACTCCTCCTGACTACTTCATTAAGCGTGACCGATATCTGCTTTGAAGTTGGTTATGTTGGTCTTGGCTCATTTACAACGCGCTTTACTCAAATGGTTGGATTGCCGCCGCGTCATCTTCGCCACGTTGCTAGAAATACTACTCTTCCTCCACACTCCTCTCAACGCCCGGTCCCTATCATATCGATCTTGTACCAGATGGACGCTATTTCCTGCTTGTTGCCGCCTTGCCCATATCCGAAAATCCCTATACATATCTGATGCCACAGAACGATGTGTTGGTAGGCATACATGGTCCCATCATAGTTCATAATGGTAAAGCTCAAAATACCGTTGATATTATCTTGCGCCCGCCCCGCCTGACTGATCCCCCGATTATCAGTGCACTGCCTTTTATCTAATCTATTTGCAGCTCGAACATCTCTGGACGAGTAACTCTTCAGGTCTTCTCTTTCTGACTCCTCAGCGCCGCAGGCGCTTCGCAAGGGGTTGTATGTGGGAGGGGAAGGTTGGCGGCTCGAGGCCGCCAACCTTCCCCTCCCACATACAACCCGGCGAGCCACCGCAGGTGGCGAGGAGTCCTGAACAGTTACTCTGGACGAAAGACATAGAACATATGTATAGCCAGCGCAACGAAATCCTGTTATTATATGTCAATGAGCACATCAGTCAGTACATCAGTCTATTTTCAGGGCGGTACCCTGGTTGTACAGCAGACTGAGGAGCAGGAACCACTTCCCCCACCATTCCAATTCATCAAGGGACGGTGGCGTTGTGAGGGATATCATTATAGAGAACTCCTGCCTTATCTTCACGATCTGGGTATCCGTGACAACGTCCGGCGCTGGAAGCCACTCGACCTGGCCTTGCAAGAGGTGCGCGAACCGCACGATTATCAACTGGAAGCTCTGGCGGCCTGGGATGAAGCCGGACGCTGTGGCAGTATTGTCTTGCCAACAGGAGCGGGTAAAACTTTTGTCGCCATTCAAGCAATCAACCATGTCAGGCGTTCCGCTGTGGTTGTTGCGCCTACCATTGATCTGCTGCACCAATGGTATGCCCGCCTGGTCAATGCGTTTGCTATCGATGTGGGTGTCTATTATGGCGGTGAGAAGAAGGTACAACCGCTTACTGTGACGACATATCACTCGGCTGGCGATCTTATGGCTGAATATGGGAATACCTTCAAGCTTATTATTTTTGATGAGGTACATCACCTGCCCGCCCCCAGTTGGGGTGAAGCTGCTCTGATGGCTCCTGCACCTTTGCGCCTGGGTTTGACGGCAACCTATCCCGAAGCCCATGAGCAGACCAATGGACGCTGGCGCGTGGATGAATTAATTGGTCCCATAGTTTATACAAAACGTGTGGAAGATCTTGTCGGACAACAACTTGCTCACTATCGCACCCAACGCCTGCGCGTCGATCTTTCATCTGAAGAGCGTGCTCGTTACGATGCCGATTATGCTATTTATATCAATTTCGTGCGCGAACGGCAGCTCCCACGTCGTTACGGTCCCGGCTGGCTGATGGAACTTATGCGCCTCTCCACACTTGATCCCCTGGCGCGCCGCGCTTTTCTTGCCCGCCAGCGACTCCTGCGCTTGCTTGGTAGTTGTGAAGGGAAGTTCATGGCGCTTGATGCGCTGCTGCGTGAATATGTGACCGAACGTATCCTGGTCTTTACTGAACATAATTCGATAGCCTATGAGGTTGCGCGCCGCCATCTTATTCCTGCAATTACGCATGAGACGAGCGCCGCCGAGCGTAAACAGATCCTGGATGGCTTTCAAGATGGGCGTTATCGTGCCATCGTTACTTCTAGAGTGCTCAACGAGGGTATCGATGTACCGGAAGCAAAAGTTGCTATCGTGCTGGGAGGTACTTCTGGTGCACGCGAATACATTCAACGCCTGGGCAGAGTATTGCGCAAGATCGAGAATCGGCAGGCTGTTCTCTTTGAGGTGATTGCCCGCAAGACGATCGAAGAGGGCCGGGCGCAACGGCGACATAGAAAACGGGAGACAGATTGATGCTCACCGCTGAACTTGTGAAACCACGTTTACGTATGCTGGGTTCGCAGCTATTCATTGATCTGCTTGATACACATGATCCTTACTGGCAGCAGACTGCGATGGATCTGGTGGCTTTGTTGCGGAGTCACATTGGTCAATCGCAGGCTGCCTGGGAGCGAGCACTTGAGGCCTACGAAGGCGAGCGTGTAGATTATATCGTGGTCCGTGGCCTGGCAAAGGTCTTAACCGATGCCACCAGTTTCATGCCTCTTGAAACACCGCTCCCTCCAGCGCAGCTTCGGGAGCGACTCTTTGTCTATGGCCCGTTGTTCTCAAACTCACAATTGTTTCAGCCACAGACGCGTCACGAGGTTATGCAATCCCTCGCGAGCGAACTTAGCATCTCAGCAGAGCACCTGGAAGCCGCTCTCTTTGCTGATCTATCTGCATCTGCAATCCTCAGCGACGCCCGACTCGACTGGACGCCTGAAGGATTGATAGCGCGCTATAACCTGGAACTGGCACGTGGCGTACTCTACTGGGCCAGCCACATGCGCATCGAGGTACACGGTGGCTATAAGGACCTCTGGAAGTACCTCAAGTTCTTCAAACTGATGTTCTGGATACAATCGCAAGAGGATGGCTATATCATCGATCTGGATGGTCCAATCTCGCCGTTTGTGAACGCTACCATGCGCTACGGACGACAATTTGCGGCATTCTTGCCCGCATTGTTGCTCTGTGAACGCTGGAATATGGTTGCTACAGTGCGCTCACCGCAGACCTGGAGTATGGCAACCTACCGCCTTGATGCCGCTACCTCCTCTTTGCAGTCATATTTTAAGCAGAGTGGTCCATTTGATAGCCGCCTGGAAGCCGATTTCGCGCAGGAGTTTGAGGAAAAGTTCGGTTCAAAGCGCGGACAATGGCTGCTAACCCGCGAGGATGAAGTGCTCAACCTGGGCAACACTGTGATGATTCCTGATTTTGCCCTGACTCATAAGCGTACGGGACAACGCATACTCATAGAACTGGTTGGCTTCTGGCATCCTGACTATCTACGCCGCAAAGTGGAAAAAGTGCGTGCAGCACAATGCCGTAACCTGCTCTTGTTAGTTTATGAAGGCATCAATCTTGCGGCTGATGCTCTGCAAGATGTGCCCGGTGAAGTACTCTATTTTAAACAGAAACCAGTGCTAAAAGAAGTAATGAGTACCGTCGAAGCACTCGCTGAGCGCATAAAGAGTGCATGAGATGGCGCCATACCGTAGGGGCGGGGCTTGCCCCCGCCCGGGAAGCCATTTGAACCAGGGCGGGGGCAAGCCCCGCCCCTACGGCATCGAGCATAATAAGGTATTAGTAACATAGCTGTAAGCGATAGTACTCTCGTCTCGTTCTATCTATAACGTGACTTTAGTGGGTAGTAGCCCGTTCTGAATATTGGAATGAAACACCCCTGTTTGAAACCTTGGAGAATGTTTGGAGAATTGAATGACACAAAGTAATCTGAAAGAAGTTTCTGTAGCATCGAACCTGTACAAACAGCCTCTGGTAGTTCTTGATCCTGATGTAGAGGATATACAGCCTGTAAAGAGCGTACGTACATATCGTCCCACCCCCTGGACACTTATCAATCGCGTATTGGATATTGTTGACTCTACAACAGGTGGTCGTGCCGGGCAGGTTCAAAGGTTCTTCAGCTTCGTTTTTATTGGTGGCATGGCATCCCTCGTCAATCTTGGCGTCTTATACGTCGTTTACTACCATGTCAACATGCCAGTTTCTAGCCACATACACTATGTAACAGCATTCTTGCTTGCATCTGAAATTTCTATCCTGGCCAATTTTATTCCTAACGACTACTTTACGTTTAGATATCTACCAGGCCATAAGCGTTCCTGGACCGCGCGTTGCTTGCGTTACCATATGACATCTGCCAGTGGAACATTGCTCACATTCCTGATCAACTTTGCATTAAGCTACGGACTGCATATCTCGCCCGTTCTGGCACAGGTAGCTGCTCTGATAACCGTTCTCTTCTACAATTTCACACTGCATCACCTGTTCACCTATCGTCATGTAAAAACTGCTGCGGCCCATTAGTTCAGTTGCTGGCTAGAGATAGCTGAGGCGAGTGAACTCCCACTGGGCTAAAGACTCAGTGGCTTCTCACGAAGCCCAGGTTCACCAGACTCAGCCGCAGAAATGCGAGCTCCGTTCGATGGGTCATGACACCTGCGGTTGACGCATCAGACCGCTGCTCTGTCACCTGGAGTTAAGTAGACCTGGGGGAAGGGTCGGTGCGAGAGGTGCAAAAAGCCTTTTGAACTTTGTCGAGATGAGGTCGGACTCTCTTCGTGGTCACAGCGATGAGATACGCATCACCTGCGCAAGCAGAGTTTTTTGGGTCAATGGGTCTGCTCTTTTCCTGATC
>WNFY01004815.1_pt1 | contig 14553 bp, 10 predicted proteins | sample 5400091 | NCBI WGS metagenome assembly WNFY01 (sample SAMN13153364, study PRJNA577476) | soil metagenome | isolation source: 60 cm soil or saprolite under grassland replicate 1 | place: USA:California | collected 2016-06-15 | reverse complement strand
CTGGGAGAGCGTGCGCACCATGGATTGGCGACCAGTGACACAGATAGCCATCGATGAAACATGGTCGGCACTCCGTTTTCGTCCAGAGAGTGAAGTGAAATAAAATAAGCACATTGACAGGTAGCAAATTTAATGTTACCCTGTCAATACCAACGTATTAATCACAAGAGATACTTTTATAGGTGCAGTTCTTCTATCGTGGCCAGGACTTCGCTGGCATGATCGTCTGGTTTAACCTTGTGCCAGATCTTACGAATGATGCCATCTTTATCGATCAGGAAAGTCTCGCGGTTCACGCCCATGAACTTCTTGCCGTACATGTTCCTCTCTTTATAGACACCGTAAAGCTGAGAGACGCGGATGTCGGTATCGGCAAGCAGGGGGAAGGACAGACTATACTTGTCGGCGAATTTCTGGTGAGACTCCACATCATCGGCGCTGACACCCAGCACGATAATGCCACGCTTCTGCATATCACGGTTTGCATCACGGAAGCTGCACGCCTCTTTTGTGCAACCGGGAGTATCATCCTTTGGATAGAAATATAAAACAACTATCCGACCTTTAAGATCGCTTAAATGGACCTGCCCATTTTTTGCTATATCGTCAGCACCGACGGCAGGGAGCGTGAAATCCGGAGCTGGCTGTTGCTCTTGAACCTGTGTTGCTTCGGTCATACAAAAATCTCCTTCAAACATGAAATAAGAAGTCTCTTATTCGTTGTCCATGACGACTACGGAAGGTAAAATAGGTATTACCTTCCCCTATTTGCTTCCATTCGGGAAAACACAACACGTTTGAAAACTATTCCCCATGAACCGTTCCAGGTTTGCTGAAGCGTGATTCAACCTAAAAGCTACAGAGGGAGACCAAGTCCACGGAGAAACGTATTCATTCCATTGAAGTTATTGATCAGGAGATAAGAGAAAAAAAGCACTTCTGGAAGATTTTGTTGGCGAATGAAACAATGGATGGAAATGGGCTTGTTTGTGGCCCAAAAATACCATGTATGACATGCAAGAACGACAAAAACGGTCCCATTTTGATCTTATTCCATGCTCAGTGTCATTCACCAACAAAGTCCTGGAACCGAGAGTTTTGGACCAAACGCAATTAAAAAGGGAAATCATTTGGGTTCGGATAAAAGGGACTATTTTCAGGCTTACCATCAAGTCTGGCTTGTAAATGGGCAATCTTAGCTGGTGCTACATAAAGGTACTCTAAAATAGCATCAACAAACTCACGAATGGATTGGACGTCTTCACTATTCACTTCATCTTCATCTGCATGGGCACCTAAGTTTCTCAACTGTCTTAACTGTATTGCCATATCCGCAAGAATCTTGGGAATACGTCCAGAATTAGCTAGATCCATAATTTTCTCAGCTAATACTTTACCTTTAGCCTTTTCATGTTTACATACAACTTCTAAAGTTCGACCAACTAACACAGCGAAAGCATTTGATTCTATTTTTTGCACTTTTAATGCTGCCAGATACGCTTTACGTACACTCATGGGTATAGAGCTTGCATATTCTTTCAAGCTTCTCTCCACAGGAAAAAGTAAAATTGTATCATTTTCAACTTCGCTGCCACAATCAATGTATTCTACTAAGACAGGCCTTAGACAAAGAGAACATTGCAAAAGAAACCATGTATGAGTAGCATCATATTTAAAATTATCTTCACTTTTAACAAAATAACGGTAACTAGCTTTCACATTGCAACTAGTCATATCCCCACAGTGACCACATCTTATAGCAACTTCTTGCAATATTTCCATTGTTTTCTCCAACGGTCATTTTAAAGTTAGAACGAAGTAAGGCATTAAGGGTACGGTTTGATATACCCCAGCTTTGTAGTGATATATGAGCGAACTTAACAGCAATAGTATATGACCTTGACAGATCAGTCTCAAACCATAAAGATGACACCCTTACACTCCTAATTATCACTAAAGAAACTTCATTCCACATAAAGTAGCAGAGAGCTTACCTGGATCATCTATAGATAACAAATTTCTCAGGTATGAACAGTTTTTACTTTGATAAATTCTATTGTACCTTATTGATCTGATTAGCTGCAAGGTAAGTGAAGTGTAAAACAGCTTTTCTGCGGAACTATGGTTTTGTGGCAAGCGGAGAATATCGAGTACAATGAATAAATGTTGTATCTATTCGCATTCGGGACTTATTTTGTAGATGTAAGCGCGCTTTATAAGCTCGCCAGCTAGAGCGAGCATGCGCTCCAAGGCGACGCGTGCCCATTGTGCTGTCTCTTCGTCTACAGTGATCTGGTTGATCACCTCGTCCTCAACCAGCGCTTCCAGAACCCAGGCGAGGTAGGCCGGATGGATGCGATACATGGTGGAGCATGGGCAGACGATGGGGTCCAGGCAGAAGATGAACTGCTCCGGGTGCTCTTTGGCGAGACGGTGCACGAGGTTGATCTCGGTTGCCACCCCCCACTGCGTTCCGGCTGGTGCGCGCTCTATCTGCTGGATGATGTACTCGGTTGAACCATAGAGATCGGCTGCTGCAACGACTTCGCGGCGACATTCCGGGTGCACCAGGATTTTGATGCCAGGATACTCGGCACGCGCTCTGGCGATCTGCTGTACGTTGAAGCGCATGTGTGTAGTGCAGTAGCCTTTCCAGAGAATAATCTTCGCCCGCTCGATCTCCTCTTCGGCGTCGTCGAAGGCCATGGGATCTTTGGGATTCCAGACGGCCATCTGCTGCTCAGAGATGCCGTATTTGAGCGCGGTGTTGCGTCCCAGGTGCTCGTCAGGGAAGAACAGAACACGCTTGCCCTGTTTAAAAGCCCATCGAATGACGGCGGGAGCATTCGACGAGGTGCAGACGATACCACCGTTGCGCCCGCAGAATGCCTTGAGATTGGCGGCAGAGTTCATATACGTCACCGGTATAATTCCGGCGTCGTCCCCCAGCACGTTGCTGAGCATCTCCCAGCATTCCTCGACCTCGGCGATGTTTGCCATATCAGCCATAGAGCAACCTGCCGCTGGATTGGGCAGGATGACCTTCTGGTGCGCTCCACTGAGCACATCGGCGCTCTCGGCCATGAAGTGTACGCCACAGAAAACGATATAATCGGCTTGTGGGCGTGCGGCAGCCAGTTGTGCAAGCTTAAATGAGTCGCCACGATAGTCAGCATATTTGATGATCTCGTCACGTTGATAATGATGTCCCAGGATCACAAGGCGCTCGCCAAGCGTCTCCCGGGCTGCAGCGATGCGGCGATCGAGTTCTTCGCCCGACATCTCAGCATAGAACAATGGGATGTTGTCGCTGCGTTTGGACAGATCGTGCCTGGCGCGTGTGTGTGGCGAGAGTAGCGGCAGGACGCGTGTCTCCTGGCTTTCTGCGCACTCGGTTTGTATGGCCATTAGTTTCCTCCTTAACAAAGGGCTAAAGTATCCCCTACACACATTCAGAAACGCCACTCTCGTGGCTACACTTCGTGTCATCTGAATGCAAGGTAGTATCAGGCAAATTCTAGCGAGACATCAAAATTGGGTGCGGAGTGCGTAAGAGCGCCGAGCGAGATAAAATCAACGTCGGTGGCTGCAACGGCTTTCAGACGTTCGCCATTGGTACCGATATTGCCCGAGGCTTCAATGAGCACGCGAGGCGCGTTGCGGCGTATGACCTCGACGGCACTACGCATCGTTTCAACATCCATATTGTCAAGCAGCACTACATCCGCGCCGGACTCCAACGCCTGCTGCACCTCGGCGAGTGTCTCGCACTCAATCTCGATTTTGAGCAGGTGCGGAGCTGTACGGCGTGCGGCAGTAACAGCCTGCGCAATGCCTCCCGCTGCCTTGATATGGTTATCTTTGATAAGGACGCCATCGCTCAAACCAAAACGATGGTTCTGACCACCACCCAGCAGCACCGCTGCCTTCTCCAGACTACGTAAGCCGGGCGTCGTCTTGCGCGTATCCAGAATACGGGCACGCGTTCCCTCTACAGCACGCACACAACGTGCGGTGATTGTCGCGATGCCAGAGAGACGGCCAAGGAAGTTAAGCGCAACACGCTCAGCACTGAGTAGGGAACGCGCGGGACCACTCAAATGAGCCAGCACATCTCCTGGTTGGACGATTGCACCGTCCTGGACCAGTAGCTCGATGGAAACACGACTATCGAGTTGATGAAATGTTTCGGTTGCAACAGCCAGCCCGGCGACCACTCCAGCCTGGCGTGCAATGATACTCCCGCTGGATTGCTGATCTTCCGGTACCGTACTCAGCGTGGTGATATCAGCCGCGGCACCATCTTCTTCCAGCGCGTGCTTAATCAGATCGAGCGATGGCTTAGGCATAGCGTGCAATCTCCTCTCGCAATTCCAATGATCCATAAGGATCGATTGACAGACGCTGAAAAGCGAAGTGCTGTCCAGCCAGGTCTGGATTGGGCAACTGATAATCCAGGCGCCAATGGCTACCACGACTCTCACGCCGCTCCAGGGCAGCCGCAATTACCAGCTCAGCTACCTGGAGCATATTGATTGTCTCCGTATGCTGTGGGTCGCTATCCCCCTCCTCGCGCTGAGTTATGGACAGTTGCCAGCGCAATGACTGTACTTTATGCCTGGCTTGCAGCAGACCCTCTTCATCACGGCAAAGCGAAACATACTGCCACATCAGTTGCTGCAATTGATGTCGCGCCTGCTCAATCGTCATCATCTCCATATCACCAGACGACACAATGTCACCGGAGAATGCATGATCATAGGCGATCAGCGTTGTGTTCTGACGTAAAGTTTGACCCTCGTGAACAGATCCTGCCTGAGCCAGCCAATCAGCAACACGTACTCCATACACCAGTCCCTCAAGCAATGAGTTGCTGGCAAGCCGATTCGCGCCATGTACACCGGTACAGGATACCTCCCCTACTGCATAGAGGCCGGGCAACGTTGTGCGCCCAGAGGTATCTACCATGACGCCACCCATGCAGTAATGGGCCGCTGGAGCAACTGGCAAGAGATCTCGCGCCAGGTCCAGTCCATGCTCGCGGCAGATAGCAGAGATTGTGGGGAAGCGAGCATACATCTTCTCAGCTGGAAGATGCCTCAAATCAAGATACTGACAATCGGTCTGTTCAGAGAGCATCTCACTGAGAATGGCACGCGCAACCACGTCGCGCGGTGCAAGTTCAGCCTGAGAGCTATAGCAAGGCATAAAGCGCTCGCCCGCGTGATTGCGCAGGTAAGCCCCCTCGCCGCGTACAGCTTCTGAGATGAGGTGAGAAGTCCCGTCCGCGACCAATACGGTGGGATGGAACTGCATAAACTCCAGGTCGCTCAACGCCGCACCTGCCTGCCAGGCCAGGGCCAACCCATCAGCGGTCGCACCTGCTGGATTTGAGGTATGCAACCATAGACCACCCGCGCCACCATTCGCTAACACGGTTGAGTACGCCTCCACGCGGAAGGTCTCGCCAGCGCGGTTGATTGCCTGTACACCGACGCAACATTCATCATCTACAAGTAGATTGCTTACAAAGGTTTCTTCATACAACACAACGGAGGAACGTGCACGCAACGCAGTCATCAAAGCGCGCTCAATCTCAGCGCCCGTGGCGTCACCACCCGCATGAAGCACACGCCAGCGACTATGTGCTCCCTCGCGTCCCAGCAACAGCCCATCGGGCGTTGCATGTTCGGAACTTCCTCCCTGCGCATGATCCGCACGATCAAACTGGACTCCCATCTCAATGAGCCAGCGTACGGCTTCTGGGGCCTGCTCTACCAGGATACGTACAGCCTCCTCATCGCACAAACCAGCACCTGCGGCAAGAGTATCCTGACAATGGAGTTCAGGGCTATCGTCCGCTCCCAACGCTACCGAGAGGCCTCCCTGAGCATAGCGAGTATTGCTCTCGCCTAGTTGCCCCTTCGTAAAAAGAGCAACACGCATATGTTCTGGCAGTCGGAGGGCGACTGAGAGTCCTGCAATGCCACCTCCAACGATAGCGACATCGAACGGTTGGCTATAGGCCATATACCTTATTCTCCTTTGAATAGTGTACACACTACACTTACTATCCAGACAAAAAAGAAAAAGGTGTTTTCTGTACACTAAGTCAGAGTATACCAGATTTTTGGAGGATTGTCTATGCTTAATGGCGATGTTTTTGCGGTGGTACAATATGGTCACAGCAAGGGTAGTCGTAGAGGCACGCCTTGCGTGTGCCGGGTCGGTGGGAAGGAACATGGTTGAGCATACAAATTCCTCCTGAGCGATTCGGCACACGCAAGGCGTGCCTCTACGACTACTTTTTCTTACGAGTACCACTTTTTGACAAGGTGCGAAGAATAGAGTAAAGTACAGATGTTCAATTTGAGTAGCAGAAACTTGTGATGATAGAGGGAATTACCCATGTCAACGCCAGCACGTAGACAATATTTGCAGATCAAAAGTCAATATCCAGACGCTATTCTCTTATACCAGATGGGAGATTTCTACGAGACGTTTGATGATGATGCAATCATCACGGCTCGCGAACTACAGATTGTACTGACAAGCCGCGGCAATGGAGCCAGTACAGGCGAGCGTATCCCGCTGGCTGGTATACCGTTGCATGCCCTGGATAACTATGTGGGCAAACTTGTGCATCGCGGCTATAAAGTAGCAATCTGTGAGCAGGTGGGCGAAGTGGGTAAAGGCGTCGTCGATCGTGCAGTAACGCGTATCTTAACTGCCGGTACGCTATCGGAGCCTAATCTCTTGCCTGTACGTCAGAATAATTACCTGGTAGCTATTGCTGCCGGACGTGCTCAAACTGGCCTGGCAGCCGTCGATGTAAGTACAGGCGAATTTACCGCCACATGGTTTACACCGGATGAGCTGCCTGTCGCCCTGGATGCTGAATTACAACGTCTGGCTCCGGTTGAATGTCTCTTGCTTGAAGGAAGTCGCCAGGATGCTTATCAGTTTCCCTCCAAGACTGTAACCATCACGTCCTGTCCAGCTTACTTCTTCCAACAAGAAACTGCGCAGGAACGTCTCTGTCGGCACTTTGGCGTGCAATCTCTGGATGCATACGGTTGTTCCCATGCTCCAAAGGCTATCTCCGCTGCTGGTGCTGTCATCGCCTACCTGGAAAAAATGAATGTCGCGCTCCTCTCTCTATTAACGGGCCTGCGTTCCTACCGTACGACCAGCTATATGGTGCTCGATGCGCACACTCAACGAAACCTCGAACTCTTGCAGGGCACGCGTAGCGGTTCTGTGCAGGGCAGCTTGCTGAGCGTATTAGATCGCACCATTACACCAATGGGCGCGCGACACCTGCGTAAAACAATCACACAGCCTCTACTTAACCTGCGCGAACTTGACGAGAGATTGACCAGTGTCGATGAATTATATGAAAGCCCTGCATTACGTAGTCGCTTTACAATGTCTTTGCAGGGTCTGGGCGATCTGGAACGTATCGCCGGGCGTGTGCGGCAGGGAACCGCTGTACGCAGCGAAGTCCTGGGATTGTGCAACTATCTAAGAGAAATGCCTCAGTTGCGTAATATTCTGCTCGGCTGTGAATCCCACCTGCTTCAGGAACTTGCCGGGGAACTCGACCCCTGTCCCCAGGTCACAGAACTGATCGGCCAGGCGTTAATGCATCTGGGTGAGGAAGATGAGCATGGCGATGACGGGCGTGTGATTCGTCCAGGTTTTCATGCTCAACTCGATGAGCTCTTTGCCTCCATCCGCGACTCGCGCCGCTGGATGGTCTCATTGGAGGCCCGCGAACGTGAGCGTACAGGTATCAAAACGCTCAAAGTCGGCTTTAACAAGGTCTTTGGCTATTACATCGAGATCACCAACGCTAATGTCAAACTGGTCCCATCCGATTATATGCGCAAACAGACCCTGGTCAATGCCGAGCGCTTCATCACACCCCAACTCAAAGAGCACGAGGCACGTATCCTGAGTGCCTTCGAGCGCATCGAAGAGATGGAGCGCAGTATCTACGCCGACCTGTTACGTCAATTGAGTGTTTTCTATCCTGAATTGGTCAAGACTGCATCTGCTGTGGCAAAAATGGATGTCTTGTTGAGCTTTGCTGAAGTCGCCGCGCACCAGGGTTATGTACGCCCAACCCTGGAGCACGGCTATAGTCTGGAGATCGTCGGTGGACGACATCCAGTGGTCGAATATACGCTGGATGGCGACACTTTTATCCCCAATGATGCGTTGTTGGAAGCAGATGAGGGAACGCGCATTATGCTGCTCACAGGACCCAATATGGCAGGTAAATCGACCTATCTACGCCAGGTTGCATTGATCGCCCTGTTAGCGCAGATCGGCAGTTTTGTCCCGGCCCGTAAGGCATGTGTTGGTCTGGTTGATCGCATCTTTACACGAGTAGGTGCCGAAGACGATATTGCATCCGGCAAAAGCACCTTCATGGTCGAGATGGAAGAAACGGCCACGATTCTGCACCATGCAACAAAGCATAGCCTGATCATCCTCGATGAGATCGGCAGAGGCACCAGCACCTACGATGGCCTGGCGATTGCGCGTGCAGTTGTTGAATACTTGCATAACGAAACGGGCGCGCGTACACTCTTCGCCACTCACTATCACGAACTGGCCTCAATGGCAGACGAACTGCATCATCTCAGTGTCTGCACTATGTCGATCAGCGATGATGAGCAGGGAGGCATCGTCTTTCTACATCGTGTGGTACCGGGGAGTATCGGGCGTAGTTACGGTGTGCATGTGGCGAAACTGGCCGGAATGCCGTCCAGCATTGTACGTCGTGCAGAAGCAGTCTTGCGGCACCTGGAATACGGGCGTGATGGTGAAGAGAAGCAAAATATCTTCGCGCACATGGGACAGCAACTGACCATTGATGCATATGCAGTGCATCCACATAATGGTGACGGAATCCTGGTGGCCGAGACGAATGGGCACTACGAATGGCAAAGTACTGAGGCACGTATGGTTGCTTCAGCTCTGGAACAGGCCAATGGTTCAGGGCCAGACCTGGATGCGATTGATGTCTGCGCGATTACTCCGCTGGATGCGCTTAACCTGTTGTTTTTAATGCAGAAGAAACGAAGTGAATTAAGAAAATGAGCCAGGCAAACAGTCCTTTCATAGTATCAGGTGTCGAGCTACACAGAACACCTCTGCTCATATTGCCCCCAGAAGTCGCGGAACGCATCGCGGCAGGCGAAGTTATCGAGCGCCCTGTGTCAGCGGTCAAAGAACTCGTAGAAAATGCGCTGGATGCTGGTGCGCGTGATATTCGCGTCGAGCTGCGTGGTGGTGGCTTGCGTCTGGTTCGTATTACGGACGATGGATATGGTATCCCAGAAAACGAACTGGAGCATGTGTGCCAGCGGCATACCACCAGTAAGATCAGCACAGTTGAAGACCTGAGCCACCTGCACACCCTCGGTTTTCGTGGAGAAGCGCTCGCCAGTATTGCCGCCGTAGCTGAAGTAACCCTGGTCAGTCGCGCTATCGAAACCGAAGCGCAAGGCGAAGAACATCCAGCTTTACAACTGACGATACGTGGTGGTAAGATAACGCAGCGTGGCCGTCGTGCGCGTCTGCATGGTACCACTGTAACGGTGCGCGACCTGTTCTACAATGTGCCAGCGCGCCTCAAGTTTATGCACGGTGCGCGCACCGAGAATGGCCATGTAGTGCAATTATTGCGTCGTTATGTCGTCGGCTATCCATCGGTACGTTTCAATCTTACCATTGACGAGCATGTTGCTTTACAGACCAGCGGATCGGGTGACCTTACCATCACCCTTGCCGAACTCTATCATCTGCCACTGCACGAAATGCTCTACCCGGTTGACGTAAGCGATGGTAGCCACTATACAATCCATGGCTACATCGGCAATCGTGTTCTGGCACAGAGCAATCGTCAGTATGTCACCCTCTTTATCAACGGGCGCTGGATCCAATCAAAGCCTTTGCAGGAGGCCCTTGAGCAGGGCTATCGTAGTCTGTTACCCAAAGGAAAGCATCCCCTCCTGGTCTTATATATCGACCTGCCACCTGCTGAAGTGGATGCCAACGTCCATCCTGCCAAAACAGAGGTGCGATTGGAGCGAGAAGATGCGGTAATAGCAGCATTAACGCAAATGGTACGAGCTGTATTAGAGCGCAGTCCGGCTCTACCCGCAGCCGTAAACTTTCCTGGCCCTGTCCTGGCAAATCAGCGCCGTCTCCCGGGTCCACGTCGTCGCGGCTTGCATATTGCCGAGTCTGCCGAAGGCTATAGAGCCGAGCAAGCGGTTCCGGGAACGGCGGAAATCATCGCCAGCCTGCGTCCACTGGCCCAACTGCAGCAGGCTGTAATACTGGCCGAAGCGCCTGATGGTAGCCTCTACCTGGTTGATCAGCACAGAGCGCATGAACGTGTCATTTACGAACACCTGCGTCGTACCTATGCTGGCGTACAGAACGACGAATCTGTTGACGCGCATTTATTACTTGAGCCTGTAATAGTCGAGATGAAGCGTTACCAGGCCGATTTGCTGGAACAACGTCTACCCATGTTGCGCGGCCTGGGACTGGAATGTGAGCGCTTTGGCGGACGCAGTTTCTTAATACGCTCAGTCCCGACTAGTGAAGGAAACGAGCAACTGATCGCACACCTGCAAGAGCTGGCCGAGATCGCATCCGAAGACAGCCCCGACTGGGAAGACCACCTTTTAATCGGCCTTGCCTGTCGTTCCGCCATGCGTCGTGGTCGTGAGTTGAGCCTGGGAGAACGAACAACCTTGCTCAAGGCTCTGGCCAGCGTCTCAGCTCCCGCCGTTTGTCCACACGGCAGTCCCATCCTGTTACACTACAGTCGCGCCTTCTTAATCGATAAATTTGACTGGTAAAAGCTCATCGCGAGATACGCCAGGGCCAGTAATCAATGGTTAGATTTGTAAGTAAGCGAAGAAATTTTCGACGCATATAGAAAAATCTGGTATAACTTTTGAGGGAAGGGTGTTCTTTCCCTCAAAGGTGCCAGCTAAACGATAGTGAGCTGCGTCTAAGATCAATACTTTGACGGTGCGTACTGTTGGATCAACAATCCAGTACTCTGTTACACCTGCGCTTGCATAAGCGTCTAATTTCTCTCGTCGATCATAATTTGCTGTTGCAGGAGATGCAACCTCGACAACGAGATCAGGAGCTCCAATGATGCGTTTATTTGCCGCCTTAGCTAAATTCGGTTTTAGCAGGACTATTACATCGGGCTGAACAACAGTTTTAGGGTCTAGTTCAACGTCAAAAGGAGCGATATACACTTCGCCTTTTCCCGTATCCTCAATATGAGCCGATAGATACCTGAAAATCCGACCCGCGGCCTTCTGATGCCATTTATCGGGGGAAGGTGTCATAAAAAGCACTCCATCCACAACCTCATACCGCTTCCCATCGTCTGGAATAGTCACATAGTCCTCATATGTCCATTGACCTTGTTTGGGCCCTGGCACATTGTCAGCAGGAGTGACCATGAGCGTACATCTATCTGAGATGGCCATCTTCATTCTGCCTTTCGTTATCGGGTCTACTAGAGATCTATTTCCATCACCTGACCGCAGTTCGATAGTAAGAGATAAAAATTTGTTACCTCAAGTGAAGAATTGCTCAACATGGACAGGAAAATCTGGTACAACCTTTGAGGGAAGGCTGCTTTTTCCTTCAAAGATACCTGATGAGCGATATGCTCCGGCTTCTAAAACGAGCAATTCAATAGTCCGTCTGGTTGGATCAACTATCCAATACTCTGGTACACCTGCGAGTGCATACGCGTCCAGTTTCTCGTGCTGGTCGTGCTCTCTGGTGCCAGGGGATGCGACTTCAACAACAAGGTCGGGTGCACCAATAACGCGTTTATCTGAAATCTTCTCAAGGTGAGCATTAAGTATGACCAGCACATCAGGTTGGACGATAGTTTTGGGATTGAGTTCGACATCGAAAGGGGCCATGTAGACTACTCCCAATCCCGTAAGTTTCACATGATTCCGCAGATAGGCGAAAATCTCTCCGACAGTCTCTTGATGCCATCTATTAGGGGCGGGCGTCATAAAAAGTACTCCATCTACCACTTCGTAGCGCTTCCCGTCATCTGGAATAGCAGCATAGTCCTCGTATGTCCAGTGACCTTGCCCGGGCCCTTTTACATGATCGGCAGCGATGACCATTTGTATACTCTCGGGTGTTGTACTCATTGCTGGCCTGCTTTCTGTGATACGGCTCATGAAGCGCTTAACCTCTCTCCTCCACTTATTCTATTCGCATAGTAGCATAGAGGAAGAGGAATTACAAACGAAGTTCTTCGATCTAGTGGAGGCCGACCAATAGCAATCTCACTTTTTATCTATCTGCGTTTTCCGAGATGATGCATTGTAGACTAGTTAGCGCCGAAGGGCTCTTACCAGCCCTTCGGCAACGAGCAGAAATGCCACATCGAGTCCGAGTAGGATCAATAGCGCGAAATTGAGGCGCGAGGCGACGAATGTACTGACGGCAAGCAATTCTTCCTGATTGACGTGATGGAAATACCAGAAGGCCAGCAAAGTAAGGAGCAAAAGGCAGATGAAGCCACTGACGAACCAGCGCGCACCTTTCCAGTCCTGCGAACTTGGCCAGAGTTCCGAGGTGACCGTCAGGATCAAGTAGGGAGCAAAGATCAAGGTCCACCAGGGCCAGCCTGGACGCAGAATCTGTATATGCTGGTTGATATCAAGGGGGAAATCCCACAGGTTATAGCCTGTTGCGACCCAGTAGAGGAACGTGAAAGCGACGATGCCGCCGAAAAGCGGGGCAACCCCACTCAGGCCATCGCCCACATAGCTCATAAAGTGTCCCTGCGGTCTCACATATTGCACCTCGCCGAGCTGGAGTGACTGTCTGCTCCCGCTGCGTACCACGCGGCCTTGCCCATCACGTTTCACCATTGGTTTAATGCGGAAGAAGGTGACGCTGGTAATGCGGAAACCAAACGGACTAAATAGCAGAACGGCAATAGCATGGCTCGTTTCGTGCAAGATAACCCCTGGCGCGTTGAGCCAGAACCAGACGAGTAGGCCCTTTTCTCCAAAGAGCCGATAGCCGATCTCATCCACTCGTTGCCGTAATCCCTTGCGGGTGATACGCAAAAGTATGAAGAGAACAAACACGGCTACAATAATGAGCCATGGCAGGTAGGGCGCTAATTGTTGCATAAGCCTGGTATCAGAATTCATACTTCTGCCTTCGATGTTGAGTTTTTCTCTCCCTAGATATTGTAGACGCTAAGCGCATTTCCGTCAATATGTGTGCTTACCGTAATCTAGAATACCTATGGTGCTATTTTATCCAGCTCTGGCTCTTTCTGCTCATCTATGATTTCCTCACTGCTTGCTATCCGTTGTTTATGCTTACGGCTGTAATAAATGCCCCATACGCCAAAGGCAATCTCGCAGACAGACATAAGATAGAGTACGCGGTCGAGTCCAAAGACGTCAGCGAAGACACCGATGAACAGGATAATAGGGATTGAACACGCATTGTATAACACGAGTTGCAGGGCCAGGACACGTCCTTTGATCCATTCAGGGGTCAATTCCTGCATGGCGGTCAACGCCGGAATATTGATAAAGTCAAGCGCAAATCCAGCTGCACACATAATAAGCGCGACGATGATCAGTAAAAGCGGGTTGCCGTTCCAACCGTATGGTTGTAGAACGTGTGCCAGCGTCGTGATCACTGGCAATAGCGTTGTTGCAATAGTGAGCATGACCACGCCGATAAAGATAGCACGTAGTTTTCCAGTGTGACCAGTGATCTTTGGCATTAGCACTGATCCAGCAACAAGACCTATGCCCGCCGGAGCGAAGATAAATGCCATTGAGGTAGCAGGTAATCCTAGCAACTGAGTCACTATCGGTGTCGCGAGCTGGCTGATGACGAGCATCAAGGTACCCGCGAAAGAGAGCTGGATGACCGCCAGGAAGAGCGCTTTATTGCGGCGTACAAAACTCCAACCTTGATGCATCTCGTTCCACACGCTATTGAAAATGCTCATGGCCTCTGCCCTCAGAGGTTCTGCCTTGTTAATGTGCAACTGCTGCATCTGCTGCGAAAAACTGGTCTTTGGAATAAATACGATCAATAACGCACATATGAGGTAGAAAAGACCGATAAGTGCATACAACTGTATAATAGGATCAATGGTAATACTGGAGATGTGAAACGTAGGTAAGAAGCTCAGCAGAATGGGCGCAAAAAGAATAAAGCCTGATGCCTGTGAGAGCATAAAGGTGATATTGAACAAGGAGAGCGCAGGCATTAATTCCTCATCGCTGACCAGCATAGGGATAGCGGACCCTTCGGCTGGCGTAAAGAACTGACCGATCGAGGAGATCAAGAATGTCAATAGATAGGCGGGCAGCAGGAGCTTATGATCTATGAGTAGTATACCAACGAAAATAAACGTGGCGATTGCGCGCAAACAGTTACTGGCCCACAGCACACGTCGCTTATTCATATGATCCACGAAGACGCCCGCAGGAG
>WNFY01010549.1_pt1 | contig 14555 bp, 12 predicted proteins | sample 5400091 | NCBI WGS metagenome assembly WNFY01 (sample SAMN13153364, study PRJNA577476) | soil metagenome | isolation source: 60 cm soil or saprolite under grassland replicate 1 | place: USA:California | collected 2016-06-15 | reverse complement strand
TTTTTGTTGTATCGCGTGCAATTGCGGCGGCGCGAGCCAATCCTAAATGCGTGCACTCACTCTTTCTTAACTGGGCCAATCGTTTCATCCAACCATCGATCTATTGTCGTGGCGAACAGTTCCATTGGCGGCGCGTGGCCACCGTCGTATAGGATGAAACGTTTGGGTGCGCCTAAGAGTTTGTAGAGCGGTTCGAATTCGGCTTTCCAGGCCAGGTTTTCATCATAACGACCCTGCAGTATCAAAATTGGTCCACGAACGTGGGGAGCAAAATTTACTACGTTGGCTTCCGCAATCCACTGAGTGCTGGATTTTCTGATTCCCGCTCCCGCGAGAAAGACAGATGCGTACCGTCGGTCAACTGCAGCAAGAATAAGTCCTACACTCGCGCCGGAACTCGGACCACAGAAAGCAATTTTCTTCGAATCGATATCGTTTCTGGTCTCAAGATAATCCAAACCGCGACGCAGGTCTGTGATCCAATTAACCATCTTGTCCCGGTATTCCGCCGTCGTCCGATCCGGTTCAACAAAGCCAGCCGGCCGCAACCGTTCTATGTACCCCTTGAGTACAACAATAAAGACCGCCCGGCCGGATTTGATCTCTGTGCCAAGCCAGGCTTCGGCTGCCCTATCGGCGGACCTTTGACCTACTTCGACATCGCTCGACGGCAATAAGTGAATCACCTGGAGTGGTCTGGGAAAGTTCCTAGGTAAGTAAAGGTAACCGATTGCCCGTTCGCCATTCGCTCCATTGAATGTGATCCTTTCACGAGTCCATGCATCGGTCTCCTGCTTTTCAAGCTCAGGATCCAACGGTGACTTAACGTAATCGTACGCTTTTACCCATCTCGCGAAATCCTGATCACTGGAACGACTATAGACTGGGATTTCTTTATTAATTTCAATCCTTAGATTTCCTTGGTTTCCTGTGCTACCCAGATTTATTGCACAACGGAACCCGCGTTTGTTGGAAGTATAAAAGCCCGGAAATCTTCCGTAGTTTGCGAATGTATAAGCCGGTTCGCCCCAGGCGCCTCCGGCTGAGATGAAACCTTCCGATGTTTCGTTTAAGCACCATTCCGAAACGTTGCCGGCCATGTTGTAGGCTCCGAATGGGCTCATACCAAACTCAAAACTATCAACCGGAATCGTTGCGTCGCCTTCAAAATTCGCCCGCCATGCCAACGTATCCCCGGGGTAAAAAGAGCCCCAGGGCATGTAATTGGTTGGTGCTGCAACCCTGCCATTTCGGGCTGCCTTTTCCCATTGAAATATCGTCGGTAGCTGTTTGCCGCGGAACACAGCATAAGCAGAGGCCTCGTACCAGGAAATGTCAGTCACAGGATGGTTGGCCTTACCCTCAGGAAAATTCTGGCTGGACCAGTTGCGCGGTCCCGGTAAGCCTGTGCGATCCTTAAATTCCTGAATGCCCTCCTCCCACTTAAGCGTTTTGTCGTCCTTGATGAATGGATATGTCCAGTATTGTTTCTTTAAATATCCTCCTGCATTAATAAACTCCTTATAGCCCTGATTACTAACTTCATATTGATCGATGAGAAAATCGTCGAGATGGACTTTCGCATCAGTAGGTCGTGCCCAGGCCCTCAGTCGATAGTCACCGCCCGTCACTAGCGTCATTCCGTTTGGAACTCTGTCTGCTGCGAGGAGCTTCTGTTCAATCGTCAAGGGCGGAGGAATACTAGTCATACCACCGCCACGCAATAGGGTCCCGGAAATCGTTTGCGCGGTTTTCGCAAAACCATCTTTCTCAACGTAAAGCAAATATTGTCCTCGAGCTATACGTAGATCTCTGATCGGTGTAGTCCCTACAAGCTGGCGCGGCGGGAAATTCCCGGCCGCATCGGGTGAGAAACGCTTTAGGTAAACCTGAGCACCCGATGGCTCGGAAGTAACCGTAAGCGTGTCGGAGATTGTTGGCATCAATCGAGTAATGGTTGGATCATTCGGGAGATACTTCTGGGTTTCCGTTGCGAGATCATACGCCGCAAAATAGTCACCGTTACTGCTGAGCGCCTCGATCTGCGGAACTTGTCTCCGGGCCCAGCTAAGATTCCTCCGATGCCATATAACCCAGACAGCAATTGATGCCAGAAGAACGGCCGCCGTCACAATTGCCACAATGCGTTTTGATCCCGATTTCTCTTGCGTTGAATCAATAGTGATTCGTTTGTCAGCAACAATTGTCTGGTTGGCAGTTTGGTTACCGGTGATTTCGACCCCTACTAGGGAACCCGGTGGCGAAATTGACTTAGAAATTCCCGAGGATTGGGCCCCTTGCGTGCTTCTCAACTCCGTTGGGTTGGTGCGTTCAATCTCGGCCTCAACATCAAGGTGGTGTTTCAATCGCTTCAGATCAATGAAGAGCTCTTTGGCTGACTGGTATCGCTCCTCTTTGTCTTTGGTCAGGGCTTTCGTCACGATCTCGTCGAGTCTCGCGTCGGCCTCGTCTGAGAATAACGTGAGCGCAGGTGGCTCTTTTTGCAGGATGCTGGAGATGACGTCACTGGTTGTTTGACCTTCAAAGGGCAGACGGCCTGCCGCCATCTCGTAGAGCACGACGCCAAGGCTCCAAACGTCGGTGCGGGCATCCACGGCGAGTCCCCGCGCCTGCTCCGGCGACATATAGGCGGCTGTTCCGATTATCATGCCCGGAGTGGTATACGCTTTGATCGCCGTCGCCGCTTCAGAATCATTGACACTTAACCCACCCGCTACCGCAGGCGGTTCTGACAACTTAGCAATTCCGAAGTCGAGTATTTTGACCAATCCGTCAGGTCGAATCATCACGTTTTCGGGTTTAATGTCCCGATGAACAATGCCTGCGCGATGAGCGGCATCCAGCGCACCGGCAACTTGAATCGCAATCTCCAGCGCGGATTTGAGGTTAAGGGGCGAGCCTTTTAATCGTTCACGCAAAGTTTCGCCTTCGATGTATTCGATGGCGATGAAATGCGTATTATCTGTTTCGCCGATTTCGTAAATGGTAATGATATTTGGATGATTGAGAGCAGATGCGGATTTGGCCTCGCGCACAAAACGCCGCATTCGTTCTCCGTCTTGTGCCACACTTTCGGGCAAGATCTTTAAAGCTAATTTGCGTTCAAGTTGTGTATCTTCCGCCAGATAGACCTCGCCCATTCCGCCCGCGCCGATTTGTTTAATTATTTCGTAATGCCCGAAACATTTTCCCGTTTCGAGTTTCTTTGTTTTTGCTTCAATCACATCTGCAACTTTGGCGACGGCGGGCGTTTCCATAAAACTTTCGGCATTGTCGTGTGATGACAAAAGCGATTCGACTTCGGCGAGCAGAGGTTTATCATCGCCGCAAACTTCGTTGACAAATCTGCGGCGTTCATCCGGCTTGTGGCGCAAAGCCGAATCGAAAATTTCTCTCGCGGTGCAGCCAAGCCTTTGCCATTCGCCAATCGCGTTTGATGGTTGATTCGGAAAGGCCCAAAACTTCCGCCGTTTCAACCACGTCCAAGCCGCTAAAAAATCTGAGTTCGACGACCTTTGCCAGCTGCGCTTCCTTTGCGGGCTAGCCGGTTTAAGGCTTCGTCGAGCGCGAGCAGATCGAAATCGGTTTCGCTGATGCTGATCGTCAAAGCATTTTCAAGCGGTAAATCGCTGTTAACACCGCCGCGTCTGACGCGATGTTTGGTTTTGGCGTAATCAATCAGAATGCGCCGCATCATCGTTGCGGCAATGGCGTAAAAGTGAGAACGGCTCTCCCACACGACCGATTTTTGCCCGACTAATTTGAGATAAGCCTCGTGAACCAAAGCGGTGGTTTGCAGAGTGTGTCCGACGCGCTCTTTTTGCAAATAGCGATGCGCCTGCCGATGAAGTTCCGCATAGACGAGTTTGAGCAAAGCGTTAGCCGAATCGCCGCGCCGATTATCGCTCCAATCGCGTAACCCTTCCGTTATCTCGCTCGCCGGACGCGCCTTATCTGTCATTCCTGAGCCTCGTTTATTTCGGACCCGCCTTGTTTTCGATCACGAACATGTACCGCCTTGACCGATAAAGTCAATGTTTTTAATAAGTTTTGACCTGCGTTTTCGCAAACTGTCGCGCTGATAGATAGAGAGAGAGAGAGAGAGAGAGAAATTTTCTCTCAATTAAAAACTTAAGGAGAAAAATCATGAAAATCAAACAGATACTACTCAGTATCCTCGCGGCACTAACATTTGGTTCGGTAATTTCGGCAGAGACTCAAGCCCTCCCTCTTTACACTCCGCTCGAGTCACGGACAGCCATGCAATGAAGCAGGGTCTTTGGAACGGCCGGCGGCATTGTAGTCCGTGACTATTAAACGTCCAAGAAATTTCCGGACAAACGCGCTCTGGTTACGTCACCGAATAGAAAGGGATTTTCAAGAGTATGAAGTTCTCAACCTGGCACGAAGGGCTTATGAAATCCACTACGCCTATGGCTTTACTTCTCCTCTTCTTCTTTGTCGCAGCTTCAGCGCAAGCCCAGAGAGTTAGTCAACCGCAAAGCGATAACAGAGAAGCGTTGGCATTCAATGAACGGGGTGTAGATGAGGTTAGAGCTGAGCATTACGCTCAGGCCATTGACTTATTTCGTCGCGCCATCGAGCGACAACCAGACTTAGCCGTTGCCTACAACAATTTTGGCGCGACTTATAATGCGCTGGGTCGGTATACAGAAGCTATCCAGGCTCTTCAAAACGCGCTGCGCCTTCAACCGGATTATGCTGAGGCGCATTACGATCTCGGTGTGGCGTATTACAACTTGCGTCGATATCGCGAAGCCGTTGCTGCTTACCGGCAGGCGATTCATTTCATACCAGAGTTTTTTGACGCGCACAATCGATTGGGCGTGGCTTATAACGATTGGGGAAAGCGCAACGAAGCAGTGAAGGCTTATCGCGAGGCTATTCGAATCAAGCCTGATTACGCCGAAGCCTACAATAACCTCGGCACTGCCGAGTGTGAACGACGTAATTACCAGGAGGCGATCGCACACTTTGAGAAGGCCATCAGCTTGAAACCCGAATTCGCGACCGCGCATTTCAATCTGGCAGTCGCCCGATTGCGAGTCAAAGATCGTGACGCGGCATTAGCAGAGTACAAACTGCTGACAACTCTTTCGCCGCGGCTCGCCGACAACTTGTACGCAGGAATTTATCGGGGCAAGGTGCTGAGCGTTTCGGCGATTCGCTAGATTGAGTGAGTAGCGACACGACGTTACGCACCAGTCACCCTTTTAGATTGATTGGCGTCCAGTACGAAATTCGAACTCTTGTTGCCGCCATAAAAGAAAGCCCTTCACTTTAATTAAAGAAACTTAGCCGCATAGACCACACTCTGCTGTACTTGAAGGACTCAGGGGGAACGCTTATCGGAACGGGGGCGTTAGGTACCTCATTCTGAAACATTTGCATACCGTGGGAATCGAATCTTCGAATAAAGGTTTTTTACCCGCGAAAAATATTCTCGCGAGTTTTTGTTGTTCGGTTACGCACGATTTTCATTAACGTTTCTGGTATTTCGAGCGAATCTGTGTACCCAAGTTTTCTGAGCAATCTCCGGGAAGTGACCCGAGAGTGACTCAAACGAAAATGCCGGATATCGGCTGTGCCCGTAACTATTGAGTTTGCTGAGGTTGTGGAGGCGGCGATCGGAATCGAACCGATGAATAAAGGTTTTGCAGTCTTGGCGAAGCTTGTCGCGCAAGTTCAGCCTCGTTTGCTTGTGTATATTTTTGTTAGGGCTTTCGACATTTCGAGTTTCCGTGTGATCGGCTAAATTCGGGTCTATGTCGATTGGTAGTGATACAACAGTGACACAAGAAAAGCTACATCCCTAACCTCGACGTCAACAACCCTCTTTCATCCATCGGCACTCATTTCAATTTCGAGTTCCTCTGCGCTTCCCTGACTCTCGTTAGAAATTCCTTCGCCGCCACGCTCGATGGAGTGTAACTCCTGACCGGGTCTTTCTCCGTAACCTAAAGGCCCACCTTGCGTCAAGTCGTTTCGGTCTAGCTGCGGTTGATGTTGAGTGTGCTGCAGCGCTTCTAGCGCCATCTCTTTATCGACCCTCCGATCGAGAGCAGCGCTCAATTGCTCGATTGAATTCGTAAAGATCACGGCATCCTCTCGGGCGCGAGATACCGCAACATAGCCCGTACGCTGGTTGAGTAGGAGATCGGATTCGTTGGCATCGGCGTTGATCAGCACGCGATCCACGGTTTGGCTTTGCGATGAATAGCTGGTCACGGCATAACCGTGATCGAGATGCCGAAACTTGTCAGGTTCAAAGCTGACTTCTCGTCCGCTGTCGAGTGCTACTGCTAATTCCTCTTCTGTGATTTTCGCGATGCTGCCAATCTCTCCGTTGGCGATGCAATGCTCAGTAAAGGGTGCGCGAAACTGGATTCGATCTCCCTCTGCGAACATGCGATTTGATTCGCGATAAACATTCACCCCGGAGAGACGGGCTGGGTTATAAGTAATCTCCTGTCCGTCAGCGCTCTGCACAGTAATTTCGTTCTTCTCATGGTTAGTCGCGGTGACTCGCGCGTAGTCTCCGACGCTGAAACCGTAGACCTTACTCGCACGGTTGTATCTGATAACATCTTCGTCCGGCACATACGCGTTAGCGAAGGTCCTTTCTGTGCCAGTCATGTCCTGACGGTTGACATAGACCATCATCTGCTGATCTGCAAGGCTTACTTTGCCATCTCGCTGTAGTTGGCGGTGGATTAGCGCATTGATCCGGCCCCTCTTCTGATTTGCAGGCGAGATTACGAGCGTGTTTTCCGGCCTCTTACAATATGTGGTGGCAATCTCAAGCAGACGTTTTCCTTCGTCTGCGATCTCAACTACCCGCCCTTGGTTCTGCAAGCTATCAATCGCTTGCTTGACCTGGCTCGCAGCGAGTCTCTTTACTACTTGTCGAAGTTGCGGGTCCCGCTGCCTGACGATCTTGCTGAGCTTCGCTGTTTCCATTCCATGCCTTTGAAACTGCTCGAATGGACTGCCAGCTTCGACTGCTTGATGCTGCTTGATATCACCGACCAGTAGAACCTTGTCCTGCGCCTCAAGTCGCGCAAAGAAGGTATGTAGATTCTTGGTGCTGGCCAGTGAGCTTTCGTCCAACACGAATAGTCTGTTGTGCTGCTCAGGTGCTTCTTCTCGCCGGCGTATAAACCTTTGAAGGGTTTCAGTCTTGATGCCGCTCTCTGAGAGTTGGTGCGCAGCGCGAGTTGTAGGGGCGAACCCTCGAACTTCGTATCCCTCGCTTTCGGCGGCCTGTCGGAGCACTGAAAGGGCGGTCGTCTTGCCGGTGCCAGCTCCGCCTTGTAATCCAATGATCTGATCTCGACTCGCCAAGAGCTGCTCGACTGCTGACTTCTGATTCTCATTCAATTTGAGTTTCTGTTGCTCAGCGACTCGCTCGACACTCTGCCTCGCCCGCTCGTGCCCCAGAATTGGCGGGTATTGCCCCTGCCGGTCAAGCATTGTTTGCACGTTCGACTGCTCCATCTCCAGCATGTGGCGCGTAGTCGTCTCTCGCGATCCTGGCTCGCGCACGATACCTATAAACTCACCTTCACGTTGTCGCCTGGCTAGCTCGCTTGTGACAGCCTGATATGTTGTCAATCCAAGGTTGCGCCGCAGGGCGTCAATCTTTACCTTGCGGATTTCCACGACAGCTTCTCTCTCCATCGCGTTATCGCGGGCAAAAGTCACCGCTTCCTGTGCGCGCTTGGAGACTTCATCAGGGGAGCGCCTGATTGACCCTTGCTCTAGGGAGCGCGCCACAGAATTTCGGGCTTGGTTCCCGTATCTGGCATCCATTTCCAGAGCTCGTTCTCTCATCTCCTCCGGGTCGTAATGTTTGGCTGCTCGATCAGTGCGCGCGGCTGCCTGATTCAATCCTGCGCCGTCCTTGACGTTTATGCCCTGACTCTGAAGTCGCTCTTTCATCTCTTGAGCTTCTTTGAGCACTTCTTCACGACGAGGACTACTGTCCCTCAAATACTCCTTACTAAATCCTTTGATTTCCGGTGCTCCGGTACGAGTATCTACCTCAATCTCATAGCCAAGCCCTTGCAGCTTTTCGGCGAGAGCCATTCGGTAGATTGCGGTTGCGTATTGTTGGCTTCGGTAGAGTTCTAATGGCTGAACTGATCTGATCTTTCCTTCAGGCGTCTCGGTCATATTGAAAATGACGACATGCGTATGAAGTTGAGGCGCAGCATATCCGGTCTTATGGTCAGGACGTGAGGCGGTGTGCTCGAATTGGGCCGCTACCATCTTTCCTGTAGTAATTGCAGGCTTATTACCACCTCCGCGTGCCTGCATGTATTCCTCTAAGGACTTGAGCGACTCGTCAACGCTTTCGCGATGCGCAGTCCTGATTCGCTCGTCGTTTCCGACAAGAGCCGCAAGTGAAACAGACTTCGGCGCGCTGAACGTAGCGTCCCAGCCCGCACGATGTTCGGTCGTCGTGATTTCTTCGCCGTGGTTGTTGTGCGCTTCTCGGGATTTGACGAGTCGAATGAGTTGCTCACCCGTGTGTGGGTCTTGACCGGCGCAGAGCCGTTCATATTGCTCGCTTTGGACTTCTCCCGTAAGGTTCCATTGTTCGGCTAACTCGCCGCACCACCGTCCGGTCACATCGCCGCCTTCACTGTAATAGTTCTCCTTGGCGCTCGTGTATTCCTTCTGATAATAGTTTTTGGCTTGGCCGGCGGAAAGCGCCTTGCTCATCGTCATCATCGCCGACTCCTCCTCAGAAGTTGAATGAAGGGCCTGCGTTTACTTCTGACGTTAGTTCTTGAGAGATTGCGTCTTGCTCCTGCTCTAGATCATTCGAGTAGGTTGGTTGTGTGATCTCGACTAGCGGCAGCGCTAGTTGACGCTCGGCAGGTTGTTCGATAGCTGGAGGCGTGGGCCTTTGCGGCTCCGTAATGGATTGTGCATTGCGCCGCATGAACGCTAGCGCCACTCTCCGACGATCTACCGGCTGGATGTGAAAGCGGACCACCGAGTCCGAGTACTTCCAATAGCCGCTTAGATTCGGTAGGGCCATGATCTCTTCTTTGCTAACTACAAACCGGCGTTCCGTAATGGTCGAGTAGTTGATCGAATCTCGACCGTTGGATTGCACCGTTGCAGTCGTTCCGATCCTTGGCCTTTCCTTTTCTTCTTCACCAATCATTTCGGCGACCCAACGGGCAGACTCGGGTTCATTACAGCGGAAGAGAATCTTCACGTGCGGAGCTGAAAGCATCGTCGCGGCCCCTCGTCCGTAGTGCTCCTCAAATTGGGCTTTGTTTTGTGTTCCGAGAACCATCTTGAGACCAAACTTGCGGCCTTCCACCATTGTGGTTGCCAGCGCAGGAAGCCGCTTCAATGAGTGAACTTCGTCAACTACGACCCAACAAGGATGTTGTCTGCCAAGTTGAGGAGCGACCGCTAGTAGCCGCTTCATCAAGATATTTATCCATGCGGCGTGAAGTGTTCTGAGGGCATCCCTCGTGTCTTGAGTAGAAGTGATGAAGATCCAACCGCGTCTTCTCCTGGCCCATTCGGTTATGCTCAACTCTCCATCACACTGTTCTGACGACGGCAAAAGCTTCAGCGCCTCTCCGATCTCAGACAGTGTCGCCAGTACACCACCTCTCTGTCCCTTTGCTCCTTCGTTTATTAGGTGCGCGTGTTCAGTGCCGGCCACAACCTCATCGATCAGTTTTTCATCCTTCAAGAATTCCACGATCTGTTCGGCAGTCGGTTTCAGTTCGAGCATTCGGGCAAAGATGCTGCGAGCGGCCTTCACGAAGAATTCCGTCGTTGGTGCGCCGTGTTCGCGGTTAGGGAAAAAGCTTTCGGCAACAAGTTGACGATCGGTGGCGCCCGTTGCGGTAGTTTCGTAATCGATTTCCATTGTTGGTGACCAATATGGGGCTCGTGCATCAAGAGGGTTGAGCACGATATCGGTGGATGCATCAAAATGGCTTTCTATGAACTCTCCTGCGGGGTCGTAGCAAACAACAGCTTCGGGAGATCTGCGCTGAGCAATCTGTTCCAGCAGTTGATGAATGACTTGACTCTTTCCTGTGCCGGGATCACCGAGCAACAGCAAACCTTCGTTCTCCTCGGCGCGAGGCACTCTCAGCATGTAGGAGCTAGGTTCAAAACCAACCAAACGTCTTAACTTACCATCATCGTTACCTCCGTCAACGTAAGCTCTGACACCGTAGCTGTCTGCTTTCTGATGTTGACGCGCATATTCTTTCGGCGATAAGTCGCGCGTCCCTCTAATTGCCTCGCCTTTGAGGTAACGTCTTTGCGCGAACGCATCGACGGAGATCAGTCCGGCTGTTCCGACTAAAAAGATTAGTAGGCCGCCGAGCCAAGCCTTACGCCAGATCAGAGGTATGCTTTCTCGCTCGTAAATCGTGTTTCGGAACCATTGATATGCCGTGGCGTCGGGTGTCAATGTTTCTTGCCATGAAAACTGTTTGTGATCGATTCCTGCTTTTAGAACAATGATCGGATAGTGTCGCTTGTCGAACTTCATGCGTCCGTTTTCATCGAGTTGCGGCTCAATCTCATCGTCAACCACGGCTAAGGAAACATCCTTCTTCGTGCGCGGGTCCGTTACTACTCGGGCGAGGGTTGTATAGTGCGACTTGGAATTGGATAGATAGCTTCGATAGCTGCTTTTGAAGTATTGCTTAAAGTAGACTCGCTGTAGCGTTGTCAGACTGCTCGCAACCCAATACCTGTGGATTGCGTATCCGGCAGCTCCTGCAACAAGGAACATAGCTACGGCGTAGGCGCTGATACGGCGCGCAGCGTTCTTTGAGCGGGTTCGGCCTTCTTCAGTTAGGAAGCCTAAAGTAGTTTTCAACGGAAGCCCCTCCTCGTAAAAAGTCTGCTCCTTCCCGGCTGTCAGGAGCACACTCATAGAGTCCTTTGGCGCGAACAGTAAGCGAAATCCGTGCCCTACGAGGTAGCGTGCTCTCGCGACCTCTTCGTACAGCAGCCGCTCGGTCTTGGTTAGTCCAGAGCCCTCACGAGCTTCCGTGACTACGATGTTCCGGCACCAGACGTTTGGGTCCTCCCCCATTGCAAGGGCAATTCTTTCAATCTGTGCGTACTCTTCGTCGGTCACTCGAAAGGCGATGTTCTTGGTCTTCTTAGGTTCTTTAGTTTCAGCCATGCCCCGTCTCCAATTCGTTGGACAGCTCCTGTTAACAGCCGTTAACGCGGCGTTTACGTTTGTTAACGAGCGTTCCATAAGTGAAGCAGTCACGAGCGTTAACAGAATTAACGCGGCGTTTACGAACGTGAACGCCACAGCCCTGAATGTCAGGGGTGTCGTGTCAAAAACATCTCAGGTGCGTAGCACCTACTGTGCCGGTAAGCCTGTTTGAATGAACGTGCAACTTAATTGGCGAGAGGTGAGGCTTGAGGCGTCATTGTCATGTGTCGAACTCTGACGAGCCCACGCTTGCATTAGGTGAAGGAGATTGTTGAGGTGAAAGCGATATTCCGGGCTTGGGACTCTACGCCTCCATTGACTGTCGCAGATCTTCCTCGACCTTCTGACATGCGCCAGCCTTGAGTACGCCAGTGGCATCTAGCCGTTTTATCAATTGCAGGTAGAGGGCTTTTTCTGCGTAACTCGACCCACCTGGTACACCGAAGCATTGGAGGAAAAAGGCCAGATTCGAATAGTAACTGCGGCCCGGTGCGTCTGGCGGCGGTGTCTGATCCGCGAGCTGAAGGGCGTCCGCGAGTGTAGTAGCTGCATCGAGCTTCGGGCGAAAGACTTCCCACACGCGACGCTCAGCGTCGGCGTGTTCTTGGTTTCGTTGCGCTTTTGTCTTGCGAGCCATGATTATCCCACGGTGTAATCAATCAAACTTCTGAACCGATTTGTCGGTCACGCCGCGCCGGTGTCTTATGTTCTGAAATGATTGAGCGAGCCAACCCATTAACGTTTTCACGTGAACCAAGTCAACCCAAACCTCACCTTGTGAGAAAGAGGAGAAGCCTCCATATCTGAAGGTGGTTGAGTTTGGGTCAAAATCATTGAAAGCAAGAATGACGTTCTCGAACCATGGTGGTAGGGTCGAGTCAAATTCTGACTTTAATAGTTTCTTGAATTCTTGGACTAGCCAGGACAGATCATGATTTTCTCTGTAGGGAGTAACAACTGCTTTCAAGTAAAGTTCAGTAGCGTGCCTATAATTGTAGATAATCGGATAAATGAGTTCGTAGATTTCGTCGGCGGCACGCGCTGCATCAACAAGCATGTCTCCAGCAAGTTTGTAGGATTCTGCAAGAGCGAACATGTCACCAATTTCCGACATTCCACCAATGACGGTGCCATGCCGCCATGTGCCATCCAAACCCTCGGGTGGCTCCTGAAATAAAGGCGTGGTCATTGTTAAGAAGTTGTCGTACTGCTCATCAAAATGAGCTTCGGTGTTGAGGCCAATTTTTATTGATTCATAATCGGGCGTTTCTTCCCAATGCATATAGACGTAAGCGAGAACTCGCAAATCTCCGGCGGTGAACGTACGGGGCGTTCCCTTTAATGGGTTCGCTTCTGGTTTCAAATAGTCAGAAAAGTAGTAGGCCCAGGCTTTAACAACGTCTCTATGGACTTCAAAAATACGCGCAACTTCGGAAACACCAAACGTCATGTTGTATTTAAGAATCATAAATAAACCGGTCCAACGATTTGGTTTGAATGTAAAGCGAGTTACGCGATATCGCCCACACGTCCAGCAGACAGCGCCGCAGTGTATAAGTGCAATTCCCACTCAGCAAGCGATCCGTCATGCGCCGCCATTCTTGCGCAGGCGACGATCCGTTGATATTCGGGCAACGAGTCAAGTTGGGTCCACCGAACATGTTCGCAGCCAGGCACCCGCGAAAGCACGATAGCGTCAAACGGGCAATGGGGTGGTGTCGGAATGCGATCAAGACACCACAATAGTTTGAGATAAAGGTTAAGAGCCTTTTGCGCGGAGCCCATTCGGAAACGCCCGGAATTTAACGCGTCGGCGTGTTCGGCGGACAACATTTGCGCGAGCTGGTCGATGTTCGCAATGTGCTCGGCTTCTGAGAGACCATTGCGATATTGTTCGATAAGATTCTCCAAAGCGCGGCGAAGCGCAGAACGAAGCGCGCGTCTCTCAGGTTCACTGGAACCTTCGCGATAGAGTTTTCCACGTTGTGCAGTCCCGTTGAGGGCTATGCCGAAGACTACATCCCTAAGAAATGCCTCTCGGTCGGAATCCATAACGTTTGAGACAGTTGACCGGGCGGCGATCATATTCAAGCTTCACGGCACCAAACAAGTTGAGAAAGAGGCTATCTGTGCTCCGGTCTAACGAGTTGCTGGGCGGCGATTCCAGCAGGGGCACGCACAGGTTCGCATGGCGCTCCATCGGACGTAAAGAGTCGTTCCACGAGCGTTTCATTCATCTTTGAATCGTTGAGATCTTCGATTCGATATCTGTTGGCGGTTATCTGTTTCTTTTCGAGCAAGAAAACGTCTGATTGATCAAGGTAGATAGACTGGTCTTCGCCGACAAGATGCACAAGCGCGACGATATGGTAGAGGCCTGGCAGATTGTTTAATTGGAAACATTCGGATTGCGTGGTCTTTACTTGAATCGCGCGGAAGGCCTCACCCTTCACGGCAATAAGATCGTTTCCGGAATCTTTGATGGGTGGTGCAGCCTGGACACCATATTGTAAGAGCCTCAAGGCAACCAGGAGTTCACCTATGGTGCCGATACGGATTTGTGAACTTATCGGATTCATACTCTTGCCTCACATAACGGCGATACTTGTTTCAGATGAGTTAGCCGCTCAACGATTTGTTGGGTTGCGCCGCTATGCACTAGCGCGATTCCACTTTAGCGAGCAGCTCCTTCTCTTTTGTATCTACGCAACTGGGATTGTCGCTATGACGAGTTAGTGCTTCGATGATTTCCAAGTATTTACGAACGTCGTCGGGCATGTCATATGCGACGCAGAGAGAATTCGTAATGTTTTGGATTTTCTCCAGCGTTTCGTCTCTCGGGTCTGTAGCCATAAATGAATCCTTTCGTGTGATGCGATCCCGTCAAACAAATTTAGAAGAAGGAACCTAACGTGTGATTCAACGGTGAGGCGGACGACGAAGTCGGCCGACTCATCCGCTGCAATTGCGTGTTAGCTGGTTCGTACATGGTCGCAGCGGGAGAAGCAGTGCGGCATGTTGCAGGCCGCCGGCAATAGAGCTAGAGGGCGACCAGCTCGGCGAGCTTGGCCGCGACGTCTGCCATCGAATTTTCTTTAGTACTCAGGCCGCTTCGCGAGCCGAGCAAGGGGCTGACTTCGCGGAGAGCTTCGTAGGTCGTTTCGTGTACAATGGGGACGAGCTGGTCACGGTGTAAGAGTGCCGATAGCTCTTTGTCGGAGATGCTGCCCTCTCCTTGGAGGCGGCGCAGCAGCGCAGGGGTCACCAGCACGATCCCGATTCGCGA
>WNFY01012948.1_pt1 | contig 14567 bp, 13 predicted proteins | sample 5400091 | NCBI WGS metagenome assembly WNFY01 (sample SAMN13153364, study PRJNA577476) | soil metagenome | isolation source: 60 cm soil or saprolite under grassland replicate 1 | place: USA:California | collected 2016-06-15 | reverse complement strand
CCTGGCCATCTTGAGAACGACACCAACAATAATAGAAGCAGAAGAGCAGGAGCCCATATCCCTAACGAGCTGCTGGAATTTGTTCGGCGCGAAACGTATTCGTTACTCGTTAAAGGCTATGCGGGAACGGGTAAAACTACACTCTCGCTTACAATTCTTAGAACCTTAAAGATCAAAAACAACTTTTTTTATATTTCCACGAGGCTATCTCCAAAACAACTGTTTAGCTATTATCCGTGGCTTGGTAGATATGTGGATATAGCGCCAAATCAAGACCAGACGCCCACCTTGGCATCATCGTCACAGCGAACGGGCTACAACATCTCAAGCTTTGAGGATGCACGGCTCGATGAGCCCGAATCGCTTTTTGAAAGAATTACAAATCAGTTGATGGACGTTAAGGCCCCAATAATTATTATCGACAGTTGGGATGCAATTGCATCGTTTATGGACAAAGAAGCTCGCCTGAACAATGAACGAGTCTTGCAAACGTGGAGGGAAAGAGCAGGTGCGAAATTGATTTTTATCAGTGAAAATCCTAGTGACACTACTCTCGATTTCTTGGTAGATGGGATAGTTGAATTAAATCAAAAGCTACATGATGGGGTGAGGATACGAGAAGTCTCCTTGACAAAACTGAGAGGAATCCAGATTAAGAAACCTTCTTACATCTATACCCTGTACAGAGGTATTTTCCAAAGCTACAATCCGTATGACCCACGTGACTTCATGTTTAGTGATTCGTATAATTTCAATAATAATAACAGCTACCTCAATCGGATGCAACGCCAGAGGAGAGGATCAACATTACGCGATCCATCACTAATGCGGGATGATTACGTTCCTAGCGGATATGAGCAGCTTGACGAAGCACTCGGAGGCGGATTCCCAAAGAAGGGTATAGTACTGCTGGAAACACAATCGAGTATACATGCAAAGGTAACTCTCACATTACTAACAGGAATAATCTCAAACATACTCAGAAATGATAATCCCGTGTTAATTGAACCTTTTAGGGGAATCGATGCGAGGGTAATTATGAGTTACCTTGGACCATATTTGTCAAAAGATCACAAAAAGGATCTAATCAAGATTTTCTGTCCTGACAAAAACAACAATCTTTCTCCGGAATATGCGATATCCCAGCATCAAAACATAGGTAGTTCTGAAAAACAAATCCAATACTTCCGCGATTTGATAATTAAAACAAGGCGAGACCATCCAAACAAGCTTTTGGTAATTGTAATGGGGATGGCTTCGTGTCGCAGGATACATCAGTACCAAGAAGTGAACGGAACCGATCTCATGCGGTCTATCAGCGCTACCGCAGATCTCACTCTAATAGCATTGAGGCATCATCATAGCACAGAGCTCAACCTCTCAGAAATCGCAGATGTCCAACTCCACCTCGCAGCTATTAGCGGCACCTTAGTACTTCATTCTGTGATGCCTGAGACGCATTCTTACGCAGTAGTGACAGATAGATCTTCAGGATATCCAGTCATCAGACTTGAATCTCTAGTTTAGATAGGGTTAGTACTGAGGTGGTAGTATTCTTCAGCTATATTCTCTTCTATTCCGACGGGCAGTAGTTCTTTCATTTGATCGTAGTACGAAAGAAACCTGTTCCCCTTCTGCGTGATTCTATATACCATTTTATTACCGTTGTCAACTTCCTCTATTAGTTCGCTCTGAAGTAGAGAATCAAGATATATTTTGCATTGATCATTACTTAACATAGCTTTGTACATTATCTTGGTACGCGTTTCTTCTTTGTATGCTGATTTTAGAATTGCAGCTATAACTTCGTAACGACTACGATTCTTCATTTTGCCGACTATAAAGTAATACTTACATTCCCTTTAACGTGAGTGAAACTATCAGATAGAAATATTATTCAACGAATAGGAGATAGATATAAAATTTATATATGTTATTCACTAGTCTTGAAAATGTAGCGCTTCGAGTTAGCCCGTTCCTGAACTCTTTCCAGCATACCGCAATCTAGAAGAAAATTCAAATATTCACTAATTTGTTTAGAATTCAAATTACATCGATACATTACGTGCGTCTTTCTTGCTCCTCCATCACACATCGAAAGTATAAATTCAATGATCTCTAGCCATCCTCTGTTGCTCCATCCTGTTGTGTTTAGCGGCAATTATGATCTAAACTAGATCACTACGAGTGGCTTTTAATAAATATACTTTTTAAATGAGAACAGCTGCCTTCAACCTTCATGCAGTCCTAGGTTGGCGGAGAATACCATCGTACACAAGTTACAACATCCTTACAAAAAAAGGACCCAGCTCCAGCCAAATCCATTTTAATGCTTGCTGGCAAGATATTTAACTCTTCATAAGCACACTCAAAACATCTAGCTTGCTTGAAGAATTCGAAGATTTGTTCGTTGAGGTACGGGCGCAAGCTCTTATGAACGTTCTAGAGAATGCTACCGCAGCTATTGAGAAGGAAAGGCAAATTGGCTATATCACCGGCGGCAAAGTGAACAGCCAGGTAGTTGAGATGGACAGTATTCCAGAAGAGCTTGTCATAATAGGAGATATCCATGGTGACTTGCAATCGTTGTTATGGGTGCTCAAAGATATTGATTTTGAGACTAGATTGACGAATCCCAATAATAAGCTCATATTTCTAGGTGATTACGTGGATAGGGGAAGCAACTCAATTGGGGTATTGTATATAGTATGCTATTTGAAACAGAAATTCCCCAACTCGGTTATCTTAATGCGGGGAAATCATGAAGCTCCAGCGGAGTTTCCTTTTTCTTCACATGATTTGCCTCTGAGACTTACTCAGCAGTACGGACATAAAATGGCAAAATCAATCTATGGCAATAAGATAATACCACTCTTTCGGTCGCTCAGTCTAATCGTCCGGATACCTAAACAGCTTTTAATTGTTCACGGAGGCCTACCAACAGGGGACGATTTGATTCTAAGTATACGTTCCCGAAATACCTTGGGGTCTGCTGTTCATGACCCGTTTATTGACAGTACCGACATGGAGGAAATATTGTGGAATGACCCAATGGAACATATTGACAATGGGCTGGATTGGGAGTATTCCCGGCGAGGCTATGGTAAACATTTTGCGATAACGGTATCTGAAAGGTGGCTCGAAGCGTCCTCTAGTAAACTTGTTATCAGAGGACATGAGCCTTGCCAAGGTTTCAAGATCAATCACCATGGAATGATATTGACTTTGTTCTCTTGTAAGGAAGCCTATCCTGGGTTCCAGGCGGCATATATAAGGATAACCAGGGAGCAATTACAGAATCTTCATGATGGGCCGGAGTTTGTGCGTTATATAAAAAAGGTACCGTAACTAGATAACAGACCCTAACCTAAACTTCCAGAGTTGATTTAATCTCCTTACATCTTTTCCTCAGAGATACTGTGGATATGTCCGCTACTTGGCAGATCTCTACCTGTCGGAGAAACTCGTTGCAGGTCTGCGACGCCAAATATATTACAGCGCCAGCCAACGCTCTGGGGTTCTTGCCGATCGAAATTCGGTTTTGTTGTACCTCAGAGAATATTTTAAGTGCCTCTCTTTTCGTTTTCTCACTCAGGTCAAGTCTGTTGGCTATGAGAGTAACATAATCTGGCCCATGCAGGACCGGCATTTGGAGAGAAAGCTCTCTCAATATCAACTTATAATGCGACATCACATCCTTACTAGACAGATTACAGACAGAGGCTACATCAGAAATCGTTTTCGGAGTCGCAGTCTCTCTGCAAGCGGCGTAAATTGCTGCCCCTACCAGCCCTAAGGTTGATCTGCCCTTTGCGAGCTTTTTTATCGCTGCCTTCCTGTAAATATATGCAGCACTTTCCATCACAGCTTGGCTAAGGTACAGCTTATCGCCAAAATTGTTTAAAAATTTTAAAGCCTTCTCCAAATTTCTCGATATTGAGTCATTCAGTTGAGATCTGTTATTCCAGGTGCGCAATCTTTGCATCTTCATTCTCTGTGCTGGCTCCAGCGCTTTACCCCGCGCGTCTGTGTCCCCCATCCCTATTAGAGTGGATAATCCCTTATGGTGTATGGCCAAAGATTCAGGCATGCCAGTTCTGGATCTATCGCTGAAACCAGATTGGCCGGAATACCCGTTCGAGTTTTCATTGTTAAAAAATTTATCGTTTGCAACACAACCGCAGGAGCTGCATACATATTCACTTGAAACCATATCAAAAATAACAGTATAACCCTTACATTGCTCACAATAGGTTGCATCATTGCGTTCGTTTAGCTTGCTCTCCGGAGGCAATTATGGTCTGAGCTCCAATCGAAACAAGGACGGCAACTCTTTTTATCCATAGTTTTTCTAGAAATTGGATAATTCTAATGAAAGTGTCATCATACTTAGAAAATCGAAATAATAATGCCTATTCATAAGATTATTCTAGTACCTTACTCATTGTCTATAGCGTTCGTCAAGGCAACATTTACAGAATTCTAGAAAGCGTTTATTATATATTATGAAGTATTTTGTCTCTAGGTATTGCTAGACGATATCCTAGTAGGCATTATAACAGTGGTATGGCTTACTAACGTCCCTATTGCATTTGTATCCATAATCAGGTTTCTAAAGAATAGAGATGCCTTCATAGGAAAGGACGTTCAACGAATTCATAACGACCCTGTGATAATATTCCAAATAACTAGTCGTTCTGCAACAAAGACACCCGTCGTTCTGCGAGGTATCGATTCTATAGCCACATCTTGTGACAAGATAAACTACCACGATTACCGAATCTCGGTTATTACTGACGACCCGCAGGACATTGATACCTTGTCCAACTCAAATAGCGAAGTCGTGCTGGTTGATAAGGGATTTAGAAGCAATGCAATAAAGAAAGGAAGAGCGTTGCAATATGCAGTCGAATCCAGGCGCAAAACTGGAAGAAACAGTTCGAAATACTGGATCTTTCATATGGACGACGAAAGTTATGTTACACATCAAACTGTTCTCTCTCTATTGAAAGCAATTAGAGAAGGTCAAGGACTAGCCTTTGAAGGACCTATTTTCTACCCCTTAAAATTTGAATCGGCGAACATCTTAACAGCACTTGCTGAGTCCATAAGACCATTCACTTGTTACGATTGCGTTTCGCAGATGAAAAATGAGCAATATGTAAAGACTTCGCCATTGCACATGCACGGAAGTAATCTACTAGTAAGATCAGACGTCGAGGATTCGATCGGTTGGAACTTCGGACCCACTCTTGCAGAAGACCAGATGTTCGGGTATCAAGTGTACCATAAATATGGTCCAAAATCTATGGGTTGGCACGGAGGTATTCTTTTGGAGCAGCCGCCCCTAAACATTAAGGACCACTTCATGCAAAGGCGTCGATGGGTTCTAGGAAGTCTACAGAACATAAGCCAGTTTCCCCCGATACACAGGCTTAAGCTCTCTTATAAGCTGCTAACGTATTTTATGGGCTTCGCTTCTGGTTTCATCTCTACAATACTTTCATTTCACCTAAACTTGCCTCTTGTGCTTATCACATCAAACACCTTGATCAATTTTAGAGTTGGCGCTGATGGGATAACTGCATTCGAGAACTTGCTAAGAACTCTTTATTCTGAACTGACTGTACATTTTTTTGGGAACATGGGCCCTTTTCAATTTGGCATTGGCGCGATCTTGTTGTTTTCTTCGATGATATGGCTACTTTCATATCAAATTGGATTATTTTTAAACCTCAGATATTCGAAGATAGCATGGTCAAAGAGATTCTTCTTGCATTTGCAAACTCTTATTCTATGTCCAATCTTAGGATTGGTGGAGACTTTCCCAGCGTTTTGGACATTAATTGAATACCACACTAAGCGCCGAACGTCAAGAGCCGACAAAAACCTCATTTATGATTTTTACGTAGTAAATAAATAAATAATTAGAAACATTGTAGCCTACTCATTCGCCCCAATTTACGCCTTATCGCCCTGGGGGAGTTCTCGATCAGCTGTTGTGATATCGTTTACCGTGCTTAAGCACTTTGTGCACCAGTTCAATACCTTGGTTGATTTGTTGAAAGGATAGATCGGCAAGCCATACCTGTCGTTTACTTGTCCGCAGTTAGGACAGATTTTACTTTGATTACTGTTATCTGCATTAGGGTTATACCATGAAGTGTTATCTGCATTACTGCTCATAATATATTACTGAATACTACGAGGAGCAATTAAATAAACATTTGATTGAAATTTACCATTGTTGTGTTCAAGAAACCTCGACTACGTGTTTACAAATAAATCTGAATTACAAGAGTTAACGGGACAGCCCACGACGGGACAAAATTTCTAGCGTGAGTTCTAAATCTCAACCTTTTTCGAATTCAATCATATTCAACATTCTATGTAGCCACTAATCAAACTGCAACTTGGACATCTGATCTTGGACATGCGTTTATTGGACAATACCGTTAGGACAAATCTTATATTGTTCCGTTCATTACCGTACTCTACATATGCCTAAGGCCGGCTTCAAGTCTATAACTGTAAGTGAAAATGTTTACAAGAAATTTTTTGACGTTTATGAAAAAAGCAGGAAGGAATTAGAATTAAAGGGTATCACGAGTTTCTCAGGTTATCTTACCAGCATGATGGAAGAGATGATGATCAGATACGAAGCGTTTGCCAAGCATGCCCCATTCATTCAAAAGATTGCAATTGATCAAAATCGAGTTATTCTAAAGGATAACAAATGTAACAGAATCGTAGAAGTCCTTCTGAAGGATCGCGAATTGCAGTGTCTGCTTGATGAAAAATCGGACTGCGTGCACGTAGGATTCGTATATTCTTTGCCTGAATTATATTCTATAATCAGTAGCAAAGCGATCAAAGTACCTCGCAAGGTGCAATGAACCAGTGTCCGCGATGGGATTTTACAGAATCTTTATTGCTCGCTGTTCTTTTATGGAGGGGGTGGGATTCGAACCCACGAACCCCTAAGGGACGGGATCACCTAATTTGATCTTGAGTCCTGCGCGTTTGACCATGCTTCGCTACCCCTCCTCGACAAAACTCGCGCCTATCCTTATTTCAGGGTTACGTGTCGCTATCTATCTCTCTATCTATCTATCTATCTGCGACGCAATTCAATCTTTAGACTATACTAATTGGTTTGTTTTCACGAATGGCGAGAGAGTCTGGAATTTTTCTATTAATACCCAAAGTTAAAGTAACGTCACGACTTTAATCAGCTTAAAGGTAGATATTTCGTGCCGAAGCCTGAAATTATTTCTAAACTTTGTACGAAATGTCATTCAAAAACCGTTCATGAAGTACGGGAAAAGACGGTTGTTGGAATTAGGCTAGTATGTACGGATTGTGGGCAATCTATGACGATAAGCAAGATGTGATTCAAGTAATCCGGAACCTTTATTATAACAATCGGATAAAGCAAGGGAGTGAGAAATGAAGATCACTGAGCTAAAACCGGGAATGCGAGGGGTCAGCGTGGAGGGAAAGATCGAAAGTATTACAGAACCGCGAACGGTAAATCTCCGAACTGGTGGAACTGCTCAAGTCGCAGATGCGATAATCTCCGATGAGACAGGTCAAAAGCAGGGAGATAGCGTTTCCATAGAAAACGGCTACACTCAAGCATTCCGTGGAGAAAACAGCCTCAACATAGGCAGATATGGCAAGATCAAAAGGTTATGAAAACGTTCGTCATCTTTTTCTATAGCATGAGCCAACCAATGCTTTAATTTGGTACAACATTCGAAAGCAACGCGACAAAGAGCTGGATGTCTTCACACTAGCTGATGTAGCCCATATCAGACGGTCTGTTCGTTGTGCTACCTTGTTGTTGTGGTTGTCCCATTCTTCCGGCCATTTGCTGTTCTATTGTTTGAATTAACATTTCGGTGTCTTTGGCTCTCTTTTCAAGATTTTTCATGTCTACGCTAACACCTACGATCGAAAGTAAAGTTTCTAAGATGGATTTGGATGCTTTTGCATCGACTACATATCCGGAGGTTTCTCCTAGCAAGCAGGTACCCCTAATCCCCCGGAGTTTTGCGCACCCGATGAGAAGGCCGTTCATCCCAGTAATGCTGCCGCCATCCATAGTCGAGATATTACGCTCACTAAAGGACCTTATAGTATCTGTATCAGTTGCCGTGCCAAAAATCCGCGGTTTTTCCACAAATACTCCGGTGATATATGCTGCCAAGGTAAAAACGTGCGACGTATTGAATTTCGCAGCAATATCCAATATTTCCTCAGCCAACAGGTATTCAGAGTCAGGGTTCCCAGGTTGCGAGTCCCCCGTCAGTAACAGTAGACTGATGTCGGTGGAGCTCCCATTCTTTGAGTAGAAAATAGTGTTTTTCATGAGATCTGCGGTTCCGTCGGATCGAATAAGAACTTGGGGTGGGAAAGAAGTAGAGTAAATGTCTGCAAAGTGCTTAGCATGCAGCTCTTCGATCAGGTGATCGACTGCCATTTTCCCCACGTATCCACTTCCCGGAAAACCACAAATTAGATAGGGAGAATTTAATTCTGGTAATCCGCCTGAGGAATAGATAACGTTTATTCCAGGACGAGAGGGTAGCATAAAATTACGAATAATTCATACACTTTAAAACGTTACGAGAACGGCATTCGTTTGAGGACCGACAGGGTAAGCCGAACCATTATATCGTGGGCAAGAGTCAAAACAAAAATAACCAACCAACCTTAAAATCCCTATTATTCCGATTAACTGCACCGATGAAACCAGTTGTGCCTTCAGATAATATTATTAATGAAACCAATTGTTTTCAGTTGTATCGCCTTGGTAGCTCAGCCTGGCAGAGCGTTGCCTTGGTAAGGCAAAGGCCGCGGGTCCAAATCCCGCCCAAGGCTCTTTATGTTTGAACTTGAGTAGAGGCTCTCAAATCTTGAAATCCAGTCTCATCTTCATGGTCTCAACAGGGCTTTCCTTCTAAAATTCGAACACACAGTCACGCGCGCATTTCGAACACCCGTCGATCCCAAAAAACTACCTAGAATATCTTGGGACCATCCGCTTCCCTCTGAAATTGCTAATGAATTACTAAAAATATCAGAATTTGAAGCAACCAAAATAATCGAACAGCTTAGTTGAGCATCTTTAATTGCATCTCAGCGAAGGCACTTTCCTAGTTAGAAAGCTGCGAGATATTATATGATGTATAGACGTACGCTTTTATTATATTCCGAATCAAGTCAAACTGCTACCAATGCGGGGGTTGTAGAGCCTGGCCAAATAAGCTAACTGAATTTGGAGACGCGGGACTTAAGATCTCAAAAATGGGTGATCCCGTCCTTTAGGGGTCCGTGGGTTCGAATCCCACCCCCCGCACGTAAGGACCGTGTCATCAAGTTGCTTGATTTTGTTGCGCTCCTATTTTCCTCTTATAGTCCAAAACCGTCTTGATAAATTGTCGATGAATTCTATCATCACCAGACAATTCTGGATGAAAAGACGTACCGATAACATTGCCTTGCCTTACCCCAACAATTCTATTATTAAATTTGGCAATAATATCGACGGCCACGCCTACCTCTGTAACGATGGGAGCCCTAATGAACACTCCTCTGAAGCTGTTATTATTCTTATCAAGAATCGGTATACTTAGCTCTGCTTCAAACGAGTCCTCTTGCCTTCCAAATGCATTTCGTTCCACGACAATATCCAAATTTGATAGAAGTTGCTGCTTTGTTTCTCCTACGACTCGATCGTATGCACGTTTTGCAAGCATTATCATGCCAGCGCACGTTCCAAGGACCGGCATACCCTCAGCTATACGCCTTCTGATAGTGTGAAGTATTCCACCCTGTATAGTAGCAAGAGTACTAATGACAGTACTTTCACCACCCGGTAAAATTATGCCATCGATTTTCTCAATCTCTTCGGCATAACGAACAAATTTTACACTACCTTTTACGCTGGAATGGTTGAGAGCTTCCTGTGCTACAGTTTTATTTTCTTCAATATCACCTTGAATTCCTAGGACACCAACAGAAATTCTTGTCTTCAAACGGACGGCCCTCGTTCCTGCATTTTTAACTCCAGGTTTTTTGTATCCAAACCAAGCATGGACTTTTTCTCGTCGACCATTTTCTGAGCTTCGACAACAATCTTGGGGTTATCATAGTAAGCTGTAGCCAAAACAACAGCTTTTGCTCGCTGAGCTGCATCGTCCGCTTTGAAGATACCTGAACCCACAAATACACCGTCGCAACCGAGGTTCAGTAGAAAGGCAGCGTCTGCAGGCGTGGAGATTCCCCCGGCTGCAAAATTCACTACGGGCAGTCTACCGAGCCTCGCAGTCTCTTCGACTATCGGAAGCGAGACTCTTAATTCTCTTGCCGCTCTTATCAATTCTTGATGGTCGTCAGAAATCGAAGAAATCCATCGGATTGCGTTATTAACTAGCTTGATATGTGACACGGCTTCGGCAACGTTTCCTGTCCCGGGTTCACCTTTGGTTCTAATCATGGAGCACCCTTCTTCAATTCTCCTTAGTGCTTCACCAAGATTCTTCGCTCCGTTGACAAAGGGGACCGCATAGCCCCATTTCCAAATGTGCCTTAGTTCGTCTGCAGGAGTCAAAACCTCGCTTTCGTCAATCATATCCACTCCAGTAGCTGCTAGGACATTAGCTTCTGAAACATGCCCAATTCGGCATTTAGCCATTATTGGAATAGTTACGGCGTCCATGATGTCTTCGATTATCTTGACGCTGGCAGTTCTAGCTACGCCGCCAGACTTTCTAACGTCGAAAGGCAATTTGTCTAGTACCATCACAGCAACAGCTCCTGAATCTTCAGCAATTTGCGACTGCTCAACATTTGTGACGTCCATTATAACGCCGTGCTTTTGCATATGAGCAAAACCTCGTTTGAGCAGTGTAGTCCCTCTTACAACTGCAGTCTTATCAATCGCCGCGGATCGTATTCCCTTCGACTCATATTCAGCTGCTACAAGAGATATTGTCATAAATGAACTTCTTCTAACACTTATTTAGATATTATTTTTTTTAAAATAACTTGAAGTGCTCATACTTGAAGGTCTACAACGACAAGCCTTATCGTTGTTAAGGGCGCCTCTATGAAGGCTAGCAGTCTTCGTGGGTATGTTTGCCGGTATATAGATTACTTTGTAAATCAGGTTACTTTAATAATGAAACTCTCGCATGACGATTTCAGATTTGAAAATGAAACGATTTGACGCTTCACTAGCTTTGTTTATGATCCCTGTTACCATCGTGATTGCAGTGTTTCTTCTGGTGGAAACTGGACTCGTCTCAAAATAGTCTTTACGTAGTAGAGATACCTTTCCTAAATTGCGTTCTATGGTACTTCCGAGCTATCAACATTTTATAGTTTGTGTTGAACCGCACTACGCGTAGAAAACTCATAAAGTATAATAGGTTTGAGAGAGAAAAAGCCATGTTGGCCGAAAGTGCTAAGAAAACAAACAGCGCCGATGGAGTTAACTGCGAATACTGCGGAAACCTGATCGATGCGTGTATGTGTGAATGTCCATACTGCGGCGAAGTTGATGCATGTGAGTGTTGTCTGTTTGATGCAGCAACCGGCGGATGAGCGTGGTTATTTTTTCTGGCTCTTGAGATCATAAAGCAATAAAAGGAGGAAAATGCAAATCACATCGTCATGTTAGTTGGCGCAAAGAACTTCGCTAATTCAATAACTTGGATGATAGGTGGTGCCCAAGGCAGCGGCGTTGATTCTGCAGCAAATATTTTCTCCAGAGCTTGTTGTCAGGGTGGCTTTCATGTCTTCGGAAATCGGGAATATTATTCTAACATTAAAGGTGAACACAGCTATTTTGCAGTCCGGGTGTCAGAAGACTCGATTCGTTCCCACGTGGACGACATCAACATTCTGGTTTCTTTTGATGCTGAAACAGTTTTCAGACATGCGGACAATGTAACGAAAGGTGGTGCCATAATCTACGACTCAGAATTGAGCGGCACTACGCTTCAGGAAGTTCCAACAATAGATGAACCTGCTGCCGAACGTATTACTGATACGCTAGAAAAGGGTGGGAGTCCTATTACCGTTAACGGAATGCTAGACTTCGCAAAAAACAAGGGCGCCTTTCTGTACGACATTCCGTATTTTGAGCTACTCAAGCAATTTGCTGCGGGGATTAATGAGCCTGCACTAAGCAAGCTAACACGTATGATAAATGTGATGGCACTCTCCGCGTCTATGGCCATATTGGACTTTGACAAAGAGATACTAGCCAAAGCAATCAAGGTTGTTTTTAGGGCAAAACCGAAGATTGCTGACAGCAACGTCCTTGCAGCAAATTACGCATACCAGTACGTTAAATCGCGATTTGATTTATCACAATCCCAGTTAAAGTTGTCATGCAAGCCACCGTCAGCTGATATCATCCTTGTTCAAGGTAATCAATCTTCAGCAATGGGGAAATTGGTTGCTGGTTGCAGATTCCAAACGTACTATCCTATAACCCCTGCAAGCGATGACAGCGAGTTTCTCGAATCGAATCAAATATTAGACCAAACTGATGGCAAAAAAGGATCCATGATAGTCGTCCAGACTGAAGATGAAATAGCCGCAATTGCCATGGCTATTGGCGGGGCATTGACTGGCGTGCGTTCGGGGACGGCAACCTCAGGACCGGGATTTTCCTTGATGGCCGAAGCACTTGGCTGGTCTGGAATGAATGAGGTCCCGTTGGTAGTATCGCTCTATCAGCGCACAGGCCCATCTACGGGACTACCTACGAGAACAGAACAAGCCGATCTAAGGTTTGCGATTCATGCCGGACATGGTGAGTTTCCTAGAATTGTTTTTGCATCTGGCGATATTGAGGAGAGTTTCTATGATAGCATTAAAGTTTTCAATTTTGCAGAAAAATATCAGATGCCGGTAATACATTTGTTGGATAAAGCGATCGCGAATAGCGTTATGACATGTAAGTATTTTGACCAGTCCAGAGTGGCCATCGACAGGGGAAAACTCTTACAAAGTCTACCGCCCTCGGTAGAGGTTGGAGCGGCAGGCCATTATCTTCGGTTCAAATTTGGCGAGAGCCCGGTATCGTCACGAATTCCTCTGGGAACTGAAAATGGGATATTCTGGAATACTGGAGATGAACATACAGAAGAGGGACATATTACTGAAGACCCGATTATACGCACCAAAATGATGGACAAGCGAATAAGCAAGCTAGATCTTGCCTTAGAGGAAATATCAGATGAAGATAAGGCTGTATCCTTTGGACAATTAGACCCGTCGCTTGGTCTTACAGTGATTGGTTGGGGTTCTACTAAAGGTGCAATTCTGGACGCGTTGGATGAGCTTGCCCTAGAGGGCAAAAGGGTGCATTTTATTCAGGTGCGTCTAATGAATCCTTTTCCTACTGTCTTACTTGGAAGAATGCTTTTCAATACTAAAATTTTAGTGGATATTGAAATGAACCACACCTCGCAATTGGGATCGCTTGTCAAGCAATATCTGCACCGTGACAGCGATTATAAGATAGTAAAATACAACGGGAGGCCCATGTCTACCAGCGAGATTTATAACGCGCTAGTGCGTATTATTAACGGAAATGCTCCTAGGAGAATTGTGTTAGATCGTGGCACTTAAGCTTGCGGATTATAAAACGAATGTTCATAATGATTGGTGCCCTGGCTGTGGAGATTTTGGTATATTAAGCGCAATTCAGATGTCCTTGGCGGATTTGCAGATCCCTATGCACAAGGCTACTATATTCTCAGACATTGGATGTTCCGGCAAGACACCGCACTTTATCCACACTTATGGTATACATACGCTTCACGGTAGGGTATTACCTTTCGCTCAAGGGGCGAAGCTGTGCAATCCAGAATTAAACGTCTTGGCTGTGGGTGGTGACGGCGGGGGTCTTGGAATTGGTGCAGGTCACTTTGTAAGTGCCGGTCGAAGGAACGTGGACATGGTTTACATTATGTTCAATAATGCGGTGTACGGCTTAACAAAGGGCCAGGCGGCTCCGACTTTAAAATTAGGTATGAAAACCAAATCATTGCCACAACCTAACGTGAACAATTCAGTGAATCCCATAGCGCTGGCACTAGTGTCTGGATTTACGTTTATAGGCAGAGGGTATTCCTATGATGTGAAGCATCTAAAGGACTTGATCGCGAAAGCTGTTCTGCACAAGGGCTTAGCTTTCTTAGATGTACTTCAACCATGTCCTACTTATAATGATATCAATACTAAGGAATGGTTTCAAGGTGCGGATAACATGAATCCTGAGACCGGCAAGCAATTGCCTAGAACGTACAAGCTTGAAGAAACCGGTTATGATGGCGTTGTGCATGAAGAAGAAGAGTTAAACGGTAAAATGGGTCAGGTGATAGCAAAATCTAATGAGTGGGGAAGCAAGATTCCGCTAGGCGTTTTTTATAAGAATGAGCATATTCCAACTTTTCAAGAGAGGATCATGTCCAAGATAAATGCCTACGCAGAATTGCCCCCTTCTAAACAAAGCATTGCAGACGAAAATCATCGCCCAATAA
>WNFY01008275.1_pt1 | contig 14567 bp, 16 predicted proteins | sample 5400091 | NCBI WGS metagenome assembly WNFY01 (sample SAMN13153364, study PRJNA577476) | soil metagenome | isolation source: 60 cm soil or saprolite under grassland replicate 1 | place: USA:California | collected 2016-06-15 | reverse complement strand
TGGGCATCCGCTCGATCTTGTAAACCAGACGGCAGCAGCCAAATTCGGATATCCGCTCTCGTTGTGGACTTATGACGACGCGCTGCGGACAAAACTCAACTCTGCCTTGTACGTGGGCTCGGCGAATGAAACACTCAGCGCTCCGGCCAAACTTGAGTTTGAATATTCCGAAGCCGGCCTCACAGTCCGAAAGACTTTGGAGTTCGACCACACCTATGTGGTGCGAATCCAAACCTCGGTTTTCCAGAATGACGCACCGGTTTGGGCATTTCCCGCGTGGCCGGCGGGATTCGGCGACCAGAGCAATCTCGCTGCCTACGCCTCAGGGCAATTCGAATATCAGGTCAACGCTGATGCCGAGCACATCGCCGCGAAAAAAGTTTCCGGCGGCGGAACGCTGCGCGGCACTTACAACTGGGTGGGCACGAGTACTTCCTATTTCGGCGCCGTTTTTATACCCGATAACACTGACAACCTCACCGTAGTCACTCTGCACAGCACGCTCGATTTTGTCGCCGATCCCGCCAAGCCCAATGACGCAAAGCCGGTGGACGTACTTGGCGTGGCGGCTGGACATCCTGGCGAGACCAGCGCCCGTCTATTTGTTGGGCCCAAGGCGCTCGATGTCCTCGATTCAACGCCGGTTCCGTCAATCGTCGGCGCCGAGAAAGACCTTCGGAAGCTGGTCAATTTTGGCTGGTTCAGCGCGCTGGCCCGCCCGCTGTTCGCATGGCCCTACATCGGACTCCGCTGGTTTTACGGCTTTGTTCATAACTGGGGCTGGGCCATCGTCATTCAGACATTTTTCATTACCCTGTTGCTGCTGCCATTGCGCATCTACCAGATGAAGTCAGCATTGAAGATGCAGAAGCTACAGCCGGAAATGAAGGCCATCCAGGAGAAATACAAGAAGTACAGCATGCGCGATCCGCGCAAGCAGGACATGCAAAAGGAAATTGGCGGGCTGTACAAAGAACACGGCGTGAACCCGGTGAGTGGGTGTTTCCCGCTGCTGGTTCAAATGCCTTTTTTCATCGCCTATTACAAAATGCTGAGCGCCGCGATTGAGTTACGGCAGGCGCACTGGCTTTGGATCAGCGATCTTTCGGCAAGCGACTTCATTCTGCCCTTGATCATGGCTGGAAGCATGTACCTGGTTCAAAAAATTACGCCTCAGGCGGGAATGGATCCCGCGCAACAGAGAATGATGACCGTGATGATGCCGGTCATGATGGGATTTTTCTTCTTCCGCTTGCCGGCTGGTTTGAACTTGTATTATGCCGAGAGCAATTTGATCAGCATTGCTCAGCAATTCATCATGAACCGCAGCAAACTCGGCCGCGAAATCAGAGAGGCCAATGCGAAGAGGGCGAAGAAGAGAGATAAATAGCTCTCAGCTTTCAGCTATCAGCTCTCAGTTAGTGGGGTCTGATAGCTGATGGCTGACAGCTGATAGCTGCTTTATGAACAAACTCGAATCTGCAAACCAGATCAACGCCTTCCTCGGTCCTGTGGTCAAGCATGCCGGACTGAAGCTGCGATACCGCATCACCGTTGACCCTCCCGTTGCCGAAGACCGGGATTGGGAACGTCCTGACGTCCTGGTGGAATTCGCCGGCCCCGACGCAGCTTTATTGCTGGAACGCGGCGCGGAATTGTTGCGCTCACTGGAATTGCTGGCCATGGAGATGCTTCGCGTGCCCGGCAACGAGCATGAAAAGATCAGCTTCGATTGCATGGGCCACAGAAAAGCCCGTCTCCAAGAGCTGCGGCTCTCGGCTCGTGTCGCCGCCGACAAAGTCCGCCAGAGCGGCACGCCCTATCACTTCGCACCTATGTCATCGCGTGAGCGCCGCATACTCCACCTGGCTTTGCGCGATGAGCATGGCCTCCGCACCGAAAGTGACGGCGAAGGCCCGGGCCGCTCGGTGGTGCTCTACCCCAAGGACTATCAGGGTGCAGCGCCTCAGCCCGCATTCAGGCGCAGGCGATAGCTGTTAGGTCGCCCTGTGGCGGTGTCCTCGAACGGTGTGTGAATTGAATTGTGGGGGCACGGGCGTCCTCGCCCGTGCATGACTAACCATCGAGGACGTTCATCCATCACAGACAGCACTCCCTGCTCTAGTTGATAGTGTCGGTACGGAAGCCAAGTACCACTATCGCCGCAAGTTGCCGCACCATCAGTGGAAAGGAAAAGTCTATTTCGTCACCTTCTGTACCTATCAGCGACACTTCTTAACACCTGGATCAAGGGACATCGTGATAGAGACTTGCAAGGCTGGAGCCGGCAAATTGTTCCTTCTGCATGCTGTTGTGGTCATGCCCGACCATGTCCATTTGGCCTTTACCCCAATGCCGAACGAACGAGGAGACGCCCCCATTCATGCCATCATGCAAACCATAAAGAGCGCTTCGGCTCACCGGATCAACAAATATCTGGGACGAAAAGGACGAGTATGGCAGGACGAATCTTTCGACCGTGCAGCGCGGAGCGTTGAAAATCTTCGCGGCAAGGTCGAGTATATGGTCGGCAATCCAGTTCGAGCTGGACTGGTCAGCAATCCTTCGGATTATCGCTGGCTCTGGACAGAGTAGCGCGGGCGAGGACGCCCGCTGCTGCCCCACAATTTGTAAAAATTTAGTGCCTGATTCTTCCCACGAGGTACAGCACCAGCGACAGCACCACACTCATCACAATTGACGTCGCCAAAGGAAAGTAAAATGTGGTGTGCTTCCCGCGATAGAGGATATCGCCGGGCAATCGCCCGATTGGCAGATTCGTTTTTCCCAGCAGCAATAAGATCAGGCCAGCGGCCACAATCACCAAGCCCAGCCCAAGCAACATTTTTCCAATTTCTGTCACGATGTAACTCTAAAGGGAAAGCCTCCGCCGGAGCGGAGGCCGTTTCCAAACTGTGTGGCTCAAACATTCCTGCCGAGCCAAAATTTACTTCTTTGCCGCCTCTGCCTTTGCGTACTTGCGGCGGAAACGCTCCACGCGGCCTGCCGTATCCATCAACTTTTGCTTGCCGGTAAAGAAAGGATGGCAACTCGAGCAGATTTCCACGTGAATATCGCCCTTGTGGGTGGAACGGGTATTGAAAGTGCTGCCGCAGGCGCAGTGTACGCGCACTTCGTTATATGAGGGATGAATCGCTGCCTTCATGGGTTCTCCAAATCTATTCTGAACCATTTGATTCTAAAGGATCGCCGCAGGATTCAGCAAACAGCCGTCGTTGGTCGTTGGCACCTCGGTGGAGGCATTCAGGCTCATTCCAGGGCTATCCGCTGATCGCTGGAAGCTCAGGCGAATGATGTGGATCGTGGAATTGTTATTTTCTTCGATTCGGTTTATCCGCGTTAATCCGTGAAATCCGTGGCTGCTCTTGGTTTTTGCTTTCTCTGCGACCTTTGCGGCTGTACTCTACGTCCTCTGCGGTTAAAAGCTTTGGATCTTTGCCGGTGGCGTAGCAATAAAAAAACGGCAGGGTCTCCCCTGCCGTGATTCAAAATTCTGCGCTACTTCCCGCGATTCACTGCCTTCTTCAACTCTGCGCCCGGAGTAAACTTCGCCACGCGACGAGCGGCAATTTTGATGGTTGCGCCGGTCTGCGGATTGCGTCCGTTACGCGCCTTCCGTTGCGAAATCGAAAACGTCCCAAACCCGATCAGAGCAACGCGATCGCCTTTCTTCAGTGCGCTGGTGATGCTCTCAACGCTCGTGTCAATAGCGCTTGCGGCTTGGGTCTTGCTGATGCCGGCTCCCGCCGCAATGCGGTCAATTAAATCTGCTTTGTTCATCGTAGCTCCTGGGGAGGGTCTCCTCTGCTCACCTGCGTCGGGCACTCTTGTCCGACAGGCCTTACCAGCCTGCCGCAGAAGTGCAGAGTGAACGCGACATAGCTTGAGCGGAAGACTCGCCGCAGTTATTTAGCGCCCGCATTTTGCGATTGTCAACAGTTCTCGACTGTGGAAATCCGCGCCGGTTGCGGAATTTGATTCCTGCATCGTCCAAACACGGCGCTGGCCGGAGCTTTCGCAATCCTCAGTCTCCCGCGGGCAAGAGCATTTCTTCAAAGGGCACATTGCTCGCAGGAATTGGCGAGAACTGCTCGGTTTCGGTGGAACCGTCGAGTGCAACTGTAGATGCGAGGCCTCCAGCTACGACCTTGGTTATCAGATCAAAGTAGCCAGTGCCGACAAACTGCTGATGCTTCACGGCTTCGTATCCGAGTGTTTCATTCGAGAACTCTCGCTGCTGAAGCTGTGAGTACGCCTGCATGCCGCTTTCCTTGTACCCGCGCGCCAACTCGAACATGCTGAGGTTCAGTGCGTGGAATCCCGCGAGAGTGACGAACTGAAACTTATAGCCCATTGCCGCGAGCTCTTTCTGAAATCGGGCAATGGTGGCATCGTCCAGCTTCTTTTTCCAGTTGAACGAGGGGGAGCAGTTATAGGCCAGCAACTTGCCGGGATACTTTTCATGCACGGCGTCGGCAAAGCTGCGCGCTTCCTCCAGATTCGGTTCCGAGGTCTCGCACCAGATCAAATCTGCATACGGTGCATAGGAAATAGCGCGCGCAATGGCGGCCTCGAGTCCTCCGCGAATGCAGTAGAAGCCTTCGCTGGTCCGTTCTCCGGTGAGGAATGCGCGGTCCCGAGGGTCTGAGTCGCTGGTCAGCAGGTGCGCGCTGTTCGCGTCCGTGCGGGCGAGCACAAGCGTAGGAACTCCCATGACATCGGCAGCCAATCGCGCCGAGACCAACTTCTGAATCGCCTCGGCAGTGGGAACAAGCACCTTGCCACCCAGGTGTCCGCATTTTTTTGCCGACGAAAGCTGGTCTTCGAAGTGCACACATGCTGCTCCCGCCTCGATCATCGCCTTCATCAGCTCGAAGGCATTGAGATTGCCGCCGAACCCCGCTTCAGCATCAGCCACTAGCGGCACGAACCAGTTCACGTCATTCCTTCCGTCCGCATGATGGACCTCGTCTGCACGCTGCAATGCACGGTTGATCTTGCGCACCAGTGCGGGAACACTGTCGCATGGGTACAAGCTCTGGTCGGGATACATCTCTCCGGCATTATTGGCATCCGCGGCGACTTGCCATCCGCTGACGTAGATCGCCTTGAGTCCCGCTCGTACCTGCTGGACCGCCTGATTGCCGGTCAATGCGCCAAGCGCGGGCACAAACGGTTCAGTTTGCAACATTTCCCAAAGCGTTTCTGCTCCGTGGCGCGCGAGAGTGCATTCGATCTGCAGGCTTCCGCGCAGGCGTTCCACGTCTTGCCACGAATATGGACGGGTAATTCCATTCCATCGATTCGACGTCCAATCGGAAACGGTCTTCATTTTTCCATTGCTGCCCATGTTCGTTCCTCGTATGCGATCGCCCCGAGCGCGTTCTTGCCGCAATCACTTCCTAGATCGGATTGAATTCTTTCCTCATCACCATCGCCTCCGCAATCTGCCGCGCCTGATGGAAACTTTTACTGGTGCCTTCATCCGCGTACTTGGAGTCGGAAATGAGCTTGTCGAGTTCTTCATCGAAAATCTGGTGCACAACATCTGCGGTGTGCGTCACCGGGTTTCCAGATTCATCTTCTACTCCGCCGTGGCGCATCCGTTGCGCAAGCATCAGCCGGTAAATCCTGTCAGTGGCAAGGTCCTCCATGTATCCATCGAGCAGGCTCGCGCCCCTTCCATTCAAAACTCCATTGCGATAACGAATTACCGTCTTTACCGCAGCGCGCGTTCCGCTGAGAGTTCTTTGACCGACGCCGCTAATGGAGGGCCGCAGGTTCGGATACCGCTCCAAGTGAGGGGCGCGCGCATGGAGTTGGTTCGGTGAAGGGAATTGTTCGATCGCAATCTGGTTCTGGTCCGGATGCCCGGTCCACGCACCGTCCATTCCGCAAACCGCTTCGTTCTTCTTGTCTTTCCGAAGGACTTCGAGAGCACGCGTATTCAGCTCGGCATCGGTGCGGCTGGGATATAAAGCCGTCATTCCTCCGATCGCCAGCATGCCGCGTTTGTGGCAAACTTCCGGCATCAACTCACGCAAGTTCTGGAAAAAGGGAACGTCATGTGGAATGGTATTGCGGTCCGGCAGGACCCAATCAGGATCGGTCAAATTGAAATCAATCAGGCTGGCCATGTAGTCCCATCGCCCCAGGTTCAATCCAAGAATGTGGTCGCGCAGGTTGTAGAGGAACTCCTCCATCTGAAACGCCAATGGATGCGACTCCACCAGCGCCATGCACTTGATGTAGTCTTTCGGCCAACCGCGCGCCTCAGACATCGCCTGGAACAGCTCGCAGCACCACAGCGCTTCTTCCGCCGACTCAGATTTTGGAATGTAGAAACACAGCGGATGCTTCAACTCCGCCGGGTCCACTCGATAGACGATGCGGGCCACGTCGAACAAGGAAGCGGCCATCGGCTCGCTAAAAATTCCTGCCTGCTGGATGTGCAGCCCGCGCGGGCGAATCCAGATTACGGTTGAGCTGGGTTGGATCCCAACCACCTTGTCGCGCTTCTTGTCCGCATACGTCAGGGTCCCGCGCAATGCGGCCAGAATATTTTCCGCGCCCAGGCGCTGGTGCTCCCAATCGTTGACCGCCGAATCTTCCAAGTCGAGCATGACGCCGGGAGCGCCTGAGTTCAGCATTTTGACCACGAGCTCGGCATCGTCGGCAGGGCCAGTCATCTGGTTGCGCTGATCCTGGCACCATTCCGGCAGCTCGATTTGCCATCCATTCCGCACCGCCGGTCCTGGATAACGATGCACCGGCTTCGAGCCTGCGTGGGAATCGTCGAGCGCTAGCCGCCGGTCTTCAATCAATTCGGAACGCCAGGGCGAGAACTTACGGTGCAAAGGCGCCAGAAAGTCCAAAAAGCCTTCAGGCAGGTCTTTTTGAGGCTGAAAATCCGCCGGTGGAGTGTTAATCCGGAATCCCGCCAAAGTCTCAGCTATAAAGCCGGTCGCCATAGTCGTTCCCTCCAAGCACCTTATCCAGCCGCGGCGTTGCTGACTTTCCTGCCTGCGGGAAAGCTCCGCGGCCATCTTGCATTGTTGGTCGGGCGCAATCTGGAAGCAAACGGAACGTTTGAATTAGCCTGATAAATAACTATTATCGGGCAACCTTTGGCGATAAGAATATATTCTCAGGCTGACAGCAAAACTGGCTGACGGAGGGTGGCGATGGAAATTGCGCAAGTAGAAACCTTTCTCGCAGTCTCAACCTTTGGAGGTTTTCACCGCGCCGCTGAGGCCCTGCGCCTCTCGCAGCCGGCTATTAGCTCTCGAATTCGCGCGCTTGAGGAGTCGCTTGGCGTGCCCCTGTTTGTGCGTTCCCGGAACAGCCTGACGCTCTCGAGTGCCGGTCGCCTGTTTCGCCCTTATGCGGAGCAGCTGCTGAAGACGGCCTCTATTGCGCGCCAGGCCGTGCACCAGCTCCAGCCGGGAAGCGACACACCTTTGCAGATTGCCGCGGGTCTCTCCATCTCGGTTTATTTTTTGCCCGACGTTCTCAAGAAATTTCAGCGCGAATTTCCAAAGGTCGCAATCAGCATCCGGCCCGGTCATTCCAAAGAGGTGTTGGAGATGGTGCTCGGACAAGAAGCTGAAATCGGTCTGGCTAGATCGCTGCAACATCCGGAAGTCGAAACCATTCCTCTGCGGGATGATCCCCTGTTGCTCACTGCCCACGCAGAACAACTTCCCTCGAAGTCAAGACGTGCTCGCCTGAGCGAGGTCGCCGCCTGGCCACTGATTTTTTATGAGCGTGGATCGAGCGATTGGACGCTCACCCGAGGTCTGTTCCGCCATGCCGCGCTGGTCCCAAATGTCGCCATGGAGGTAGATACCATCGAGACGGCGAAACGAATGGTAGAACGTGGCCTCGGCATGGCATTTCTGCCTGCGATGGCGGTCGCGCCCGAGATTCGCCGTGGCGAGTTGGTGACCATCAAACTGTGGGACGCCGAGCCGCTCCACCGCAGCCTGGACATCATCCATCCCCGGCATCGTCCCCTGCGGGCCGAGGCACAGTCGTTTTTGCAAGTTGTCCGCCAGATTGTGAAGCAGAGGCCGAACGCCGGAACTCGCGGCTAGCATGGCGGCAGAGCGACTCAAGCCGGATTGTTGCATTCTCCTCAGTTCTCCACAATCAAACCCACAACTCCACAGGATTGCCACAGAGCTTCCGCGCTGAGCACTTGCGGGAATGCGCGGCACGGTGCACATTCAATGGAGAGAGTTTTCATGAAGGTTGCCGCTGAAATTTGCCCGTTGTGTGGTGGAAGTGGATGGAAGCCTGCCGAAAACAGCCGCGTTCTTCGCTGCGACTGTCGCCTGAAGCATCGTGCTGAAAGCTTACTGTCCGCAGCGCGAATTCCCAAGCGCTACGAACACTGCGAGCTGTCAAATTTTGAGTTCGAGGGGCCGCACGCGCATTTGATGAAGTCGCGCATGGCAGCCTGCAAATTCGTTGAAGAATATCCGATTGATAATACCGGCCTGCTGTTGATCGGTAGCATCGGGGTAGGCAAAACGCACCTTGCCGTGGGCATCATTAAGGAGTTGGTCATCAGCAAGGGAATTCCGTCTCTCTTTTACGATTACCGCGAGCTGCTCAAGCAGATTCAAAATTCCTACAACGATTCGGTGAAAGCAACCGAGCTTGAGGTGCTGCGTCCGGTGTTCGAAAGCGAAGTGCTGGTGCTGGATGAACTTGGCGCAGTCAAGCCGACGGAATGGGTGTGGGACACTGTCAGCTTAATTCTGAACACCCGCTACAACAACAATCGCACGACGATCATCACGACCAACTATCCGGACGATGCGGCGCGCGATTCCAATGGCACCACCGAGTTCGCACGAGCTCATCGTGCCGCACGCAGCGAGACTTTGGGAGCGAAAACACGTCGTAATCCTTGAGCTTCTCGCGAGGATTCAGGAAATCAAGCTCGACTACAAATCCCAGGCCGGCAATGTCTCCGCCAAGAGATTCTGCCAGTTTCGCAGTGGCTTCCGCGGTGCCACCAGTCGCAAGCAGGTCGTCAACGATCAGAACGCGCTGTCCTTTTTGGATTGCGTCGCGGTGGATTTCGAGAGTATTGGTGCCGTACTCAAGCGCGTAATCGTATTTTGCGGTGGCGGCGGGCAGCTTTCCCGGCTTGCGGACGGGAACGAATCCGGCATTGAGCCGGTAGGCAAGTGCCGGCCCGAAAATGAATCCTCGCGCTTCCATTCCCAGTACCACATCAATGTCTTTTCCCAAGTAATGCTCCGAAAGCGCATCAATCAGCGTGGCAAAACCCACCTTGTCCTTGAGCAGAGTGGTGATGTCGTAAAACAGGATGCCCTTCTTGGGGAAATCCGGTACTTCTCGAATTAGCTTCTTCAAGTGTTCGCAATTGCCATTTGCACTCACTGACGCGCTCTCCGCCATCACCACGCTCCTTCAATTCGAAATGTATTCAGTCCGGCGACAGGCTTAGCTTCAGATTCTTCAACGTCATCCACGCGCGCGGCCCTTGGCCCTTGTCTCAGCCGCGAACTGAGGCCGAGCAACTGATCGCGCGTTCCCATGGCCAGCACTTCCACGCTTCCATCATGATTGTTGCGCACCCAACCGGCAATTCCCAGCATGTGCGCTTCACGCTCTACAAACCAGCGAAAGCCGACGCCTTGCACACGGCCACGGACCACAAACCGCCGTGCCTCGACTGCCCTTTCGCTGGAAACCATATTCGCTTTCCACGGGGGAATAACCTGAAATTTACTATTTTGAATCTAGACAAATTGTGAGCGCGTCTGGCAATTCTGCCTCCCCGCTAAAATCTTGCCGCAAATGAACGTGGAAGCCATCTTTGTACTCGGAAAGTCCCATCTTGACGAGCATTCGCGCAAGACTCAGGAATCCGGAACGGTTGCCGAGTAGAAACGGAGCGCCCTCAACAAGTTCCAATCTTAGATGTGCGTCTTCCAAAATTTCATAAGAGAGCCGGTCGTTCTTCTTGCCGGTTGCCGACGCCGATTCGTCGTCAAATTCAATGTGGAACTCTTTCTTGTTCAAGCCGTCGCTCCTCTACTTGAATCAGGCAGCCCAGACGCGTTACGCCCGGGACAGGTAAACGCCTTCAGCCGTGTCTACCTTGATCGTCTCGCCTTCGTTGATGAAAGGCGGTACTTGCACGACCAGCCCGGTCTCGGTCTTCGCAGGCTTGGTTACGCTCGAAGCTGTCGCACTCTTAAGTCCCGGCTCGGTTTCAATGACCTTCAACTGCACAGTCTGCGGCAGCTCAATTCCCACAGCCTTGCCGTCGAAGAATTCGACTCTAATCGGTAGATTCGCGGTCAGGTAGTCCACCGCGTCTCCCAGGATGTCCTTGCTCAGATGGGTCTGCTCGTAGTTTGAGGTGTCCATGAAGTAATAAGCATCGCCATCGGCATACAGGAATTCCATCTCGACTTCGTCAACGTTGATCTTTTCGATAGGATCGGGCGACCGGAAACGGTGCTCAAACATGGCGCCGGTGCGCAGGTTGCGTAACTTTGCCTGGATAAATGCGCGCAAGTTGCCCGGCGTGCGGTGTTCAACACTGAACACCGAATGCAAGTCATTATTGTGCTTGATGATCATGCCCGGACGAAGCTGAGTGGCTGGAATGGCCATTGCTGAACGCTCTCCTTACATTATTGAGCTTATTGAGGGCTGGCCAAAGGCTCAGGCAGCCACAAAATTGCCTGGTGTGGGCTAAAGACTGTATTTTATACGGCTTGTTCGAATTTGGGAATCGGACCGCGGAAGGCTGAAAAAACACTCATTCCGCGGAAAAAGCCGGTCTGTTTTATCCGAGACAGCTAAAATAAGGGTGTGCGAATCAAAAGCTAAGAATTCCGACGAGGTGCATTTATGCGAGAAGGAAAATACGAATCCGGCGGCGGAAATGTTGGCACCGCAATTACGTTCCTCTTAATCGGTCTCGGTGCGGGCGCGGTGGTGGGAATGCTGTTTGCCCCGAAAGCTGGGCGGCAGATGCGCCGTGATTTGCGCCGTGGATACGAAAACGCCCGAGAAACCTTTGACGACTTCAAGGAAAGCGCCCGGGATTTTGCCGAAGATGCGGTGGAACGCGGATCAGAGTTCGCTGATGAGGTTCGCGACCGGGTCAGACCCCTAGGTAAAGTGATCCGGCGCGGCTGATCTGGTTCTTCAGAAAATCACCGGAAAATCGCGCCAAAGATTCGTCCAAAAAAGCCTTTGCTCTTTGGCTTGGGCGGGGCTGGAGGAAGCACCACCACGGTGGGCAAAGGATCCGCCTGCCTCGATGTCAAGGGCAACGCCGACGCCTCGTGGGTCGGCGCTGCGGGCACAGAGCGTTTCCGCGCCTCTGCGAGTTCCCGTCCGCTGAACACTAGTGGCGCCTCGATCTCCACTTGCATCTCGCCGGGCCTGGCCCGCGGAACCGGTTGCGTCTCCGAACTGGTTGTGCCGGAATTTGACATCGGCGTAGTCGCTGGCGTGTCTCCTCTAGGCTGCGCGTCCCTCGAAGCTTCCATCTGGAATTTTGTACCTGCGTTTTCTTCGGGAAGGACAGGCCCTGATACAGCCGCGGCGCTTAACACCGGCTCTTGTCGCGAAGGACATCCGCAAGGGCCTTCCGGATGTTCTACAGTGTCGAGGCGTCCTTGGCGAAATAAGATTTCCTCGCGCGGCTTGATTTCGTAAGTTCCGCTGCCCAGCAACTCCGCCACAACAACTGATGACGTGCTTCCTGCCATTGAGCCGACACAAGTGTTTCCGTGATTGTCAGCGCTGATCGCAAAGTCAAACTCGCCAGGTCCCGGAAGCACAATCCTGAAGTCCGGGGTCAAAACCGAATCTGATGATTCCTCAAGGCGGTAGTGCGTTTCCATGGCGCCGGTGCTCATGCCCAGCAACAGATCTTTGCCGGTCTGAGATGCGCTCACCGAAACCGTGGTTCCAGGGCACACCCTCACTTCGCCTCCGCGCGTCAGCCGTAATATGGCAGTCTCTTCTTTCGCAGTAATGGACGCTCCGGATGCGACCCGGCTTCCCGCTTCAACTAGTGTTCCGCCGCTGCCCTCGGAGTAGGGCACGGCGACCGGCTGCACTCCCGCGGAAAATGCTGGAACTGATGGCGGCTTGGCTGTCGTAACGTCGTCCGCTCGCAAGCGTATGTTCACCCGGTTGGCTAGCGCATCCCAGGTATAACGGACTGGGCCCGCCAGATCTATGACAATCCGCGTGACTGGCGGATCGGACTGATTCTGGCTGATGCGAATGCCCTTGATCTGCTCGTTGCGGAATGGAATGCGCCTACGAACGGTAGTCTGCATGAGGCCAGGCACATCAATCACTAGGCGCAGCGGAGACTCGACGATTTGTAGTTGTGGCGTAACCGGACTGCTCGAAGCGATTGCGAGTGTCGCTCCCCTATCGCCTGGAACCATGGTCACCGACCTGACTTCTGCAGGCTGGGTGCGTGCCATGGCAGACACCACGGCGCAGACCGCCAGAATTGGAACGCAGAGCTGGGCTCGGGCGCGAGGCAAAGTAATTCCTGAGTTGCGGGAGAACTTGCGATGAGGGTAGCACTAGTAGAGTCGTTTATAAAGCCGTGGAATTGACACTTTTGTCATCAGTCCTTGGTCGTCGGCCGTCTGCCAGGCAGAATTCGACTGACTAATCCAAGAATCGTCGATGGTAGCTGGCGGCTGGACTTAACGACGGCGTCTGTTGCCGAGGACCGAGGGCCGAAGACCAATGACTGCTTTACGCTTCCGACAAGAACTCGTACTCATCAATCACGGCGGCAACCGGAACTTTCGCGTCGGTCATGCCCGGCTCGACGCGCACTACTTTGCCCTGGCAGCGCACGCGGATGCTTTCAGTCAAAGTAATTTCAGGGGGGAGGGTCAGGGTAAATTCGATTTCTGAGCCTGTGGTCAGCGGCGCGTCCATATAAAAACAAATACCGCGGGCACTCACGTCCCGGGTTTGGGCTGAAAATGCCGTGCCGGTGTTGCCGCTGTAGTTCACCGAAACCGGCAACCGGAGCGCGAATCGCCGGGTAGCTCGCTTTTCTGCCTGCTGAACTTCAACGGTCATTGGGGGAGACTCCTTAAAAAACCACTGTAAGGATGGAACCTCGGGCGCGCCATGTCAAGCGGAAGTTAGGACGATGGCCAGAAGCCAAAACCCGCCGCGGATTTCGCGGATCTATATTAAGTTATTGCTCCGCTTGAACTTAGCTGGCATTCGGGTGTCAATGCACTTGATTCCTGGAAGGTCTTGGAGTTGGTTCATGTAATCTGATTAGAATGGGTCGTGGCTTCGTAACCTGGAAGGTTTCTGAAGCCAAGAGCCAACAACCAATAGCCAAGAGCCGGTTTTAATGGTTTTCGTCCTCGACAACTACGATTCCTTCACCTACAACCTTGTCCAATATCTGGGTGAATTAGGGGCGGAAGTGGCTGTTCGCCGCAACGATCAGGTCACAGTCAAAGAGGTCGAGGCACTGCGCCCCGATCGCATCCTGATTTCGCCCGGTCCCTGTACACCTCATGAAGCCGGCATCAGCATGGATTTGTTCCGGCACTTCACCGGCAAGCTGCCGGTCCTGGGAGTCTGTCTTGGTCACCAAGCCTTGGGCGCAGCGTTTGGTGGCAAAGTGGTTCGCGCCCCTCACCTCATGCACGGCAAGACCAGCCAGATCACGCATGACGGCCGCACGGTCTTCAAAGAGCTGCAATTGCCGTTTACCGCAACCCGATATCACTCGTTGATCGTGGAAGAAAACGCGCTGCCGTCTGAACTCGAAGTCAGCGCATGGACTACCGAGTCCGACGGTTCAAGAACGATCATGGGATTACGGCACCGGGAATATCCCGTGGAGGGCGTTCAGTTTCATCCCGAAAGCGTGCTGACCGGCGAAGGAAAGAAGTTGATCAAGAATTTTCTGACGCTTTAGGAAGATCAAAACCGCCACGGATCTCGCGGATCAGCGCGGATAATCCAATAACGAACTCAAAAAGGTTTTAGTTTGATCCGCGAAATTCGCGTCTTCCGCGGCTGCTTTGTCTTTCACTCCCGCGCCCAGTTAGCTTTTGCTTCCATTCCTTGACGCCGCCCGTTCCGCCAGCGCCTGGTTCACAATCCGCAGCATATCTTCTCGCGGCGCAGGCTTTCCTGTCCAAATCTCGAATTGCCGCGCCGCCTGATGCACGAACATTTCGCTGCCGGCGATCACTTCTGCGCCTCGTTCCTTAGCCAATTTCAGGAGGCGCGTCTCGGCTGGGTCATAGACCATGTCGAAAACGTATTTGGCTTTGATTTCTTCGGCATTCAGCGGCGATTCGCGCGTATTGCCCATCCCAACCGGAGTCGCATTAATGATGACATCGAATTCCAGCTTCTTGAGGTCAGGCCGCTTAATGGTTCGTGCCCGCGCCTGTCTTGCCAACTTCTGCGCTGCCACCAGACTCCGATTGAGAATAGAGACCTGCGCTCCCCGCTCTTTTAAGCCGAATACC
>WNFY01003557.1_pt1 | contig 14567 bp, 13 predicted proteins | sample 5400091 | NCBI WGS metagenome assembly WNFY01 (sample SAMN13153364, study PRJNA577476) | soil metagenome | isolation source: 60 cm soil or saprolite under grassland replicate 1 | place: USA:California | collected 2016-06-15 | reverse complement strand
ATTGCCGCCAAGGGTGCCCATGTTGCGAAGCAGCGGGGTGGAGACGAGGCGGGCGGCGGTGCCGACGGCGGAATGTTGGAAGGTTGGAAGGTTGGAAAGTGCGCTCAACGTGACACACGTTCCAACATTCCAACCGTCCCACCTTCTCAATTCTTCTATGCCCATCAACGAGATCACGACGCGCGGCTCCTGGTGCCGCCGCTTCATGTTCGGATAGAGATCGGTGCCGCCCGCCACGAACATTGCGTCGGGACCGGCGTCGGCCTTCATCTGTAGCGCCTCCGCGAGCGACTTGGGCTGGAGGTAGGTAAAGACAGGGAGCCGCAGCATCGCCGAGCCTTAGCTGACCCAGTAATGGACAAAGAGACACACCGCGTGCCAGCCTGCGCTTCGACGTTCCACGCCGCACTGATAGCGTGTGCCCCCGCTACTGTGTACGACGTCCACGTCGAAAACCACCCGCGCGAGGGAGATTGCCTTTCTCTCCATCACTCTGACGTGGAAGGGATCTTCGCCTGGCGGGAGGGGATGTTGGCCCGGGGTGTAGATCATCGACACGAAGGTTGGCGGGCAACGACGAACCGGCAGCACCGCGATGCCCGGTTCGGTCAAGCGTAGCATGCGCCCGCGGTCGGGGTCAGAGGACTGCTTCCGGCCCTCGATGCACACGATGCGCGTGAGGCTGTCCTTTTCGGGCCGTATGCCGTGCACGAGAACGACGAGCGCAGCCTCCTCAGCTGAGTCGCCGGCGGCGGAATCCCAGGCGACGCGCGATACGACCACAGGCGAGGATCGCCATCCGAGTGTGGTACGGGGCGTCCCGTCGGGGAGCGTATCCATGGACGTCGTCACGGAGGTATCGACCTCAAAGAGTGCAGCTAGACGCGAGGTATCGCGGGACGCTGCGCGAAACGCGAATTCGTGAATGAGGCGGACGCGTGCAGGGTGGCGGCAAGCGCTCGCGGGCGTAAAACGCCAGTTGGCGACCGTGCGCTTGACACTCCAGTCGAAGCCGGGGTTGGGGCTGCGTAGTACGGCGATCGTGGCACGTTCCGGAACTCCGGCCGTGTCGACGATGAACGTCACGCGGACCGGGCCACCGACACCAGCCTGTCGAAGGAGCGATGGATACGGCGGTGGTGCGTTCGCCGAGTCAGGGATCGGCCGCTGCTCGACCGCTGAGAGGGGCAGCGCAGCGGTGTCGCCAGGCGCGCGAGGGCACTGAACTTGTTGCGCCAGGAGCGCGGTGCGGATGACGAACAGCGTGAGCATTAGTGCGGACGCTCCATCGTAACAGGCCGCCCGGCCGTCCGACCGTCCGACTGTCCGTCTCCCCCCTCCCATGGTGTGGGCACACGAGTCGGCTCGGGCCACGGAATCTCGGGGAACGCGGTCGGTCCATAGCGCCCCTCCTCCCCCTTCTCCTTTTTCTTGATCGCCTTGAGAACCTTCTCGGGCGTGATGGGCACCTCGTCGACACGGACACCGACAGCGTCGTAGACCGCATTGGCGATCGCCGGGATCACCGGCAACAGCGGTCCCTGGCCAACCTCTTTCGCCCCAAACGGGCCGTTCGGATCGGGATCCTCGATCAGATACGTGATGACGTCACACATCTCCAACGTGGTGGGACTCTTGTATTCGAGCAGGGACGGGATCTTGTGGACCACTTTGAGATCGCCGCGATACGCCATCTCCTCCATGAGCGCTTCGCCGAGGCCCATGTAAACCGAGCCTTCGACCTGGCCGATCACGGAAGCGGAGTTGATCGACCGCCCGACATCGTGCGCGATCCAGATCGTCGGCACGCGGACGATGCCCGTCTCCGGATCGACGTCCACCTCCGCCACGCAGGCGCTGTATGAGTACGCGGGCGAGGGGCCGACCCCGGCGCCGCGGTACTTTCCTGCGCTCTGCGGCGGCGTATATGAACCCACCGTCCCGATCGTTCCTTCCGCTGCCTCCGCCAGCTGTACCGCTTCGGCGAACGACATGCCGCGCTTGCGATCGTTGCGCTCGAATACCCGGCCGTCGGCAAATGTCAGGTGGTCGACCGGCACGCCGAGCTTCTTCGCGGCATGGAGCCCGAGAATCTGGCGCGCGCGCTCGGCCGCCTGCAGCGCCGCATTGCCGGTCATGAGTGTGACGCGGCTCGAGTAGCTGCCGAGATCCACCGGTGTCAGATCGGTATCGGCGGTGACGACCGCGATGTCGAACGGATCGATGCCCAGCACTTCCGCCACGATGTAGGCGAGGATCGAGTCCGATCCCTGGCCGATCTCGGTCGAGCCGCAGAACACCGTCACGCCGCCCGAGCGGTCGCATTTCAGCTGCACGCCCGAGTGCGGCATGTTATTCCAGTAGATCGGGAGCCCAGCGCCCGAGATGTAGCTGGAGCACGCGAGACCCACGCCGTGCCCCTGGGGCAGCTTCCGGAACTTCTGCTTCCAACCCGATCCTGCGACGACCTTCTCGATGCACTGGCCGAGGCCCATCGAGCCGACGCGCAGGTAATTCGCGGTGAGCGAGTTGGGAGGCACGAGCGTCTTGAGCCGCAGCTCGGCCGGATCGATGGCGAGCTGTTCGGCGATCTTATCGACGTGGACTTCGAGCGCGAAGCGTGGCTGGGGCGTGCCGTGCCCGCGTTTGGGGCCGCACGGCGCCTTGTTTGTGAAGGCGCGCGCGCCCTGGAAGTGATAGCGCGGGACGTTGTAGGTCACGGTCTGGAGCGCGCCCGTGTAGTACGTGCTCGCCACGCCGTAGGAGCCGTAGGCCCCGCCGTCGAGCAGCGACCGAAAGTGCATCCCTGTGATCGCGCCGTCCTTGGTGACTCCGGTCCGCACCCACATGAGCGTCGGATGGCGGCCGCGATGGCAGTAAAACACCTCTTCGCGGGTCAACGTGATCTTGACGGGGCGGCCCGTGATCATCGCCAGCTTTGCAACGGCAATTTCGTGGCTAAACGGATCGCTCTTCCCGCCGAAACCGCCGCCGTTGGGGGTGGCGATCACGCGAATGCGCGCCGCCGGCAGCTCCAGCACCTTGGCGAGGGCGCGATGGACGTAGTGGGGCGTCTGAGTGGAGCTCCAGAGCGTCAGCTTGCCATCGGGCGACCACGTGGCCACCGCGGCGTGTTGCTCCATCGGCAGGTGCGTGTTCCCTTCGAAAAAGAAGAGATCCTCCCGCACCAGATCGCCTGCGGCAATTCCCGCCGCTGCGTCGCCAAACTCGAGATCGATCAGCTTGTGGAGGTTCCCGCTGTCGCCATAGTCGTGGATGCGAGGCTCGGGATGCGCGACGGCCTCCGCAGCGGAGTCGAACGCCTTGAGCGGCTCATACGCGACCGTGATCAGATCGAGCGCCGCCGTCGCGGCTTCCTCCGTCGTCGCCGCCACCGCCGCGACGGGGTCACCGACGAATCGCACTTTGTCGACGCAGAGCGTGTGCTCGTCCTGGGAGACGGGCAGAATCCCGAACGGAATCGGCAAGTCCCGGCCCGTGAGCACGGCGTGCACGCCGTCCAGGCGTTTCGCCGCCGCCGTGTCGATCGACGTGATGCGCGCATGCGGCTGGGTGCTGCGCAGGAGCTTGCCGTACAGCATGCGCGGGAAGGCGAGATCGTCGGCGAACCGCGTGGCGCCTGTGACCTTGGCGACGGCGTCCACCTTGCGGAGCGCTTTCCCGATCACGCGGTAGTCGCTCATGCGCCTCGCAGGCGAGTCGCCGCCAGCTCCACGGCCTCGTAAATTTTGATGTAGCCGGTGCAGCGGCAGAGGTTACCGGCGAGCGCGTCCTTGATTTCGTCGCGCGTGGGCGTCGGGTTGGCTTCGAGCAGTGCCTCCGCGGCCAGGAGAAAGGCGGGCGTGCAGTAGCCGCACTGCGCTGCGCCGAGGTCGGCGAACGTCTCCTGCAGCGGATGCAGTTTGCCGCCCTGCGCCATTCCTTCGACGGTACGCACGGCGTGTCCCGCGCAGGCGAGGCCGAGCACGAGGCATGATAGCACCGGCGTTCCATTCAGCAGCACGGTGCAGGTCCCGCACTCGCCAAGCTCGCAGCCGTGCTTCGTTCCAGTGAGGCCCAGATCCTCGCGCAGTACTTCGAGCAGCGTCTTGTGCGGCGCGAACGCCACCTCTGTCGCTTCGTCGTTCACGGTGAGCGCGATTTTGACTTTGGACTCGGCAGACGTGGCCACGACGTAATCTTGATAACAGGTAGAGGTGGCGCCAGCTTGTGGGCCATGAGCAAAGCCCTTCTCGCACTCGTCGCACTCTCAATCGTTCCATTGCGGCTGCCGGCGCAGGATTACCGGGCCCAAGCTGTACGCATCCTGCGCACCGTCCCGCTGATCGACGGCCACAACGACATCCCGGACGCGATCCGCGAGCGTGGCGGCGTCGATTCCGTCAATTTCGCCGTGAGCCAGCCGAAGCTGATGAGCGACGTCCCCCGGCTGCGCGCCGGGCACGTCGCCGGGCAGTTCTGGGCCGCATATGTCCCGGTGACGACCATGGACTCGGGGTCTCACCCGGCCGTGTACGCGCTCGAGCAGATCGATCTCGTGCGCCGGCTGTGCGCCAGGAATTCGCGCAGCATGGCAATGGCGTACTCCGCCGCCGACGTGCAGCGCAACTTTGCCGCGGGCAAGATCTCCTGTCTGATCGGGATCGAAGGCGGCCATGCCATCGAGAACTCGCTCGGCGCGCTGCGGATGTTCTCGGAGCTCGGCACGCGCTACATGACGCTGACGCATTGGCGCAGCTTGGATTGGGCGACCGCGTCGACCGACACCTCCCGGCGCGGCCTGTCGCCGTTCGGCAAGCAGGTCGTCCTCGAGATGAACCGCCTTGGCATGCTGGTGGATCTGTCGCACGTGAACGACCAGACCATGTCCGACGCGCTACATACATCGCGCGCACCTGTGATTTTCTCCCACTCCTCGGCCCGCGCGCTCACCAATCACGCGCGTGACGTCCCCGACTCGATTCTGAAGCTCGTGGCGGCGAATCGCGGCGTCGTCATGGTGAACGTCAATCCAGGCTTCGTGTCGGAAGCTGTGCGGGTCTATGGCGACACGGTCACCGCGCGCCTGGAACGCCTGCAGGCCGCCGGCGCCGACTCAGCGACCCGCGCCGACTCCCAGAAGGTCTGGGACGCGGCAGCCCCACATGCGACGCTGGCGCAGGTCGCCGATCACATCGAGCACATTCGCCAGGTCGCCGGTATCGATTGCGTCGGACTGGGCTCGGACTTCGACGGCATCACGGAGGTGCCGGTCGGGCTCGAGGACGTGTCCAAGTTCCCCGATCTGATCGCCGAGCTGCTGCGGCGCGGCTGGAGCGAAGCGGACGTACAGAAGGTGGCGGGACTGAATACGCTGCGGGTCATGCGCGAGGCGGAGCGCGTGTCGCGCGAGATGCGCGGCGTCACGCGCCCATCGCATTAGAGCCCGCGTTCGACGCCGAGCGAGATGCCGCTGCGCGACAGCACCGGCCGCGAGCGGATGACGCTGACGTCGAACCGCAGTGTCGTGCCGCCGGGGGCGTTGTAGCGGATACCGGCTCCTCCCGAGAGTGTCTCGAGCGACCGTACGACTCCGCCGACGAGGTAACTCTCGCGCCCCGCCGCCCCAAGCACGGAGACGCTGGTCCGGCGCGTCACGGAACGCGTGGCGCGCAGCGAGGCAGAGGTGTCGGTCCGTTTTGACGGATTGCGCGAGATGTACGCCCGCACGCTCCACGACATGCGCTTGGATTCCGTGGTGATGTGGGGCATCAGCACATCGACCGGACCGACCGCATAGTTCCAGCGGCGGTACCCGAGTCCCACGGATGTGCGTGCAGCCACCAGCGCGCTGGCGTCCGTCTCCCACGTGTTCATCGGTGTGAAGACGGGGCGCCGCGACGTGCCGGCCTCGGCGGTGAGCCAGAACCGCGGTGTCGGATGCACGACGCCGCCGATGCGTTCCGCGACATCCCGTTCGCCATAGCGGCTGTAGTACTCGGCGGCGACCCAACCCGCGTGCCCCCGCGCCGTCGTGAGCGTGACCTGCGCGCCGAGGGTGGACCAGTCCTGGCTGGCGGTGACCGCCTCGTAGGAGGTCCACGCCGAGAGGCGCAGGTTTTGTCCGAGGCACGGCGTCGCGAGGCACAGGCCGAGCAGCGCGACGACACCCGGCTTGCCAAAGCCCTTGCGTGCCATGTCGCCCCACGCGTGCACGCCCTTCGCCACGTTCGCGAACGCCTTGAGGCGCCACCACACGGTGATTTGCCGATACCCGAAGTTTTCCAGCGACGCAAACAGCAACATCCGGAACAGATCGCCGAAACGGCGATAGCGGCGGAAACTCACTTCCTCCAGCACGACGGCCCAGATGGAGAGCAGCATGCCGTATCCCCACGCGACCAGCACGAAGAGCAGCGCGAACGACACATTGACGAGCCCGAATGACAGTCCGACAATGGTGATCACATAGCCCAGGAGCTCGACGACCGGGGCGAGCATCTCCCCAAACGCAAAATACGGCATGGCCAGAAATCCAATCCTGCCGTAGCGGGGATTGAACAGCATGGTCTTGTACTGCCACAACGCCGAGATGAGACCGCGGTGCCACCGCTCGCGCTGGCGCGACAGGATCTTGAATGATTCGGGCACTTCCGTCCACGCGACCGGATCGGGAATGAAGGGCATCTCGTACTTGATTTTGTTGCGCCGCAGGTAGCGGTGCATCCGCACGACGAGATCGAGATCTTCGACGATGCTGGCGGTGCGATAGCCGTCGACCGCCATCACGTATTCCTTGCGAAACAGACCGAAGGCACCTGAGATGATCAGGTTTCCGCCGAGCCGGTTCCACCCGAGGCGGCCGAACAGAAACGCGCGCAGGTATTCGACTACCTGAATCCCGGGGATCACCTTCGCGGGGACGCGCGCGTCCGTCACGCGTCCGTCCTTCACGGTGCAGTTATTGGCGACCCGCACCGTGCCGCCGACCGCCGCGATCTCGCGGCCGAGCAGGAACGGGCGCGTCAGCCGGAGCAGCGCGTCGGGCTCGATGAGCGTATCGGCATCGACGGCGATCACGAGCGGGAAGCGCGAGGCGTTGATCGCCGCGTTCAGCGAATCGGCCTTGCCGCCGTTTTCCTTGTCGAGGACGAGCAGGCGGGAGCGGGGGCGCGAGCGATACAGCGCGCGCAGCGGCTTGGTCGCGATGGTCTCGGGGTAGACGCGCGGGATCTCATAGAGATCGAAGGCGTGCCGCAGCCGCTCCATCGTGTCATCCTTCGACCCGTCGTTCACCACGACGACTTCATAGTTGCGATACTCGAGCGTGAGAATCGCCGTGACGCTGGCTTCGATCGTCGCGCTCTCGTTGTAGGCCGGCACGAGGATCGTGATCGGCGGCAGCGCGTCGCTCTGCATCAGACGCTGGAAGTCCTCATCTTCCGCGAGGCGCGTCTGCTCCCAGATCTCGGGGATCGAGAGGATGAGCAGCACGCCGTAGAACGAATTCAGGACAAGGAAATAGACGAGGATCGTGACATCCGTGGTCCCGACGATGGTCGTGACAACGCTCATGCCGCGAACTCCGCGAGCGCTTGTGCCGGCAACCCCAGCACCATCTTGGCCATCGCACTGGCGAAGGGGTTCGCGCCGACCTCGGCCTCGAGCAGCGCGTTGCGGCCCGGCGCCGCGAAGCGCATCAGGGCGAGCGCCGCGCGCAGGCGCACCCACCACACATTGTCCTGCAATGCCGCCTTCACGAGCGGGAGCGTACTGGCATCGGTGATCATGCCGAGCGAGCGGACCGCCTGCGCGCGGACCGCCCAGGCGTCATCGGTCACCAGGCGTCTGAGCGCCGCGACCGACTCACGGTGCGGAAAGCTGCCGAGCGCACGCGCGGACTGAATCCGGACCTCGGGATCGGCGTGGTCGGCCAGCGTCGTCAGGCGCTCGCGCAGCCCCGGCTCCGCCAGCCGCGCGGCAAACTCCGCGAGACGTGGCAGGGCGGGATCGTCGGTGCGGCGCAGTCGCTTCTGCAGGTGGTCGATGACGACGGGACGCGACCGCAGGAGCATCGCGGCGTAATACGCCTGCACGGTCGGCGCGAGCAGCGGTAGTCGATCCAGCGCGGTCAACGTCAGCGCCGTGTTCTCCATCCGCTCGAGGGAAGCCACCGCCGCGACGTGGACCGCGGGATGGGGATCGTTGATCAGGCGGGTGAGGCGATCGACATCGCGCGGGACCGCGGCCACACTCAGGAATCGCGCGCACTCGAGCCGCTTCCACCAGCGCGCCGATGTAGCGTTCGTGCGTACGAGCCTGGCCCACCAATGGTGTTCGAGCGCCTCGGCGAGCTGGCGCCAGCGCTCGCCTGGGACGCGGGCCGACCACTTGACCAGCGCGTCGATCGCCAACGGGGTCGGGAGGCGCGCCAGCCCTACGAGGACTCCCGCCATCGGCGTGCTTCCGGCGGCCCAGCGTCGCATCGAGGCGTCCACGGCTTCCCGGCGGGGGTTGAGCCGCGTGCTGCGCCGCAGCCGGAACCAGCGATTCAGGATGATCAGTACCAGAAGGGCCGCGAGCAGCGCGCCCTGCACGATCGCCACGATGGTCAGGAAATGCCCTGCGGTCATCGGCCCACCCAGCGGCGGATCTTCTCGAGCGCGACGCGCAGACTCATCGGCTTCACCATGTAATCCATCGCGCCGGCTTCGAGCCCGCGAAGCTGCTCGGTCTCGCTGCCATGGACCGTCGTGAACACCACCCGAAATTTCCCGGGACACTCCTGCTGGAGCTCCTCGAAGATCGAGTAGCCGTCGAGGGCCGGAAGATCGACATCGAGGAGCAATAACGGCGGTTGCGCCGCGCCGCGGGTGTCCAGCGTCTTGAGCAGATCCAGGGCTTCACGGCCGTTACGAAAGTGCAGAAACTGGTACCCGCGCGCCTCGAGACCGAATGTCAGCAGGTCGGCGAGTGCGGGGTCGTCCTCGACGACAATCACCTCCGGCACATCCGAGGACTCAGGTGCCGGGGCGGCGAGGGGCGGCGGTGCGGAGTGGGCTGGAGGGGAAGGTGCCGACGCTTGTTTCGTGAATAACGCCGCCGCCAAGCGCCGCACGAAGTCCCGCGCGGCCATGCCCCGATCCGCGACGCCGTTGCCGGGACTCTCCAGCCACTGCTTCGCGGCCTCTTCGAGCTCAGCGGCGACGACGGAGGCCTGGGGGAATCCGAAGGATCCTGCGGAACCGCGCAGCCGATGGGCGTCACGGCGCAGCTCTTCGATTGCGGCCGTGTCGTCGCCCGTCGCGATCAAGCGTTCGGCTACCTCGGCGATAGCCCCCAACTGATCGCGGGCTCCCTGCAGGTACTCGGCCCGAACTCCGGGGGGCAGCCCGAAGTCGTCGACCTGGGCTTGGCTCACGGGCTCCAAGATATGCAGTAGGGGCGCAGCATGCTGCGCCCCTACACAACTAACTTGGGTTTCGACCTAATGACTGATCCCGTTGTGGGCCTGTGCCCTACCTGCACCTGGGTGCGGATCGTGACGAACCGGCGGGGGTCCGTCTTCTATCGGTGCCTGCGTGCCGAGACGGACCCCCGGTTTGTCCGCTACCCGCCGCTACCGGTGCTGCGGTGCCCCGGGTACGACCGGCGTGACTCGCCGGCTCAGCCCGAGCGCGATCGTGACGAGGGCTGATGTGCGCGAACAGAAAATGCGTCTGGTGCGCGTGGTAGGTGATGTACGACAGTTCGGCGACGACGAACAAAAGAAAGCCGAGTGCGGCATCGCTTCCATTGGAGGGGGAGGCCCGTAGGACGCGCAGGCCGTCCCCCCTGCCTGCCAGGTAAAGCGAATTCCATGCCGAGCCCTTGTTCGTGCTTCGGTATGCTCATTTGTGACCCGTCTCACTTGCAGATTGCCCACCGGTCGCTCACTTTGGTGCCCGCGCTCCCTATCTCCTTTGCAGAAAGGGTTTTGTGATTCAGCAGTTTGTTCTCAAGTACTTCGAGCGCATCCTCGTCCTCCTGCTCGTTGCCTCGCTGCTCGTCATCAATTCCTTGATCGAGCAAAAGCTCGCCTTTCTCAGCTTCTATTATCTGCCCATCATCCTTGCCGGCTTTTACGGTGGCCGGCGGTTCGCGGTCGTCTCGGGTCTCTTCATCGCGTTGCTCGTCTTCTTCCTGCAGGCGACGCAAGGCATGGGGATGGACGCAGGGCTGACCGAGGACGCGTTTTTGACGCTGGTCCCGTGGGCAGGCTTCCTGATTCTCACCGGGTACGTGGTGGGCGGGCTCGCCCAGCAGCGCGCGGCGCGCCTGGCGGACCTGAAGAATGCCTACCTCGCCACGCTCGAGGTCCTCACTTTCCACATCGAGTCAGCCGAGAGCAACCAGGAGGGACATTCGACTCGCGTTGCCGAGCTCGCCGCGTCGATGGGTGCCGAGTTGAAGTTGTCCGAGGGCGAGCTCGAGAACCTGCGGATCGCCGCGTTGCTCCACGAAGTGGGAACCGCCGATCAACGGCTGCTGCGGCTCCTGTCCCGGTCCGTCACCGACGAGTCGGTCACCGTGGCGCGCGCGCTGCGCGGCGCCGCCGAGATCATCGCCGAGTACTCGCATTACTATGAGATCGTAGGGGACGACTGGGATATCGAAGCGCTGCCCATGGCTGCACCCGTGAAGATCCTGGCCGTCGCGGACGCGTTCGAGACGCTGCAGATGGCGACGCCGGTGCGGCAGGCGTTTACGCGCTGGAGTGCATTGGAAGAAGTCGAGAAGGGTGCCGGCAAGACGTTCGCGCGCGAAGCGGTGCGCGCGTTACGTGTCGTCGCGGGACGTCCTGAAGCGCTGCGAGCTAGCTAGTCGGCGGATCGGCCTTGCGCCCGCTGGCAACCCCACCAGCAACACCCACTCCTAAGGCGACGGCTGTTCCGATGGTAACGACCGGCAGCAGCGCGACCGGCAATGCGACGGCGGCTGCCGCTACTCCAGCAATGAGTGGAGCAGACGGTCTGCGTACGGCATCCACGTACCGCAGCCGACGCCGCACAAAGTCCCGAGCGACAACGAAGCCGCCGACGAGTGCGGCGGCTGTGACGATGAGTCCGATCATCATGTTCTCCTGTAGGGACGGCTCTACGCAACTTGCGTGAGTGGCGTTTCACGCGCAATTCTGCGTTGCAATGGGAAAGGGGCCACAGTACAGCGATGCGACCGACGCCATCCGGCTGATGCGTGTGGCGGCCTGGTTCGGCCCGGCCTGCTTCATGATGCTGTCGGGCCTCTGGTACTTCATGTGGAACAAGGGTTGGATCTCGGGCGGTGTGTTCGTCTTCCTGCTGATCTTGAACGTTCCGGTGACGCTCGCCGGCATCGTCGCGATTCATCGCGCGGTGGGAGAGGCGTCCGTCCTGCTCGTCGAGACGATGTTCGCCGTTGGAGACATTCCGCCTCCGCCGACCTACCCCCGCCAGGACGTCCTAATTGTGCAGGGAAAGTATGCCGAGGCGGCGGACTGGTTTCGAGACCATCTGCGTATCGAGCCCGGCGATCACGAGGCTCGGCTCAGGCTCGCCCATCTTCTGGAGATGCAGTTGCAGGGGTTCGAGGAGGCTGAGCGACTCTATCTCGAGATTCGCGACGCGGCGCCGCCCGCGAATCAGCACGAGCAGCTGCGCGCCGCCAACGGGTTGATCGATCTGTACCGCAAGCTGGGACGCACCGGCCGGCTCAAGGTGGAGTTGGCTCGCTTCGTCGCTCGCTACCAGGGATCGCCGCTTGCAGCCGGGGCGGCGCGTGAGCTCAAAGAGTTGAAGACACAGGACCCGTCTTAGTCGCGAACGTGCGCCGCAGGCTCGCGGCACGCAGCATGGCGGGAGCGATCTGGGAGAGCGGCAACACCTCGAGCGCCGCGCCCCTCCGAACGGCCTCACCCGGCATCCCGAAGACGACGGACGTGCGCTCGTCCTGCGCGATCGTCGCGGCGCCCGCGTCCTTCATTTCGAGGAGTCCCGCCGCACCGTCGTCACCCATACCTGTGAGGATCACGCCGACTGCAGAAGCCCCGGCCGTCTGCGCGACCGACCGGAACAGCACGTCGACGCTCGGCCGATGGCGGCACACGGGTGGGCCGCCCATGACTTCGACGACGTAGTGCGCGTCGCGGCGCTGGAGCACCAGGTGCCGATTCCCCGGCGCGATGAGCGCGCGGCTGCGGCACACAAGGTCCCCCGGCTCCGCTTCCTTCACTTCGATCTTACAGCACTCGTTGAGCCGGCGCGCGAACGCGGCGGTGAAGCGCTCGGGCATGTGCTGCACGATCAGCAAGGGCGGCGCGTCCTCGGGAAGATCCGCGAGCAAAGCGCGCAGCGCTTCGGTCCCCCCGGTCGACGCACCGATGGCGACGACGACATCGACTCGGGACCGCGGCGCCGGGATCAAGGGCGGCCGCGGTGCGAGGACGACATCGGCGGTGTGGCGGGGGATGGGCGTCAGAACGGCGGAAGGGACGCGCCGCTTCACCCGCGCCTCGGCGGCGGCGCGTATCGTCTCGATCAAGGTTGTCGCGGAATCGTGGACGAACTCCCGTACGCCGAGCTGCGGTTTGGCGAGCACTTCGACGGCGCCTTCTTCCAGCGCCCGGATCGCCACTTCGGTCCCCCGTGACGCGAGGCCGGAGCAGACGACGACCGGGATCGGATCCTCGGACATGATTTTCCGCAGAAACGTGAGACCGTCCATCCGGGGCATTTCCAAATCGAGCAGAATCACGTCCGGCCGCGACCGCCCCATCTTGTCGAGCGCGATGTACGGATCGGCGGCGACGGTGACGACGATACCAGCGTCCTGCGAGAGTACCGCCGTCACCGCCTGGCGCACGACCGCGGAGTCGTCGACGACTAAGACGCTGAGTACGCGACGGTCCATCAGCGCGCGCCTCGGGAATAGATTGTGGGCATCACGGCCCGCGGCGGACACTCGTCCTGAAAGCCGCTCAATGTCTCTGCATGTCCAAGGAACAGCAGCCCCTCCGGCGTCAGCCGATTGAGGAGCTGGCGGATGACGCGCTCTTTCGACTCGGTATCGAAGTAGATGAGCACGTTCCGGCAGAAAATGAGATCAAAGGTGCCGCCGAGCTCGTACGTCGCGTCGTTCAAGTTCAAATGTTGGAACGTGACGGCGGCACGCAGCTCCGGGCCGGCTTTCATCTTCTCGTGGTGCTCTTCGGTCCCGCGCAGCATGAAGCGCTTGAGGTAGGCATCGGCAATGTGCCTGGCCCGTTCCAGCGGCCAGAGCGCGGCGCGCGCCCGCTCGAGGACGCGAGTCGAGACGTCGGTCGCCACGACTTCCACACTCCATCCGGCACTGGGCGGGCACGCCGCCAACAGGCTCATGGCGATCGAGAATGGCTCTTCGCCGGACGAGCATCCCGCGCTCCAGGCGCGCACACGCCGCGGGCGCTCGCCTGCTTCTGCCTGAGCGCGCCATCTGGGCAGGACGACGGTTTCGAGATAATCGAACTGCCGCGGCTCGCGGAAGAAATGCGTCTCGTGGGTGCAGATACAGTTGATCAGCTCGACGCGCTCGTCGGGATATCTCGGATCGGTGACGCGCTCGAAATACGCCGCGAAGCTGTCCAGGCCCAGCTCCCGCACGCGTCGAGACAGGCGGCCGACGAGCAGCGCCTGCTTCACCTTAGAGAGGTAGATCCCCGCTTCCTTATAGATGAACGTCTGGAAGGCGGCGAACTCCTGCTCGCGCAGCGGCCGGATGCCCACCGGGGTGGGGATGGCGGAGGCGCTCATGGTCACGCGGCGACGCGGAAGAATTCGACGGCCTGCTTGAGACCGGCCGCCTGCGTCGCCATGTCCCGCGCCGTGGCGGCCAGCGCTTCCGCCGCCGACGCATTGCGCTGGGTGACCTCGTCGACGCCGGTGAGGGCGCGGTTGATCTGCGCAACGCCCGACGCCTGCTCGGCCGAAGCCGCCGACACTTCCTGGATCAGGTCGGCCGTGCGGCGAATCGCCGGAACGAGCTCGGCGAGCTGCGTGCTCGAGCGCTCCGCGACTTCAACGCTCGTCGCCGCGACGCCGCGGATTTCCTGGGCGGCGCGTTGGCTGCGTTCGGCGAGCTTGCGGACTTCGGTCGCGACGACCGCGAAGCCCTTGCCATGGTCACCGGCGCGGGCCGCTTCGATCGCGGCATTGAGGGCGAGCAGGTTCGTCTGATACGCGATTTCCTCGACGATCAAGATCTGCTCCGCGATGCGGCGCATCGCCTCGGCCGTCGCGACGACGGCACGGCCGCTTTCGTCCGCGTCTCGGGCGCCGCCCACAGCCGTGCGCTCGGTGGCCGCGCTGTTTTCGGCTGTGCGCGCGATCGACGCACTCATTTCCTCGAGACTCGAGGTCGTTTCCTGGACGGCGGCTGCCTGGGCGCTGGTGCCCCGCGACAGCGTTTGCGACGTCGCCGAGACGTGGTCGGAGGCGGCGGTGAGGGCGCCGGCGCCGGCCTGAACGTCGCCGATGACGCGTGAGAGGCGTTGCACCATCAGGAGCAGCGCGTTG